>MDTG01113789.1_pt1 | contig 36439 bp, 37 predicted proteins | sample 811421 | NCBI WGS metagenome assembly MDTG01 (sample SAMN05326645, study PRJNA326480) | marine metagenome | isolation source: seawater | place: Pacific Ocean: South East | collected 2011
ACATTTTGGGACCTACTCCAAATAATGGTTCATGAATAAACATTTTAATTGCTGATAAATAATGTGCATGGTGTTTATAGGAAAATATTATAAAATCATCATGAATAAACATTTGGTTTCTTATAGATATTATAAATCTTGTATAAACTTCATGATTAAGAAAAATTATAAAGATAACTAAGGTAATTATAAATATAGTGAAAAATATTTTTAATTTATTATTAAAAAGATTAGTACAAAAAATGCAAAGAAAGATAGGAATTAAAGATAGAAAAAAAGTTGCTCTTTCTTGAGCTAAAAGAGAGATAACTGAAGAGCCAATAAATAAAAAAATAATAAGGTACTTTGTAAAATTATTATTTAAATATTTATATGCAATTAAAGAACAAAATATTGGTGTAAGTCTAACAATATAGCTACCTAATATACCATCTTCATTTGTTCCAAAAAAACTATTTATCCCAGATCTTGAGTTATATTCATAACCAATTAAATTTATACCGATCAAGAGCTGCAAAATAGAGTCAAAATAAATTAAGCCGAAAGTAAAAGTAAAAGATAATATTAATAACTTTATAAAATTCTTATTATTATTAAGAATATAAAATATTACTAAGCTATAAAATAAAAACCTAAAATAAAACAAACTACTCTCTAGTGAAATAGTAGGGTCATATGAAAGAATTGTAGAGACAATTATAAAAAAATAAAAAAATAAAAAAATTATTACAAATTTTAGTTTTAAATAATCCTTAAAGTTATTTATAGTTAGACTAATAAAAATTAAACCCATTATTGATATAAATAAATCAGGTAGGAAAGGACCTGTAACTAAAGCTGGCGGTAATAAAATAGCTAAAAAAGTTATTATTTTATGGGAATATTCTCTATACAAATTTAAAAAAAAGGTCTAATGCAAACCTATCATAGGGTGTTATTTGTAAGTTTAGATATTTTTTTTTGTCAAAAAAAGAAAATTTCTGTCCTTCATTAAGGATAATTTTACTTTTAAAATTAGAAATATTATTTATTTCATATATATAAAATCTTCTATTAACCATTTTATATTTTTTTTTTGTTATAGGGAATTCTATTTTTAATTGAAAAAAATATTGTATATTTTTTTCAATTAAATCAAGATTTAGTTCTTCATGTATCTCTCTTTTAATGTTTGTTAGATACATCTCTTTTTTTTCCCTTGCTCCCCCAAATAAGCCCCAATAACTTGGGTAGAAAATTCCCTCTTTATTATCTCTTTTCTGGAGAAGGACTCTATCTTTATAGTGTAAAATAATAGCCGATGCATCCTTTGGATTTTTTTGAATAATTATCATAATTCAACTATTGTTTTGAGTTGTGAAAAACTTTTTATAAAATAATTTGAAGTTATATTTCTTTCTAAAAAATCATTCTTCATTGATTTATAATAACCTCTATCAATCAAAATTGATTTTATATTACATTTGTTAGCCATTTCTATATCTCTCCATGTATCACCAACAAAAAATGAGTGTTTTATTGAAATGTTATATTTTAATATTGCTTTTTTAATCATCAAAGATTTTGGCTTATAACATTTACAATTAATATTATCTTTTAAACACTCACAAAAAAAAAATTCTTTTATGGGTATATGTTTTTTTATTTGTCTATTAATAAAATTATGAAACTTGTAAGATTGTTCCCCCGTCACAAGATCAGGTTGGTTTGAGATAATTATGAAAATGTATTTTTTTTTGAAATAATTTAAATAATTTAAATCACTATAAACTAGAAATTCACTAATGTTATAAGGTGGTCTTAATTTAAATCTTGTGGAACTATGTTTTTTTATAGGTTTTATTAATGTTCCATCTCGATCTAAAAAAATACAATTTATTTTTTTTATTTTTTTTACCACTTTGTGTGGTTAATTTTCAAATCTGGATGTGATACTAATAAATGCCAAATTACTACCTGCATTGACTCTGAAATAGGCGTTAGAAATAATTTATCATCTGGGCTAACTAATATTGAGCAATCAGAATTTTCATATGCATAACCATCATTTTTACCTACAATAGAAATTACATTTGAGTTTAAACTTTTAGCATATTTAATAGCTCTTATTAAATTAGTAGAAATGTTCAAACTTTCATTACCCCCTCCAACAGATAAAATTAACAAAACATCTTTATCGGATAATTTCGAAACTTTAAGATATTCCTCAAATATAGTCTGAAATCCCTCATCATTGGTTCTTGCAGTAATTTCTGAGATATTATCAGTAGGGGTGTATGTTTCGATATTACATAATTTTCTGAAATCATTTACAGAGTGACTAGCATTACCAGCACTACCACCAACTCCTAATATAAATAATCTTCCCTTTTTATTTTGAAGTTCTTTCAATATTTCTATGGCTTTATTTATAGCTTCAATATCAATTTTTTTTATGAGATCTGAGAAATTATTAAAATATTTTTCTATAAAAACATTGCTCATTTAATTTTCCAAAATTGTCCAATAGTAATAACCTGTGTAACCAGCTTTGTCGAACATGTCAATCCACTCTTGTGGCTTTAAGTAAGTTTTAGCAGTAAGCATCCAATCTTTGAATAATTCTAAATCATTTTCATTTCTATAAGCATCAACTTGTATGAATGCTTTACCACCTGATACTCTTTGAATTTCTTTAATTGACTCAAAGCAATCATTTCTTTCTAAATTGTGAACTGTATTTATTGAAATCACACATTTAAAAAAAGAGTCGTCATAATTTAGTTTTTTACAATTTGATATAGAAATATTCTTACTTATAAGTTTATCAGCACATGATTTAGCATACTTAGATACATCTACTCCATAAACATTTATTTTTGGAAATAATTTTTTTATATCATACATCAAGTACCCTTTGGCACACCCTACATCTAAAAAATTATCTCCATTACTCAAACTAAAAATCTCTTTTATTCTTTTTGCAACTTTCACCCATCTTCCATCATAATTATAACCTCCGTAACCTTGCTCTCTAGTGCCATCAAAGTATTCTTTTGAAAAATTAAGAGCTAATTTTCTATTTGTTTCTTTATTAGCTTTTCTTGAACTTATATCTCTTTTAATTACAGGAAAGCTTTCAAGGAGATTTAATTCTTTATTCATTTTAAAAAAATAGTATTTTATTGTATCAAATATAAAATCCAATAACTGAATACTGCTTTTATTTTTAAATTTGATATATCATATTAGCTAAATAAAATGTTTAAATTATTAAAAAACTTCATTTTTTTGGGCTGGATACAAGTAAAATTAAAATATACTCGATCTTTATTAGGGCCTCTATGGATTACAATTAGTACAATTGTTTTAATTGGAGGTATGTCGCTTGTAAATTTATCATTATTTAAAGTCGATATAAGAGAGGTTATGCCATGGATAGCCATTGGTATAACTTGCTGGGGATATATTGCTATAACAATAGAAGACTCAACTATAATGTTTGAGGATCAGAAATTATTAAATATTGCAATATCTCCTTTTGAAGTAGCAGCTATAAATGTTGCAAAAAACTTTATAATTTTCTTTCATAATCTATTCATTTTGATTCTTGTTGTAATAATATTTCAACTTCCTGTTACCCTTAATTATTTATTTTTAATTTATGGAAGTATTATTTTTATTTTAAACTCATTTTCTTTTACAATTATATTTGGTTTCTTATGTTTAAGATACAGAGATTTTATATTAGTTATAAAAAATTTATTATTTTTGCTTTTTTTAATGACACCAATATTTTGGATACCTCATACGCTTAACAACAATCGAATTATTCTCGCTGATTTTAATCCTTTATTTCAAATCATTCAAACCATAAGAGATCCTTTGTTGGGTAACTCTCTCACAATGTTATGCTTAGTACAAACTTCAATATTTACATTATTTTTTCTAATAATATCTTTAATAGTTTATAAACAAAAACACAAAAAATTAGTATTTTGGATTTAAATCAATAATAAGATGAGTGCTATTGTAAAATTTGAAAATGTTACACTTGATATACCAATAATTGATCCATCTAAGAGAATATTCAAAAAAAATCCATCATCAAAAAATTTTAGTGATGAATTGATTGGAAGTAAGAAATATCAAAAAAATGAACAAGTGCTCTCAAGAGTTATTGACAATATATCATTCACCGCAACTCCTGGAGACTCTATTGCTCTTATTGGACATAACGGTTCAGGAAAAACAACTTTATTTAGATTAATATCAGGTATTTACAAACCTACATATGGTAAGATAGATGTTAAAGGTAAAATAAGTACTTTGCTAAATATTGGTTCTGTAATTGAACCAGATGCCAGTGGATTACAAAATATTGAAATCATTCTCAGGTACTCAAAAATATTTAATTATAACAAAGATACGGTTTTTAAATTTGTTAGAGAAAATTCTGGCCTAGGTGATTTTTTGTTTATGCCAATCAAAAATTACTCATCTGGAATGCAAGCTAGATTGATATTTGCCATTACTATTTATTTAGAAAATGAGATATCTATCATAGATGAAGGTATTAGCACGGGAGATGACAAATTTAAAATGTTTGCTCAAAATATGTTAGATAACCATTTTACTAAAATCAAAATTAAATTTTTTGCATCACATGATGGTATCTTACTCAGAAATTATTGTAATAGAGCTTTTGTTATGAAAAAGGGAAGCTTAGTAGAGTTTGTAGATATAGAGGAAGCTTTTAAATTTTATAGCTCTGAGGATTATAATAAGAACTCAGATTAATTATAAAATTGTTTGATACAAGCTGATATATAATCAATTTGTTTAGGTTTAATATATTGATGCATAGGTAAGGTAATTAATTTTTTTGCATGTCGTTCTACTACTGGAAATTTTTCATTTTTGAAATAATTAGAATTGATATGTGCTTTTTGTTTATGAAGAGGAATAGGGTAGTGAATTTTGGCTTCGATACCTTTGGAAATAAGGTACTTTAAAAGCAAGTCTCTTTTTTTTACTAAAACCATATATAATGAAAAAGTCTCCAAATTGTTATTGAGTCTTTTTGGGGTTATAACATAAGGTTTCATATCTTTAAATTTTTTATCCATGTAATTTGCATTTTTATTTCTGGTCGATATTACTTTATTTAATTTTTTTAGGTTTTCTATGGCAACAATTGATTGTAATGGTTGCATCCTCATATTTACTCCCCAAATTTCATTTTGGTCCCTATTGATCATTCCGTGATTTCTATATTTTTTTACCCATTGATAAATTTTAGTATTATTAGTAACTATCATCCCCCCATCTCCCATCACATTTAATGATTTTAAAGGATGTAGGCTAAAAGCATTAACATGGCCAATAGTACCAGGGTGTTTATTCGAAATTCTTCCCCCAATTCCCATGCATGCATCCTCAACGACGTATAGATTGTACTTTTTAGCAATCTTCATTATTTTCTTCATATCTGGGGATGCTCCTGCCCAATGAACAGGAAGAATAGCTTTTGTTTTTTTTGTAATTTTATGTTCAATTAAGTTTGTATCTATTTGATATCGTTCATCACAATCTACAAAAATAGGTTTAGCCCCAACGGCTACAATCGCCCCTGTAGTAGCATAAAATGAATTAGGAACAGTGATCACCTCATCGCCACTTCCTATTTTTAAAGACTTAAGTGCCAAAATAAGTGCATCTGTTCCATTGTTTGTAGAAATGCAATATTTTACACCACAAAATTTTGAAAATTGATTTTCAAATTTTTCAACAAACTTCCCTAAAGTAAAATCAGTAGATTTAATTAGCTTACTCCATTCTTTAAAAATATTTCTAGTATCTTTAAATTCAAATGGTAAATAATTATATGGAACTTTGTATCTCATGGCTTTTTAAAAACTTTATATTAATATTTAATATATTATTAATAAAATAAAATCAAAATCTTCTATGAATAATTTAATTATTTCAACAATTGTTTGGGGTAATTATTATAAAAACTTTATTGACTATACTATTCCAACACTGCTTACAAAAGGTAATTTAGATAATAAAAAAATTAAATTTCATCATTATATTTGTTCCGATGAAAATTCTTGGAATAAGATGAATGAGAGTGAGTCATTTAATAAACTTAAAGAATTAGGAGATGTGGTTTTTTTTCCTTATAAAAATATAACTGAGTCCAGTATTCCAAATAAGGTCAATCAATTTACAGGAATAACACTCAGGAAAGCTTACGAAAATAAACTTATACACTTCATTGTTTGCCCAGATGCGATTTTTTCAAAAAATTATTTATTGAAGAACCTTGAAATTCTTGGAGATGATATTGAATGTATTGCATCACCTGGAAGCAGAGTGAGTGAAAAAATTTTTTTAGATCTGAAAAATTTAAAAAGAAATCAAATTATTGAAGTTTCATCATTAAAGCTTTCAAGTTTAGCACTAAAATTTAAAAATAAATGGTCATATTTTAACGAGATAGACTCAAAATATAGATCTCAGTTTTCAAGTGGTATTACTATAACCGATAAGAATAATAAATATAGATTGAGTGTTGGACACAAGACTACACCAATTTTATGTTATGTAAATAAACCAATGGACTATAAAAAATTTGGCTCCATTGATTTTGCTTTACCTACTATGTTAACTCACCCAAAAAAGATCTATCTTCCAAAAAATTCTTCTAAAGATGAGTTTCATTATGGTCTATCGGATGATGAACTAGTTCTTAAAGAAGGCATACATTTTGTTAAAGAAAAATTGACTATATTAGGTTTTTCTCTTCAGTGGATTAACAAATATTTTTCAGGTGAAGAATACTTGCTTAAGCAAATAGTTACAGAAGTATCTAATAATGATGTATTTGTAAAAAAGAATGACTTAAATAATATTAAAAAATTTCAATACTGTTCATTAATTTTAATTTTTTTTTTAAAATTAATCATACCCATTTTTAAATTAAAAAATATTTTCTTTAATTTAAAAATAATTTATATTCGTGTAATTAATTTAATTAAAAGAATAATCTTAACAATAAAGAAAATGATATGAAAGTTGATTTAATAGACCTTAAAGCCAGATTTAGAGATGAAAATAAGGAGGTTCTTAGAGTTATTTCTAAAACTTTAAAAAAAGGAAACTTAATTCTTACTGAAGAACTTTACAATTTTGAAAAAGAGGTTTCAAACTATGTTGGAACAAAATATTGCGTTGGTCTCAACTCTGGCACAGATGCACTAATGATGGCTTTAATGGCCTCTGGTATCAAAAGGGGAGATGAGGTCATTACTAGTTCAAAATCATTTATAGCATCTGTTGGTGCTATATACCATATTGGCGCAAAGCCAATATTAATCGATATTGACGATGATTTAAATATGGATACAAGTTTGATTGAGTCTAAAATTACGAAAAAAACAAAAGCTATAATGCCAGTTCATTGGACAGGTAGAGTCTGTAATATGAAAATCATAACAAAAATAGCTAAAAAATATAATTTAAAAATTATTGAAGATGCTGCTCAAGGTATGGGCGCACGTTATTATGGAAAACATGCCGGGACTTTTGGCTTATGCTCTGCTTTTTCTTGCCATCCCCTCAAAAACTTAAATGCAATAGGAGATTCTGGCTTCATGCTAACTGATAATAAAAAAATATATGATATGGTTATGCTTTATAGAAATCATGGTCTTTTTAAGAGAGATGATGTTAGAGTATTTGGTGTAAACTCAAGATTAGATACAATTAATGCTGTCATACTCTCATTAAGACTAAAGAAACTAAAAAATGTTATTAGTAAGAGAAGAGAGAATGTTGAGCTTTATAGAAAAAATTTAGCTGATGTGCCTCAAATTAAACTTCCTATTGATAAAGAATATGAGACAAACCCTCATGTTATGTTTATCACTCAGGCAGAGAGAAGAAATAAATTACAAAAGTATCTAGCTTCAAATAATGTTCAATCCATGATTTACTACGGAACTCCTTTACACAAACATATAGCTTTTAAAAAATTTATTGATAGGAATTTAAAGCTACCAAAAGTTGAAAAAATATGCTCCAAAGTTTTAGCCTTACCTCATCATCAATATCTTAATAAAAATCAAATAACTTATGTTTGTAATTTAATAAGAAAATTTTATAAATAGGGCAACATTGTCTTTTGAAAATATTAAATACGATATTATCCTTCCATTTTATGATGATTATGAATTCTTAGATTTTCAGATAAATTGTATAAATTATCAAACTTTAAAAGCTACTAATCTTATTTTTATAGATGATGGCAATAAGGATAAAGATTTAGAAAAAAATTTGAGATTAAAAATTAATCCAGAAATAAATATAGTATTTATAAGTTTCCCAAAAAATATGGGTTTATTCTATGGACTAAATGTAGGATTTGATAAACTACAATCAGAATATTTCAGAATTGGTGCAACTGATGACTTCAGTGATAAAAACTTAGCAAGTGAATCATTAAAAATTTTAAATAAATACAAAAAAAGAAATTTTGTTTTTTCAAATAATATTACCTACCTTAAAGATAAAAATAAAAAAATAAAAATAAATTTTAATTTTTTAAATAAAGAAGAATACACATCTAATGAGGTAGATTTAATTTTTAAGAAAAATCAATTCAAAATCTACCACAATACAGTTTTTTACAGAACAAAATTTTTTTTAAAAAATCACTTATTTCAAGAAAAATATGGCTTCAGATGTGATTATCTAAATTTATTATACTTCAGTCATTTAAGTGGGTTTGTATATGTTGATAAATTTTTATCAGAATTTACAGTTAGAAAAGGTCAAATAAATAAGATGCACGATTATAAATATTTGACTGGTGAAACAAAATTTATAAAAAAAAAGAACATAAATTTTTACAATTTTTATATTGAAAACGGATTGCATTATGATTTTTCACCTTTATCAATTTTTAGATATAAATTTCATAAAAATAGTTTGTTCTCTATGAAATGGTTCGTACGTTCAATAAAGTTTAGAATTTGGAAACAAATAAGGTCAATATTGCCAAATAATATAATTCAATTTTTATCTAATTATTAATTGATAAATTGAAAATTAATTCAAAAAATATATTTTGAAAAGATGATAAAAATTCCTTTTAATAAAAAGTATTTACCAAATCAAAAGTTTTATAGAAATCTCCGATTAACATCTAGAGATGAATATGACTTAGAATTATATAACTTCATTCATAAATATTTAAATTTAAAGAAAAATAATAAATTAAAAGTTACTAATTTACATACTATTGAGGAAATGGCCTCAAACCCTCTTATGCTTTCAATTGTAGATTTTCTTATAAACTCTTTAAAGAGAAAAAAACTTAAAATTTTAGAAATTGGAACTTTTCTTGGTGTATTTAGTATATTTCTGGCAAATAACAAAAATGTAAAAGACATTACTACGATAGAAAAATTTGAACATTTTTATGAAATAGCAAATGATAATTTTATAAAAAATCAAGTACAAAAAAAAGTTAATTCTTTACTTGGTGATGCTTTTCAAGTTCTAAATGATTTAAAATTAGATAAGTTTGATATAATTTTTATAGATGGCGATAAAGGAAATTATTTAAAAATTTTTAAAAAAATAGAAAAAAATAATTTAAAAAAAGACTCTTTAATTTTGATTGATGATATTTTCTTTCACGGAGATATCTTAAATAAAAATCATAAATCTCCAAAAACTAAAGGTGTAATTAGTGTTCTAAATTATTTAAAAAATAAAAAAATGTATAATAAAACTATACTACCAATTTATGGCGGAGTATTATTAATTCAAAAAATATAATGGAATATTTAAAAATTTATGAAAAGTTAGTTTTTATAAGATTAATTGAAGAAGAAATAGCTTATAAATACTCCGAAGAAAAAATGAGATGTCCTATTCACCTTTCTGTTGGTCAGGAGTCATCTGCTTTAGGAGTTTGCTCAGTTTTATCAAAAAAAGATATAGTTTTTGGATCTCATAGATCTCATGCGCACTACTTAGCTAAAGGTGGTGATCCACAAAAAATGATTTCAGAGCTATACGGAAAAATTGATGGCTGCGTCAATGGATTTGGTGGCTCTATGCATCTTCAAGATGACAATGTAAATTTTTTAGCCAGTATTCCAATTGTAGGAAGTGGAATTGGACTTGCTACTGGTACATCTTTTAAACAAAAAAAAGACAATAAAAAAAATATTACTTGTGTTTTTTTTGGAGATGGTGCTTGCGAGGAGGGAATTTTACATGAGTCATTAAATTTCAGTTCTTTGTACGAGCTTCCAATTATGTATGTATGTGAGAATAATATATATTCTATAAATTCAAGTATAAATGAAAGACAAATAAGCGATGACTTTTGTAGGTTTGCAAAAGCACATAATATAAATTCTTTAAGGATCAATGGTAACGATCTTGATCGAATAATTCATCAAACAAAAAAGATTTATAATTATATTAAAAAAACAAGTAAACCTTTTTTTCTTCAATTAGACACTTATAGGTTTAGAGAACACTGCGGACCTAATTTTGATGAAAGATCTAAAACAAACAAAAAAGAATTTAATAAGTGGCTTCGCCTAGATCCTATCAACATTTATTACAATTTTTTAAAGAAAAAAAAACTTATCAATGATGATTTGAATTATTTTCTTAAAAACAAAATTTCAAATAAAATTAAAATATATTTTGATCAAGCTGAGGCCCAAAGACTCCCAAATATCAATGATATAAACAAAGATCTTGCCAATTGAGATGAAAATTTTTTCCTACACAGATCTGATTAAAAAAAAGATCATTGAAATGACTAAACAAGACAAAAATTTGTCTGTGTTTTGCGAAGGTATTAATGATAAAAATGCTATGTTCGGTAGCCTACCCTCTAAAAGAGAGAGAAGAAGTAAAAATTTTTATGAAATGCCTTTATCAGAAAATTTAATTTTAGGTACTGCAATAGGTTCCTCAATTTTGGGAGAGAAAGTATTAGTAAACTTTCAAAGAACAGAGTTTTCATTACTTGCTATTGAACAGATAATCAACAATGCTGCTAAAATTCCTTTTATGTCAAATGGAAGGCATAAAATATCCTTAGTTTTGAGAATGGTCATTGGAAGAGGATGGGGTCAGGGACCTATGCACTCACAAAGTTTTGAGTCCTTATTTGCATCTATCCCTGGACTATCTGTATACACTCCTACATTTCCCGATGAAACAGCAGCTTTATTAGAGTCAGCTATACTTTCAGAGAAGCCTGTTATTTTTTTGGAAAATCGATGGAATTTTTTTCTTCAAACTAGAAAAAGAAATATAAATAATTTTTCTAACTATCTGAAAATTAGTTCAGGTAATAAATTAACTCTTCTCACAAATAGCTATAACACTGTCATTTTTCTTTCAGTTAATAAAATATTAAAAAAATATGGCATCACAGTTGATCATTTTCATTTATCTATAATTAAACCACTAGATATTAATTTTCTAAAACAATCTTTGAAAAAAACAAGAAAATTTATAGTTATCGATAGTAATCATATACCTTTTGGTTTTAACGCAGAAGTGATTGCAAATATTACCACAGATTTCAATATTGAAAATATTGATATTATAAGAATGGGTAACTATGACCTTCCCCTAGCTAGCAGTAGGGGTTTAATCAATGATATATATCCTAATCCTATTAGCTATTTTAAAAGTGTAAATAAACTATTGAAAATAAAAAAAAACTTATACAACAAAATTCTTTCTGAACTAATTGAAATATCTAAAAAAGAAAATGATAGGCCAAATAAAGCATTTAATGGCCCATTTTAAAATTAAATTTGAATTAGCAGTATTTCTTCCTACAAAAAATCCAGGCAATTCAATATTAGATAGTATTGATAGTTTTACATCCCTAAATAATAGTAACTCTATTTTAATAATTGTTGATAATGGAGAGCCGATATCAATTGAGGGTTTTTTTGATAAGATAAATAAATTTGAAAACATTACTTATATCAAAATAGACTCAAAGAATAAATTAAACTTTGTAAATTATGTAGAGGAATATCCAAATATATTATTAAAACTCTTTAAATCTAAAGTGAACTTTCCAAAGTATTTTACACAAATTGGAGATGACGATTTATTAATATCACAATCAACTTTAGTCAAAGCAATAGAGATTTTAGATAAAGATAATGAAATTTCATATGTAGTACCATCTGTTATTGAAAAAAATTTTGATAGGAAAGAGAAATATTTTAATCACCAAAATCAAAAGATATCTAATATAAATTTTCTTAATAAATGGTTTAATGAAAAATATAGTTTTGATTTAAGTGTAGATGAATCATATTTGTCTCATTGTCTTCATAGCAGTATATGGAGATTGGAAGATTTACAAAAGTATGAATGTTTTAAAACATTGGGTTTATACAAGAATAATCTTTGGGATGGGTTTGGATTAGACTTTACTTGGTATATAAAACCAATTTCAAAAAAAAATACATACGTATATCTTTTAGGCGGGGATCCTATGAAATTATACAATGCACATAAAGACTCAATGACATCTAAATTTCCTATTATGTTTAGTTACTGTTATTTCTGCTATTTAATTCATTGCTATGAATGGTTGAACAGTAAAAAAGAATTTATAAATAATAAAATCCTTAAAGAATTCATAATAAGATGGATTAATCAAATGTTTTCTTCTTATTTTGCAGTACACACCCTTAATAAATCAGAAAAATATAACTCTCCTGTAGAGTTGTATCTTAAAAAAAAATTTTTGACATTTATATATAAACAATGTTTTAAATTTTTAACAATTAAAACAATAACTATGATGTATTATTGGACAAAAAAAATTCCAATATTAAAAAGTAGTTAAAAAATGAAAAAATCAAAAATCAAATGTTTAGAGTTATTTGAATATGATATTGAATTATGTAAAGGAAAAAAAACAAATGGTGTTTATCAAGACTATAAAAAATACATTATTGAAAAACCTTGGGGTAATGAATTTTTAGCTTATCAAACAAAGGAAGTTTCTTTGTGGGTACTAAATCTCATATCAAATGGATCTACTTCATTGCATGCTCATAAATTAAAAGATACATATTTAATTCCAATAAATAACTCAGTAAGAATGAATTTATTAGAAAAATTATTTTACTTTAAAAATAAACAAATAGTATTTATCCCCAAAAAAAAATTTCATCAATCAAAAAATATTAATAAAACTTTGCTAAGTTTAATAGAAATAGAATTACCAAACAAAAAAAATGATATTGTCAGACATCATGATTATTATGGAAGACAAGACAATGATTTTGAAAAAGAAAATAAAATTAATAAACTAAAAATTAATAATAAATTTTTTAATGATTTAAGAGAGAATAAAAGGTTTTTATTAAATCAAGGAATAGCAATAATTAGATTAAAAATAAAAAATGATATTAATAAAATTATAACTGAAATGTTTAGAAAATTTGATAATCTCTTCATTTTAAAAGGTAATTTATGCCTAATAAATGACAATGGTAAAAATAAAATAATTAAGAAATTCATATTTCATAGAATTGACAAAAATAAAATAATTAAGTTTTCAATAATCAAAGAAACAGATATACTTTTTATCTAATATCTATTAAATTTTTAAAAAATATAAATAATTAACTTAATGTCTATTGCTAAAAAAGTAAGATTATCTGATTTCGTTATTAGTTTCTTTGAAAAGAAAAATGTTGAATATGTTTTTACTGTAAATGGTGGTGGCTCAATTTTTCTTTGTGACTCATTATACAGGGCAAAAAATATAAAATATATACCATGCCATCATGAACAATCAGTGGCTATCGCTGCAGAAAGCTATGCTAGATTTAAAAATAAACCAACATTTGCAGTGGTTACCACAGGGCCAGGTGGAACAAATACTCTCACAGGTGTTGCTTCTTGCTGGACTGACTCAGTTCCTGTTATATTTATATCTGGTCAAGTTTTTTCAAAACAAATGATATTAAATACAAAGCTAAGACAAAAAGGGATACAGGAAATAAATATTATAGATATGGTAAAACCTATTACTAAATATGCTAAAACAATTACAGATCCTAGCCAAATATTATTTGAATTAGAGAAAGCATATTTTACATCTCAAGATAAAAGACCAGGCCCTGTTTGGCTAGACTTACCTGCTGATATTCAAAATGCATGGATAGAACCTTTAATCTTAAAAAAATTTAATGATAAAAAAAATAATTCAACTCTTATTAGATCTAGCCTTAATAAAAAATCTAATTACCAGATCAAATTAGTTGCAAAAAAAATTTACTCGTCTAAAAAACCTTTGTTACTATTTGGGGGTGGTTGTAAAATATCAAATTCTATATCTGATGCTTTAAAACTAGTTAAAGATTTTGACCTTCCTTTTTGCCTTTCTTGGAATGGTAGTGATGGATTTCCTAATAGTAATAAAAACTATATTGGAAAACCAGGTGCATTTACACAAAGATACGCTAATCTTTCAATACAAAACTGTGATTTATTTTTATCAATTGGATCAAGATTAAACTACGGTATTACGGGATTTAACTCTAAAGATTTTGCCAGAAACGCATACAAAATTATGGTTGATATTGATCAATATGAATTAAAAGATGCTAAAAAAAGAATTGGAATTCACAATACTTTATCAATAGATGCAAAACTCTTCATTAAACAATTATATATTGAATTAAAGAAACTAAAAAAATCACCTTTAAAAATAAATACTTATTCATGGCACAATTATTTAAATAATTTAAAAAATAAGTATCCCTTAATTACAAATAAAATTAAAAAGCAAAAAAAATATGTAAATTCTTATTTTTTTATTGATGAACTCTCAAAAAAATTAAGTTCTAACTCAGTTGTAGTTACTGACATGGGTTTGTCCTTTGTTTGTACTAATCAAACAATTATTACAAAATCTATTAACCAAAGACACTTTTCAAATGCTGGTCACGCCCCTATGGGTTGGGGATTACCGGGTGCTATTGGAGCTTGCTTTGCCAACAAAAAAAAACAAGTTATATGTATAGCTGGTGATGGTGGTCTTCAAATGAATGTTCAGGAATTAGCAACAATATCACATCACAAGTTACCAATATTAATTTTCCTATATAATAACAAGGGATATAGCACAATAATCCAAACTCAAAGACTTGGGTTCAACTCAAGAATTATGGGTAGTAACAAGAAAAGTGGTTTATCATTCCCTAATTTTAAAAGTTTATCAAAAGCATATTCAATAAAATATCAACTTTTTAAAAATAACAATGATTTAAAAAAGTTAGGCAAATTAATTAAATTAAAAATTCCAATTTTTTGTGAACTACTAATTGATCCCGAACAAATTCAAGGACCAAAATTGATAAATAGAAGGACTAAAGATAATGAAATTGCCATTCCATCAAAATTTGAAGACTTACATCCTTTTTTAAATATGAATGAATTGATAAAGGCTAACTTTAATGAATAAAAAATATAAAGCTCTTATGATTTCATCAAGTTTAGTTCAAGATCAGGAATTTATTTATCCTTATTATAGGTTACTAGAGGAAAACTTTAGCGTAGATGTCTTTTTATTAGAAAATGAGCATGTAAGTGGGTATTTTGGTACCAATATCCCCCCTATTAAGACTCATGAGCTTATAAATTTTGATGAAATAGAATCAGAAAATTACGATCTTTTAGTTTTACCTGGTGGTGTTAAATCTATGGAAAAACTAAGATTATTTAAGCCAGCTTTAAGTCTTATATCAGTTTTTAATAATAAAAAAATTACTATTGCTTGTATATGCAGTGCTGTCCAACTATTAATATCAGCCAAAGTAGTAAAAGGAAGAAAAATCTCAGGGTATTATACATTTGAAGATGATGTAAATAACGCAGGTGGTATTTATACAGATCTACCAGCTGTGATTGATGATAATATTATCACTACAGCCCACTACAAAGACTTAGGTCCTTGGATGAAAGCAACTCTTAGTAGAGTATATTCAATTAAATAATAATTTTTTATGAAAAAAATTACTCTATTTGAAGAATATTCAAAAAGTTTAAAAAAAAGATTTCTATATCATGACACACGTGAATTGATCTCTAATAAATATATTGCATCTTTAAAAGGAAAGGCTTTTTATGATGGTCATAGAGATCATGGTATGGGAGGTTACAAATATGATAAAAGATGGAGTGATGTTGCTACAAAACTAGTAGATTTTTTTGGATTGAATAATAATTCAAAAATTCTTTTAGTAAATGCAGCAAAAGGCTACTTGTTATATGAACTAAAAAAAATGTTACCAAAAGCAGAAATTTATGGATTAGAGGAGTCTAAATATGCCATATCCAAATCAAAAAAAAAGATTAAAAGATTTATGAAGTTTCATGAGGGGTATAAAATTTCTTTTAAAGATAATTATTTTGATCTAGTGTTTGCTCCTGGTTATGTATACGAATTTTCACTGAAAGATATAATTAAATCCTTAAAAGAGCTTAATCGTGTAAGTATTAATAAAAAAAATATTTATGTATCATTAGGCTCATATTTTAATGTGAGTAGTTTAAAAAAGATGAGACATTGGAGTCTTTTAGGTACTACGCTTTTAAGAGAGCATGAATGGGAATATCTTTTGAAAAAACTAAAGTACAAAGGTTTCTATGAATTTGTAAACTCAAAAACCTTAAACCTTACTTATGAAAAATAAATATACTAATAAAAATATTTTAATTGTAGGTTCTTCTACAGGATTAGGTTTTGCTATTGGTAAAAAATATCTTGAACTTAATGCAAATGTAATTTTTACTGGATATAAAAATTTAAATTTTTTAAAAAAATTAAAAACAAAATATCCAAAGAAAATGGATTTCTTTATAGGTGATCTTGCATTAGAGCCTGAAATAATAAATTTATGTAATCATGTAAAAAAAAGATTTAAAAAAATTGATATCATTGTTCACACCCTAGGTGGGGGTTTTGGATTAACTAGTGATTTAATATCATATAATGACCTATTATATTTATATAAAGTAAACCTCGCAGCTGGTGTCGAAATTAATAGAATTCTATTTAAAAATTTAAATAAAAAATATAGTTATATTGTTCATGTAGGTTCTACTGCATCTGTACAAGCTATAGGATCCGTTGGTTATAATACTGTAAAAACAGCATTGAGAGCTTACGTTAAATCATTTGCTTCAAGAGTTGTAAAGAAGGGCGTAATAGTATCGTCAATAATGCCAGGGGCTTTTATTGCACCAAATAATCATTTTGAAAAAATGAAAAAAAATAACATTAAGTATTTTAATGATTTTCAGGATAATAAAATTAAGATACCAAAAATTAGTAGTTATAAAGATATTATACCTCTTGTAATTCTTCTTACAAATGATGATGGTAAAATGCTTGCAGGAAGCAATGTATTAATTGATGCTTGCGAGACTAATGCATATTAATTAATAATATTTTGCTATTGAAATTAAATTTTATATTGTAATAGTTAATTATGTCATTAATTAAAGATTTAACAGATCCACTTAATCCCTATACAAAGTATTGGAAATCTATCACTAAAGAAGATCTACCAAGTAATGCTAATAATATAATTGAAATAGATTTTGATGAATTCAAAAAAAAATACCATAATTTTGATGATGACGTTGCAAAAAAAAAACTTTTTGACTCTTTACTTAGTGGTGATTTATATCTTTTAAAAAACGCTTTTTCAAAAAAATGGCTTGATGAATTAAAAAGCTATGTGATAAAAAATAAGTTTGAACCAGAAAATTTTGAATTTCATAAAACTTATGATGGAGTTCCAAATTTTTCAAGAAATATTACTCCCGAGTTAGCTAAAAACTACTCAATTATTCAAATTAAAACTACAAGTTATTTTTTTCCATTTAATGATGATAAAGAGAGTTTTCCTATATACCCTGAAATTTATTCTAAATGGAAAACATTGAAATTCATATCTGGATACAAAGATGATATTTGGGAAAAAAATATTCCAAGTGATGGTTTGATTGACAGAGTACAAGTTGTTCGATACCCATTGGGCACTGGAACTATCGAACCACATACTGACCCTTATTTATATCAACGGTTTGTTATAAGTTCATATTTTTCAAAAAAAGGGAAAGATTATATGACAGGAGGATTTTATGCCTTTGACAAAAATGATAAAGAAATTGATGTCGAGAAAATAATTGATCCTGGTGATTTGTGTTTTTGTGTAGCAACAGTTAAGCATGGGGTACATGTAGCTAGTGGAACAGGACAATACCCCGAAGAGGATCTCAGGTCTGGTAGATGGTTTTTAGGAATTTACACTATGGAAAGTGATTACTCCACTAAAAGACATACCTCTAGTAAACTAAATAAATAAAATATTTAAAGATAGTTTTATGAGTCGACCCTTAGTTAGTGTATTACTTTCAACCTACAATAGACTTGATCTTCTTAAAATTTGTCTGAACTCAATATTAAGTCAAAACTATGCAAATTTAGATATTATTATTTTTAATGATTGCTCTAACGATGGTACCAAAGAGTATCTTGGCACTATAAATGATAAAAGGTTAAATATATTTAATAGTCCAAAAAACATTGTTCAAAAACATGGTCATACGAAAGTATGGTTAAAAATGTTAGAAATGTCTGCAGGGAACTTAATTATTAATATTTCAGATGATGATTATTGGCCATATCATGGATTTATAGATGAATGTGTTAATAAATTTCAAGAATTTAATAATTTATCAAAAGTTATTGGAAATCAAGTAGATTACAATTACCAGGATGGAAAATTTAAAGAATTTAATTACAAAGAAATTCAAGAAAGAATTAATTTTAAAGACGAACTTGTTTATCACGACAATATGATTAAAGGAGGTTTTTATAAATCTCTTAATTATTTAAAAGAATTTTCTAAAAGACCACTCGATCTCAATATAAGCACGAGTGGAACTATGTTTCATAAAAAAAAGTTTCTTGAAGTAAATGCATTATTAAGTGATAAATTATCTAAGTACCAGGGTGGTTATGAATTACTAATACCATCGAGTTTTTTTGGGGATATATATTTTATAGATAAACCACGAGTTGTAGTCGGTTTAAATTCAAAAAATTTAAGCTTTAATAAAACTCAAATTGAACACCTAGACGACTCAATATTATCAGTATCAAATGCATTAAATACTGTAAAGAAACACAAAAAATCAGAATTTTTAATTGAAGAAATTAAAAATTTTGAAAAGGATATTTTGTCAAGTATCATAAACACATATCTATCTCATTCAATTTTAATTTTAAGAAACAAAAAATTAAGCTTATGTACAAATGAAAATATACAGGGCTATTTAAATCTAAGATTATATATCAAATATATAAGAAAATATAAATGTAAGCCAAAAATAGAATATATTTTAAGTTATATTGTTGAAAAATTCATACCTAATTATTTAACTAAAATTTATTATACTTTTTATAGTTTATTTAAAAGACTAATAAATAGAATAATAAGAATTTGATTAAATTAGCATTAAGTTTGACAGTTTTTAATGAAGAATATGAAAACAAATTAATAAAATATGTAATCCCCTCTCTTTTAAAAGATATAAAAAAAAAAAATATGAAAATTTTTTTTTTTATAAACTATCATAATGATGATATCCTAAATAAGATTTCAAAATTGTTTGTTAGAGAAAAAATAAATTTTAAAATTTTTCCTAAGTTAATAAATAAAAAAGAAATTGATAACTTTAAATATAAAAATTTAACCAAAAATCAAATATTGCACTTTAAAAAGTCTAAAAAATTCAAATGTGATTATATAATATTTTTATATGCAGATTTGTTTTATGGACCAAAATCAATAGAAAAATCAATAGATATTTTATCAAAAAATAAGTCAATCATAGGGTGTTGTAGTTTTGCCATTGAATTAACAGAAAATGAATATTTTGAAAAGTTCTATAATTTTTTATTGAAAAAAAAAAATATATTTGCTTATGATTATTTCATTGATAATTTCAAAAAAATAATAAGTTCTTTTCATAAAAATTACATTATAGATTTAGGTCTACCAACAAACTTTAATTTTTTAATATTTTATAAAATCAATAGATTCATTTTATTAAAAACTTTTGACTTTCATCCTTTAATCTTAAGGATTCAAAATAATATTCGATTAATTGAAGATGTTCCAATAGACTCTGAATTTATTAAAAATAACAATATCACTAAGTGGCATATAGAAAAAGATTTACATAAAATTTCATGTTTTTCATTATCCAATAGTCTCATACAAAGAAATTATTTTAGAAAGTATAATAATATAAATTTAAATAATCTGAAATTATCTGATCTTTTTTATAAATGTATTTACTACAAGATAAACAATCTTTATAAAAATAAACATGATTTTTATGATAGTTACTTTTATCTAAATAATTCGATAAAAAATATTGATCATTTAAAAATTAATAAAACTATTAACCTTAATATTAAAAAAGATAAGGTTTCAAATATATTTCATAATTTTCTTTCAATTATTAAATTAGCTTTTGATATTAAGTTAATTAAAAATCTTTTAATGCTTATTTTTCTTGGTAAGAAAAAATATTTAGTTTATAATAAGAATTTCTATAAGAATGAAAGATTAATATTATTAAAGTCTTTGACAACTCTTATTTTCAACACTATTTTTAATCGATGAGATACTTAATTATCGGTGGAGCAGGTGTATTTGCCCTTCACACAATTAGGAAATTATTATCTAATAAAAATACATCTTTAGTTTTATCTACTGGGAGAAATATGCAAAGACACGGTGCTTTTTCTCTTGATATTGATAGTAAAAAATATCCTCATTTTATTTATAAACAAGTTCACCTTACTTTTGAGACAGATAAATTAATTAATTTAATAAAAAGTTATAAGATTAATTATATAATTAACTTTGCAGCGCTGGCACATGCTACCTCTTGGCAAAATTCATACAGATACTATGATACTAATATTTCTGCAGTAGCAAAATTAGTTGAGTCAATATATGACTTCAAATATTTAAAACAATTTTTACAAATAGGTTCCTCTGAAGTCTATGGATCTACAGCTAAACCTGCAAAAGAAACCACCTCTCCTAACCCAACAAGTCCTTATGCAGTCTCTAAATTAGCTACTGATTTGCATTTATTGACATGTTTTAAACATAATGGGTTCCCAGTCAATATTATAAGACCAAGTAATTGCTACGGGCCTACGCAGCTTCTTTATAGGATTATTCCAAAGACTATTTTGTACTTAAAGGAGGGAAAGAAATTTCCTTTAGAAGGTGGCGGTAAAGCTGAGAAATCGTTTATGCATGCTGATGATCTTGCTAATGCTTTAGACTTAATTCTTAAATCAAAAAAGTATGGTGAAATATATAATTGTGGAGTAAAAAAACCTGTTACAATGAGAAAATTAGTAGAAATAATTAGTGAGAAATTAAACAAAGATTTTGATGAGAGTGTCAAAATTACAAAAGCTAGAAAAACTGAGGATCAAAAATATTGGATAGATTCAACTAAAATAAAAAAAGAGCTCGGATGGAAGCCAGTTATTTCAATTGAGGATGGGATTGAAGATTGTATAAATTGGGTTGAAAGATACAGAGATGAATTAAAAAAAGAAAATTTCGATTTTGAATTAAGGGCTTAATCTTTGAGAAATCCAGAGATTGGTATTGCTGTACTAAATAAAAATAAGACTCAGATTAAATTTTCATCAATATGGGAAAATTTACACAAAGCAAGTAATACTAGAGGAAAATACAAAATTAAAGATACGACTTTTAATTTCAAACTAAATAATGTTAGTGAATACAATATATCTGAATTATGTAACTCTTTTTTTGAAATTTTTATTGTTTATAAAATTAAACTTTATAACCATAAATTAGAATTGATAGATATATTTCAAAAAGATAAAATAAATCAATATAATAAATACTATTTTGATTTTAGAAGTAAAACTATTTTTAAAAATTACCAAAAATATTTACAAGAAAACAAAATGCTTTTAAGACTATTAATGCTTAAGGTTTTAGGTACTGATCTTTGTTATCAAAAAGATAATTCTTTTAAAACACATATGAATGATCATTTTATAGAATATAGAATTATTTTTTTATATAAAGTCTCTCATTTTTTTAAAATTAATAAAATATTACCTACTTTCATTAGAAATATAATTAAATCAATTTTGAGTTATGTAAAAGATGATAAGATTGATGCAATTCATAGACTTTAGATTAATTTGAAAAAAATAATTTTTCCATTTATTTTCTGGGGAGAAGACTATGCTAATAATTTAAGTGAATATTGTCTTAAAACACTTATTAATGAGATTAGCTTTTTAGATAAAAAAAAATTTCGAATTGATATTGCTCTTTGGTCCTCAAAAAATGACTTCAATATTGTAAAGAAAAACTTTAAGCATCTTTCAAAAAAATTTAATTTTATAAATATAGAATTATTTTTAAATGAAAATAGTTTAAAAAAACTTAATAAATATCAATTTTTAAATGTTATTCAGTTATTAATTTTAACTAAATATAAAAAAGAATACGATTATATGTTTTTTTTATATCCAGATTTTGTATTGAGTAAAAATAGTATTGTTAATATTTTTAAAAAAATTAAGAAATTTGATCTCATGTTTGTATATGCCCCACAAATAATTAAGGAGGAATACATAAAAGAACATCAAGATGTCAAAATAAAATATACTACCCAAAAATTCATATATGAGAATCTTCATCGAATAGTTACATCAAATACAGTAAATAAAGATAATAGCTTTAATACTGGTGCTTGTATTAATTTTAAATTTAAAGATTATTTTATTTTAAGAAATTTTCATTTACATCCAATTTGTATCTCATTAAAGAGTTTTTCAAAAGACTTACTAAAGCCATTTAATATCTCTTTAGATGAGGATTTTGTTGGAAATTTAAATTTAAATTCTAAAAAAATATATATACCGAATTCATCAAATGATATGATTTTTGCTAGTTTATGCGGATTAAATGAAATAAAAATTCCGAAAATTAGAAATAATTCATTTTATAAAATTCAAAATTGGATTCAATTGCATGCTTATAATAATCATACATATTTATCAAAAAATAATTTTTTCTTGGAGAATACTGAACATGGCAAAAAAAATAAAAATATAAAAGATATAGATTATGTTGAAAATTTTATGCTCAAAATTTATGAAAAAATTAATTTAAAGTCTACAGATCTTTTTAATAAAGATGATTATATATACCTAATAGAAAGAAAAGCACATTTAGAAAAAAATCAAAACAAAATTAAAAATTCTATTATCGATTATCATCAAAATAAAATATTCAATACTACCTTTAAAGAAAATAAAATTAATAAAAGAATTAAATATTTTTTAAAAAATAATATTTATTAAATTATTGAAAAAGTTAGTTATAACTTGAAAGGAGATGTAAAATTATCTAATTTAGGAAATTTAAGATCCCTCTCAGAAATTATTGGTTCAATTATTGGCCATTTATAATTGGTAGAATTCCATAAAATACCTGAGTCGTGATCAGCAGAATATGAAGTTGTTGTATTATATAATAAAATAGTATTATTTTCCAAAGCTAAAAACCCATGACCATATCCCCTAGGTATAAAAACAGTAATGCCATCGTTTGCGTTTAAATTTATAGTTGCAAATTTGAGATAAGTTTTTGAATTAACTCTTAAATCAATTATGAAGTCTAGAGCTTTGCCACTAATACAAGTGATAATTTTTTCTTGATCATATGGAGGAATTTGAAAATGTACTCCCCTCAAAACATTTTTATTAGATTTTGAAAAATATTGTTCTGATATTTGGTTCGAATAATTTGTCAAAGTTTTTTGAAAAAAACCTCTATTATCTTCAAATCTTGCAAATTCTACAAAATAAGCATCATTTATTAAGTATTCTTTTTTTATCATTTAATGTTTTTAAGAGCTTTACTCAAATTTATTTTAGGTCTCCAGCCATATAGTCTAGGATAAATTTTATTGTCTTGAAGAATTTCAAATTTTTTTTGTGGTAATGAACCCCAATCAATCTTTATTTTAAAATTATTTAGCGATACATATTTTTTAACTAATGATTTGAGTCTTACAGGTTTTTCAGGAAAAACTGAATAAGTTTTATTTATATATTTACCGTTAATAAGATAATTTAAAGATATCTTGATAGAGGAAATAATATCCTCGATATGTGTCAAATAAATTAGTTGATCACCTTTTGTCATTGGAAATGGTTCTTTTTTTTTATAATTTTTTATAAAATAAAATATTTTTTTTCTATGATCATTTTTACCAATGGTGTCACTTAATCTTAAATCAATGTAATTCATCTTATAATGATTTTTGTAAAATTTTATTAAATTTAAACAATTTTCTTTGTGGGTGGCATATAAATTAAGAGGGAAAGAATTTCTGCTATAGTAATTTTGCCATCTCGTAGTCGTATAAATTATATCTTTAGTACCACTTATTTTCATTGCTTCAAGAATTTGGTTTGTAAATAATTCATTTGACTGAACTAGATCGTTAATGTCTGTATATTTATGCTGAGAGACATAATACGTAGCTAAATGAATAACTACTTTTGGTTTAATTTTATCAAAATATTCGATTAAATTATTTATATTACCTTCATAATATAAGTCATTTTTAGTGCAAATATTTTTTTTTCTTAATATTCTAAAAAGGTTATATTTTTTATTTTTTTTTAAATCGGAATAGAGATTTTTACCTATAAATCCTGTGGCACCAGTAATAATAATATTCATTGGTTAAGATAATTACTAATTATTTGATCAGTATATTCATCAATATTTTTGGGATAATTAAAGTAGCATTGATACCATTGTATAGTCTCTTTAATTGATTTATTAATATTATAAGTTGGTTTCCATTTAAGATTCCTTCTAGATCTTGAACTATTTAGATTAAGATATTTTGACTCTTTTAAATTATTTCTCGATTTATTCATAATCTCATATTTACAATCAATAAATCTTGATGCTGTTTGTATAATATTTTGTGTATCTATATTTAAATTTTCACTTGGTCCAAAATTCCAATTTAGGTATATTTTTTTTCTTTTGAATGTTTCTTCAGCAAGAAGTATATAACCAAGTAACACATCTAAAATGTATTGCCAAGGTCTTGTGCTTTTAGGATTTCTTAAATAGAATTTTTTATTATTAATTGAAGAGATAATAAAATCTGGCAAAAGTCTTGAAGTATTAAAATCACCACCTCCGATAATATTTCCTGCTCTAGCAGTTACGATTTTTTTATTTCTTAAATTATATGTGTCAATATAAGATTTTATTAATATTTCAGAACATACTTTAGAGGAACTATATATATCTTTCCCACCTAATCTATCATCCTCCTTAAAAATAATTTTGCTTTCATTATTATGATAAACTTTGTCTGAGGTTATACAAACAAGTGAGTCTATTTTTTTTTTTCTAAAAAACTCTAAAATGTTTAGAGTTCCCATTACATTTGAATTATAAGTAACAAATGGTTCTTTTTCTGAAAAACCAACCAATGATTGTGCCGCTAGGTGAAATATTAAATCATATTTAGTATTTTTAAATTTATTAAAACAATAATCTTTTGATATATCTCCAAATTTTTCATACTCAAAAATATTTTTTTTTTTAAATATTTTATAAAAACAATCATCTCTAGATGGCTTTAATGAAAAACCGTATAAACGGCATCCAAGTTTTTTTAAAATTAATGATAGCCACATACCTTTAAAACCAGTATGGCCAGTTATGATGACTTTTTTATTCTTCCAGAAACTCCTATTAATCATCCCATATTTTCCAAGGTGCTTTATTCTGACTCCAAAGCTGATTTAATTTATTTTTTTCTCGAAGTGTATCCATTGGTTGCCAGAATTTATCATGTGAAAAAGCATTCAACTGATTTTTATCTACCAATTCTTGAAGTGGCTCTTGTTCAAAAATAGTTTCATCCCCCTCAATAAATTCAAAAATTTCTTTATTTAGAACAAAAAAACCTCCATTAATCCATTGGCTATCACCTAGTGGCTTTTCTTTAAAATCTGTAACCTCTTTTTTTTTATTTATATTTAAACTTCCAAACCTTCCAAGTGGTTGAACTGCTGTTACAGTAGCAAGTTTATTGGAATTTAAATGACTTTCATAAAGCTTGCTTATATCAATATCAGCAAGACCGTCTCCGTAAGTCATGAAAAAACTTTTATCATCACCTATTAAATTTTTAATCCTTTTAATTCTTCCACCAGTGTTAGAATTGTCACCTGTATCAATAAGAGTCACTTTCCATTTTTCGATAGATTTATTTAATATTTCAACATTATTATTTTCTAAGTTGACAGTAAGATTAGAATTATGAAAACGGTAATTTATAAAATATTCTTTTATTGTAAAGCTCATATAGCCACAACAAATTATGAACTCATTGTATCCAAAGTGAGAAAAAATTTTCATAATATGCCATATAATTGGAAAATTTCCTATTTTGACCATAGGTTTTGGTCTAATTGTAGTTTCTTCAGACAGTCTTGAACCCAAACCTCCAGCTAATATTACTACTTTCATTTATTTATAAATTTTATTTTTTAAAAAATTTTTTATAGACACATGAATATGATTTAATTGTGTTGAGGTTAAACCGTGATGACAGGCTAAAAGCATTCCATTTTTCATCACATAGTCACTCTCAATAAATTCATCTTTTTTTCCAATGCATTTAATATTTTTGAAACCAGGTTGTCTTAAGATATTTCCTGTAAATATGACTCTTGTTTGAATATTTCTTTTTTCCAAAAAAATTTGTAGTTCTGTTCTAGAAAAATATTTATTTTCTTGTATTAGTATAGGAAAAGCTAACCAAGCAGTTATAGAATTTGGATTTTGTTGAGGTGTAATGAAAAATTCCCCATATTTACTAAAAAACTTAATATGTTTTTTGAAGTTTAAAATCCTTTTTTTTGTATTAATATTTATTTTTTTTAGCTGCTCCAAAGCAAAGGCGGCACTGATTTCTGATGGTTCCATTTGATACCCAAGTTCTGAAAAAACAAATTTGTTATCATATCTAATTCCATCTAGAGAGATTTTAAATCTATTTTCAATTGATTCACTATCAGCAAAAATAGAGGAACTTCTACCCCAAGATCTTAATAATTTAATTTTATTGTATATTTCTTTGTTTGAAGTAAGTACCATTCCACCATTACCTGCTCCATTAATAATATGAGATCCGTAAAAACTAGTAATAGAAACATCTGAATAAATCGAAGGAGGTTTATCATTTAATTTAGCACCTAACGTGTCAGCAGAGTCATGTATGATTTTAAGCTGGTATTTTTTGGCAATTTTTTTAATTAATTTCCAATCACATATGTTGCCAATAAGGTCAGGTGCGAGAATTGCTACAGTTTTTTTGTTAATTTTTTTTTCAATTTGCTTTGTATTTATACATAGTGTTCTTCTGTCGACATCAACAAAATTTGGTACTAAGTTATTCTGAACTATGGAAGATACACATGTGCCAAATGTTAAAGCAGGCGTGATTATATTTGAGCCTTTAGGAAAGTCTAAAGCTTGTAAAGCGAGATATATAGCTGAACTACCAGAATTAGTCATAATACCATATTTCTTTGCAAATATTTTTGATACTTTATCTTCAAATTTAAATACATTTCGCCCCATCTGAGTGCTAGATTTTAACACCCCCAAAACAGCATTAATTTCTTTGTGATTATGGACAGTCATTCCATAATTAACTCTAGGAAATTTATTTTTTAACATTTTTAATATTCAATTTAATGACATTTATATATGAATTTAATTAATTAGTTATCATTTTTTCAACATATTTAAATTATTATACAATTTTTCTATTAATAAAATTGTTAAAGATAATAATATCACCATTAAATAGTTTTCATATTTTTGTCCCATTGTATTTGCAAAGATAGATATTATAAGAACAGAAAATAAATATTTACAAAACAATAAATAGATTAATTGATCTTTCCAAATAAAAAGTTTAGGTCTTAATAAGATTAATAAAATAACCATCAAAAAAGATGATATCTCAAAGACTAATGTTCTGGATTTAGACAATATCTCATATAGCTTTAGAGATGCGATATTATTATATTGCGATTTTGAATTATACTCATAATTATATTCATCATATAAATTTTTAGACAATGTATTTATTGCGCAATTTCCAATATTGGCTGGACCAATATTAAACCAATTAATAGTGTTACCATGATAAAAGAATAAAAAATTTTCTTTTCTAAAACTTATTCCAAATGAGTCTAGAAATTGATTAAAAATTTCATTCCTAATTTGTTTATTAGATTTGATCATTTCAAATGAAACTTTTTTTAATAATTCATCTGTTTTAATTCTACCAATATACTCTATTAAAATTATTTGTAATTGAAGTGGGTAATATAAACTCTCGAAATTATTTGAGAAAATTTGATTAACTATTTTATCAGGGTTTGTTTTAATATCTCCATAATGCCTATTAAAATTTTCATTTGGAGATAGATGGTTAAACTTTGAATATAGAGGATACATTTTATCTTTAAATTCAAAAATCTTGTCTAACACATTTTTATCTCTTAAAGCATTTGAAAGTGTTATAAATAACATCTCAGATGCAATACCATTACTTTTATCTAAATAGTTGTAGACATATTTATTTGAATTAGTATTTAGTGTTTGTCGTAACTCATTGTTGACCCTCCATAACAATTGAGGTCCGGTTTGGTGATTTAAAGACATAAAAGATCCAAGTAGAAATTCCGATTTTTCATTGAAGTATTGACCCTCTCCAGTTAGAAATAAAAATAGATGTTTTGCTAGAAGCCACATAAATAGAGTTAGAGAACATAAGAAAGAGATAGAAATAAAATGTTTAAGAAAAAATTTTAATCGAGAATTTTTAAATAAAATAATTGAGAAAAAAATAAAATCAAAGAACAATATAAATACTAAGTCAAATCTTGTAAAAAAAAGATAAAGCCCAAGAAAAATAGAATAATAGAAATATATAATTTTTTTAGTTTTTAAATAGTAATAACCTGTGAAGATATTTATGAATAATAAATTTGTGATTAAATGTATTTCTAAAAATAATTTAGAATGTATAAGGAAAATAAACGAAAAAATAAAAAGAATATTTCCTAGTATTAAGGTAATTTTTGAGAACTGATTAAGTAGTTTATTTAGAAATAAGAATGTAATTGTAGAGAGAATAAAATTTAAAATAACCCAAGGATAAAAAGAGTCGAATAAATACAAACCTGAAATTATTGTATAAAAATTAAAACCAGGAGGCCTGTATCCAACCTTCATCTGATACGAAGATGAAAAGATAAAATTATATATAAACTCCCCAGTAGAATAAAATGCACTCGCATCACATTCATAATCTATAGGGGCAAGACTATTTATGAAAAGAATTTGAGATAAGAATACAAGAAGAAATAATAAATTTATTTTATTAAAACCCAAAAAATAATTGCTCATATTTTAAAATTTATTATGTATTTAGGACGTGATTTGACCTCCTTATAGATTCTAGCTATGTATTCACTTATTAATCCAAAGAATATTAAATTTAAACACAACATAATCAAAATTAATGTATTGGTAAAAGTCAAGCCAACTGGGAGAAGTAAACTTTCCAAGAAAGCAAATCCAAATAGATTTAATAATTTAATTAATAGGATAAATGTTAAGATTAAGACAGATGGGATGAACAAAATTAATGATAGAAAAAGTATAGCTCTCAAAGGTTTTATGGAGAAAGATAATAAACCATCAATAGCTAAGTTAAATGAACCGAAAAAATTAAACTTTGCTACACCACTCTTTCTTTTATCTCTGGTGTATTCTATACCTGTTTGTTTAAATCCAACCCAAGTTCTAATACCTCTTAAAAAAATTAGTGACTCTTTGAAATCTAATAAATGATGTAAAACTTTAGAATTGAAAAGAGAGAATTCACCACTATTTTTTGGTATTTCAATTTCACTTAATAAATAATAAAGATTGTAAAAGAGCTTATAAAAAAAATTTTTGTAGCCAGTGTCTTTTCTTTTGTGGTGAATACCATAAACTACATCATAACCATTACTAATAATCTCATACATTTTTTCTATAAGTTCAGGGGGATCTTGTAAGTCACCATCAATTACACAAACAAAGTCAGTTTGATTTATTGAATGAAGACCAGCATGTATAGCATTTTGGTATCCAAAATTTCTGGATAAAGAAATACAATTTACTTTATATTTTTTTTTTTTTAATATTTTTATTTCTTCTAAGGTATTATCGGTTGAACCATTATCAACAATAATTAGGTTATAATCAATTTTTAGATTATTACACACTTTATGTATTCTGGTGGTTAATTGACTTATATTTTCTTGTTCATTAAAACAAGGAGAAACAAAGGTAATTTTATTCATTATTTGAAGTAATGCAAAATAGATTTTTTAAAAGGACTACTTTTGATTTTAAATAATTTTTTATAAACTAACGAACTGAAATTTTTTTTTGAAGGTTTTGAGTTATTTGGAATAAATTCTATTTTTATGTTAGTATTTTTTTGCGTCTTAAAATAATATTTAATAATTTCTGCAACATTTACAAAAGAGTAGCTTGTTTCACTAGCAATTGGATAAGTACCATTAATTTTTTTATTAAAGAGTTTAAATAATACAAGACAAAAGTCTTTAATATATAAGTGATCTCTAATATCGAGGCCTTTACCAAATAAGGTAATTTTTGATGTATCATTACTCTGCTTATAGAATCTGTTAGGTCCATAAGAATTATGAGTGTCGCCAACTCCGAAAATGGCAGTAGGCCTTAAAATACATATATTTTTCTTATCTAAATGCAGAGCTATAATTTGTTCTCTAATAAGGTGCATGTACCCATATAAGTCAACAGGAGAAGGTTTTGTCTTATCATTTATTATTTCACTATTTCCATAAACTGCATCACTACTTATATAAATAAAACGACTAATCTTTTTATTTGGAAAAAACTTGAAAAAGTTAGAAATCATTTGAATATTTTTTAAAAATGTAAATTCATCTTTTCCCTTATCTGGAGTAAGAGCAGAGAAGAAATATATAATATACTCATTATTTTTTTTATTAAATTTGATCAGCTTTTTTGAGGACTTAATACTTAGAAGGTTTATATCTTTACTACCAATAGCTTTAAATTTTAATTTCTTTGATTTTAGGAGTTGTTGAAAATTACTTGATACAAAACCAGATTTACCAAATAATATTATTTTATTTGTTATCATCTTTATAAGGATATATGTTTAATTTGATACAAACTACCTTTATTTTTTATATAATTAAAAGGATCTAAAACAGCTTTTATATTTTTAAATTTTTTAAAATCTAATTTTAAGTAAAATTTATTTGAGTGTAGTAGAACTATTATATTCGATTTCATTAGTAAAAATTCTAAATCTCTAAATTTAGAACTGAATTTTTTTTCTAAAATAATATTTTTGAATTGAAAGTCATGGAGATAGATTTTATTTTTATTTTTTTCTACAAAATTTATAGATGGAGAGTTTTTAATTGATAATGAGTCTTCTTTGTAAGTTATTCCCAATAAGCCAATTACCGGTTTTTGTAGTTTTAATTTTTTAATTTCCGTTTGTATCCAATTTTTAAAATATATGCTTTCACCTAATAAGGACTTAAAGTAATTATTACTTATGCCAAATGAATTTTTTTTGTCTAAAATTGTTTTTAAATCTCTTTCGATGTTACCTCCTGAAATACCAAGACCTGGTTCTAAATATGCAAACGAACCAATTCTTTTATCTAATTGCAATGCTTTTTTAATAATCCCCCAATCACAATTATAAAATTTTGCCAATTCATTTAAATTATTTGTGGTAATTAATTGACTCGCTAGATAAGTATTAATAAAGCCTTTTGTTAATTCAGACTCCTCATAAACCATTTCAATTAAAGGACAATTGAATTCAGATAAATAGTTTTTAAATTTCTTATTTAATCTTTGATTACTGCTATATTTTCCAATAATAATTCTCTCAGGGTTGTTTGCTCTTTCAACAGCTTTCCCAAAAATTAATGTCTCAACATAATGGTAAAGCAAATGAGATGGATAATTTAATTTTCTAGTAAAGCTTACTTCTACTTGACTCATTATTATCAATGCATTTTTTTTAAAAGAAAATTGTAAAAATTTATTTAGAAGTTTATTAAGAGGTCTGTAATCAACTTTGTTTTTTTTGTCTGTAATGATATCTAAAGCAATGAAATTAATATCTGTGATGTTAGATAATTTAAAATTATCAGAAAATTGAATTTTTTTTTTATATTTATTGAAAATTTTATCCAATTTAGGTTCAAAAATATTTAATTTATTAAATTTGTAATTTTTAATTTTTTCAAAATTATCAATAAAAATTATTTCATGGCCATTGAGTAAAGATGCTGTGGCATAGTTCAAGCTTAGATGTGAGATGCCTATATATCCAATTAACATATGATGTTTTTAATAGCTTTATTTATTATTAGGTTTTGATCTAAATTACTAATTTTTTTTCTTGATATCATTTTAAAATATTTTTCCTCCGATGCCCAAGTAGGGTCGGGCTTAATAATTGTTTTTTTTATTTGCTTTGGATAACCACTTGGAAATACTCTTTTATTTACTGTAAGAATTGATGGTCCCCATTTACATAAACCATTAATATGAACACTACCTTTAGACCCTATAATATCTAAGCAAAAATAATTTCTCCAATTTATAATTGATAGTGTTGCAGTTAAATTAATATTACTTTTAGATGAAAAACGTAAATAGTCATAACAATTAAGTTCATTTTTTTGAGCTGTTTCAATTTTATAACTTATGGGTATTTCATTAAAAAGAAAAAGTAAGGTATCAATCACATGACTTCCTAAATCATAAACTATTGAAAATTTTTTTTTTTCTCTCCAAGAATTTTTCCAAAGTTGTGAGGTCCCATTTCCATAATGACAATATACATTATAAATTTTTCCTAAATCTTTTTTATTTAATATTTTTTTGACATTTACAATATGTGGTTCAAATCTATGGTTGTATGCAGTGTAGATTGTTGTCTTTAATGACTTTGAAATTTTATTTATCTTACTATTTTGTAATAAAAGAGGTTTTTCAACTAAAACATTTACTCTATTTTTCATTAAAATATCTAATAGTTTTTCTTTTTCACTTTCTGGTGTGCAAATATAAGCATGAGTAATTTTTGATAAGTCAATTTCTTTAAAATTATTAATTATTTTATTTCCAACAATTTTAGAGTCAAAAATTATGTCTTTATTATTTTTATTATTAATGAGATTAAGAAATCTCTTTTTACCTTGATTGCCATATCCGATTATTAAATTAGACATAGTTAAATTTTATATTGTTTTATTTTTTAATTCTTTAACTTTATCAAGAACCTTGTCTAATTTAATTGGTAGATTTCCATTTATTTTTGATTCTATTGCAGCACTCATAGAACCAATTATGGATGCTATAACAATATTCTTTGAATAATAAAGAGCTAAAGAGGCATATGCCAAAAGAGCATCTCCACAGCCAACTGGATCAATTGAATTTTTCTCTAAAGCATCAATAACAAAAAAAGATCTTATGTCATTATTTTTTAATTCTCTTCTCAAGGTTATGAGTCCTTTTGAACCCATTTTCACAATAAGATATTTACATTTAGCTTTAATATACAATTCTGATGCTAATGGTCTTATAGTTGTATCCTGATCTGCTAATGCAAATCTAACTTCTTTTTCATTAGGAGTAATTAAATCAAATGATTGATAATCGAGAATATTACCCCATCTGCTGGCAAGCTGACTATCGGCAATTTTTAATATGTCTTTGCAAATCGATAACGTAAACGAGGGTATTGATTTTTTATGAAAAATTCCATGACGAAAATCACTAAAAATAACAATACCTTTTTTAAATTTTCTTATTTTTTCTGATATTAATTTAATTATTTCATCGGAGATTGGACTGTTATCAATTGTATCAACTTTTAGTAAACGATAATTATCTGAAATAAAATATTTTTTTTCTGTTGTTGGTCTATCATTTATTGTAATAGTTTCATCTTTTATTTTATTCTTTATTAAATTTTTTTTTATTTTTTTTCCAAGTTTGTCGTTTCCAAGAATACTACAGAATGTTACATCCGCTCCGGCAGATTTTAAATGATTTGCTATTATTGCTGCTCCACCTATATACTCAATATGATCGATGTACCTAGTCGAAAAGGTTGGAGTTTTAGCATTGCTACCGAGTAAAGAAGTATTTACATAAGTATCAATTATCGAATCTCCTAATACAAATACTGGTATTTTTCCTAAATTTTTAAGAGTTTTTTCAATATCATTGAAGCTTAAATTTTCTCCATCCATTAAATTTAGTAATTTTTCTTTACTAAGATCTGGATTGTCGTTTTCAATTATTTTTGAGGAAGACATTATAAAATCTCCAGGAGTGTAAATAAATTTACCTCCATAACTTTTGAGAATATTGATTTCATCAAGAGTTTTAGGATTTATTTTTCCACTTACGTACTCCCTGCCTTTAACAAAAAAATCTGGTTTTAAATATTTTAGGTTTAGAAGCGGATTAGGTTCTTCATCAATAATTACATAATCTACAAATTCTAGAGCAGCTAAGTTTTCTGCTCTAAGCTGTTGAGGCACATAAGGCCTCATATCAGCTTTGTTTACGTGTAAGTCCGCAGTTATACTTACCACCAATATATTAGATTTAGTTTTAGCAAATTGTAAATGCCTTATATGTCCTGGATGAACTAAATCAAATACTCCATGACACATGGAAACTTTATTACCTTTTTTTCTTGGATATGATCCTAAAATTTTTAGCAAATTTTTCTTTTTTACAATTTTATCCTTATAATTTTTCATGATTTTTATCCATGTACTTAAACCATATTTTAGTGGCTTTCTTTATATTAGTTTTATTCCATAATGGAGCATCTCTCCAGTAATCTATATTATCAATAATTTTTTTTACACCTTCTTCAAAAGAAACCTTGGGTTTCCAATTAAGATCTTTTTTAATTTTAGTAATGTCTGCATAAGTTATATCAGGTTCACCTGGTCTCTTTGGTAAATATACTGACTTTGGTTTTCCTAATAATTTAATTAAATAGTTTATAGACTTTGGATTGCCACTACCAAGATTCCAGATATTAAGGTTTTTTTTTGTAATCGAAGCCTTGTAAAAAGCATTTGCAACATCTGTAACATATAGAAAATCTCTTTTTTGTTTTCCATTTCCGACAACAGTAAGTGGTTTTTTTTCTATAAGCTGTTTTAAAAAAACTCCAAAAACAGCACCATAAGCACCACTAGTTCTGGATCTTGTACCATAAGCATTAAAAATCCTAATTGAATTTATCTTTAGACGATAAACATTACCCCAATGTAATGCAATTTGCTCTCCCATATATTTAGATAATGCATAAGGATATAGTGTGCTTATTGAGTTAGTTTCTTTAGTTGGAGTTTTTGCTAACCCGTAACATGAAGAACTCGCTGCATAAACAAATTTCTTTATTTTATTTGTATCAATATTTTCTAATAAATTTAGTGTTCCATTAGCGTTATTTAAAATATATCTTTTTGGATCTTCAATAGAGGGAACAATATCTCCTATACCAGCAAAATGAACTACATAACTACATTCATTAATAAACTTTTTGATTTTATCTAATTTTAAAATATCAGCTTTTACAAATTCAAAGTTTTTTTCTTTTTTTAAATGTTCAATATTTTTAAGATTCCCTCCTAATAAGTTGTCAATTGATCTAACCTTAAATCCTTTTGAAATAAATAAATCAATCGTATGACTTCCGATAAATCCAGCACCTCCTGTAATTAAAACAATGTCTTTAAAGGACATTATTTTTTTTTAAGGTATCTACATTTATATAAGCTGTGTCTGTTAGACTGTTTGGTAAATAACCTTTTTTGAAAGCCTCACATAATGAAATTATCGCGTCATCAACACTATATTCTGACTTAAAACCAAGTATATTTTTTATTTTGTCAGAGTTTACATGGTAGGATCTTTTATCAATAGTTTCAGATTTAATTTCAATTTCAATATCTGATATATTAAAAAATGACTCTACATTTTTCTTAACCATTTCTGCTAATTCAATAATTTTTTTATTACCA
>MDTG01252728.1_pt1 | contig 36430 bp, 32 predicted proteins | sample 811421 | NCBI WGS metagenome assembly MDTG01 (sample SAMN05326645, study PRJNA326480) | marine metagenome | isolation source: seawater | place: Pacific Ocean: South East | collected 2011
GACGCCGACACCAACACCGACGCCGACACCGACGCCAACACCGACGCCGACACCGACGCCAACACCGACGCCAACACCGACGCCAACGCCAACGCCGACACCAACGCCGACACCAACGCCGACGCCGACACCAACTCCAGTGTCTGAGACAACCGGGACAGTCACCACCACAGACACCTCCGGAACAAGCGACACGGACGAGTCAACGCAAGACACCGTTCCCTCAACTAGTGGAACTAGTGATAGTGATTCGACAGGAGTCACCGGCACTTTAAGCACTACATCCACAAATGCAACCGCTGATACCGTGTATACCTCTACTACTACTCTAGAAACACCATCTACTTCATCTACGTCGTCTACGTCGTCTACCTCTTCCTCTGGAACTTGATTTTCTTCCTTACGTCGCTTTCGGAAGGGAAACTGGACATTGCTCGGTCTTAATAAGTGAGGAAGCGTTATTTTGAGGCGCTGATCCTCTTAAGTATATTAAATTCACATAATGTGTTTACATCAGATTTTGGCACTCAGGGCCTTATCGATCTTCCAACGGCTAGGATGTCGTCAGATGGTATTTTGACTACCTCTTTGGCAACTCAATCTCAGACCAATTCTTATGCGTTGACTTATCAGGCCACACCCTGGTTTGAGGGGACTTTTCGATATACAGGGTTCAATGAGTTTTCTCGCTACGATAGAAATTATGAGGCAAAATTTAGAATCTGGGAGGAACAAAAGTATCTTCCTCAAGTAGCGGTTGGTCTCAGAGATATTGTAGGTACTGGATTGTGGGGATCAGAATATGTGGTAGCATCAAAAGAGATCGGCAATTTTGATTTTTCGGTTGGTATTGGTTGGGGGAGATTAGCTGGAGAGGGAGATTTTAAAAATCCTTTGAGGATAGTTTCAGATTCTTTTAGGACAAGAGACAAAAAATCAGGCGAGGGCGGTACTTTTGCCACTAATACATTCTTTAGCGGTGAACATGTGGGAGTTTTTGGAGGCTTCTCTTACAAATTTGACTCGCTGCCTTTTAATGTGCTCCTCGAGTACAACCCAGATGAATATGTTTTTGAAGTTGGTCGAGGAGCAAAAAAACCAAAAAGTCCAATCTCTGTGGGAGTAGAATGGGCAATCAATTCTAGATTTTCCATTTCTTTTTCAAGGCAGCATCGTCAAGAGTGGGGGCTAAGTTTGGCAGCAAAATTAGACACTCGGTCTATACCTGCCAAACCATCCATGAAATTGTTCAGATCCTCTTTGGATATGTTGCCGACAAATCTGCCAGAAACTATCAGTCAGGGTAAATGGTATGACATGTTACTTTTCGATGCTGAAAGGTCAGGAATATTTCTAATAGAGGCCACTATTAACGAAACAACAAGTGCTGCGGATATCGTAATGGGGAATGCCTCATTCTCAGTTTGGGCTGATGCAATTGACACAATGCTTAATTTGGCTGATCTGCATCTTCCGACCTTTGTAAAAAATATTAATTTAGTTATTGAAGAGTCGGGACATCGTGTAAGCACCGTGAGACTGAGACGACCTTCATTCGCTTCAAATACAATAAAAATTGCCAAACTTAATCAGATTCAAATTGAACCCACAAAAAATTTGAGCTTTGTTCAGCATAAAACCGATTTTGTTTCAGGTAAATTTATTCTAGATTTTAATCTCGCAAACAGACTCCAGTTATTTGATCCAGATGATCCGGCACGTTACCAAGTCTATCTAAATATGGGTATGACCCGTGCATTTCGAAATTCTTGGGCTCTCTCAGGAAGCTTTGGATTGGACATCAAAAATAATTTCGATGAGAGTAAACGAGAGTCAACTTCGGTTCTGCCGCATGTCAGGTCTGACGTTATTAAGTATTTGCAGGAAGGTGATTCAGGTATTGATTCGCTGTATCTGCACAAGCGAGGTACCCTTGGTCAAGTGCACTACAGAGTTTTCGGAGGTATTTTGGAATCAATGTACTCAGGTATTGGTGGAGAGGTTTTGTACCAACCATTTCGCTCACGTATCGCTTTAGGTGTTAGTGGTAATTGGGTCAAACAGCGGGATTACAAAAAGAATTTTAAACACTTAAATTACGAAACGTTTACAGGATTTTTAAGCATGTATTGGGCTACGCAATTCTATAACTTTGACGTTGCTTTGCATGCAGGAAGATACCTTGCCGGGGATTTGGGAGCCACACTAGAAGTCAGAAGGACATTTGATAACGGTTGGATGATAGGACTATGGGCATCTTCTACAAATGTGTCGGCTGAAGATTTTGGGGAGGGAAGCTTCGATAAAGGATTATTTTTTAAAGTTCCAATAAGTCACTTCTTTGCTAATTCAGGAAGAAATAGCTACACCACAAGAATACGTCCTGTTCAAAGGGATGGAGGACAATTTTTAGAGGATTTTACTGGAAAGATATGGTGGGATTTAAGGGATGCGAGGTATGACTCGATCAGTGAAAATTCAACTAGATTTCTTCGATGATCGATATTGTTTTGAAATCTGTATCAATATACGCAACACTTATTCAACTTTTTGTTGGATCTGAATTGCTATGATCGTTGCAGTTATCTTGGCAGGCGGCTCTGGAACGAGATTGTGGCCCTCGTCTAGAGAGACATGTCCGAAACAATTTCTACCATTACTCTCTGATGAAACATTATTTCAGCAAGCAATAAAGAGATTAAAAGGTATAGAAGTTGACTCTGTCATCACCGTCTGTAATGAATCGCATCGTTTTTTAGTTGTTGATCAAACTAAAAATATTAATCAGACTTGTTCCATTATCCTAGAACCCTTGCCAAGGAGCACTGCTCCAGCAATTGCACTGGCAGCTCAATCCTTAGTCGATGAAATTGATTCCATAATGCTTGTTTTGCCAAGCGATCATTACATTGAAGATTCACACAAGTTAAAGCAAGCGGTTGATAAGGCAATACCAATAGCTAAGTCTGGGAAGTTAGTTGCGTTTGGTGTTAAATCTGATAGTGCGAATTCACAATATGGATACATTCGCAAAGGATGTCCTCTTGGATCAGGCTTTGAAATCTCAGCTTTCATAGAGAAACCAGCTTTAGATCAGGCAATGGAATTTTCTGAATCTGGTGAGTATTTTTGGAATACAGGAATATACATGTTTGAAGTAAAGAGTTTTCTATCAGAGCTGGAGCTTTATCGTCCTGATATCTTTAATGCGTGTAAGAACTCTATATCGTTGAGTAGTACCGATGGCCGTTTCACGAGAGCAGACCTAAAATCGTTTGAAAATTGCCCCAATGAGTCAATTGACTATGCAGTTTTTGAGAATACGAAAAATGCCGCTGTAGTGCCCCTAGAGACAGAATGGAGTGACTTAGGTGGTTGGAGGTCATTATTCAAACATAGCGAGTCAGGCTCTCAGGGAAACGTCATTTCTGGAGATGTTATAGCAATTGATACAAAAAATTCATATATAAGATCAGACTCAGATTTAGTTTCAGCGTTGGGTGTTGAGGATTTGGTTATAGTGAAAACTAAAGATGCTTTACTAGTTTCACATTTTGATGCTATGGACAAAGTAAAATTGCTCACTGAGCAATTGAGAGAAAAATCACGACAAGAAATAGAAACTCACCGAGATGTATTCAGGCCATGGGGGAAATACGAAGTGCTCGATTCGGGAGATACTTTCTGTGTTAAGAAGCTTACGATCGAACCTAAAGCCAGATTGAGTCTTCAAAAACACCTCTACAGATCAGAGCACTGGGTGGTAATTGAGGGACGAGCAAAAATAAAAAAGGGCAGTAAGACTTTGTTTTTGAAAAAAGATGAATCGATAGATATCGCAATAGGCGAGATTCACTCAATTGAGAATCCTGATAATGCAGTCTTGGAGATTATAGAAATCCAATCTGGCTCTTACTTAAGCGAAAGCGACATAATACGCTTTAATGATATCTATGGTCGAGATATCTATCCAGAGGAATAATAAGCCTAGTTGAAAGATAAAAATTCATTAGAGGAACAGCGAACTTGATTTTAAAATCTTTGTCCGTACCGATTAGCAGATTATTAAATTACTTTTTAGTCTTTCTCCTTTTATCTGGGTGTGTGGTTCGCTCACAGCAAGCAGATTACTTAATGGATTTAATAAAAAAACCTGACATTAATCTATTAGAGAATGCTTGGTCATTGCAATTCAAAGGCTATAAATCGATAGTGTACGCTGTGTCGATACCGGGAGGGACACTTTTTTCTAATAAGAATGGAGATCACCTTATTTTTAACGGTTGGTCGATTACAAACGTTAACATTAAAGATTCAAAAATAGTTAATGTGAAGATTGAAGGCGAAGGTAAAAAACGAAATTTTAAAAGTGGGAATCGAGTCATTTCTACACATTTCTGCGATGGTTGGTTCCGTGAGAAAAATAGAAATTTAGAAAAATTATCGCAGAGTTGCAAGGGGGCAAAAGCTTACAGTAATACCCTAATCGTTGATGAGCTCGGGAATATTTCACTAATTCGTCAAATTGTGGATGATAAGTATTCCTCATTAACGCTAAGCAAGTTAAAATAGAATTATACATTTTAATGGAAAATTATTGCCAATGAGAGCCAGATGCCAACCCTTTAAATTTAATAGCATTTTGTTAAGTATGGCCCTTTTACCATTTTTAGCTGTCGCACAGACTCTGAATGGTTTTGATAACATTAAGGACCTCTGTGAGAATGCTTCACCATCTGAGAGGGCTCTTGCAACTCAGGCAGGTATAGATTTTAGTGAAATTTGTGGGGGTAGATCCAGAGCAGAATCTGATGAAATAACAGTGCTACCACCTTATGTCATGAGGAGCACAGTCTCGTCTTCAGATAATGTTGCGGTAGAGGTGGCTCCCGTTGCAGTAGCTGGCACTGAGCCTTCAGCAAAAGCGAGCGATTTAAAACCATTTGGTTATGATTTGTTTGCGAACTCACCTTCAACATATGCCCCAGCATCAAGTGTACCTGTTTCATCAGATTATTTGCTTGGGCCAGGTGATTCTTTAAATATTTTATTTTATGGCAAAAGTAACAAATCACTCGTTTTACGAATAAATAGAGAGGGTTTCGTAGATTTTCCGGAGTTGGGCCCTGTAGGTTTGGCAGGAATGACTTTTGGTGAAGCGAAGGAGATGCTTGAGGCTAGAATAGCTAATCAAATTATAGGGACTCAAGTAAGTATAAGTATGGGCAAACTCAGATCCATGCAGATCTTTGTATTGGGGGAAGCATATAAGCCAGGTGCTTACACGATCTCTTCCTTGTCAACAATAACTCATGCACTGGGGAGTAGTGGAGGTGTCAGTGACATAGGCTCATTGAGAGAGATACAGTTGAAGCGTGGAGGAAAGATCATAAAAAAACTTGATTTATATGATCTCCTGCTAAAGGGAAAAACAAGGAACGATGTTAGGTTGCAGGCGGCAGACGTAATCTATATTCCAACAGTAAAAAATCTTGTATCAATTGAAGGGCAGATTCTACGACCAGCTATTTATGAGCTTCTCGGAGGAGAGACGGTGGAGGATCTTATTAGTCTTGCCGGAGGTTTTGGCCCAAAAGCATTCAAACAAAGCAGTAGATTAGAGAGAATAAATAGCAAGGGATTCATCAATGTGATCGATTTGAACCTCGATAGAAAAGAAGACAGGTCAATTGTACTCGAGGCGGGAGATCATCTTAGTGTGGATAGCATCACTAACTTCAAAAGTGATATCGTTTCTTTAATCGGTTCTGTTCGTCATGGTGGCGACTTTGAGTGGAAAAGTGGTATGAAAATTTCTGATATCTTATCAGATAAGAGCAAGTTTTTACCTGATTCAGATTTGAAAGCAGTTTTAATCATCAGAGAGTTAACTGACAGCACTGATATAGAAGTCTTTAAGACTAATGTAGAACATGTCTTTATTGATCCAGAAAGTAAAGAAAATATTTTTCTAGCGCCGCGGGATACAATTGTTGTTCTCTCACATTACGAAAATCGAGCATCTCTCCTAGAGTCATATGTTGCAAATCTGAAGCGACAGGCTGGTTATAGTCGTTTGCCCCAAATTGTCCGTTCAGGTGGGACGGTGCGTTATCCAGGTGAGTATCCTTTGATTAGGGGGATGTCAGTTCAAGATCTAATTGACATCTCGGGAGGATTAACACAATCGGCGTACTCATTATCAGCAGAGATATCCAGGGTAGATTTATCGAATCCTAATAAAGCATCTATATCAATTCTTACATCATCCCTAGGTGAACAAGAATCTACATATCTTTCACCAATGGATTATGTTGAGTTTAGAACAATTCCTGATTACTCAACGATTAAAACTGTCACCCTCAGTGGTGAATTCATATTTCCAGGAGTTTATGCTTTTGAAAAGGGGGAAACCCTATCGTCGGTTATTAATCGAGCAGGAGGATTTACAGATGACGCCTTCGTTAATGGTTCAATCTTTTTGCGAGAAGAGTTGAAACAGCGTGAGCGAAATGAAATAGACCGGCTATCAGCCATGGTTGATCAAGAGATTGCAACTCAGAAATTGAAAGATGCCAATTCTGATATTCCAATCAATTCCGTGCAATTGAATGCTCGACAAGATGCAATAGATACTCTCAGATCAATAACTCCAATTGGGCGCTTGGTAATCCCCCTTAACGATATTCTAGATTTCAGTGAAACTGATATTCTTTTAAAGGATGGTGATCGCTTGATAATTCCCAAGCTGAGTCAAGAGGTAACTGTGCTTGGTGAGGTTCATCGTCCAACCTCATATCTTTACGATCCGACTATGAATGTTTCAGGGTACATTGAGAAAAGTGGCGGTTTCATGGATAGGGCGGACAAGAAGGCAATATATATTGTGAAGGCAAATGGAGATATTATTATCCCTGAAAAAAATTTGTTTAAATTCAGATCAGTCCAACAATCGATTGCTCCAGGCGATACAATTGTAGTTCCATTAGATTCGGATGATTCGCGCCTTGCGGGGTTACCATTGATTGCAGAAGTATCCCAGATTGTCTATCAATTGTCTTTGGGAGCTGCAGTTATTAATTCTTTTAAAGATTAATATAGTTCAGAATATCGATAGCTTGAGGTATAAGAATTGACAAATTCTCTTAACGATGCCAGTAAAAATGATCTTGAGATAGACCTTTTAGAAGTTCTTGATACTTTGCTTACTCGCAAACTATTTATTTTTTTGGTCACGTCAATTTTTGCGATTGGATCGGTATTTTACTCATTATCTGTTCCTGATAAATATAAAGCGATCACGGTTTTGGCACCAGCTCAGTCAGAAGGAGAGGGAATATCGGTCCTTGGTCAATTGGGTGGATTGGCGTCATTGGCAGGTGTAAATGTCCCAGGAAATGCAACTAATCAATCTTTGATTGCCCAAGAGATTATGATTTCGCAGAGCTTTATTGAGAAATTCATTTATTCAAATCAACTTGAGAGAGATATCTACGCATCGGTGGGTTGGAATAAGTCTGATAATTCTCTTAAGTTCGACTCTGAAATTTATGATTCTCTAGAAGGAAAATGGAAGCTCATGGATGGAATTTCCTCTAATTCTGGGCCCAGCTCGTGGATGTTATTCACAGCGTTTAAAGATATCTTGAATGTATCAGAAAATAAACAGACTGGGATGGTTACAGTTTCTATTGAATTTTACTCTCCTTATTTGGCGAATGATTGGCTTAATGCATATGTAGAGGAAATTAACAGTCACATGCAGAAACGAAAAATTTTAAGTGCTTCTAGAAATATAGACTATCTTCAGAATCAAGTGGAGAAAACGTCAATTGCGGAAATGCAGGGTGTTTTTTATACAATAATCGAGGATCAAATTAAGAGTAAAATGCTCGCTGAAGCGAGTCCTGAATACGCTTTCGTAGTTGTTAATCCAAGTATGGTGCCTGGTCAACGTTCTGCACCTAATCGTGCGCTGATATGTGTCGTGGGTGCTTCTCTGGGGCTTCTTCTGTCAGTAATGAGTGTTTTGATAATTTATTTCAAAAAGAAAATTTATCTGTGACTTAATTGATTTGGTCAAGTTCAAGTAATTGCTTCGAGATCAGGAAAGTAGCTTTTTGTGTTTAAATTTGCAGCAAATTTATTAAATTTTATGAATATGTTTATTTTATCCAGAAAAGATCTATATAAGCTATCGATAATGATTCTCATAGCTTCTATCTTATTTGGTATTCCTGGGCTCATAATTATGATGACACTTCAATGGGTTACAATGCAGCGCTATGCCCAGGATGATTTTGAAAAGCATGGCATATCTCAGGCGAGCGCTTCTAGATTGGGTGGTGTCTCGATATTGTTTAGTTGGCTTGGTTTAGTAGTAGCGGCGATATTTTTCGGATACGTAGACACTCCCCTGGTTGAATTTTCTGGTCCTTACAATGTTTACTGGCTAACAATATTATCCTGTGGTCTCCTTGGTTTGATCGAGGACCTTCATAACAACGTGTTAAGTCCAAAGTTACGCTTATTGATGGAGATACTCATTTTTTCTTTCGCATTATATTTTTGGCCATTGCTAATTCCAGTCAGCTTTGAAATGACATTTGTTAATGAGTTAATGAGATATTCTTTTTTTGGTTGGCTCATAACCGTTATATTTTGTGTTGGTTTTATCAATGCTGTGAATATGGCTGATGGGGCTAATGGTCTGATGTCTGGAGTGATGACAATTGCATTTGGTGTTTTTTACTTAACAACGAATGAATTTCACTTTGCCGCTCTGATGACAGTATGTGGTATTTTTACTATTTTTAACATCATTTCTGGGAAACTATTTATGGGTGATTGTGGAGCCTACGGTTTGGGAGCATGCGCAGTAATGTCTTCACTTTATCTTTTCAGTATCGGCTATTTTTCAGCTTCGTTTCTTGCTTGTCTTTTTGCATACCCATGTATAGAAATAGTTTGTACATTATCTCGTAGAATCATAGCGAGAAGATCAATATTTTTACCCGACAATGATCATTTGCATAACCGGCTCCATTCCCATTTTAAAAATAGCTTGTCCTCCAGCACGTTAGCAAATTCGCTGACTGGACTTTTTCTCGTATTCTGCTCATCTGGAATAACTGTCTTGGGTTTCATCGGTGAATGGCCTCTGATAGGTAATCATTGGGTCTGGATGTTTATTGGACAAGCTGCAGCATATGTCTTCGCTTTTATTTGCTTAGGGATAAAACAAAATTTTAAAAAGAGTGAAAATTGAATGGCACGTTACAATATTTATGGAATTGGAGGTGCGCTTTTAGATATAGAGGTAAATGTATCAGAAACATTTTTATCGCAGTCAAAGATTAGAAAGGGCTCGATGACACTGGTTGATCAAGGCATGCAGACCAAGCTAATGAACCAGTTAAATCTGTCAAAAAGAAATATAAAAAAATCGTGCGGAGGATCTGTGTGCAATTCAGTAGTAGCAGCTTCACACCTTGGCTCAAATGTCTATTTTAGTGGCAAAGTTGCCACTGGATTGGATGGCGATTTTTTCTATGAGGAGCTCAAAAAATGTGGAATATCATTTGACAAGGCTGGGCAAGAAACTGGAATTACAGGAACGTGTTTGGTGATGATAACGGAAGATGCAGAAAGAACATTGGTAACATGTTTGGGATCCAGTGAAAAATTCACGTCTTGCGACATTGACTTATTGGAACTCGCAAATTCGGAGTGGTTATTGGCTGAAAGTTACCTAGTGAGCAGTTCCCTAAATCTCCTGGCTTTGCAACATGCATTTGAAAAGGCAAGACAAAAAAATGTGAAGATTGCCCTGAGTTTGTCTGATTATTTTTTAGTGCTTAATTTTCTTGAATTAATTCAAAAACTCATAGGTGATGGGATTGATCTCATCTTTTGTAATAAACAAGAGGCGATTTCATTCACTGGATCAGAGGATATAGAATTAGCAGTGGATATTATGAAAAATTATGCAAAATCTTTTGTGATTACCGATGGTTCAAATGGATGCATACTTTTTGATGGGGAAAAAATTACAAAAGTAGATGCAATACCCGTGACTGCGGTTGACACTAATGGAGCGGGTGACATGTTTGCAGGATCATTTTTAGGTGCAATCACATTGGGGATTGATTTTTTGTCAGCAGCAAAACTCGCAAATGAATGTGCAGGGGTGGCTGTTACAAGATATGGTCCAAGATTAAATAAATCAGACTTTGAAAGCATTAAAAAAAAGTATCAGGTTTAGTTTAGTGACACATAGTTTTAGGTTTTTTGGAGACTCTGGATGGGGATAAAGATAAAAAAAGCAGTTATTCCAGTTGCTGGATTAGGAACGCGAATGTTGCCTGCAACCAAAGCAATTCCAAAAGAATTATTGCCAGTTTATGATTCTCCAGTAATAGAGTATGTGGTGAAAGAGGCAATCGCTGGGGGTATAGAGGAAATAATTTTTGTGACTAGGTCAGGGAAAGAGGCTATAGAAAACCATTTTGATGTTAATTATGAACTCGAGCATAGATTAGAAAAAAAAGGTAAGAAAAATATTCTTGGGTCTGTGAAGAATATAATCCCTGAATCCGTCAGAATAACATCAATTAGGCAGCCGGATGCACTTGGGTTGGGTCATGCTGTTCTGTGTGCAAGACATCTTTTGAATGATGAACCATTTGCAGTCTTGTTACCTGATGTAATAGTGCTTGACAAATTAGATCGTAAATCTAATTTTAGTTTTAATTGTCTTATCGATGCTTGGGATAAGACTGGAGTCGGACAGATTATGGTCGAGCGAGTCAAGCCATCGGAGGTAGAGAATTACGGAGTCATTGATTTGGGAAGTCAGCGAAGTCAACCATTCATAAACAACTCAATTTTGGACCTTATTGAAAAGCCATCTCAACGTGACGCTCCTTCTGACCTAGCGATTGTAGGTCGTTATATTTTGCCGGCTAGTGTACTTGATGTGCTCGAGAGAATTCCTGTTGGTGTTGGTGGAGAAATACAGCTCACTGATGCCCTTCAGAGTTTAATAGATACTGATGGGTTAAATTCATTGGAGACAGATGCGAGCATATTCGATTGTGGCAACAAGATCGGCTTTATCGGCGCAAATCTGGCGGTGAGTATGAGAGATCCGGCTGCAAAGAAATATTTAAGACTATTATTTGAAAATGGAGCCTCAAAGTGAGTTATGACTCATTTAAATAAAAAAAATAGATACAAAATAACTGTGGTTGGCTCCGGATATGTCGGAATGTCGCTGAGTGTTCTTTTGGCTATGCATAATGATGTTGTTATTCTAGAGATTGACCCTGCCCGGGTAGATTTAATAAATAAGAAACAATCCACGATTGAAGACAAGGACATAGATTCCTATTTTGAAAGTCACTGTTTATCAATCGTTGCTACATTGGACCCCCACTCAGCATATAAAAATTCGGACTTTATAATTATTGCTACCCCAACTAATTATGATATAAAAACAAACATGTTTGATACATCTTCTGTAGATAAGGTAGTCTCAGAGGCTTTGGATTTAAACCAAAATTGTTTGATAGTAATTAAATCAACCATACCAGTCGGACATACAAAAAAGCTTCAAGAAACTCATCAAACCGATAGGATAATTTTTTCACCAGAGTTCCTTCGAGAGGGTAAGGCGCTTCATGACAATTTATATCCCTCTAGAATCATAATTGGTGGATTATGTAAATCAAGTCAAAGTTTCTCCAAATTGTTATTAACTGCTGCAAAAAAGAATGAAGTTGAGTCACTTTACATGAGTTCGTCGGAAGCAGAAGCTGTGAAACTTTTTGCAAACACCTATTTAGCGATGCGAATTTCTTTCTTTAATGAGCTGGATTCATTCGCTCTAGCGAAACATCTTGATACAAAAAACATAATCGAAGGGGTTTGCCTAGATCCACGTATTGGTCAAAGTTACAATAATCCTTCGTTTGGATATGGAGGTTACTGCTTACCTAAAGACACAAAACAGCTACTCGCAAATTATAACCAAGTTCCTCAAAGTATTATCGGAGCGATCGTTACTTCAAATACGACGCGAAAAGATTTTGTAGCAGATCTGATTGTAAGATCTGCACCGTCCACGGTTGGTATATATAGGCTAGTCATGAAGCAAGATTCAGATAATTTTAGGGATAGTGCCGTTCAGGGAATTATGAAGCGATTAAAAGCTAAAGGAATCGATGTAATTGTCTATGAGCCCAACCTCCCTGATGACAATTTTTATAATTCGAAAGTAGTCAATTCTTTAAAGCACTTTAAAAAGTTTTCAGATGTAATTATAGCAAACCGTATGCACAGTGACTTAATGGATGTTCAAAAAAAAGTTTTCACAAGAGATTTGTACGGAATAGATTGAGTTATGATACTTGTCACAGGAGCAGCGGGATTTATCGGTTTTCATTTGACCAGGGAGCTACTGACTCAGGGTAAGAATGTTTTAGGGATTGATAATCTCAATAACTATTATGATCCAGATTTGAAGCACGCAAGATTGCGTAAGTTGGCTGAGCATCCTAATTCAATCCTTTTTAAATTTTTAAAAGCGGACATTGCAGATAAAAAATTTATGCGCGATGTTTTTGAGTCGCATAATTTCGAAGGAGTAGTAAACCTCGCAGCACAAGCAGGAGTCCGTTACTCAATAGAAAATCCGTATTCTTACCTTGATTCCAATATTAATGGATTTTTAAACGTTCTTGAAGGATGCAGGCGAGCCAGAGTTGAACATTTAGTTTACGCATCTTCAAGCTCAGTTTATGGCATGAATGTCAAACAGCCATTCAGCACAACAGACACAACAGATTTCCCTATCTCACTGTATGCTGCGACTAAAAAATCTAATGAGCTGATGGCTCATGCATATAGCCATCTTTACTGTATCCCCACGACTGGTCTGAGATTTTTTACTGTTTATGGTCCATATGGGCGTCCAGATATGGCATATTATAAGTTTACAAAATCCGTCCTGAATAAGGAGCCTATAGACGTCTACAATGGAGGTAATATGAGAAGAGATTTTACTTATATTGATGATATTGTTGAGGGTATAGTTCTTGCGATGAAGAAAATTCCAGAACCAAACCTAAATGAGTACTCTAAATCAAATCCACCTTATAAAATCTATAACATTGGAAACAATAATCCTGTATCACTTGATCAATTTATTTGTTGTATTGAGAGGGCATGTGGTCTCAAAGCGCGACGAAACTTACTAGAGATGCAGGCAGGTGATGTGCCAATTACTTTTGCTGATGTTGATGACATCAGAAAAGATTTGAAGTACAAACCACTTACATCAATTTCGGTTGGAATTGACAAATTTGTAAATTGGTATAAGGAATTTTATTTTTGAAAGTATTAGTGACGGGAGGTGCTGGTTTCATTGGATCAGCTGTTGTTGATCATTTAGTTAATAATTGTAATGTTACAGTAATCAACTTAGATAAGCTCACATATGCAGGGAGTATGGAGTCTCTCTCGTCTGTGTTAGAGTCAAAAAATCATATTTTTGAGCAAGCGGATATTTGTGATAGTAATGCGTTATCGAGAATTTTTCAGAGATATAAGCCAGATAAAGTCATGCATTTGGCAGCAGAGTCTCATGTTGACCGATCAATAGATTCTCCCGGAAATTTTATTAAGACCAACGTTATGGGCACATATACTCTACTAGAGAATGCAAGAAAATATTGGGGTACGCTAACGAAAAAAAATAGGCAGCAATTTAGATTCCATCATGTGTCCACCGATGAGGTCTATGGTGATTTAGGTGAAACTGAGGAGTTGTTTTCAGAATCCACTCCATACGCCCCGAGCTCGCCATATTCGGCGTCAAAAGCATCATCCGATCATTTGGTTCGCGCTTGGTCCCGTACGTTTAATTTCCCTGTGGTGATAACTAATTGTTCAAATAACTATGGTCCTCGTCAATTCCCTGAGAAGCTCATACCTCTTACAATAATAAATGCACTGAAAGGTAAACCTTTACCGATATATGGAGACGGAAAGCAAATTAGAGATTGGCTATTTGTTAGCGATCATGCCGAGGCACTTACCACAGTGATGATGGACGGATTTATTGGGGAAACTTATAATATTGGAGGTAATAATGAAAAAACGAACTTAGACGTGGTAAACGAATTATGTCTAGTTCTTGATAAGCTTGCGCCAGATCACCCAAGTAATATTAAAAAATACTCGGAGCTAATCACTTTTGTTCCCGACAGACCTGGTCATGATGTTAGATATGCGATAAGTTCAGAAAAAATTCTCAAGACTTTGGGTTGGAAACCAAAAGAAACATTTCAAACAGGTTTATTGAAAACAGTAGAGTGGTATCTCGATAATACAAATTGGTGCAACACTATTGTGAAGAAATTGCATCAATCATATCAAAATTGACGGAATTCCAATGAATAGAAAAGGTATCATTTTGGCAGGTGGATCAGGGACTAGACTCAATCCAGTAACAAGAGTTGTTTCAAAACAGTTGCTACCTATTTATGATAAACCAATGATTTACTATCCTTTGAGCACTCTCCTCTTGGCTGGAATTCGAGAAATTTTGATAATTTCTACTCCGAAAGATATTGAAAGATTCAAAGATCTCTTGGGTGATGGTTCAGCTTGGGGTATTCGCCTTGAATATGTGATTCAAAAATCACCCGATGGTTTGGCACAAGCTTTTATCTTAGGTAAAGCATTTATTGGTAGTGATAAGTCTGCTTTAATCCTTGGAGATAATATTTTTTATGGTCATGGACTACAAAAAGATCTGGAGGCGGCGTCAGCTTATGAGAGTGGCGCAAGTATTTTTGGTTATCATGTAAATGATCCTGAGAGATACGGCGTCGTTGATTTTGATAAGAATGGAAGGGTTACATCTATTGAAGAGAAGCCTTCGGATCCAAAGTCTAACTTTGCTGTAACAGGGCTATATTTTTATGATGATAACGTCGTTGAAATAGCTGAAGGAGTGAAACCCTCCCAGAGAGGTGAGTTGGAAATTACCGATATTAATTTAGAATACTTGAGGCGGGGTATGCTTAATATTCAATTGTTAGGTAGAGGTTATGCATGGTTGGATACTGGAACTTTCACGTCCTTGAATGCTGCTTCCATTTTTGTTGAGACCATTGAAAAAAGACAAGGTCTTAAAATCTCGTGTCCTGAGGAGATTGTTTGGTCAAAAGGTTACATTGATGATGAAGAATTTCAGAGTCTTATTAAGCCATTAAAAAATAGTGACTATGGAAATTACCTAGCTAGGTTGATTAAGTGATAAATAATGAAACTAATTAAAGCATCAATACCTGAAGTACTAATTATTGAGCCAACTGTGTTTAGTGATTCGAGAGGGTTCTTTTTAGAGACTTTCTCGCATCAAAAATATAAGAGTATTGGGATTGATTTAGATTTTGTGCAAGACAATCACTCTAGATCTTTCAAAAATACTTTAAGGGGTTTGCATTATCAATTAAATAATCCACAAGGCAAATTAGTAAGGGTTGCACGGGGAAGTGTATTCGATGTGGCTTTAGATATTAGAAAGGGATCCCGAACCTTTGGTAAGGCAGTATTTGCAGAATTAAGTGATGAAAATATGCGCCAAATATATGTTCCTCCAGGCTTCGCTCATGGATTCTGTGTTACGTCAGATTTTGCTGATTTTGAGTATAAATGCACTGATTATTACCACCCAGAGGATGAGGGTGGAATTTTATGGAGTGATTCAAAGATTGGTATACCCTGGCCAACTAAGTATCCTTTGGTATCTCAAAAAGATTCAAATTATTCCACTCTTTCTGAGATTTCAGTGGATGATCTCCCCGCAATATCTTAGTCAGAGCAAGGTTGCTATATGAAGATTTTGATTCTAGGGTTAAATGGGCAGTTAGGCTTTGAATTGTATCGTGAAGCTATTGCAAGACACATGGATGTATATGCCTTTAAAAAGTCTGAGCTCGATATCACAAAAAAAGATCAAATAAAAAATATATGTAGTTTACTCAATCCAAAAGTTATTATTAATGCTGCAGCATTTACTGATGTGGATGGTGCAGAAAAGCATCCAGAGATTGCCTTCGCTGTAAATTCAGAAGCCGTAGAATCATTAGCTAGTATCTGTGAGGAGCATTCAATTGCTCTGGTTCATATTTCTACTGATTACATCTTCGATGGCAAGAAGGGTGATGAATATTTTGAAGAGGATTTGGAAAATCCATTAAACGTTTATGGTAAAAGCAAATTTGAAGGTGAGAATTCAATCAGAAAGCGACTAGAGAAATATTTAATTATTCGAACAAGTTGGGTGTTTGGAGAACGAGGAAAAAACTTTTTTAAAACTGTTTTTAGGCATGCAAAACAAAATAGACAACTAAATGTAGTAAATGATCAGTATGGTGGACCCACCCCGGTTAATTTACTAGCAGAAATTATTATGGATCTTTGTGTAAAAATTAAAAGAAGTGAAATCGCTTGGGGCACCTACAATGTATCTGGGTTGCCACACTGTACCTGGTACGATTTCGCCACACAAATCGTTAATATGGCTCAAATTTGTGGGCAATTAGATTCTGGGATAACTGTCACACCTGTTAATTCTTCACACTATAAAACGCTTGCAATTCGACCGCAAGATACACGATTATCTAATAGGAAAATTATGACCGTATTTGACCAAAAAGACTTTCTTTTTGAGCCTTACCTGCGTCATGTATTCAAAAACTCAATTGTGAAAAGAAAACAACCACTTTGGTTAAAAAATTAAAAATTTAAACAAACGCTAATTCGTTATGGATGTAATACAAAAAGTTTTAACTCTAATCAGGCCTGAAAATCGAGGAGGCGGTTATCGCTTACTTGTTCTTATTCTTATCATGGCAGCCCTTGATACTGCTGGCGTCGCGTCTATTGGTCCCTTCATGGCAGTTTTAGCCAAGCCTGAAATTATAAGCACAAACCAATATTTGATGACCTTTTACACATACGCGGGATTTCAAAAGTTGGAGGGTCAATTGGTTGACGCTGATGCATTTATGTTTTTGCTGGGTGGCATAGTATTTTTTATTATGACCACATCAATCTTTTTCAAGGCGTGGACGATATACAAGCTTGAGAGATACACCGCGCATTGTAATCATACCGTGAGTAAAGAATTAGTTGAGTGTTATGTCAGGCAACCATATTCTTGGTTTCTAAATCGACATAGTGCTGACATAGGTAAGGCTGTCCTTTCAGAGGTTAATGCTGTCAATGCTGGAGTGCTTTTACCCCTAATGAATGTTATTGCATATGGAGCAGTGACTATCTCAATACTGGCGCTTTTACTTTTTGTTGACTCTGCATTGGCCGCGCTAGTGGGTATGTGTCTTTGCTCCATTTACATCGTAGTATATATTTTTCTTAGAAATTTTCTTTCGTACTCTGGTGAAGATAGGGTCTTAGCTAATGCTGAGCGATTTAAAATCGTTCAAGAGGGCTTTAGTGGAATCAAAGACATAAAAATCTTTGGATTGGAGGAGATTCTTTTAAGTCGGTTTGATAATCCGTCACTGCGCTTCGCAAAGCATACAGCTATGCAACATATTGTTGGAAAGATACCACGATTTTTTATGGAAATATTAGCTTTTGGTGGAATTTTACTACTAGTATTGTATTTGATGGCGACATATGGCGCATTCGAGGAAATTCTTCCCTTACTCGCCTTATATACGGTAGCAGCCTATAGAATAATGCCCTCACTTCAACAGGTTTATGCTCAGTTAACAACAATTCGATTTTCGGTGCCTGCACTGAATCTGCTTTCTGATGATCTTTTAAATTTAAGACGAAGTTTTAGTAAAACACCAAGTCAATTTAGTGGCGCGGCATTAGGCTTAAAGCATGACTTGGTTATGGAGGAAATCACTTTTTGCTATCAGGGGCAAGAGATACCAGCGGTACAGGGAGTCAATATAAAAATAAAGGCTATGAGTCGAGTAGGTTTTGTTGGCTCTACAGGATCAGGTAAAACTACAACTATCGACTTAATTTTAGGTTTATTATCGCCTCAATCTGGGCATATTATTGTAGATGGTGTAAATATCGATTCACAGAATATTCGTTTGTGGCAGAAGACAATTGGTTATGTCCCACAACAAATATATCTATCTGATGATACTATTGCGGCGAACATTGCGTTTGGTCTGAAAGAGTCCGAGATTGATTATGCTGCTGTTAAGAGGGCAGCTAAAACAGCCAAGTTGGACGGTTTCGTAAAAGATTTACCGGAAGGTTATAAAACCAAAGTAGGTGAACAAGGAGTTCGTTTGTCGGGCGGACAAAGACAAAGAATAGGTATAGCCAGAGCACTGTACTATGATCCCGCTGTGCTCGTATTTGATGAGGCAACAAGTGCTTTGGATAATGTAACAGAGCGAGCTGTCATGGACGCACTGGACGGATTGGATAATGGTAAAACTATAATTATGATTGCACATCGGCTATCAACGTTAAAAAATTGCGATAGTATATATGTCTTAGATCAGGGCAAAGTTGTTGATGAAGGAACATACAGTGAACTCTCGGATAGAAATGTAAGCTTTAAAGAAATGACTAGTGTAAATAATTAACTGAAGGAGACTATTTTTTGTTAAATGGTAAATCAATTTTAATAACTGGGGGAACTGGTACTTTGGGTAAGGCTTTGACTCGAAGGATCTTAGGAGATTATCCAAATGTGAAAAGATTAGTAATTTTTAGCCGTGATGAGCTCAAGCAGTTTGAAATGTCGGCTGATTTTAACTTATCTGATTACCCGAATATACGATATTTTCTGGGTGATATGCGTGACTTGGATCGACTCAAAAGAGCTCTTGAGGATATAGACTATGTTATTCATGCCGCCGCTCTTAAACAGGTACCTGCTGCAGAATATAATCCAACCGAGTTCATTAAAACTAATATCATTGGTGCACAGAATTTAATAGAAGCTTGCATGGATAGTAATGTTAGCGGCGTTGTTGCTTTGTCTACGGATAAAGCTGCGGCGCCTATCAATCTTTATGGCGCAACAAAACTTTGCAGTGATAAATTATTTGTCGCTGCGAATCGATACACTGGAAAGCGAGCTCTATCATTTTGTGTTGTGAGGTATGGAAATGTGATGGGATCTAGGGGGTCAGTTATTCCTTTTTTCCTTAAACAAGCAAAGTCTGGCACGCTCACAATAACAGATAAGGAGATGACGCGATTTAATATTTCCCTCGAAGAGGGTGTAGACATGGTTCTTTGGGCACTAAAAAACTCTAACAAAGGCGAAATTTTTGTACCAAAGATTCCATCTTACAGAATAACAGACTTGGCAGAAGCCATTGGTCCAAACTGCCGACGAACGGAGATAGGTATCAGACCAGGTGAAAAAATTCATGAGGAGATGATTACCATCAGTGACAGTCTTAGCACTGTCGATCTAGGAGGCTATTATGCTATTTTGCCCTCAAGTGGAGATCATTCTATAGAGAGATATTGTAAAGAAAATCAAGGCTCGCTTGTAAATAAAGGATTTTGTTATAACTCTGGAACTAACACAGAGTTTTTGTCAGTGCGCAAGCTGAGGCAACTTATAAAGAAGCATATTGACAAAGATTTCGACCCCGTATGAATTGATCACGTAATGTATAAGCTTAAAAAACTTCTTTCCCAAATTTGCCCACCTCTTATGTGGGACTTTTTGGTTTATAGTTTCAGAGCAGTATTCAGAAAGTCGCAAAATATAAATTCCTACGATGAGAAAGCTCCTGAAGTCCCAGATTTTAACAAACTAAATTACAGTTATGATAATCCGGTAATGAACATTCCTACTCTAAAACTTAGACTCCATGGAGGTCAAACTTTTAAGCCAGATGAAAATCACTTTGTTCGGTACTATAGAGACGGTATTGAATCTTTGAAGAGATTTTTTGAAACTCATCAACCAAATAATATTTTCGAGCGACACTTCATTTTTGATAACATTGGATCCCAGCAGTCCCTTCCATGGAGATATGGAGAAGCCGAAGTTACGGCTAAAGGAGAACATGGCCTATCCCAAGAGCATGGTAGTTCTGCGTATGGTCCAGTAAGTGCTCGCAAACTTGTATTGGAGACAAAGAGATTAAATCAATGTGCACAATCCATAAAAAAAAATGGTTATGTTGTCAAGCGTGATTTCCCATCTCAAATAAACGGTTTTCCTAGAGGATATTTTCTGGTTTCAAATTCAAATGACTGGATTTTTATTGTCGTAGGAGCAAAACATCGTGTTGCCGCCATGACTTGGCTAGGGTGGAAAGTTATTCCAGTGTGTTTTGAACCGAATTTTCCCAGATTTATTTTTGAATGTAATATATCTAAATGGCCAAGAGTTGCGTCTGGTGAATTTACAATTGAAGAAGCAAAACTCATTTTCGATTCATACTTTTGATATGATGTGGCAATCTCATGACTAAAAAACCTTACATACCTTACGGCACACAGAGTATTTTAGAAGACGACATTGATGCGGTTGTTGATGTTCTAAAATCAAAATTTCTGACGCAGGGACCAGTCATTAATGATTTCGAAACAACAATTTCTCAATATTGTAAATCAGACTTTTCTGTGGCATGTAATTCATCTACATCTGCTCTTCATGTTGCCTGTCTTGCTTTAGGCCTTGGGCCGGGTGATTGGTTATGGACGAGTCCGATAACATTTGTCGCATCTGCAAATTGTGCGCTTTACTGTGGCGCAAAAGTAGATTTCGTAGATATTGATCCCTTTTCGTATAATCTGTGTGTAGGTGCTTTAGAAAAAAAACTTCTAGAGGCTAAAAAGCAAGGTAAACTTCCAAAAATTGTTGTTCCAGTTCACTTATGTGGTCAATCTTGTGAGATGGAAGAGATAAAAAAGCTTTCTGAGATTTATGGTTTTAAAATTTTAGAAGATGCTTCACATGCAGTGGGTGCACGATATAAAAAATCAGTAGTTGGGAGTTGCAAATACTCTGATATAGCAGTGTTTAGCTTTCATCCTGTAAAAATAGTTACCACAGGTGAAGGAGGTATGGCTATGACTAACGATAAACAACTAGCTGAAAGAATGTCAGCTCTTAGAAGTCATGGTATTACACGAGATGATAAAAAAATGATGAGAGTCCCAGATGGTTCTTGGTATTACGAGCAATTAGATCTTGGATTTAATTATAGGATGACCGATATTCAAGCTGCATTGGGTTTGAGTCAACTAAAAAAATTGGATAAATTTGTGGCACGACGACATATCCTTGCCAAGAGATATGACGAAAAATTGAAGGACTTTCCAATAATTACTCCACAAGTCAATCGAGATTGTTACTCAGCATTTCACTTGTATTGTATTAGATTAAAGTGTCCTGAGAAAAGGAGAGTGACTTTTGAATATCTCCGGGCCCAAAATATTGGAGTCAATGTCCATTATATTCCAGTTTATAGACATCCTTATTATCAAAGGTTTAATTTTAATCAAAATAGTTTCCCAAATGCTGAGGCCTTTTATTCAAGCGCGATTAGTATACCGATGTATCCAAACTTAAGTTTCGATGAGCAGGATCGAGTTATTGAGACTTTAAAAGATGCACTTATGACATGAAATTTTCGCTTGGAACCGCTCAGTTTGGTCTCAACTACGGTATTACGAATACTCGAGGCCAAATTTTGCAAAAGGAGATTACGAAAATAATCAGATATTCAGAGAACAAAGGTATCGACTCTATTGACACGGCAGTTGCATATGGCGACAGTGAGCGATTTATTGGGAGAGCTGGTGTAAATGGATGGAAAGTGGTAACCAAGATACCTGAGATTCCAAATCAAATTAAAGATCAAGATCAGTGGCTCAGAGATCAGATAAATAGTTCTTTAAAGAAATTGAAAATTAAATCATTGCATGGAGTTCTTTTGCATAGGCCGCTTCAGCTGGATGACTTAAGGAACAAGACTATTTGGCTAACACTCAAGCAACTCAAAAGTGAGGGGCTTGTAGCCAATATTGGATATTCAATATATTCTCCTAAAGAACTTGACATTTTGTGGCATCAATTTCAGCCTGATTTGGTTCAAGCACCATATAATATTTTTGATCGCCGTCTTGAAATGTCTGGATGGCTGGATAAACTTTTTGATGAAGGAGTGGAAATTCATGTTCGCTCTATATTCTTGCAAGGACTGTTATTAACGGCTTTAGAGGAAATCCCTGATAAATTTAAAAAATGGGAGAGTCTTTTTCATTCCTGGGACAGATTTACTCATCAGAAAAGTGTCGAAAAGCTACAAAATGCAATAACCTTTGTTTTAAATGATCCCAGGATTACTAGAGCCATAGTGGGTATTGATTCTCTTCGCCAGTTGAATGATATTTTAGAAATAATTCCAGAAAAAAATTTAATCTTTCCTGAAAATTTAAGTACTAATGACGAGCAATTAATAAATCCATCGAATTGGGAATTATTGTGAGAATTGTTGCCATTATTCAGGCTCGTATGAGTTCTTCAAGATTACCAGGTAAAGTGCTTTTGCCTTTAGCAGGAAAATCTGTCCTAAGTCATATCATTGATCGACTTGCTAATGCAAAATTAGTAACCAATATTTTGGTAGCAACCAGTGAAGATAGAACAGATGATCCTATTGCTGAATTTTGCAGTACACATTGTATTGAGGTTTTTCGGGGAAGTTTATCTGACGTCTTAGATCGTTTTTATAATGCGGCAAAAAATGTCAAAGCAGATGTCGTGGTCAGAATAACCGCAGATTGCCCAATGATTGATCCTGTTATTGTTGACGCAGTCATCACTGGTTTTTTGTCGGGTAACTATGACTTATATGGCTTAGCGGGAGAGTTTCCTGATGGCCTAGACTGTACAGCAATCTCTTTCAATGCTCTTAAAAAAGCTTGGAAAAACGCTAAGTTGAAATCAGAGCGAGAACATGTGTGTCCATACATAGAAAACAATGGGAGCTTATTTTCTGTAGGTGGGCTGTATTTATTTGAAAACCTTGGGCACCTCCGATGGACTCTGGATGAGACATGCGACTATGAGTTACTTAAAAATATTTTTGATAACCTATATAATTCTAGCACCCTATTTCATACCCACGACGTCCTTTGCTTTTTAAAAAACAATCAAGAATTATTAGCGTTGAACTCAAGTATAGTAAGGAATGAAGGATACATTAAGTCTTTAAAAAAGGAGAGGTTGAGCCATGATTGACATTGATACTCTAAAAAATAGTGAAGGTCCTGAATTGTATAAGCGCGCAAAATTGTTGATTCCTGGCGGTACTCAATTGCTCTCCAAAAGACCTGAGATGTTCGCTCCTGAGGTATGGCCCTCTTATTATAGCAAGGCCAAGGGTAGCCGGATATGGGATATGGATAATAGGGAATACATTGATATGTCGATAATGGCTGTTGGAGCATGTATTCTCGGCTATGCCGACGAGTATGTTGACGACGCAGTTATCCGAGCGATACGAAGCGGAGTAAATAGCTCTTTAAATTGTCCTGAGGAGCTAAAATTGGCTGAAGCGCTAATTGATCTTCATCCATGGTTCGATATGGTTCGCTACTCTAGGAGTGGCGGTGAAGCTTTGTCTATTGCTGTAAGAATTGCTCGAGCTAAAACAAAAAGAGAAATCATACTTTTCAGTGGATATCATGGTTGGTCTGATTGGTATTTGGCGGCGAATTTGTCTGATGATGCGGCACTTGATGGTCAATTAATGCCAGGCTTAAAGCCATCTGGAGTTCCCAGAGGATTGAAGGGTACGGCAATTCCTTTCAACTTTAATGACATTGATTCTTTGAGGGATATTATTCGGGGTAAGGAGTCAGATATTGCAGCAATTATGATAGAACCAGCGCGTGGTGAGGAAGCACCTCAGGATTATCTTAATAAACTTCGTGAGGTTTCATCTGAGATTGGAGCGATTCTGATATTTGATGAGATCACCAGTGGTTTCAGAATGTGCGCTGGAGGCATTCATCGTCGCTATAAAATCTATCCGGATATTGCAGTTTTTGCTAAATCAATGGCAAATGGCTATGCAATGTCAGCGATTTTGGGAACTGAAGATGTTATGCAATCAGCTCAATCCACATTTATATCGAGCACGAATTGGACCGATCGAGTAGGTCCTACGGCTGCACTGGCGACTCTGCAACGTTATAAGGAGATGGAAGTAGATAAACATATAATCACTGTAGGAGAAAAAGTTCAGAAGATTTGGAAAGATGCAGCAAAAAAAACCGATTTACACCTTAGTGTATCTGGATTACCTTCTCTCTCAGCATTTTCTTTTGATGGGAAGAATGCTTTGGCTTTAAATACTCGCTTCGTAGTAGAGATGCTTACGAGAGGGTTTCTTGGATTTAGACAATTTAAACCCTCCTTAGCCCATGGAGAGTTTGAATTAAAAAAATATCAGGAGGCTGTTTTAGAAACATTTAGTCTTTTGTCAAGACTACCTTCAGGGGAAATACTCAACTCCAAAGTTGCACACACCGGCTTCTCGCGATTAACAAAGGAATGATTTTCTTTTATGGGTTACCATATTTTTGTATCCCATAGTTATTGTGAATAAGTACAATAAAAAAATTTCCTAGGTTATCTTAAACACAAAGGCTCTACTAACCTTTAAGTTAAAGAAACAAAAAAAACAATCGCACTTTCATTTGCAAAATTATATCCTTAAAAATCTTTTTTATTTAGAGTTAAAGGAGTCCATCAAATTAAATGGTAAAGCCCATTAACAAAGCTTTTGTGATTTCTGTCGGTTGTGGTCCTGACCAAGAGCCTTTAATAAGAGCCGCCCAGAATATGGGTTTTAAAGTTATAGGTATTGATCGGAAAAACGGTTTAAATTTGGTGGATGAACTTATTTTGCAAAGCACTTTCGATTCGCATGTAGTTTTGGAAATCATCAAAAAACATAAGAATGTTGGAAATATTAATGGTGTCTTATGCAGGGCATCTGCATATGCATTAGAAACTGCTGATGGATTAGCGCGTTTTCTTAACTTGCCAAGGTTTGGAGAGTTAGTAACTCAAGCTAGTATCTCAAAGGCAAAGTTACACAAGATTTGTCGTAGTAAAAATATAGAAACGATCCCTTTAATTTCTATTGAGGAAATTACGTCTCATAACAAAAATGCTTTCTATATTGTGAAACCTGACATACCAAAAACTGGCAAGAAAAATGTGTTTATGGTTAATTACGATAAGCTAGATGATGCAATGATAGATGCGAAAAAAGACTCATTCAATTTGAAGGCTATTATTCAGCCATACGTAGATGGAGAGGACGTGAATGCATTTGTTGCATTTAAATCAAGTGAGATTATTTGGTATGACTTATTCATTGAGCGCAATACTTTCGTCTCAACTAGAATAAATTCTTCCAAAATACTTCCTTTGAGAGGAAAAGAGAAGAAGACTCTAGATGAGAAAATCATACCTATTATAAAAAAAATTGTCAGATTTGAGAGTATTAGCGGATTTGTGTCTTTCTCATTTCGTATCGATACCTTTGGGAATTGTTTCCTTTATGAAATGAATCCTGGTTTATGTGGTGACAATATAGCTAATGAGTTTCTACCAAGTATTTGGGATACAGATTTTTTTGAGCTAGATGTAAAGATAATGACAGGTTTGTTTACCACAGAGTTAGATAGGAGAGTATGAAATGAAAAAAAATGTTCTCGTTCTTGGTGGAAATCACGATCAACTTGAATACATTAGAGAAATAAAAAGAAAAGGTTATAAAATTTTCCTCACGGACATAAATCAGAGTTGTCCCGCTCGTCCTCTCTCAGATAAATTTTATGTTTGTAGTTACGACGATTATGAGAAATTAATTGATATTTCTCAAGAGATATACAAAGCGGGTTCTTTTGTTATTTTTACCGCGGCAGCTCAATTTGCGCAAGTTGGCGCAGCAATGGTAGCGGAAAAATTTTCAATTACTTATCCAAAAGTAGATGTGATAAAGATGTGTCTCAATAAAGCTAAATTTTACGAGAATTTTACTGAGTTTGGCCTCCCTATCCCTTCAACTGTTGTGATTCACAACGAGAGTGAACTGATTGATCAGTTAAATTCAAAAAATTGTGAGTTTAGTTATTATTTGAAATCTGACTTCGGTAAAAGTCCAAACCACATTTATAAATTGGAACATCCATACATGGATTTAACTCATATAAATTGGATCAAAGACAGATTCTTAAGAGATGTTTATTTGCTGCAAAAAGAATTTTATGGAGACCATTTTCGTGTAAATATTTATCCTGCCGGCCACTCAATTTTCTCGTTTTTTACCAATGAAATATGCGGGACTGAAGACGTAGCTCATATGCAGCATATTGGTATCATAGGGCAGCTTAGACGGTACGTTGAATTTCTTGGCCTTTCAGCCTGGTTGATTAAGTTTGATGTAATTGTTAATCAGAAAGATTGGGTTGTTTTAGATATTGGATTAGATCCACCATTCAGAATGAAAAAATATTTGGAAAAAAATGGAGATAATTTCTCGAAACAATATGTTGAACAATATTTGGAGGGGAAGATTAGTTATTGCAGTTATGATTAATAAAATATTGACAAAAAATCAGCTCGAAGGTTTTTTTTTCAAGCGACCTCAGAGAGTGGCTCTTAATTCTGAGAATCTGATGGCAACAATTCTTCTTGGGCGCGAATCTATTATTCTGGGACACGATGAGAACGGTAGAATCGATTATTTTGAAGAAGTGCCGCTGCCACTAAACCCAACAGAAATTATGTTTATAAAAGATAGTTTGTTGATGATATTTAGTTTAGTTGAGAGAAAGTTAATTATTTTAAATGTACAAACATACTCGGTTGTACTTGATTTATCGTTTGATCGCCAAACAATAATTTATGGATCCTCACAGGAGAAAGGATATTTTCTTTCTTCAAATGACAATGTGAACTTCGACCTCTTATATTTATGTGCGGATAACTTAAAGCTTATCCCCGTGACCGATTTCTTAATCTCTGATTTAAAACCTTTAACTTTTCACGTTTCTAATAATGAGATTTTTTGCTGCTTTGAGAATGATTCTTTGAAAAAAATTTATAAATATGGACAAGAAACCAAATTAATTGAGTTTGCAACTCATGGCAGAGGACGAGGATTTGTGAGGTCGCCACAAGTTATACAATCTTGGCAGAATATGATACTCGTTTTAGATCGCGATAATTATTTGTGCCAAGCTTTTGATAAATTTTCGCTGCAATTCCTTACACAATTTGGTGGAAAGGGAATTGATGCCTCAGTCTGGGACTATCCGAGCGGAATGTTTTGTCGCGAGGGAAAATTATTCATTGCAGATACAAACAATGATAGAGTCGTGAGGTTGGATCTTACCAAGAACCTGTCGAAAGTAATATGCTCTCGAAAATTTGAGCCCGCAGTTTTAGCAAGGCCTTCAGCAATTGTGAGAATCGAGAATCGCGTTTACGTCTGTGATCGGGACAATTCTAAAGTTCAGATATTTAACGATCAAGCATCATATGTGTCATGCTTTCCAATTTGCATTAAAACGAGCGATTTTCGTCCGTGTGACATAAAAAAGTTTCGATATCAAAATAGTAATTGTCTTGCAGTTCTGACTCGGCGGCATAGCGAATTTGGTTCAGTCATGTTTATTTTTGATTTTGACGGTAAGGAGATATATCGGAAACCTTTAAATTCCGAAGGAGATCCGCAGGGATTCGTGGTTACTTCGGATTGGAACATTGTAATTAGCGATACACTCAATCGCCGCGCTTTGTTATATGATAATCATCTCAAGTTAATCAATAAATTTGATTTAGCTAGTGTAACGCATGAAAAATTTCTTTGTCGCAGACCTTTTTATATAGATGACAAAGTTCATTTTGCTGACTATCATGGTACTCATAGAGTAGTATTAGAACCTAACTTTGAAACTTTCCAGCATAAATCTGTCGATTACAGTAGTTTTGGCATTAAACATATAAGAAATGAAATACGGACCGACAATGGTGTCATTGTTCTGGGACGAGGTGAGACACAAATAATATACGTTTCGGATGCTGGGGTATGTTATGGATTGCAAAAGGCTTTGAAGAATAAGCTTAACTCTCCGTCGGATTGTATTTCAATTAAAAATAATGTCGTATGTTTGGACAAAGAAAGTGACTGTATACATATCTTCAAAATGAGTGACTTTTCTGATTGTATTTGTTGATGATTTATCGTATCCATATAAATCTGCTGTTAGAGTTTTCTCGGTCAAAATAACTAGGGATTACAACTTAAATTTATTCAAGGTCCTCACGATAACAACATGCAAGGATGTAAATTATGACGTTAAATTTAGTGGAAAAAATATGTTTTCCAACAGATTTGTTGTTCGGAAATGATACGGAATTTAGACTAAAGCTCCCAAAAGAAAATTTATTACTTGTAGTTTCGGCGTCATTGAATAAAGACTTTTTGAATGCATTTGTCTCGAGTTATGAGAGTAAGGGTTATATTTTTGGCAACATAGTAGAGGTAAGTGGCGAGCCCTCGTCAGACAAGATAGATACGGTTTTCGATGCTATTTTCGATAAAACATATAAGCTTAGTGGGATAGTAGGTTTCGGGGGTGGTAGTACCCTTGATTTCGCAAAAGGTTTAGCAGTTCTTTTTCACAATGGGGGCCTTATATCTGACTTTGAATTTGGTGTTAGAAAAATTAGTTCATCCGTTCCTCTTTGGCTTATTCCAACAACTTGTGGAAGTGGCAGTGAGGTAACTCAATATTCAGTTATTAATAATAGCAGGACCGGAAGAAAGTTTACTTTAGCGCATGAATCGTTGAGGGCAAAACAGGCTGCTGTAAATCCTGAATTAATTAGATTTATACCGAATCAAGTTAGGCTAGAGACAGCATTAGATGCATTCACTCATTGTTTAGAGGCATTATTAAATTGTGATCGTGAGAAAAATTCTGAGATAATTTCTAGACAGGGTCTTCTTATAGCTTCAAAATCTTTGCCTATGCTCAAAGCAGGTGAGTTGGACCATAAACTTATGCGCGAGCTATGCATGTTGTCTGTTTATGGTGGAATTTCTATTTCCTTTAATAGAACCGGGTTAATACATACTTTATCTGTTGCGTTTTCTCCTTTTATGGACATGTCGCATGGTCTTTTAAACGCTAAGTTGGTCGAATATGCACTCAGATACAGCTTAAGTAGTTATAATGGACGCCTTAGAGAAATTGTTGATGAAATGTTCGGTTGTGACTCGAGAACTGATTCAGAGGCATTTCAAACTCTTATTGATTGGTTAATGGATCTGGTTGGCGACAAGAAATTTGAGCTAAAAAAACCAATAGTTGGTCATGCAGAGGATATTTTTAAAAGAGTATTACAGGATAGTGGCCTGAATGTTGTAACACATGGAGGTATTGATAAACAATCACTCTATACTCTAATAGAAGGGATTATTGATGAGATATGATAGCGTAGGAAGAGAAATTTTTGACAGGAAGGCAAAATCCTCAGATTTTGTCAATGAATTAGAAAAATTCGGTGACTGGTTTGGATGCGTGCCAGATACAATTTTTAAGAAAGTGCTTCCAGAACTTGAAAAGTGGTTTTTAGCACCGCGAGAGAATCATTTGATTGGTATGGCTTTTGGGGCTCGGTTGGCGATGAAAAAGCCCGTTGTATTAATTCAAAACAGTGGGCTTGGACTGTCATTAGATGCAATTCTGGGTACTTTCGGGTTATATAACCGTGGATTGTTAATGATAGTATCTAATAGGGGGATACTCGATTGGGAAGAGGTTCAACATAAAGATTGGGGCGATATAACAGAATCGCTTTTATCTGCATCTAATATAAGCATGATTGATTTTAATGAAGAGGGAATTGATGGTATTCAAAAAGCAGCGGAAATTGCGTTTGTTAAACAAAGAGTTGTTGCTCTGATAATCCAGAGGGGTAACCTTGATGAATAGTCGTGTTGAAGTCATTGAGAGACTGCTTACGAAGCATCCAGACTCTTTTTTTGTTTTTAGCAACGGTCTTACCTCACGGGAAGCAGTTCAATTCTTCCCCGAGGATAGATGTTTTTATTTACTTCACGGAATGGGTGAAACCCTATCAGTTGGAGTTGGGTTAGCTTTAGCAAAACCTGATTTGCATATTGTCGTAGTAGAGGGTGATGGAAGTGCATTGATGGGATTGGCTTCCTGGAGTTTAATGCCTTTGGATAATCTACAATATTACGTACTTGCTAATGGTGTGCATGAGACGACTGGTGGGCAGGCGCTGATGGACTTTCCCATAGTGCCGCATTGGTGTACCATCTGCTCGATAGCCCGAGGACAGGAAGGTACGCCGAATCCTCCTCCACCCCATAAAATTATAAATAAATTCGAGGCGCGGATTGCAAAGAAGTAGAGAGGAATTAGTAATGCCGACTAGAGTAAAGTTTCCCACAGCAAACGGATTTCTTGAGATTGGTGAAGGATTACCAACACATTTAATCTCTGAAATTGGATTAAACCATAATGGTAGCGAAGATCTTGCCAGGCAGATGATATACCAATCCGCGCTTTCGGGAGCTTCATTCGTTAAATTCCAGAAAAGATCGCCTGTAGATTTAGCGACTGCAGAATTTTTAGATGCACCATTTGAGAAGTGCCCGGTTTTTGGAGAAACGCAAAGGGAAGTGAGAGAGAGATTAGAATTATCTCTAGATCAATACATTAGACTCAGGAATTATGCAGAAAGTTTAGGTTTAGTATTTTTTTCGTCTGCTTTTGATATTCCTAGTTTAGAGTTTTTATATGAGGCAGGCGTTAAAATAGTAAAAATAGCAAGTCATAGTGTAACTAACGGACCATTGCTCGAGGAGTTAGCGATGAGAAACACTCCTGTGATAGTCAGTTTCGGCGGAACTACTCAATATGAGCGTGATAGGGCAGTCGAAATTTTGGGGAGCAATCCAATGGTTTTATTACATTGTGTTAGTGCTTATCCTACGCCTGATAATATGGTTAAGTTGGATACGATTATAAAATTAAAAAATGAATACAAAATCCCAGTTGGATTCTCTAGCCATGAGGTTGGTATTGATATATCAGTTGCAGCTTCACTTATGGGTGCATGCATGATCGAGAGACACTTTACACTGAACTCGTCTATGGTGGGATTAGATCATGGTATTAGTCTTGAGCCCAATGACTTTTCACTTATGTCCAGTAAAATACGTCGCATGCATAACATTCGAGGAATTGTTGACGATATTCAAGAGTCTGAGAGAGCTACAAAAAATTCTTACCACGTCGCTATTTGTGCATCGAAAGATATCATGAAAGGTGAGATTATTTCTAGAGAGCATTTAGCCTTTAAACAACCTTTGTCTGACTCAAAAAAATATTTTACAGGCATGGAGATGTCAAGCATTTTAGGCTCTAAAGCTTTGGTTAATTTGGAATTTGATAAAGCAATACCTCGTGAGTCAGTCTCATCCGATGCATAATATAAATAGTTATGTAAGTCGTTGATATATGAGAACCCTTCTTATAATCGGTGGTGGTGCAGAGCAGGTTCCGGCCTATGAATTAGCAAGAGAACGCGGTTTGCGTATTGTTGGTACTGATGCCAATATGGACGCTCCTGCGTTAAAGTTAGCACATCATAAAATATTATCATCGACCCGGGATTCGGAGCAAACGGTTAAAAAAGTAAAGGATTTTTCTTTTTCACATAAAATCGATGGTGTGATGACAATTGCTAATGATGTTCCACTCACAGTAGCAAAAGTTGCAGAGGAATTAGGCCTAACTTCGATAGGTTCTGCGTCAGCGAAATTGTTCTCAAATAAGCTTTTAATGAAGGAGGCTTTCAATCGATTCAACGTACCATGTCCGTGGTTTAGTAGTGTGAAAAGTGCAACAGAGCTTGAAAAATTAGTGATAACACACAAAGCTCAGAAATATGTTCTTAAGCCTGTTGACGGTCGAGGAGCGAGAGGCGTAATTATTTTAGATGATAAGACAGACTTGGGTTGGGCTTTTGAGGAATCTTCAAAGTATGGCGAATCTAAAGAAATGATACTTGAAGAATTCGTTGAGGGATATCAATTCTCCACCGAGTCATTTTTGCTCGATGGTGTGTGTTATACGCCCGCTATATCGGAACGAAATTATAGTAGGTTTGATCAATTTTGGCCAAATATGATAGAGGATGGAGGCACAATTCCTGCAAACCTGTCGAGTGTAATTAGGGATAAAATAAATTCGTTAATTCTTAATGGAGCAGCAGCCTTGGGAGTTCGTTATGGTCTGGTTAAAGGCGATATAGTGCTAGATTGTGAAGGTAATCCAAAAATTATAGAGTTAGCGGCAAGACTCTCAGGTGGTTGGTTTGCTTCTCATCAGATTCCCTCTGCTACAGGAGTTAATCTGGTTGATGCAGTAATCACTTATGCTTTAGGAGGTAGTGTAACTAAAGATAAGCTTTTGCCTAAAATTGATAAAGGCAATGCCATGAGATTTTGGTTTCCTCGTCCTGGAAAGATTAAAAAAATATATGGTGAATCTGACTTAAAGAAAATCCCAGGACTAGTCAAATACGGTTTTTACAAGAAATTGGGGGATATACAGCCGAAAATAAAGATGCATTCGGATCGATTTGGTTACGTCATTTGTGAAGGAAAAAATAGAGTCGAAGCAGAACGGCGAGTTGAAAAAGCCATATCTTGCGTAAGAATCGAAACGGAATAGCAAGCCTAACTCTCAATGAAAGCGAGTCAAAACTTTTGAGTTGATTACAATAGATCTGCTTTCCAATTAAGTTTTATTTTGTTGTAACTTTCCAAGATAAACTTTTTCAACTGGCGCAAACTGATATACTCGCTACTCTAAACATAGAATACTCATAAGGGTTATACCATGCCATTTTTTATTGCGGAGGTATCAAGTAATCATTCTCAGGACCTACAACGTGCCATATCATTTATTGATATAGCGGCAGAGGTAGGTTGTGATGCCGTAAAATTTCAGCTATTTAGAGTGGATCGACTTTTTGCTCCGGAAATTTTAAGGAAATCAGAAAAACATAGAGCAAGAAAAAATTGGGAGCTTCCCTTAGATTTTCTTCCAATTTTGGCCAAACACTGCAAAACAAAAAATATAAAATTTGGATGCACTCCTTTTTACATTGAAGCAGTGGAGCAACTTAACCCATTTGTTGATTTTTATAAAGTCGCATCTTACGAGCTCCTTTGGGATGATTTGCTAATCGCGTGCGCTAAGTCAGAGAAACCACTGATTATCTCCACTGGAATGGCAACGTTGGAGGAAATTGATCATGCAGTAAAGGTTATAAGAAACCATAACTGCGAACCTTCAGTATTGCATTGCACTTCGGCTTATCCAACACCTTTTGAACATGCAAATTTGTCAGCGATTGAGACAATAAGAGAGCTTACCAACTGTAAGTTAGGATGGTCCGATCACACAGTTAATGCTGGTGTAATTCATAGAGCTATTCATAAATGGGGTGCAGAGATTATAGAGTTTCATTTGGACCTTGAGGGAATGGGCGAGGAATTTAGCGCTGGCCATTGCTGGCTTCCGGAAACTATCAAGCCCCTGATAGAACAGGTAAGGCAATCAGAGCTTTCAGATGGTGATGGCATCAAGTCACCAGTAGATTCTGAATTTGATGATCGGCTATGGAGAGCAGATCCAAGCGATGGCTTGAGACCTATGAAAAAAATACGTCAATCTTATTAATTTATTCCCTATGATAAATGTGTTGTTGATTTGTAATGCTGGAGCTGAATATGGTTTAGGTCATCTGTCGAGGATGCTTGTATTGGAGGCTGCTTTGTTAAAACGTAGTTGTTTTAATGTTGAATTTGCATTATTCGGAGATGACATACCTAGAAACCGAGTTAAAACTCATAATTCATATTTTTTCTCCCATAAAGATGATTTGGGAAAGTGTGTAGTGGATATAACTAAAAATCAGAATTTTCGTGTGGTAGTTTTTGATCTTCATCCAGATACGGTTACAAAGTGTTTTCATGAGCTTTTATTAAAATTAAAAGACATTAACATTCGATTGATAGGAATTGACGGTTTTTTTGATTATAGCAAAGTATTTGACTTGCTATGGATTCCCTCTTTTACTCTGGATAAGGAGAAATTGGAGAGTTCAAAGTGCACTATTAAGTTTGGTTGGGACTGTTTCTTAATCAAAAGACGACTTTCTTTGAGAGATTGGATCCCAGGGAAAAAGTTACTTGTTCTGACAGGCGGCAGTGACACTCAGAATGTGTATGAGACATTGCCAGGACAGCTAGATTCAAATCTAAATGATGATTTTGAAATTCATTGGGTTCAAGGCCCCTTATCATCGAGACCCAATATACCTGAGCAATCGCGTCACAACTGGCATCTTTATTTGAGTCCTATCGGACTAGACGAGCTCATACTAGATAGCAACTATGTGTTAACTATTTTTGGAGTTTCTTTATTTGAGGTATTACAGTACGGAATACCTGCAGTAGTTTTTTCACCTTATGGTAAAAAAGATGCAACTGAACTCGACCTCTTGGCTAGGGAAAATGTGGCTGGTGTAGCATCTAACTCTGTTGATGCAATTCATATGGTTAATGCACTTAAATCCAATACAGCAAAAGCTCAGCAATTCTCAGCTAATGCTTTAAAAAAATTACAGTCCAATGGTGCTGCCAACCTTGTAAACCAAATATATAACTTACTAGGTCAATAAATGAAGCCAAAAGGATATATGATATTTCATTTAAATTTAGGCTTTTCCTCAATCGATAAGGAGTCGTGGCCAAAGGTAATTAAAAATTGTTACATGCGCCTTTTGGATTTAGTTGAGGAGACTAATGTTCCAATAGGTATTGAATTGACTGGTTGGACTTTGAAGCAGATCCTCTCTATTGAAAGCTCTTGGGTAAATCGATTTAAACATATGATTCAAAATAAGAAATGTGAGCTTGTTGGTAGCGGTTATTGTCAAATTATAGGCCCCTTAGTCCCATATCATGTAAACTACTGGAATCAGAGTTTAGGACTTATCGAGTACAAAAAAATTCTTGATATTAAGCCTAGAATTGCGCTGATAAATGAAATGGCTTTTTCAAGTAGCATGGTAGATTTATACCATAGATTTGGATTCGACGGGATAATAGTTGATCGAGATAATGTTAGTCTAGCGCTTGAAATAGAACATTTACCAAAGAGCTCAGTACCCAAATACGCAAAAGGAGTTTCAAACGTGTCTCTGCCTGTGATTTGGTCTGACTCAATTTTATTTCAAAAAGTTCAGCACTATGCGCATGGCGACATTACTATTGACTCCTATCTTGACTATGTTAAGGAGCGAAATCTAAACGGCGAGCATGTTCTTCCTATATATTGCAACGATGCCGAAGTTTTTGATTATCGTCCAGGTAGGTTCTCAGAGGAGCGACCGACGCATATAGATGGTGAGTGGAATCGAATTAAAAACTTAATTGAGAAATTAGAGACCGAGGTAAATATTAATTGGATATCACCCACCAAAGCATTATCGTTGATTCAAAATGAAAATGAGTTCGATACCCGAACTTTGACCACCGCATCACACCCAATTATTGTAAAAAAGCAAGCAAAGTATAATATCGCAAGATGGTCTGTAACGGGGAAAGACGATCTCTGGCTAAATACACTATGTCATCGATTAGCGAAAAAAATGGCATTGGAGCACAGCAATGATTCGGATGCTTGGAAGCAACTCTGCGAGTTGTGGGCTAGTGATCTGCGAACTCATGTAACAAAAAATAAATGGAATGAGGCAAGGCAACTTTTACGTGAAAATCTGAGTCGATTCAAAATAAGTGAAAGCTTTTCCGAAGATCCTCTGGATTGCAAAGAATTTTTAGACCTTGAAGATGTTATTGGTACTCATCCAGGAGTATCAATAGAGGTCGATCATGAAAATATTTTTTTAACACTGAAAACAAAGAGAATTTTTTTGATGTTAAATTTAAGACGCGGATTATGCGTACACAAGCTCGCATTCAAATCTCATGATATGTTACCGAGTGTTGGTACAACTCCACATGGATTTTTCTCTTCCATATCGCTTGGAGCTGATTACTACAGTGGAGGCATCACTGTAGAGCTCCCTCTAGAAAGACGCAGAATTACTGATCTAGAGAGTGTTTCACCAACTTTTTTCTTTTCTAAGGATGGCAGTGTAGAGATAAAATCAAAGATTCAATCCCCCCACGGAGGGATGCAGAAAATTATAAGGTTATCGGCTTCAAGTGAGGAAATAAGTATA
>MDTG01157927.1_pt1 | contig 36427 bp, 34 predicted proteins | sample 811421 | NCBI WGS metagenome assembly MDTG01 (sample SAMN05326645, study PRJNA326480) | marine metagenome | isolation source: seawater | place: Pacific Ocean: South East | collected 2011
ATCTGAATATTTTTCTTGAAACTTTCTTGAACTACCTGGAATAATAGTTGATCGCAGTAAGAATATAGTTTCATTATTTTCAGATTCAGAACTTATTTCATTTAAGCAGTTATCTAAAATTTCCAGGTTTATTTTACCATCCTGAGAAGCTGGTGTTGGTACAGAAATGAACACAAAATCTGATCCATTTACTACTTCATTTAATGAATGTGTAGATTTGCTTTTATCTTTATCATAAACTTTAATTTCAGCATCACAGCCAACATTCGGTGAAAAACCAAATTGTACTGCACTACCTACAAAGCCTTTACCAATTATTCCAATTTTCATTACATCTCCTAAATTCTCTCTAATATTTTTGCTATTCTTTGAGATGATTTGCCATCCCATTTTTCCGGTAATTTATAATTAGAGTTTATATTAAACTTATTTTTTTTAAATATTTGTAAAATTTTATTTTTATTAACTCCTACAAGAATATTAGTTCCTTGGTTTATAGTTATTGGTCTTTCGGTATTTTCTCTTAAAGTGTAGCAAGGAATTTTTAAAACTGTAGATTCTTCTTGAATTCCACCACTATCTGTGAAAATAACTTTACTATCTCTCATTGCATGTAAAAAAGTTAAATATGGTAAGGGATCCATTAGTTCAATATTTTCAAAATTTATTTGATTTTCACTTATTATTTTTCGCGTTCTGGGGTGTATTGGAAATAATAACTTCAGTCCTTGAGATATCTCCGATAACGCTGCCATCAATTCTTTCAGAACAATTATATTATCAACATTTGCAGGTCTGTGTAAAGTAACAAGTCCATATTCCATATTTTGAAACTTATGACCTTTACTCAATTGATTAAGACCATAATGCAAGCTATCAATCATCAAATTCCCAACAAAATGAATTTTGCTTTCATCAATACCTTCTTTTAGCAAGTTATCCACAGCACTTTTTTCAGTTACAAAAAAATAATCAGAAATCGAATCTGTAATTAATCTATTGATTTCTTCGGGCATATTTCTATCATAGCTTCTTAACCCTGCTTCTATATGTGCAACTTCAATATGTAATTTTTTAGCTACAATAGAGCAGGCCATTGTTGAATTTACATCTCCAACAACTATCAATAAATCTGGGGATTTTTTATTGCATATTTTTTCAAATTCTAACATTATTTTTGCTGTTTGAATGCTATGACTTCCAGATCCTATATTGAAATTATAATCAGGTTTGCGAATATTAAGTTCTTCAAAGAATACATCAGACATTTTATGATCATAATGTTGTCCAGTATGTATAAGAGTGACATGAAAAGAGTCATTTCTATCTAAAATTCTTAATAGTGGAGCAACCTTCATAAAATTTGGTCTTGCACCTACAGTTATAATTATATTTTTCATATTCTCTAATAGTAAAAAATCTTAAAAAGAATTTTCATAAATATAGCTCTTATTTTATTAGGTTTCTGTTTTAAATATTTATTCCATTTTTTTGCTATATTTTTGAATTCATGTATACCAGTCATTTCTGATAATATTTTTAGTTGTATAATATGTAATTTGTGATAAAAAATACTTGCTCGCATTTTAATTTTTAGATTTGATAGTTCATATAAAGACCAATATCCAATATCATATTTATTAATATTTATGAATATTGTTTTTACATACATATCAAATAAATTTTTGACTTCATCATCATCTGTTAATAGCCAATAATCATATATTCCCCATAACCCCCATATAAATCCATTCAATATGTGCGTAGGAGACTCTTTCATAATATATTCCTCTATCCATATATTGTCATCTTTATCAGTAAATGTTACTCCACCATCAATAGTATCAATTAAAAATGATTTATAAACTTTTTTTGAAGCTTCCAGATATTTTTGATTTTGTGTTATTTTATAAGCTCGAGTAAGGACAGAAAGTCCTTGTCCTTGAGCTAAGCCAGAGTACCATGGATTAACTAAATTTTCTTTATAGTTCCAGTTAAAATAATGATGCCATACATATATATTTTTTGAATTGAGACTTAAATTATCAACAAGCCAATCAGCACCATCTATAAATTTTAAATAGTTTTCTTTATCTTGTGTTTTACTCCACAAATTGTAGTGCCCAAGTGACCATTGTGCAATAGCAATTGGATTATACTGTGAGCCTATTTCCCCGTGATAATTTAATTTTGGAATCCCATTTTTATCAAAATCACCTTTATATTTTGCTTTATAATAAAAAGGCATATAATACTGGTTAAGTTGGTTGTAAGTTGCATTTTCATTGACTTCTGGTTCTCCATGCCAAAAGGAAAGATTACTATTGTTTTTTTTAAAAATATATGTTGAAAAAATTCTATTCCAATATATGAGCCTACTAATCATTTTAATTATACCTTTTTAAACATTAGATAGAATTTCATCTCTATAGCAATCTGCAATATTTAAAACATCACCTTTAACCATCTTTTGTAATTTAAGGGAAGTGTAAGTTGAAAAACACATCTCATGAATTTCATCCTTTGATGAGAAATTATTGTTTTTAATATTGCGAAGAAATAAAGCCATAGCTTCATCATGCCCTTTCCCTTTTTTTATAAAACTGTAATTAAAAATTTTCCCATTAGAAAATTTTTTCCAGTTGTTATTAGTGTATTTTGAATTAGCTACTTTTACTATTATTTTTTCTTTAGGAACATTTGCAGGCATATCATGCCTATAATCTATATTGATTTTTGATTCATCTTCAAAATGAAAAATATAGTTTCCAGTATCTTGATAGTATCTATCTCGATTTATACATTTTACACTAACTAATTTGGTATGACTTAATAAAGTTAGTGCAAGGTCTACAAAGTGACAAAATTCACCTATAATTCTACCACCACATACTTTTTCATTTAAAAGCCAATGTTCTGAAGGAAGTTTCCCAGCGTTAATTGTCATCTCAATATCTGTTTTCCTGCAATTAATTTTCCTTTTAATGAAATTTGTCCATGGAGCAGAGGATCTGTTATAACCAATAGCATAAACCAGCTTATTAGATAACATTCTTTTTTTTATATCAATTAATTGTTCATTTGAAATTACTAATGGTTTTTCTATCCACGCTGATAATCCCTGCTCAATTGATTTTTTTAGAAAATTAAAATGAGTTTCATGAGGAGTTGAAATACAAACTGCATCAATATTTTTATAAAAGTCTAATTGATCTGTAGTAATTGTTTGAATATTAAATCTTTTTTTAGCTATATATAATGATAGTCCTTCTCTACCCAATAATGAAGATAAAACCCCTTCTTTTTTATTATTTATTAAGGGTATGAGAGTAGATATAGCAAAATTTCCTGCACCAATCAACCCAATCTTAAGTTTATCTACATTTTTTTTATTACCTGCATCTGATAATGTATGAATGGTCTTAAGATTATTTGTATCATATTTAATAAGCTTAGAGAAAAATAAAGATTCATTTGAGAAAGAATAAATATTATCAGAATCATTAAGTGAAGTCTCTTCAGAAATTAAATCAAGTACTTCAATTTTTTTTGAAGAAAGCAATTCAAAAAAATAACTTATATTTTCATAAGAACTACCTTTGTCTTTATGATTTTTATTACCGCTTGAATTTGAAACAACTAACTCAATTTGTTTCTTAAAAAAATTTTCCCTAGTTAAATTTAAACCTACCAAACCAGAGGATATAATTTTACCTTTCCTTTTAGTATATGATGTTGCCTTGTTGATAATATCACTTGATAGGGAGGAGGCAGCTATAATCGTACAATCTGAGCCTTCACCTTTTGTATAATCTAAAACCTTTTCTGTAATATTATCTTCTTTGATTCCTACTGCACCATGTTTTTCTGCAAGTTTAACTTTTCTCAAATCTAAATCATAAACTATACATTGGTATCCAAGCGCATTTAGTATCCTTAATGTTACCTGTCCAAGTAAACCAAGGCCAATTATTGTAATAATTTTTGATTTTTTAGGAATACATTTAATACTTTGCATTGCAATACCGCCTATTGCCCCAAAGCTTGCAGATTTATTATCAAGATTTTCAGGAATTTCAACACACATATTATAATCTACTAGTGCTTCTTCCTGATGAAATGAGTTAGTAAAAACTCTTGTACCTTTTTGTAGATTATAATTTAAGTTTTTATGAGAAATAATTCCGACTGCTGAATAACCCATTACCATAGGATAATCTAATTTATTTTTTATTGCTCTGTAAGTATCGGATATACCACTTGATTTAATTTTATTAATAACATCCTTAACTCTATCTGGTTGCTGTTTTGCTTTGTTAATCCAGCTGGCTTTCCCAAAATTAACTATTGAAGATTCAGTACCAGTACTAATGAGTGAATATTTGTTTAATACTCTTATCTTATTAGAGCTGATTGCTGGAGAAGGTACTTCTAATATATTAGTTTTCCCTGTCTTTAAATTTTGAGTTAGTATTTTCATATACTTATAATCTTAAATATAAATTGTTATTTTAATAACATATTATTTCATTTGATCAATTGTTCTATACGATTTATCATCTTTTCGGCTAAGACATCTCTATTATAGTTTTCCTTTGCAAAATTATACCCATTTATTCCAAGTTTTTTGGAATCATTAGGATTTTTTTGAATGTAATCAATTGCATTTTTCAGGGAAAGTTCATTTTCAGGCTCAATTCCTATACCAGACTCTGAAGAAAGAATTATTTCTAAGCTTTCTCCAATTAATCCAGCTAAAATTGGTTTCTTTAATGCCATAGATTCAAAAATTTTTGAAGGAATAACTGTTTTAAAGAGATCTAGTTTTTTAAGATGTATTATATTAGCTGATACTAATTGATTAATATTAACAATTTCTTGCCAGTTAATAGCGTCAATAAAAATCACATTATTAATTTCTTCATTTTTAGCTTTTAATTTAAGATTAGTTTTTTCAGCACCTTCACCGATAATTAGAAAATTAACATCCTTACAGATTTTAGCAGTTTCTAATATAGTATTTACTCCATGTGCCATTCCTATAGTACCTATATAGCTTACGGTAGTATTATTTTTTAAGTTTAAATCTTCTCGTACGTAGTCGATAGATTTTGTTGGAGTCAATGATCTATTAAAATTAAAACCATTTTTAATGACTATAATTTTATTTTTATCAATTCCAATTTTAATAAGATAATCTTTAAATGAATCTGTGACCACTACAATAAGTTTACTTCTTTTATAAATATGATTAGCTATTTTTTGTAGAACTTTTATGATAGGACTATTTTTTTTCATTGCATTTAATGCTACAATAGATTCAGGCCATAAATCTCTTAATTCTAAAATGAATGGCACACTTTTTATTTTTGATAATATATATCCAGAAATAACAGGAAGAAATTGTGGAGTCGTGCTAATGATAATGTCAACTTTGCGCGTAAAAATTCCAAAAAAAAGTGAAGTAATCATAAAACTTAGAAAATCTAATGTCCTCAATATAAATCCCGAATATTGAGCAATAAAGGTCCATACTCTTATAACTTCAATACCATCAATCATTTCTTTTTGAAATAACTTATTTTTATATCCAGGATAAATGACACCTTTTGGTGCATTTGGTACCCCTGTAATTACTTTAACATTATGTCCTAATTCAACCCATTTTTTTGCATGCTCATAAAGCCTTTTGGCTGGAGCATTTTTTTCAGGGAAAAAGTTTTCAGAAATAAGTAAAATATTCATGAATTAAATATATCAACAAAACCAGGTTTTTCATCATTATTTAAAACCCATTTATAAAACTGATCATATTTCGTTAAAAGCGATTTCCAGTCAAATTCATTTTTAACATAATCTCTAGATTTTTTACTCATTTGAATAAGATCATTTTGATTAGATTCGCTAGCTTGAATCATAGATTGATAAATTTTTTCTTCATTTAAATCAATATACCAACCTAAGTTTTTTTTACTTATACACTCCCATGGCGTATTATTTGTTGTAATAACAGGAAGGCCTAAAGACATTGCTTCAGCAATAACAATACCAAAATTTTCAGTTTTTGATGGCAATATAAAAATATCAGATGAAAGGAATTTATCTATTTTCTCTTTTCCTGAAACTGGTTTTGAAAAGGTTACATTTTTTAATTTATTCTCATTTACAATTTTCTTTAGCTTTTCATAATATTTCCTATCGTTGTAGTATCCGCAGATTTCCAATTTGCAGTTATTATTTTTTTCCATTTTAATCCAAGAATGAATAAGAGTTTCTAAGCCTTTAATTGGATGAATTCTTCCTAAATAAAGAAAATTTCTTAAATTTTTTTCTCTAAATTCATTCTTTTTATCAATTGGAATATTTATTCCATTAGGAATAACAGCTATAGGTTGTTTGAAACCTAATTCTCTTATTTCAATTTTCTCTTTTTCAGATGTTGCATGAAAAGCATCACAATTGTTAATAACTTTTTTATGTCTAAATAAGAAATTGAATATAGCTTTTTTAAGTGATGAGATTTTAAGAGCTTCTTTTGATAGGCTTCCTCTTGGAGATATAATTATTTTTATATCCTTATTTCTTTTAATTCTATAGGAATAGATATTATGCATTCTCCAAATACCATGATTATGAATAATATCACCAGCGTTGCTAAGATAATCTAATTTTTTAAAAAAATTTCTGGATCCTAATACCGGTTTTTCGAAAAAATTGGGTATGAAGGAAAATATCTCAAAACTTGGTTTAAAATTAAGATTACTTGGAGATGATATTAGTAAATTAATATCATATTTTTCTGTTAATAATTCACAAAGAGCAGGTACGGTGTAGGAGTGTCCACTCATTTGGTTCTTAACAATATAAGAGCATGTGTGATGAATTTTTTTAGATTTTTTCAAGTTTATTATGCTCCGCATTCAAAACAAAATATTGTAAACTATTATAGATTAATACATTGGCTAAATAAATCAAAATAACATATAAAATAAAAGTACCATATCTTGCACTAAACCAATCATCTATTCCTCTACCTAAATAAATAGCATTTACACTTAAAAAAAGTATAAGATAATTTTTTTGAATCAAGTTTTGTACTATTATTTTTGAAATAAAAAATAGCAAAGTGGAAAAATAAAAAATTACCATAAATAAATATACAAATCCTCCGTTCCAGTAAGCTTCAAAGAAAATGCCAGGTCCAGTATTATTTGGATTATTTAGATCTAATTTATTCGTTACAAGATGATGATATTTAGTTCCAGAATTCATATTGGGTTTTTCTGGGTATAGTAATCTTGGAATTAGTATATATTTATTATTTTCAAAAGTATCTCCATTGTAACCTTTGTTATAAGCATCTACAGCAAAAGCTTGATAATTCACATAAGAAATTCGTGCCCACCAACCTTGGTAATTTCTTGCAATAGATTGACTAAAATTATCTGAGTAAAAAACTTGAATAGTACTATAGGCCTCTGATAGTTCTGAAACAGACGTGATACCAAATGTATTTGAATCAGCCGACCTAAGAATCGAGAAAACAGGCTGTATAAATGAGTAAACAGAAATCAATAAAAGTGCATTAATAATTAATTGCTTAAAATTGAAACTATAGTAGAGTATTATAAAAGTTGCAAAAATTGCAGTTATTAAAATTGGTTCCTTAGATAGAAGCAAGAATGATGATAAAAATTCTACACTCAGAATAATATAAAACATTTTTTTATAAAATTTATTTTCAAAGCCTAAGGTATAAGCAATAAATAGTCCAATTAATATAAATCTTGTAAACTGATTTATAACACCAGGATAACCTACACCAGCTATTGTCAGAGGCACAGCAAGGAAATATTTAAAAAAAATACCTAAACCTAAAACATAATACAAAAATAGCTTCATATCGATTTTGTTTATTTGCTTTTTAAAATTTAAATCAAAAATAGAATTGTATATCATAATCAGTAAATCAATAGACAAAATAATTATTAAATAAATATTAATAATTTTATGCAAGGTTTCATTTGAAGTAAAATAGTAATTATGCATATAGGTGACTGTAATATCATTACCGAAATAGTATGCTGATGGACCAACACCATAAAAAATTAAAGAAACAATTTTATACCAAATAAAAGGAGTAAATAATAAATAGATAAAATTTTTATCAAAAGACAGAATTAGTAAGTAAATAGACTTATATCCTATTATCCATAAAAGAAGTAATGTATTGATTAAAGAATAACTGTCAACAAATCCAGAATGGAAAAGGAAAAAAAGGAAAAATAAAATAAATACTGATGTTATGAGTAATGCTATTAATCTTAATGATGTATCTAATGAAAAAATTTTATTCATATCAGTTTTCTTGCAAAAATTAATCCAGAAATAAAAAATATGATATAGGATATCATAAGTGAATAAGTAGAACCAATAATACCAAAATTAATCAAAAAGATAGGCATGGTAATCAAATTAGCTAATGTAGCAAAAAACTCTATATAAAAGACATTCCATGATTTTTTATGAGCCAAACAAACATTACAGAAAAGATAACCAAATATCAAAAAGGAGTAAGAGAAAGATAATATGGGTAATAAATAATGAAATTCCCTGAATTGACTACCGAATAAAATATTAACAATTTCTTGACTATAAATTGATAAAAACAAAGTTAGTATAAAAGAGAATACAAATAAACAAAGAGCGTAGTAAGACAGTATTTTTCTACTGTTCGAATTATTTTTTTCCGAAACATATTGAAAATAATAAGGTCTTAAAAGGATTTCAACTGTTCTTGAAACCATCAAGAAAACCATAGATGATAGCCCTACAATTGGAGCATATTTACCGGTAGTGGAGGTGCCCAGTAAAATAGCAATTAAATACTTATCTAAATTCCTTAGACTCCAACCACAAATCTTTTGTACTATTAATGGTTTTGAAAAATTAAAAAATTCGCCGAATTCATTTACAATAAATTTTTCATTCAATGATATTGAAATTTGTCTAACAAAATCTTTAGGAAAAAACAGTATTGAAGAAACAATATTTCCAATACTATATCCAAAAATAATACTTATAAAATCTTGATTAAAAAAAACATAAAATAATATTGCTAATGATGGTTTTAATGAAGAAAAAGTCAGCTGAAATAAGGCATACTGTTTTTGTTTTTTTTCAATATTAAGTAATGTTTGAAATAAACCTATATAATGCTCTGAAAGAATAAAAAGGAAAATCAAAAAAATATGTAGCAAAACTAAATTATTAAAAAACATAAAAAGCAATAAACTGAAGAGTATTAGTTTAAATAAAATGTTTACTATAAAAGATGAAAGCTTTAATGCTTTAGTTTTACCTTTTTCAGGCATTAGTCTTAAAAATGACTGAAATATTGAACCACTAAAAACATTAACAATCAATAAACCAAAAGTTGAAAAAAGAACATACTGACCATAGTGTTCAGCGGAAGAAAATTCAGTGATAACTCTTATTCCTAAAAGCGTAAAGCAAGCACTAAAAACTTGACCAAAGATACCCCAAAATACCTCTTTGATAATCTTTAATTTTTTCACAAAATCTTTAGTAATTATTTCTTGAGAAAAGACTTCTAATTTCTTTTCCAATTTCTGAATTTGCTAGAATTGATGTGTAAATAATAACGAATGATATAAACACATAGTTAAATATTATTCCCATAAGCATATAACGTAAACGGGGACTCGTTTTTTGAATTGGCAAGTTAGGCTCATCGATAACTTGCAAAACATTAGCCTGATCAAAAAATTTAATTTTTGCCAACTCAAGTTCAAATTTTAATGAGTTATATGTTTCACTCAATGTAGAAATATCCCTTAATTTTCTTTCTTCTTCCAGTAAAAGAGTTGGAGATTGAGATCTGCTAGAATTATTAATTCTAAAAATTCTGAGTTCTTCTTCCATTTTCTCTAATTCAGACCTTGAAGATTCAATTTGAACATTTATCACATTGATTCTTTTTTCTACTCTATCTGTTTGGAAGCTTGTTAAATCTTTCTTGAGTTGACTTAACACTTCATTTGCTATATTAAAACTCAAGTCTTTACTATTTGTCTTAACTGAAATGCTAATAACAGGTGTATTTATGCCTTTAGAAATAGACATTACATTATTTAATTTTTTTCTTGCTCTTAGTTTAGTCAAATTGTCTTCTAGAAACGAATTATCTTTGTCAGTAAGAATCAAATAAAGCTTCTTAGTTTGATCCTCGTATGTGAATTCTTTATCTAAGATTTTGTCCATAAAACTTCGACTAGATAATACTTCTGGAATCATGTCGTAGTTTTTTGTGGCAGAGCTTAAAGACTCCATATTAGAATTTGTATTTAATGAACCAAATAAGCCTCTAAATGAAGCGCTAGGCGAGGCATCACCTCCGTTGTGCACAAGTTTCATTTCTGAAACATAAATTCGATCACTAAGTATATAGTTAATTGTTGAAATTGAAGAAATCAAAATAAAAATGATTAAAAGAATCTTCTTTTTAAGATGAATAGTATCGATAATTTGTTTCAGTACATTTATCATAACATATATAAAATAAACTTTATTAATCTATATAAGAATAATTATTTATTTAAAATTAAATGTTTTTATTGATCCAGCTTTTAAGAACAAATAAGGTCCATATTTTATACCAGTGAACATTTTTATCACTGAAATCATATTCTCCCAGCATATCTCCAAAGTCACTCTTAATCCATTTCGCAAAAGGGAATGTGAAACCTTGCTTTTTTTTGTTTATCAAATGAGTTGGTAATTTTAAGGAATTAACTAAAGCATTTTTATTTTTTTCAAAAATATACTTATCAGGTAATTTTCTAATTTCAGTGACAAAATTTTTGTCAATAAATGGAGTTCTGATTTCTGTAGACCAGCGCATGCTAAAAACATCAGAATCACGAAGTAGCTGATTTTTTAAATAATGATTTAACTCAAAGTCTCTTGTAATAGAATTAATATTTCTTGAATTATTTTTTAATTGATTTAGTGTGGGAAAATCAGATTTATTTACACTGAAGTGTTCAATCATTTTTTCTTGAGCTTCTTTTTTTGAAAAGACACCATTTAATGCTAAATATGATTGATATAAATCTTCAGAATGAATCAAATCTATAAGTCTAGAATTATTTTTTGTAAACATTCTTTTAACAAAAAAATTAATCGGTATTAATTTTTTAAATTGGATATATTTATTGATCAATTTCATTCTTCTAAATGATGAATACCCTCCAAATAATTCATCTCCGCCTAATCCGGACAAGACAACCTTGTAGCCTAGCTGTTTTGTAAACTTGGATATAAAGTATGTATTAAATCCATCGACTGATGGTTGATCAATACTATTTAAAAAGTCATCAATAGATTCAAGAGCTTCTTGTTCAGAGATAATATATTCATGATGGTTTGTTTTAAAGTGGTTTGAGATTTCTTTTGCTGTATCCGATTCATTCCATTTTTTCTCTTGAAATCCTATACTTATAGTGTTTATTTCTTCAAATTCAGATGCTTTAGATAAAACGGCAGTTGAATCAATTCCTCCGCTCAAAAAAATACCTAAAGGAACATCGCTTACAAGATGATTTTTAATAGATTCTGTAAAAATACTTTCAATTCTAGCATGAGTTTCTTTTCTACTTATATCTAATTTATCTAACTCCGAATATGGATCGTAATATTTTTTATTTATGAAAGAATTTTTGTTATGAATTATGTAATTCCCAGCCTCTAATAAATAAACTTCATTTATAATTGTCGATGGTTCATGAAAATATCCTGAAAGTAAATATGAGTTAATAGCATTGTAATTTAATGTGGAATTAAATTGATTTGATTTAATCAATGTCCTTAATTCAGATGAAAAAATTAGTTTATTATTATTAAAATGATAATATAATGGTTTAATACCGAGCGGATCTCTTGCAATAAATACCTCTTGTTTATAATCATCCCATATAGCAAAACTAAACATTCCAGAAAAGTGCTCTAAACAGTCTTTACCGTACTCCATATACATGTAAAGCAATACTTCAGTATCACTTTCAGTTTTTAAAGTATATTTTTTTGATATTTTTTTTCTCAAATCTTGATAATTATATAATTCACCATTAAATATTATTGCAAATCTTTTATCTGGAGACATAATAGGTTGATTTGCATTGTTTGAAGTGTCTATAATGGATAATCTAGTATGACAGAAAAGTGTGGTTTTTGAATCAGCTATAAAGAATCCCTTTGCATCCGGGCCTCTATGCGATAAATCGTTTTGAAAATTATTAATAATATTAATATGATCATTAATATTTGAATCAAAATTACTTATGCCTGCTATCCCACACATTAATTAAAAGCCTTTAATTTTTTCCAAACTTCTTCAACAGAAATTGATTCAATATTTTTTCTTATTACAAATTTTTTTGAAAAATACGGATCCCATTTATATTTGAAATCAATGGGAGCTTGAATTGTTACAACTTTTGTTTTTGTAAATGATGATAAATGTGAAGGACCGCTGTCATTAGATAAAAGTAATGAAGAATTAGCAATTAAGAAAATTGACTCATCAATCGAAGTTTGTGAACACAAATTATAAATATTATTTTTATTATCCTTTTTCCATTTTTTTAAATTTTCAGCTAAATAATTAGTATCACTTAGGTCATCATGTCCACCAATAAGAATTATATCACCTTTTTTCATAATCCATTTTTTAGAGATCTCTAAAAAATAATTCTTATCCCATTTTTTTGATTCAATTTTTGCTCCTGCAGCCAAAATCAAAGGATTTTTTGCCTTAACTGCAACTTCAGATACTTTTTTACTAATCTTGCCAAATTTGTAACTAAAAAAATTAATATTATTTGGAATAGTAAGATTAAGTAATTTAATATTTCTTTCTACTTCATTTTCATATGGATAAGGTATTTTTTTTGAGAAATCTTTTGCAAAGTATTTAACTCTATTTACTTTGAAACCAATAACACTCTTAATATTTAAATTTGAAAAGAAAATCATATTTCGCATCTCTTTAAAGAATGAAGCTCTATCATCACTCATGGCATAACATAAGTCTATATTTAAAGACCTTATTTTGGAAAAATGATTAAATATTTTACCATCATAATAACAAAGTATTTCATCAACTAATTTTTGATCTTTAAGGATTTTAGCTGCTGATTTTAATTTTTGAGATCCAGGAGATGTTAAAAAAGTAATTTTTGCAGTTGGATAATTTGATCGAATTATTTGAAGTGAGGGGTATGCAGTGATAATATCTCCTATATTTCCAATTTTATATATAAGTATATTATTTATATTTGAAGTTGATGATGGCCAAATTAATTTCCTAGTAGTGGTCAAAAAAAAATTTTGAATTTTTATTAATTTTGATACAAAACTAATTTTAAGTTGCAACATCATTTAAATTTTTGAGAAAGTGATTTTTGCAAATTTCAACACCGTCTTCTAGTTTAGTAAATTTATTTTTATATCCAATATCCCTTAACTTTTTCATATTTGCACATGTATAATATTGATATATATTTTCAAGTTTTTTTGGTAGTTCAATATACTCAATACTCTCCGGAATATTAAGAGATGCAAATAATGCCTTTGATAAATCAATAAACGTTCTAGGCTGCGCTGTCCCAACATTAAAAATTCCTTTAATATTTTTTTTCATAAAAAAACTTATAATATCAATTACATCATTAACAAAAATAAAATCCCTTTCTTGAAAACCGTCTTTATATTTTGGATTTAATGATTTAAATAATTTAATTTTCTTCTCAAAATAAACTTTTTGTAACCCCCAATGAACTACACTTGCCATATTACCTTTATAATCTTCATATGGACCATAGACATTAAAGAATTTTAAGCCAACCCAACTTGTAGGTGATTTTATTTGTTCTAAAGCCCATAAATCGAAATCATTCTTAGATTTACCATACTTATTTAATGGTTTTAATTTTTTTATGCATGATTCATCATCATTAAAGCCTATATCTCCTTTTCCATACGTGGCAGCACTACTAGCATAAATTAGTTTTACATTATTATCAGAACAAAATTCCCATATTTTTTTTGAAAAATTGATATTTAATTCTTTAAGTAAATTATCATCATTGCATGTAGTGTCGGTTATAGCCCCTAAATGAATTATGGTATTAATTTTAAAAGAATTTTTATTTTTAAGCAGAATCTCACATTCTTCAATATTTAAAGCTTTTTTGTATTTAAATAACTTGAGTTGGTTCTTCTTATTTTTGCTAGAAAAATTATCTACTAAAATCAAATCATCTATACCTTGATCATTGAGAAATAGAATATTATTGGTACCAATAAATCCAGCTGCTCCAGTAATCAAAATCATTTTTCTACTAAAATATTTCTTTTGTTATAGTAATAAAATCTACAATTCAAGTATTTAATATAGCTTTTACTAATTAAAATGTAATTTGCTTCATAGAATTTATCAATTTCTTGGTTCCATGCTTCAATAATTTGTATTTCATTATTAATCACTTTACCAAAATAATAATCTTTGCCTTCAATGACATCGAATACATTTTTTAAACTTGAATTTGAAAGAATCCATCGCCAGTTGTATTCAAACTGTAATATTCCAATTTTATTATTTTCAATCATTTTTAAAGCACCTAAAATAACTTTTAAATCATTTCCTTCTGCGTCACATTTTATAAAATCGACATTTTTTAATTGATTTACTTCACAAAATGAGTCAATAGTCGTTGCTTCAATTGATTCTATAACGAATTCTTGATTTTTATCATTGTTAAAATTATAAAATGAATTTGTACCAGAGTTTTCTCCATAATTGTAAATATTAAAAAATCCACTTTCGGAAGATAAAGCTTTATTTATTGTTGATATATTTTCATAGTCCTTGAGATTCTTTTCAAGATTGTTATATGTACTTTCAATTGGTTCAAAGGAATAGATATTTAAATCTTTTCGTATACTTGAAGCTAGTTTTGACCATAGACCAACATTAGCTCCTACATCGAAAATATAATCTACATTAGTTTTATTTTTCAAAAATGTCTTAATAACATAATTCTCAGACTTTGATATGCCTTTTGTTGGTATATCTTTCCTTGATATTTGATATAGCTTTCTTGAAAATGACCAGATAATTTGAATAGCAAGATTTTTTAATTTTTTGAAAAAATAAACTTTCATAAATATTTAGTAAGTGCTTCTTCATTTATTGGAGTTGTGCCAAAATTCTTTATAACATGTTGCGCTGCTAAATTCGCAATTTTTGCTGATTCAATTAAACTTTTTCCTCTTGCATGGAAGGTTGATAAGGTTGCAATTACAGTGTCGCCTGCGCCGCTAACATCAAATACATCCTTTGCTTTAGATTTAATATGATTTACCTTTTTTGAGTCAAATACTGTCATACCATCTTTGCCTCTTGTTATTATGCAAGTTTCTATATTATATGATTCACATATATACTTACATGCAAGCTCAAAATCTTTATCAGTATCTAATTTTGATTTATAAACTTCCATAGCCTCTTTAATGTTGGGAGTAATGCAATATGCATTTTCGTATTTTTGAAAATTGCTACCTTTAGGATCAATGAAAACTTTTATTTTACTTTTAATTGAAGACTGTATAGTTTTTTGCACAAGCAAATCACTGCATACACCTTTGTTATAGTCACTAATTATTACAAAATCCATTTTTTTGATAACAGAACCCATTTTTTTAATGAGATTTGCTTCATTTTTTTTAGTAAAACAATTTTGTTCAACATCCAACCTTAAAAGCTGTTGATTATTAGCAACAAACCTGGTTTTTTGGGATGTTAAAATTTTATTGTCAATAATAATATCCTTAGTATTGATTTTTTCATTTTTCATTATATCGAACATTGATTTAGAGGGCTTATCATCCCCAACATTACCAATAACAAAAACTTTATTATTTAAATTATTGAGATTTCTTGCAACATTTAAAGCTCCACCTAAAACATTGTAATGATTGTTTTGCAAAAGAACTGGTACAGGCGCCTCCGGAGAAATTCGATTTATGTCACCAATGATATAAGTATCAAGAATTAAATCGCCGATGACCAAAGCTTTTTTATTTATACTCATTTTAAAAGAATTTTACGTATTTTTTCTTGAAATACAATGTTAAAGAAAACTAACTATCATTCTAAAAATATACTTCTTACTGGTGCAAGTGGATTTATAGGATCTTATTTTTTAAAACATTATTCATCAGTTTTTTCAATAAATAACTTTTCATTTTTAAAAAATGATATTGATGCTTTAAATCTCAATAAAATTGATAGTGTTGTTCACTGTGCTGCACTTGTACATCAAATGAAACGAGAGCCAGATTATGATGAGTTTTATCGTGCTAATGTTTTGAATACAGTTGAATTAGCAGTTAAAGCTAAAAAAAATAATGTTAAACAATTTATTTTTTTAAGTTCAGTCAAAGTTTATGGTGAAGAATCAATTACACCCTATAATGAAAAAAGTCCAACAAATCCTCAAGATAGCTATGGTAAGTCGAAGTTGGAGGCTGAAAAAAGACTACTTTCTTTAAAAGATGAAAACTTTAATATCTCAATTATTAGGTTGCCATTAGTATATGGGAAAGGAGTAAAGGCTAATTTTAATAATTTGATTAGCTTAGTAAGTAAATTTAATATTATTCCTTTAGGATTAATTAAAAATAAAAGAAGTCTTGTATACGTTGGCAATGTTTGTGATACAATTTTTAGAATTATAAAGTTTAATAAAGGAGGTATTTTTCTTGCCTCAGATGATTGTGCGCTTTCAACATCTGAATTAATCACAAATATTGCAAAAGCTTTAAATAAAAAGATATTATTACTCCATATTCCTTTCATGGGCACCATTATGAGAATTATTTTTCCAAAATACTATCAAAGATTATTTGGTAGTTTTAAGATTGATAATAAATTGACAATGGAAAAACTATTTATGAAAAAAAATAAATTTTCGGTTGAAGAATCATTTAAAAAAACCGTTTCTAAATAATTTTTTTAACAATTAAAGAGTATAAAATAAAATATTTTAAAGTTAGTTTGTATTATGAATAGAATAAAAAAAATATTTTTTAAAGGTCCGTATTTTCCATCACATGAAGAAAATCGAATGAAAAGTGAAGGAAATCTAGAATTTGCTAGGTCAAATTTTTTAAAAAATAGATTTACAAACGTAGACTATTTATTAAATAGTAGATATAAATGGATGAATAAATATCTTTCCGAAAACATGAAAATAATAGAAGTAGGAGCAGGATCAGGACTTTCAACTTTATACCTTAATCAAAAGCCTTTAATCACTGATGCAGTTGATAATCCATGGATAGATAAATTTGTTGATGCTACAAAAATGGATTTTGAAGATGCATCTGTTGATATTATCATTGCTTCTCATACAATACATCATTTTTATAATCCTGCAATGTTCTTTTTTGAGTGTGAAAGAGTTTTAAAAAGTGGAGGTAAAATAATTATATCAGAAATTCATACATCATTTTTTATGAGATTTCTTCTAAGAGCAATGAGACATGAGGGATATTCATATAATATAGATATCTTTAATTTAGAGTCTGTTGTTAATGATAAAAGAGATTTGTGGTCAGCTAATTGTGCTGTACCTGAAGTATTATTCAATGATATTAAAGATTTTGAAAATTACTTTACTAACTTGAAAATTGACTATAAAAAGTATTGTGAATTTTCCATTTTTCCATTATCTGGAGGAGTAACAGCTAAAACGCCGATGCCTAGAATTCCTGTATTTATTTTAAATTTATTTAATATTTTAGATAAAATTCTAGTCAAGCTTTTTCCTAAAATTTTTGCATTAGGGATGAGAGTAGTAATTACTAGAAAATAAACCTATTTTTCCCAAAGTTCTGGAAACTTTGTACAGATAGCGTCAAAATGCATATTTTCTGACAATTTAGAAAATTCTTCTATTTTTTCATGAGAGTATCCTTGAAGTTCGGGAGATACCAAGCAAATTTTAAAATATTCACGCATAATTTTATAGTCTTCACTTTTAAGATCAAAACCTTCAAAACAATCAATCCATATCCAATTAACTTTATTTTTAAATTCCATTAATAATTCTATAGGCTCATATTTAGAGTATCTGACAGCAATATTTTTACAGTTATTTTTAATCATTTTTACAATGCTCGGTATCGATGAATCTAAAAAAAAGAAGTTTTTAATAGATTTGTCTTCTAATTTTTTTATTATGCTTTCTTCTAAGCCATCACATTTAATATTAATAATTAAAAATTCATGATTAAAATTTTCTAAGAATTCATCAAAAGAGTCTCCGTTTTGAAAAGCATCATGGTGAAGAATAATTTCATTATTATAAGTTCTAACATCAACTTCAACACCATATTTTTGAGGAATTTTTTTCAAATCAATAATTGAATTAATTCTGTGTTTTATAAAAATAGTATTATTTTTTTTCATTTTTTCTGGTTTCTAAAATATAATTAAAAGTTCTCATAGATAGATTGATTTTTGTTCCAATAGATCCTCCACCTTTAGCTTCTCCAAATAATCTTTTATTGAAAAATACTGGGAAATCAATAATTGTATAATTCATTTTTTTTGCTTTATATAAGAAATATAAATCAAGAGAGAAATCTTCTGGAGCGTTATTTCTTATTTGCTGAAAAAACTTTTTGGAAAAAATTTTAGGTTGAGCATTTATATCCTTAAAATTTTCTTTTAGTACAATCCTACAAACAATTGACATTAACCCTGTAAATATATTATCAAAAATACTTCTTTTAATTCTTTTTCCTTTTACAATAACATTTGTTTGATTTTTATTAATTATTTCAAATCCTTTTAAAACATCAGAAATATCTGTTTGAAGATCTGCGTGAGTCCAACCTAAAAACTCACCTTTAGATTCATCTAAACCAGTTAATATTCCATGTCCATAACCTATATTTATCTCATTTGTAATAATCCTCAAATTATGTATGTCCATTTGATTCTTTAAACTGACTAATAATTTTGAGGAACTGTCTGTAGAGCCATTATCTACAATAATTACTTCCGTATCGCTGGAAAAATTAATTTTTTGAAGTTTATTAAATAGTTGTTTTAAGTTATTGCTTTCATTATAACATGGAATAACTATAGAGTATTTTATTTTATTCATTCTCAAATATTATTGTTTTGAAATTCATTCTACCATGAAAAATTTTTTTAATTTTCAGATTTTTAGATTTAAGATATTTTACAATTTGACTATGTTTTTTTATATCGCTCGATACTGTATAATTACCTACTTGATCAGGAATACTAATATCAAAAATATCTATAATAATTATATCATATTCATCTAAAATATTATCAATTTCATCAAAGCTTAGATTTGATCCAAATGTTTCAATATTATTGTGTTCATTGTTTGTTGAATTAATAGAGGATTTTATAGATAAGCCATAAATAATTTTTGATATTAATCTTTGATTAACACCTAAGTAGTAAAAATTGCTATCTTTTTCCTCACTTTTTAAAAATTCATAGACATCATTATTTAAAGATAATTTATTTGATAAAAGTGTTTGAAAATTAATTTCTTTAGGTTGAATAAAAATCTGATTTACTTGTTGAAAATTTAAAAAAATAGTCAATAATAAAATTAAACTAATAAAATTTTTATATGAATTTTTTTCAAAAAATTTAATTGTTTTAAATATTCCTAAAACGATAAAGGGAAGTGCATATTCTGCATGATACCTATATGTAAATTCAAAACCATAAAAAGGAACTGCTATAAAAGCTGCAAAAAGAATAAAAAATGTAATAAGTATCAAAGAATCATTTCTAATTTTTTTAATGTGAGGTATAAAGCTTATTAAAAGAAAAAATATTAAAACTTCATTAAAGGTGTTTAGAAGAATATCTAAATAATTATTATTCAAAAAATTATTACCACTCAAATTATTTGTAGAGGGTGTACCTCTAATTATGCTATACAAGAAAATTGGCAATGAGAGCAATAATGGAGAGAATAAATATATTGGATTATTAACTAATTTATTTTTTTTCAATAAAAAAATTATAAATAGTGGAATAAAAAGGAGGAAAACTGGTTGTCTAATCAATGAACCAACAGAAATTATATAAATCCATTTAAAAGTGTTAAAGTCATCAAAATTATTTCTATTATTAACATCCATAAGAAATAAAAATATAATAAAGAATGCATATATTGAAGGTTCTATTGAAAGTGAAGTAAAAATAAAAAGAGGTGTTGATATAATAACTCCTACAAATAATAAACTATTGTTTATAGAAATTTGTGATCTAACCTTTTTTAATAAATATGATAAAAAAGAACTAACTAAAATTATTTGAAAAAGCCTTATACCAAACTCGTTTAATCCAAATATTGCCCCAGATAGGAAAATCGGAAATAGCCTAAAAGGTGGGTGGATTGATTCAGTCCCTCCGCTTAAAATGATTCCAATCCTTAAAGAGAGAAATATTATTGTAAAAAAGATAATTTTATAATAGATATTATTTAGGTTTCGTAAGATTTTAAAAAAAATTATAAAGAAAATAATAATTAATAAGTTTGTGATATAAATGAATGTTTTATAAGGAATTTCGTTTATACTAGGTAATATTTTAGCAGCAAATATACCATGTTTAAAAGCTTCTGATACATGCGCTGATTGATCATTATAAAACCATGAAAACAAACCATCATTTATCAAAAAGCACATTAAAAAAAAGATAATAACAGTATTTTTTATATCAGTGTATCTGATCTTTATTGTCTTTTTTTTGTTTTGATGATCTAAAATCAAAAAAACATATGATATAGTCAAAGTTATAAGTGAGCTTAATACTAGTAGTAAAAGATTTTCTGATCTTGAAATAAATGCACCAAAGAGGGCATAGGTCCAAATTGATATAAATAACATTATTTCAAATAGACTATAATTTATTTCTAAAAACTTGTTATTAATGCTTGTCATAGTCTTCAGTAAAAAACTTTTTCCAATATTCATAAGTTTTGAGATCATTGGGAGTACCCCAACAAATATATTTTTCTACTTCAAATATACCTACCTTGAGTCCATCATTAATCAAAAGATTCATCATTTCATCAACATAAAATTCATTATTTATTCTTATATTTTTTTTTATCAATTGATTAGCGTAATCAGTAAAATATTTACCCTTTTTAAACCAAAATGTCCCAACAATAGCATGGTCTTTAACAGGGTTTTCTGAAATGCTTTTTTTACAAGAAACTTCTTTTGCTATTTCTCCATCTTCTGTCTTAACCCATCCATACATTTGAGGATTTCTAGCAACGGTTGCATTATTTCTAAATGTCCAAATTATTGCATCAAAATCCTTATCTATTATTAAATCATTTAATTTATTTTCATCCAAAATAACAGAGGAATCACATGGACTTATTAGTAGCGAATTATTTATTGGAATATGTTCATTTGCTAAAAGACATGTGCTAACCTGACCATCAGTTGGTTTATCCATTAAGATTAAATTGTTATTAATGAATTTTTCTTTGATGATTTCTTTAGCATTGAATTTTGACTGAAATTCTTTCTTTGTTATAAAAATATAATTATTAGCATTAGGCAAGCATGTAGTTGCTTTGATAAACATTTCTTCATCATCTACTTTTATAAAAGGTTTTGGATTTTTAAATCCTTCATCAGCAAATCTTTTACCCTCACCACCCATTGCAATTAAAATTGTATCAATCATTTAGTTTTATTTCCTCTAAAATTTTCCAATTTAAATTTAATTCATCATTTTCTGCAATTGCGATTGAAGTAATATTTATATCATTCTTTAATAATATATTTCCTGAACTTTTAATAATATCTTTTTTTTCATAATCAGTAAAATCACCATAAGCTAAACTCATATGTGGGTTATAATTACCTACCTCTTTACAAATGAAATATTTCAAAAATTTATTCCTTAGTGATTCTATTTTAGAATCAATTCTAATTTTTATAAATAGGGTTTGAAAATATTCACTTCCAATATCAATTTTTGACGATTTAAGTCTAAAACATTTTTCATTTACAATAACTTCTCTCAATTTTTCTATACTATAATCTTTTTGATTATGAAAACTGCTTACAAGTGTTATATGAGGAATGATTTTAACTGAATTAAGTTTCTTTGATATATTATTTAAAATTGATTGGTAGTTAATAATTTTATTGTCTGGAATAAGCCAAATTGATAATGTCTTTTTGTTATTCATTTAGAGAATTTAGATTTTTTTCTATAAAAAACCTCTTGCCAATATATATATTCTTGTAAATCTTGTGGAGTTCCCCATTGTAAAAAGTATGGAATATCATATATTTTAACAGTTTTATCGTCTTGAATCATATAATTATAAACAAGGCTTACATAATATTCTCCGCTTAATGTGTTAACATCATTATAAATTGCCCTGAAGTATTTTTTAATAAACGATCCTTTTTTAAAATAGTACGTCCCAGATGATTGAGGACAATCCATTTTATCTTTTGTGAAGCTATATTTTTCTCTTATTTCCAAAACTTTTTTACCTTCACACCTTGTTGAAGCGTAATAGTTTGGGCCAAGAAGGTGTGGATGAAAACCTTCGTATGTAATTATGCAACCATCCGGTTTTTCAACTGAAATGAATTTTTGGAAATCTTTATAATCCCACCTCCATGAGAAATCACAATAATTAACTATATAGTCATTTTCATCATCATCAATATGATCTAGTATTTGTAGTACTGCCATTACTGGACCAATATTATAGCTTCTGTCAACAATATGAATTTCACATTTATTTGTTATGCTTTTAAGAACCTTATCTAGTTGATGTTTTTCAACATGCAATTCATTTATCACAAAAATAAAGTTATCATCTTTATCAAACCTATCAACTACATGTTGTATGATTGGCTTTCCTTCAATTTCAATAAGAAATTTTGGCTTCTCATAGCCAGCTTCCATAAATCGCGAACCTAGGCCTGACATTGGTATAATGACATTCATTTCAATAAATCCTGCCTATATTTTTCTGCATCCCAATTTACCAGTTCATCTACAGAATTATCATCTAGAAATACCGGAGTAAATCCATTCAGTCTTGCAAAATATAGGATTTTCATTCTATTTATAAAGAGCTCTGTTTTAAACATTGTTTCTTTTTTATTAACAACTTTAATCATCCATTTGCATTTCACAGTATCTGTAAATTCTAAATCATAAATAATTTTATTTGATCCCCTCCAGTTAGCAGCTTCCCATTCAGCTATAGCTTCTATGTTGTAAATGGCAGAATCTGGATATAGGTGAGGTGCATACAAAATCCCTATGTCAATATCAATCATATCATTTAATTCTTGCAGTTTTAGAAAATCATTATTGATTATAAAAAAATTTTTCTCAGTTTTATGCTCAATTAACAATTCAACATCATTATCATGTTTGTATTCTTCATAAATAATTTCTTTTTTTAATTTACTTTCTAAAAGCTCATACCTTTCTAAAATAGATTCTTCTGATGGTCCAGTAATAATTATTCCATGGTTAAATAAAAATGTAATATCATTTAACATAGTACGTTTTTCCATAATTTTATTGGTAAGTATGATTCCTGGCTTACAGTAGTCAACGTATGACATATTCTCATTATCTTCACATAATTGTTTAATGATTTCCTGTCCTTGTTTTGTGCAGTTAAAAATATTAACAATAGTCGGGTGAAGATGAAGCGTATATTTATCTCCAAATACATGAAAGCTTAGTTCGATGGAGGGTCTATCTTTACCAGAAATTTTATCTTCAATTAATGTATTATATCGATTTTCAAGATTTTGCTTATTATAAATATTTAAAACTCCTTGAATATCTTCTTTTGATATATTACATGAAATAATATCATTCTTGTCTTTGATTTCTCTAAAATGCTTGCCTGATTTTTTGATATGTATTATATCACCTTCTTTGATGGATATATTTCCACCTGCACCTTGTACATAATTATCATTTTTACCAAAGTAATTATGAAGTTCAATCGTTTTTTGTATATAATCCATTGCAGATTATTTCTTAGATACGACTGAAAGCATCGTCAGGATAGTAACTTGAATTAACAAATCATTTGAAGACATATTCTTACCAAAATCTTTGTTTATAAAGTCTAAGGAATCTTTCATATAGCCAATATATTTGTTAAAGAAATCTTGTGAAAATTCTCCATTTAACTCAATAATTTGCGAATCATTATTGTAGTCAAAATAATGATTAAATTTATAGTCTTGATTCTTATCGCTTTCGATATAATCTATAAGATAGCTTAAATCCCATTTATTTTTAATTACTAATTGAAGAGCAATATTTTCTTTCTCTATATTTTTTCTTACTATCAGATCTGAAAATTTTAATTGTGGTCTAATGTAATTTTGAGAATCAGGATTACGTTGTGCTATACTGTCCTTCACTTTTTCTTTGCTATAACCTCTTTTTTTGTGATCCCTTTCAATTTTCCATTTTTGTCTTAATCTTTCTTCCGGATCTAAGAAAATCTTTAAGTCAAATAGACCCCTCATTTGCGGAAGATATAAAACATGTAAACCCAAAAAACAAATTATATCACTTGATGACATTGCTGAAGGATTAGAAAATTTTCCATCTGAATGATCATAATGAGATTTATATATAGACCTTCCATTCTTTAAATGTTTTGTATTATTAAATTGAAGATACAAATTATTCGCTTTAGGGTTTAAATGAGTAAAAGCTTTCCATTTTTGATGACCTCTTTCCCATTTATGATCATCATCACCTTGAACGCAAAGTGTATCCGATGAGAAAATAGAACTAACAATTTTATATGTATAATCCTTACCACTTCCCGAATCACCTCCAATGCCAATCATTAAAGGCTGATTACGATAATTACTTAGATTATTATGTTCATTTCCAAGCTTAGAAATTAAAAACATGATATATATCATTGACCCTAATAGTGGAGTGAACAGTAAGCTATTAAATTGAATTTCATTAGTTTGAATAAAGTTTAATATTTCAATATTATTAAAAATCTCAAAAGTATTTATTAATGAATACTTTGTAGACAATAAGAAATAAAGCAGATAGAATCCGTTTACACTGATAATAGCAAATCTTGGAAAATCTGGGTACCTGATAAAGCAGTAAACAATAAATGGATATATCCACATATACCATCCAGGAGAAGGGGAAACGAACATCACGAGGGACATAAAACCAAGCGCTAAATACATAATTAAAGTACTGCGAGATATTTTATTATAACTAATAAAGTTTAAATAAAATATTCCCAATAAAAGCGGTGTTATAAGAAGTAGTAATGATTGATTACCATATCCAATATACAAATCATAAATCCAGCTTTGAACACTCGATTTTCTAACAATTTCAATAAAGCCCACAGAACTACTAAAAGGAAGCTGAAAAATATAATAAATAAAGTATGCAAAGAAAGCATAGATGAAAGATATTTTTTTAGATTTTTTACTTAAATATGTTGCAATGAATACTAAAGCAACTAAAGAGCTAAATTTTGCATTTATGGCAAACCCTAATATTGATGCTGATAATAAAATGTACTTTAATTTGTCTTTTGATTGAAAGAGTACAGCCAACGACAGCAAAATCAAGAATGTGGGAATAATATCTAATTGTGTATAAAAGTAATTTATATATATAACGATTGGAGAACAAAAATAGAGATAAAATATCTTCCTTTCTTCATTTTCTAATAATTTGAGAAGAAGGAAATAAATTCCTATATCAAACATTAACAGAGTAATCGTAAATGAAATTAATGTTAAACTTTCTCCAAAGATAAAACTTAAAGGACTTAATAATAAATATACAAATGCAAGAGGGTAAAGCATTATTGGTCCGTAAGGAAAAATAATCAATTCACCTAAGTTGTAAAAATATTCCCATGGATTCTCAAAATATTGAACGAAATATTCTACAAAAGGCATTAAAAGAATTTTTGTATCCTGGGACGCAAACATAGATCCTAGTATTAACTTAATGATACTTATAAGTATTAACGGTTTAAGAAAGTTTTTCATTATTTAAATTATAAAAGTTTTGATATCAAACTTAGTCAAAAAAATATCTTTATGTGGATTATCACCAACGTAAAATATGCAATTTTTTTTTGAATCAATGCCATTTAATATAGTTTTTGCAAATTTTTTGCTTGGTTTTTCTTCACCAACTTCTTGAGAAGTTACCATTCCATTAATATATGTGTCTATTTTAAGATTTATAATTTTTAAGAATTGAATTCTAGCATTAAAGTCTGTTGCAATAATTATTTTAATATTATTTTTTTCGAGTTTTTTAAAAACAGGCATTACCCATTCAAATAATTTCATTTTATTGAAAAAATTTTTCCAGAAAATGTCATATAATTTACTTGTATTTTGAAAAGAATTATTTAAGGATAACATCTCCACTGTTTTTTTCAAGTACAAGAATCTAGAATGCATACTCGATGAATTTTTCAAGTTATTATTAATATAATTTCTTGCTTCAAGATAGGTATTTAAGCTTGCTCTTTTATCAATATTAAATTCAGAGTAAAGATGATCTATAATTTTTGATATAGCATAATCATTACATATTTGATAATTATAAAGCGTATCATCTAAATCAAAGATAGCATATTGAAAACTTTCTAGCTGATTTGAATCAATAAATTTAAAAAAATCACTTTTGTTTTTTTTAAGATGCATCAAAGTTTATTTTAACAAAAATTTGTCTTAATAAATAATATTTGTCAATTTAATTTCTATTACTAGATTATTCTTACCATGATTCTTAGAATTTTTATTGTACTGATAACTATCTTACTATCTCCATTAATGCTTTTGATTTCATTATTAATTCTTATTGAAGACGGTTTCCCAATTTTATTCACACAAAAAAGAATTGGCATAAATAAATGTAAATTCAAAATTTTTAAATTTAGGACCATGAAAAAAAATACTGGAGATATACCAACACACTTACTTGAAAATAGAAATTCATTTATTACTAATATTGGTTATTATTTAAGAAAAATGAGTTTAGATGAATTACCACAATTATTTAACATTATAAAAGGTGAAATGACACTTATTGGACCAAGGCCAGCTTTATACAATCAAGAAGATTTAATTGATTTACGTGAAAAAAAAGGAATACATTCTCTTAAACCAGGTTTAACTGGTTGGGCACAAGTAAATGGTAGAGACGAGATTTCAATAAAAAAGAAAGTAGATTTTGATTATTATTATTTAAAAAATAAAAATCTATCTCTCGACTTAAGGATATTTTTTTTAACAGTATATAAAGTTTTATTTAGGCAGGATATTTCTTAATAATTAGATAATGAATAAAAATTTTCTAGAAACAATAGTTAGTCAAAGTAGGATAATTAAAAAAGCAATTGTTATTGCTAATGATGGACTAGCTAGTGTATCAATTTTTCTAATTTTATCTTTAATGTTCAATGGAAGCTTTATATTTGATTTACCATTTATATTATTTCAGTTACTTATAATATTAATTTTCTATTATAACAAAATATATGATAATGTAATTAAACACTTGGGTAGCAACTATTTTTATAAGTTGTTTTTTTCTTTAATGATACCCCATGTGTTATATTTTTCATTTATTGAAATATATGGTTCAGTTCAAAATTATCAATTATTAATTTTATCAAACTTCTTTACGACCTTTTCTGTAATCATCCTTTCTAGAAATGTTGCAAAAACTTTGTTATACAAAAATTATTCAAATAAAGAAAATATTGCATTCTATGCAGGAGACAATTTTGATTCATCATTAATCGAAAGTATTGAAAATTTTAGTAAATACTCCACTATTGCAATTATTTCCGATAAACCAGAAAGTTTAGGTCTTATTATCAATGGAGTTAAAGTTTATAAGACATCCCAAATAGACTTTTTAATAAAAAATAAAAATCTTAAAAAGCTTTTTATTTCATCTCAAGAGGGAATAATTGATCTTAAGAAATTTATCTTAAAACAGCTCTCAAGCTTACCTTTAAAAATTATTGAGGTTCCAGATTTTAAAGGGTTTATCGATGGTAATTATGCTATTGATTCTTTAAAAGATTTATCTTTAGAAGACTTGATAGGAAAAAGAAAATATGATCTAAATATTAATGATAACAATTCCTTGAAAGGTAAAAATATATTAATAACAGGTGCTGGAGGATCAATTGGAAGTGTTTTAAGCCAACAAATAGCAACATATAAACCTCAATCATTGATCTTAGTTGATCATTCTGAATCCTCACTCTTTGCAATACAGCAAAAATTAATTGTTAAACATAAAAATCTTGAAATAATTGCAAAACCAGTAGATTTATCAGATAAAATTCTTATTGATGATCTATTTAATTCTTATAAGGTTGATATTGTCTATCATGCTGCAGCTTATAAACATGTAAATCTTTTGGAGGGCAATGTACTATCTGCAGTAAAAAATAATATTTTTGGATTATTAAATCTAATTAATCTTTGTGAGATGAATAGTGTAGAGAATTTTGTTCTTATTAGTACAGACAAAGCAGTGAAACCTACAACTATAATGGGAATGACAAAGAAGTTTTGTGAATTAATGATTTTTAATTTTAAAGATAATCCAAATTGTAAATATTCAGCTGTAAGATTTGGTAATGTTTTTAATTCATCAGGATCTGTAATTCCAATATTTAAAAGGCAAATTAAAGATAATAAAGTTGTCACAGTAACTGATAAAAATGTAACAAGGTACTTTATGTCAATTGATGAAGCGGTACATTTAGTCATCAGATCATCATTCATTTCTAAAGGTAATGAAATTTTTATATTAGATATGGGTGAACCAAAAAAAATATATGACATAGCAAAACAAATGATTCATTTAAGTGGTTTTTCAATTAAATCAAAAGAAAACCCAAATGGGGAAGTTGAAATAAAAATCATAGGTCTTGGTAGTAGCGAAAAGTTACATGAAGAGTTAACTGAATTTGGACATGATAAAACTGTTGAAAAGAAGATTTTTGTAGCGAAAAATTCTGAAATTAAAAAAATTAATTTTAATCAAGAAATTGTAAAACTAGAAAACCTATTAAATAATAGCGATAAAGATCAAATTTTAAATTTCTTAAGAAAGATATAATGTTTTTTTTATGAAGGTTTTAATTACTGGAGTTGCAGGATTTATAGGTAGTAATCTAGCAGACTATCTTATTACAAAAAATATTGAAGTAGTTGGCATAGATAATTTATCATATGGAGTAATTGAACAAGTTCCAAAAAAAGTAGAATTTCATAAAATTGACATTAGAGATAAAAAAATTTCTAATTATTTTAAAGGAATAGATTATGTTTTTCATTTGGCAGCAAAAAATTCAATAATTGATTGTGAAAATGAACCTGACGAAACTCATGACATAAACGTTATTGGAACCAAAAACATATTCAAAGCCTCCATTGAAAAAAAAGTGAAGAAAGTGATTTATGCTGAATCTTCAGCAGTGTACGAAGGTTCAAAAAATCTTCCAAGTATTGAATCTGATGTCCAGCCAATAAGTGTTTATGCAAAATCAAAATTAAAGACTAATCAAATAGCTAATTATTATTTTAATAAATATGATTTAATTACCACTGGTTTAAGATATTTTAATGTATATGGTCCTAGACAGGACTATAGAAGAACAATTCCCCCAGTTTTTAGCGCTTTTATTATAAAGCTTTTGAAAGGTGAGAGGCCAACTATTTACGGAGATGGGTCAAAAAGGAGAGATTTCATATACGTTGATGATGTAAACTTATTTCATTCTATGTGTATAGATAATAAAAATACAGATAACAAAATCTTCAATGTTGGCTATGGAAAAAATTACTCGATAAATGAGATTTATGATGAAATATCAACAATATTAAATGTAGATATTAAACCCTTTTTTGAAAAAAACCTCGATTTTGAAGCTCAAGAAAATTTAGCAAATATTGATAACGCGTTAAGTGTAGGTTGGAAACCTAATACAGACTTAAAAGAAGGTTTAAAAAAATCTATAGATTATATTAAGTTAAACGTAATTTAAAAAATGATTGTATCTAAAACACCATTCAGGATTACTTTAGGGGGAGGAGGAACTGATCTCCCTAGCTATTACAATAATTATGGCGGATTTATTTTTAGCTTTTGTTTATCTAAATATATGTATGTCTGCGTAAACAGACCTTCTGCAGATAATTTAATTAGACTTAAATATAGCATATCAGAAACTGTTGAGAATATTGAAGATTTAAAGCATGATATTGCAAGAACTTGTTTAAAAAGATTAAAAATAGATTCCAAAATTGAGATAGCATCTCTATCCGATATACCAGCTGGATCAGGCCTTGGAAGCTCAAGTACATATACTGTTGGTTTACTAAACAGTCTTCATAGTCTAAAAGGAGAAAAAAGAAGTTTAGAGTCATTAGCTAATGAAGCCTGTATTGTGGAAATGGATTTATTAAAAAAACCAATGGGTAAACAGGACCAATACTTAGCAGCTTTAGGCGGATTCGTGGTTTTAGAGATTGACAAAAAAGGTAATGTGAACTCCAAAAATATTCATTTAAATGAAGGGCGAATAAAAAGTCTTAAGAAAAATCTTTTAATTTTTTATACTGGGAAACAAAGATTAAATAAAGGAATATTAGAAGAACAAGATAAGTCTACAAAATTAAAAAAAACTGATGTTTTAAATTCATTGCATTATATAAAAGAATCTGGTTATAAAATTTTAGAAATTGTTGAATCTGGAGATTTAGATAAACTTGGATTTATGTTTAAAGAGCATTGGGAAATGAAAAAGAAACTTTCTTCAGGAGTAACAAATAAATATTTTGATTCAATTTATAATGAAGCAATTTCAAACGGTGCAACTGGAGGTAAAATTTCAGGAGCAGGTGGTGGTGGATTTTTTACTTTCTATTGTCCAAATGGCCACCAAAAATTAAGGAAAAAAATGAAAGATATGGGACTGTATGAATTAGATTTTAATTTTGATTTCAGCGGTTCTCAAATAATATCTTAAAATTATATTTTGTGAAAAAAATTATTATACTTGGAATTGATGGAGCTATTGGTTCATTTTTATCTGAAAAATTATCAGATAAATTTATAATACAAGGTACATCTAGAAATAAAAATTCACCACATTCATATATAGATTTCTCAGACAGAGACTCAATTAGTGCTTTTGTTAATGAAAGCTTAAGTGATGAAGTATATGGTATTATAAACTGTTATGGATTACAAAAACCAATTAAGAGTTTTTTATCAGCAGATTTTTTAGATTGGGAAAAAAATATTACTACCAATTTTGCAAATTATTCTTTTTTTCTTCATAAAATTATAAATCTTAATTTACAAAGTATTCGTAAAATTATTAGTTTTTCAGGTGGTGGTGCTACAGGTCCGAGAAAATTATTTTCTGCATATGCAATATCCAAAATTTCAATTTATAAATTAAGCGAGATTTTAGCTGAAGAGTTTCAAGATTTAAATATTGATATTAATGTTATCGCTCCAGGAAGTATTAAATCCAAAATGACTAAAGAAATAATCAGCAATAAAAATATTTTGGGTAATGAATTTTCTAGTGCGCAGCAAACAATTGATAGTGGCGGTGACGACCTTAATAATGTGGTTAAATTATGCAACTATTTATTGTCAAAAGATAGTAATGGAATAACTGGTAAATTAATTGCAGCACAATGGGATAATTTCGATCTTATTAAAAAATTATTAAAAGAAGAGAAAAATTTATTTTCATTGAGAAGGATTGATAATAAGCATTTTTATGAAAACAAAGAGATAAAATGAATGTCGGCATAATTGGTTGTGGCTTAATAGGAAATAAAAGAGCTTTAAGTCTTTCTTCGAAAGATAAATTAATTTCAGTATGTGATATTGATAAAAAGAAAGCAAAAACACTTGCCAGAAAAACTGGATCTATTTTTCAGGAAAATTATAAAGATTTAATTAATAATAATGAAATAGAAGTCATTATTATATCTACCCCAAATTACATGATTAAAGAAATAGCATTAAATGCTTTAAAGAATGGAAAACATGTTTTATCTGAAAAGCCATTGGGAAAAAATTACATTGAAAGTTCTGAGATTGAAGAATGCGCAATTAAAAACAATCGAATGATATACACAGGATTTAATCATAGATTTCACCCTTCAATAATAAAAGCTCAAAAAATCATCAGCAATGGTGACATTGGTAAAGTTATACATATTCATGGAAATTATGGTCATGGTGGAAGACCGGGAATGGAAAATGAATGGCGATCTTTCAAAAAATATAGTGGCGGTGGAGAACTTTTAGATCAAGGAGTTCACTTGATTGATTTATCTATTTTATTTCAAGGAGATCCAGAAAAAGTATATGGAGTCACAAACAATTTAGTTTGGGACATAGAAGTAGAAGATTCATCTTCATTTATACTTTTCAATAAAGATAACACTCACTCTTTACTTTCTGTTGGTTGGGTATATTGGAAAAATAAATTTGAAATGACTATTTATGGTGATTTAGGATATATATCTTTGATTGGTCTAGGAGGATCCTATGGTCCTGAGAAGCTAATCTTTGGAAAGCGAAATATAAAAGGCGGTAAGCCAGATATAAGAAAATTTTATTTTAATAATAAAGATTTATCTTGGAAAAAAGAGTGGAAATATTTTAAATCATTAATTAAAAAACAGAGTTTTACAAAAAATGGTCATAAGGTAAATGTTATTGTTGATGCTATTTATAGATCAAGTAAACAAGGCTGTGAAATTAGATTATAAAAATAAAGCTATCTTTTTTGATAGAGATGGTGTACTAAATTATTTAATTAAAAGAAATGGTGGAATGTTTTCGCCCAGAAGTTTCGCAGATTTTAAATTATATGAAGATGTATTACCTGCAATAAATAGTTTAAAATCAAAATCATTTTTAACTATTATTGTATCTAATCAACCTGACATATCAAGATTAAAAATGAAGAAAGAAGAGCTTAAAAAAATAGATAAATTTCTATATGATAAGCTTAAAATTGATGATATTTTTTATTCTTTTGAGAGTGAATATGTGAAGGGTGGTAGTAAAAAGCCATCACCTAAAATGATTTATGAAGCACAAAAAAAATGGAAAATAAATTTAAACCATAGCTTTATGGTTGGAGATTCAATTGCAGATTTAGAATGTGCAAAGAATGCTGATGTGAAATTTATTCTAATGAATAGAAATAACACTAATATTGAAAATAAAATTACCATATCAAATCTAAACGATCTTTTCAAGATTATATTTTAATTTATGACTTTTAATTCTTTGATTATTTCTTAAATTCTTAGATGAGTTTTTCATCTGAATATATCAATGAGTGCATCAAAATATGTAATCTCATTGATTCTGACGAAATTGAAAGTATAGCATCTTTAATTGATTCAATTCGTGAAAATAAAGGAAGAATTTTTTTTCTAGGCGTTGGTGGTGGTGCCGGCCATGCTTCACATGCTGTAAATGATTTCCGTAAAATCTGTGGTATTGAAAGTTATGCGCCAACAGATAATGTTTCAGAGCTAACAGCGCGCGTTAATGATGATGGTTGGGATACATGTTATAAAAATTGGCTAATAGGCTCTAATCTTTCAAATAAAGATATGATCTTTGTTTTTTCTGTTGGAGGAGGAAATCTTGAAAAAAATATTAGTGTTAATATCCTCAAGTCTTTACAATTAGCAAAAACAATTGGTTCGAAAATTTGTGGAGTTGTTGGTAGAGATGGTGGTTTTACAAAAGAAGTTGCAGATGCTTGTATTGTTGTTCCTACGGTCAACGACAAAAATATTACTCCTCACACTGAAGCATTTCAGGCTGTTATATGGCATTTACTTGTAGCTCATCCTAAACTTTTGGCAAATGAAATGAAATGGGAGTCTGTAAAATGAATGATTTAAAAGTTAAAATTTATGCTGATGGTGCTGACCTTGATGCTATGATTAAAATGGATACTGAGAATTTTATCACTGGGTTTACAACAAATCCTACTTTAATGGCTAGAAATGGAATAAAAGATTATTTAAGTTTTGCGAAAGAAGTATTAAAACATATTCCAGATAAATCTATATCTTTCGAAGTTTTCTCAGATAATTTAGATGAAATGTATAGGCAGGCATTAATTCTTAGAGACTTAGGTGAAAATGTATGGGTAAAAATTCCCGTTACAAATACTCAATCTGTATATACTTATGATTTGATTAATAAGTTGAGTAATGATGGAGTAAAGATTAATGCTACTGCTTTATTTACAAAAGAGCATATTGATAATGTTTATCAATCTTTAAATAAGAATGTTAATTCCATCATCTCCATTTTTGCTGGTAGAATTGCTAATGCTGGAATTGATCCTGAGATAACAATGAAATATGCTTCCGATTTAACAGAAAATCATCCAAAAGTAGAGACTCTTTGGGCCAGTGCCCGTGAAGTTTTTAATATTATGCAGGCTGAAAGATGTAAAACTGACATTATTACTTTGCCATTCAACTTGATTGATTCATATAAAAAAGAAGTTGGAAAAGACTTAGATGATTTTTCGCTTGAAACAGTCAAAATGTTCTACGATGATGCTAAGGCATCGGGGTATACTTTATAATTAGATTATATTTTCTTCAATATACTTTGATATGATATGTCCAACTAAGATATGACATTCTTGAATTCTTGCAACATTATTGCTCTTAACTTTAAGCTTTAGACAGTTAAAGCTGTTCATTAGTCCCCCATTTTCTCCAGTAAAAATGATTGTTTCTAATCCAATAGCATTAGCTGCTTCAATTGCATTAATTACATTTTTACTATTTCCTGATGTTGATATCGCAATTAACAAGTCTTCTTTATTACCAATAGCTTCAATTTGTCTAGAAAAAACATAATCAAAACCGAAATCATTACCAATAGCAGTTAAATGTGATGGGTTGGTACTTAATGAGATTGATGCTAAAGCTTTTCTTTTCTTTTCAAACTTACCAACTATTTCAGAGGAAATATGAATGCTATCACTGGCACTGCCACCATTGCCACATAAAATTATTTTTCCAGAGTTTTTTAGAGTAGATAATGATTTTTTACATATCTGTTCAATTAAAGATAAATCATCATCAAGAGATTTGACTACTTCTAGATGAGATCCTATTATTTCTTTAATATCTATATTCATCTTTTTTGAATGGACCCTCAACATTTACACCAATGTAATCTGCTTGATCTTTTGTTAAGATTGTCAATTCTGCATCTAAATGCTCTAGGTGTAATCTGGCAACTTCTTCATCTAGTTCTTTCGGTAGATTGTACAATCCAACTTCAGGTTTTTCTTTAGCTAGAAATAGCTGAGCCAGTACTTGATTTGCAAATGATGTTGACATTACGAAGCTCGCATGTCCTGTAGCACATCCTAGGTTAACTAGTCTACCTTCTGCTAGAAGAAATATTTCTTTGCCATCAGGAAAAGTATATCTATCATATTGCGGTTTAATTTGTTCTCTTGTGGCATCAGAATCGTTTAAAGCATCTACTTGAATTTCATTATCAAAGTGGCCAATATTACAAACAATAGCTTGATCTCTCATTTTTCTCATATGTTCTAAAGTAATAATATCTTTATTTCCTGTAGTTGTTACAAAAAGATGGCCTTTATCAAGCACACTTTCTAGTGTTCTAACCTCAAATCCTTCCATTGCAGCTTGCAATGCACATATCGGATCAATCTCAGTAACAATTACTTTACAACCATATGATTTCATAGACTGAGCACACCCTTTACCTACATCTCCATAACCACATACTACAACTGTTTTTCCAGCTAACATAACTTCTGTAGAGCGTTTAATACCGTCAGCTAATGATTCACGACATCCATAAAGATTGTCAAACTTAGATTTTGTAGCTGAATCATTTACATTAAAAGCTGAAAAGAGAAGTTTTTTGTCTTGTTCCATTTGTACTAATCTTGCAACACCAGTGGTTGTTTCTTCAGAAACACCAATGATATCAGGAACAATATTATGCCAGTGATTGCTATTTAGCTTATGTACTTTTCTAATAAGTTTCTCAACGACTAGTTCTTCCGGATTAGTTGTAGTAATTTCTGGATAATTTCCGTGCTCATTAAAATAATTTTCAAGTTCATAACCCTTGTGGATAAGAAGAGTTGCGTCA
>MDTG01002278.1_pt1 | contig 36426 bp, 16 predicted proteins | sample 811421 | NCBI WGS metagenome assembly MDTG01 (sample SAMN05326645, study PRJNA326480) | marine metagenome | isolation source: seawater | place: Pacific Ocean: South East | collected 2011
CTCGCAAGATTTTCTCGACGGTGTCTGCACGCACATTATTCGACTCACGAATACAAAACTCACTTATTACAACGGCGATTACGAAACGTTCCAGCGAACGCGAGCGAGCGAGGATTTAGTCAACCAACGTAAATACGATAAGGAGCAAGCGGAAATAAAAGCGATCAAAGAGTTCATCGCGAAAGCAGGTACTTTTGAAGATAAAATGAAACTGGCGAATTCGAGGAAAAAGCTGCTCGATAAAATGATCGCGGCTGGTTTAACACCCGAACCGAACGCGGAACGAAACTCGTTTCGATTCAAATTCCCGGATTGCGGGGCAAAAATTGCACCTCCAGTTTTACCATTTAAAGACGTCACGTTCCGGTATCCGGGAACTGATATTGATATCTTGAAAAACGTAGATTTTGGTATCGATATGGATAGTCGCGTGGCGTTGGTTGGTCCAAACGGTGCCGGAAAGTCCACTTTGTTGAAGTTGCTGGCGCAGGATTTACAACCGACGACCGGCGTCGTCGAAAGACGAAACGGCGTCATTGTGGGCAGATACACGCAACACTCGTTTGAGTCACTCGATCCGCGCGCGACACCGTTGGAATTCTTCTCCGGGACTTTTCAGGACATGAAAAAGTTGGACGATTATTGGCGTTCATATTTAGGAACGTATGGTATTTCCGGCAAGACACAAACGAAACCTATCGCGCTCTTATCGGCTGGACAACAATCGCGTTTGGTCTTTGCGATGATTTGTTTGTCCAAACCAAACATCTTGTTACTCGACGAACCTACGAATCACTTGGACATAGACGCCATTGATGGGTTAGCGGACGCGATAAACGAATACTCCGGAGGGTTAGTTCTCGTGTCGCACGATTTTCGTTTAATCGAGAAAGTCGCGAAAGAGATATGGCTTTGCGAAAACCAACAAGTGACGAAGTTGTCCAAATCCATTCGCGACTACAAAAAGAGTTTAGCGAGGAGAAAGCTATCGAAATAGCTCTTAGGTATTTTAGGAAAAGAATTAGTTAAATAGATGTTGATTGTAGCCGCTTGCAATTGTTGTAATAGTTTAGTGTTATCATCACAACAATATTATTATTCTACCATGGTACCACCACTGGTACGAGCTATTAATTACATTACGAGTATATGTTTGTTTGTCCATCTCTCTCTCTCTCTCTCAATCTATCGTCTCGACGCGAACATTGTTCCTAACACCGCCACACCAGCCACGACCCCCGTAATCCCAATAACTCCATTCCTGGCTAGATACTCCTCGCATGCTTGTCTCAAATTGTGCGCTTGCACGCACGTCGGATCCACGCTCAAACACTTAAACGCGTAGTCTCTGCACGACAAATAGTCGCACCGGTTGTAAAACATAACCGCCATCAAATAATACCTATCCCTGTGCGTCAAAACGTTTTCCCAATCCAACGTCTCGTCCGTTAAAATATTCTCCGCGTGTCGCAAATGTTCTTCTCTTCGACTGTGCGCCAACGCCCACGCCAGTCGAAACCTCGCGTCGTCCAACTCTTTTTTATACGTTTCGGCGTCGGCTGCCGCGTGAGATTGCGCACACAATCTCGCGAATTCGCTCTCGGCCATGACCACCTCCTCCGCCGAACTCACGGGTAAACCTAAACTCGACGCGGATGGTAAAAACAGGCTCTCCGCTTTCGTCTTCGCGCGCCTCGCGAACGTCGAGATCGCTTCTCCGACCGACGTCGTCGTCGCGTCCATGTTTCTCTCTCTCTCTCTCAAAATCTCTCTCTTTCCTTTGATGCGTTTTTTCTCCCTTTTTGGACTCTTTTTCCCAAAGATTTGTGTTTAGGGTTTCAGTAATTGTCCTTTTTCCAAAAATCCCCCCTTTGGAATTCGTTTTGCTTTATATAACATCGGATACGCTTCATCGAACGACGCGGGAAAGAGAGAGAGAGAGAGTAAGAGAGAAAGGAAAAGCAACTTCGATGCCGGGAAGAACCACGCGACGACCATCGTCGGGACACCCGTCGCCGCGATCGAACCCGTCCTCGGTGATGCGGGAGATGACGCCATCGCCTCGGTATAAAGGCGTGGCGTCGGGATTTAACGTCCCCACCACGATGCGAGTCGCGTTGAGCCGAGAGTTGGAACTGATTGTCTGCTGTCTGGGCGTTTTTATCTCTTTCAGCTACTTCGCGGTCATGCAAGAGGACGTGTACGTGGTTCAGCCGAACGGCGAGAGGTTTTCGATGACGTTTTTCGCTCTGGTGTTTGAACGAACGGTGAACGCGTTGTGCGCTTTGGTGGCTATTTTTGTCTTTGGTGGAAGTGGATATAAATTGCCTTTGAAGGACATTTTTCGCAGCGGATCGACGCAGATGTTAGCGATGGCGGCGTCGAATGAGGCGTTGAGATATGTGAGTTACCCGACGCAGGTTTTAGGAAAAAGTTGTAAGATGGTGCCAGTCATGCTCGGTGGGCTGGTTTTAGGAGGGAGGAAGTTTTCGAGGTTTCAATATCTCTCGGTCGCGTTTGTTACGTTTGGCGTGTTTTTGTTCAACTACGGGAAACCGTCATCGAGTGGAAAATCTGCGAGTGTTAGGGAGAATTCCACGTACGGTTTGATTTTGATTTTCCTCTCGCTAGTGTTCGACGCCATCACTGGCGGGTTGCAAGATAAAGTTAAAGTGAGCACGAAAATTTTAAATCCAAGCCACCGAAAAACGGCCAAACCGAGCGCGCACGAGAGCATGTTGTATACGAATTTGTCCGGTGCCATAATCGCGTTTGCCTTTGCCATAGTAACGGGCCAAATCGCCAGTGGAATCGAGTTTTGTGCGAAATATCCCAACGTGTTGAAAGCCATCGTGAGTTACTCGTTTGCCTCGGCGGTTGGGCAAAATTTCATCTACTACACCATCACGAGCTTTGACGTTTTAGTGTTAACCACGGTCACGACGACGAGAAAGATTTTTAGCACCGTCTATTCGGTATTTAGAAATCCAAACCAAACGTTAACGAGCCTCCAATGGACTGGATGTTTCATCGTGTTTGCGTTTTTAGGAATGGAAACGGCAGAAAAGGTTCACAGGAGCAGAAAAAGTTCCGCGTCTGGTAAAAACAGAGAGAAGCTCGTGTAGTACTAGTCACACTCGAAAAATTATACGAACACGAATACGAACACGTGCACTCGCACGCACGTACAAAGCAGGCAAACGGTACACCGCGCGACCTTGTGAACTCCATTCCTGTGGTCTTGTCTTCTCCCGCCGCCGCCGCGTTTCTCTCGCGCGAAATATTTCTCTCCACACTTTTTTCTTCCTGTGTCTTCTTTTTGGAATCTTTTCTGTGGTCTCTTGGAAGATAACGAGAAGGATTGGACAAACTCACGTCGCACCACTTTATTCCTCGCGCGAGCATCTCGTCTCGGACTTGCGTTAGATATCGTCCGCGTCGAGGCATCTGGAACAGAGTCGCGTTTGTCGCACGAGGTCTCGCGTCGGTCGAGCACGGGTTCGGCGGCGGCGCGCGCGTGGAAAGAGAGCGGCGACGGCAAAAAGGCATATTCTTTCGCGTCGGTGACGACAGAGGAGGAGGAGACGAATGTCCTTTCGCGCTTCGATGATGAAGGCGTCGGCGTCGGCGCCCATCGCATCTTCTTCCACGCGCGGCGTGGAGAAGAACCGGGGCGGTTTGGTGAGGATGCCACGAGGGAAGAGTGACGCGCGCAGATGGGCGGTATCCGCGCTCGAGTCAAAGAGCAGATACGCTTCTGGTGACGTCGATGCCTCGTCATCATCTTCGACCGCGCTGTCGATGACGGAGAAACGACGACGAAACGATGTACCAACAGAAGTAAACGACTATAGAAGAATTGCGTATAGAAGAATTGTAAACAAGGCGATATTCGACTCTCGAGACGAGGATAAAGAAGCTTCAGAGAGCAATAGCAGCATGGAAAAACAACAGTCCCCGGGAGAGTTGCTCAAAAGTTTAGGCGCGAAAGATATCGTGGACATTTCCCAAGATTCCATAGGAGATGAGGAGGACGAAACGAACTCAAAAATGACGCTGATTACGTTTGGAATGGTCATAGTCGGTATATTAGCCTGTTCGGTGTACTTTAGAGAACCGATAACGGAGAGTTTGTTTGGATATGCTTCGTATTTGGATTCGCTCGGACCGGTGAAAGGACCTTTGTTGTTCGCGTCTGGGTATTTCGTTTTGGAAATGCTCGGCGTGCCAGCATTTCCGTTGACGATGAGTGCCGGGGCGTTGTTTGGCGCGTATGAAGGAACGTTGATTGTGGTGAGTTCGGCGACGGTGGCGGCGGTGGTGGCATTTCTTATTTCGCGATACGTCGCTAGAGACGCGATGAAAAAATTGGCGACCGAAAAGTTCGGGGACCAGTACAGGAAAATCGACGAGGCGATTGGGGATAACGGATTTGGGGTGGTGTTTATGTTACGCTTGAGCCCACTTTTACCGTTTTCCATTTCCAACTATCTCTACGGGTTAACATCTGTCTCGGTTTTAGAGTACGCTCCGGCGTCCTTCTTAGGCATGGTCCCAGGCACGATGGCGTACGTCGCGAGCGGCGACGTCGCGCGAACCGTCAGTGCCGGTGGTGGTGCCACCGTCCAACAAGTTGGTCCTGCCTTGTTAGCTCTTGGTTTATCCGTTTTATCCGCAGGGTATATCGGTAGAATCGCATCCAACGCGTTGTGCGAAGACGGCAACGAAGACTTTTGCGACCCCGGTTCGATGGAGGCGTCCAAAGACGAGGCGGAAAAATAAAAGAGGAGGCATTTTGTAGAAATAAAGAAAAAAACTATGTTCTGATACCCTAAACCCTGATTGAATTTTTTTGATCCTCTCGTTTCTTTGCTCCCTTTTTTGGGTTCGTCATTATTTTACACCATCGAAACGCGCCTCTCTTTCTACAGACAAGAGTCGAGAGCACGACGCACACGGACGCGCAAAACAGATACGCGACGAGGATTGCTCGAAAAGGAAAAAAACGAGTGGACTCGAAAAGGCGAACGCATCTGAGAGAGTTCTTTCTTTCTCTTTCTCTTTCTCTTTCTTTTCTTTCGCGCGCGCGCCAAAATGACGATGAATTCCTACCTCGCGGCCTACCAACGAAGAGCCAGAGCGGTGGATGGAAGCGCGGAGCATTTGAACGGAGGCTACTCTCCCATACCGGTCTCTCGAGATAACGACGACGACGACGACGACGCTCTGAGGACGACGAAGAAGAAAATGTCGTGGCGAGTCATCGTATCGACCATCTTTGCCGTGCTCTTCGCGACAACGTTCGCGTTGAGTCGTTCGGGAGAGAATAATAGCCGCGCCAAACAGAGCGAATTGGACATCGCGTTCGCTCGATACGGGAGCGAAGAGCCGTCCTTGGTGAACGATCGCGAGTATAAAATCGCAGACGATTACGAAGAGTACGACCACACTGGGCGCAAAGCAGACGCGATGTTCCGCGGCGCAAGAAGTTCGAGTCATAAAAAGAATAAGAGTACGATTCATGGATCTTCTCCTTTGGAAAGGTTGAACGCGAAACTCGGCGGGATGGTGTGGCCGTATGATGGGCCAAAACCGAGTGGAGGTAAAGAAACCGTGAAAGGATCGTTGCCTTTCGAATTGAGTAAGTTAGGCGCGGACGATGGGACGAGCACTTCCTCTGGTGCGGTGGATCCCGGAACGGCAAACGATTTGACCAAAGATTCCGAAGCTGACATAAATGCCGAAGAAGCAGACGAGCAAAAAAAGATGGAAAAACAAATCGAACGCGAAGAGGAAATAAACGCGACCGCTTTAACTGCGCCGGCTATTGATGATGATAGAGATATTTACGACCCAGCTTTCCATAATCCCCAAAAGGAGTTTTTATCCGCTGAAGGTAGAAAGCGATTGGAGGCGTTTAGGAACCCACCGAATTTGAACGAAACGACATTAGATACCGGTAGATTGCGCAGGTTAGGTAGAACTCTATATTTAGACGGGAGACCATGGTTGATGCGCGCCGTATGTTATTCTCCAGTGCCAGTAGGAGCCGATCCGGATTGGTTTGAACCGTATGGGGATTATTTCACGTCCAACTATGCTGGGATTTTTGAAAGAGATATTCCTCTCCTGGCCGACGCCGGGGTGAACGCGATTCGTATTTATACGTTGAAATATTCGCATAGACACACACAATTCTTCGATTTGTGTCAACAGTACGGCATTGTTATCATTGTTGGTTTCGATTTCGAAGACGGAACCAAGTCGCTCTTTAACGACGAGGATTCTATGACAAGAGTCCAAAGAAAACTTAGATCGCAAGTTAGAGCCGCAAAACACCCAGCTGTTGGAGCTTGGATAGTAGGAAACGAGTTGAACGGACCGTGGAATTTGTTCGTCTGCGATAAAGAGTTAGCCGAGAACTTTGGTATCAGCGGGGGTCAGTTTGAAGATTCCATCGAGAAGTTGATGAAATCCGTCAACTTGTTATGTTCGGTCGTGCGTTCCGAAGGTGTCTTGTGCGGAACTGCTTTAGCGAATGTAAACCTACCAAAGACGAAACAACACGTCGTTGGCATGCAAATGTGGGGTGCACTGGCTTGGATTCGGTATTCGGACGCGTGGATGGACCAGCTCGATTTCTGGGCGGTGAACATGTACACACGGAGATTTTGGTCGCCGCTTACTTTGTTCAAAAAGTATCACTTAGTTTCCAAAAAGCCGTTCATGATCTCTGAATACGGCGTAGATGCGTATAAATTAGCTCCGGAACATGAAGGTTGGAACGGGTACGATACCATGGGCGAAGAAGACGAAATCGCTCAAGCCGATTGGACGACATCGATGATTGAAGATTTAGAAAAGCATGCCACGACTTGCGCGAGTGGCTGTGGCACGCGATTTGTCACAGGTGGATCTATTATGGCTTGGGTGGACGAGTATTGGAAGGGAAAAGCAGTTACCGCGGTACCCACAACGGATGAGAGAATTCCAATCATCGAAAAAGTGTGCCCGAGTTTGAAAGAAAAGTTACACTCGCCGTGCGGATACATGTCGCCGACACAACCAGATTTATACACCTCTGAGGAGTATTTTGGGATAATGGCGGTAAAGAAAAGGTGCAAAGTGAATCACGTCGATTTACTGCGACCGAGAGCGTCTTACTTTATGTTGAAATTCCTTTGGAAAAAGGGTGGCACGTGTACACCATTTTACGGAGGCGAAGAACTCCAGCCGTACGATCCTCTCAAATTTCCAAAATGTGGGGAAGCAATCAACGATGCGCACAATGCGTCCGTACACGCGTTTGCACACACAGAAGCCGAAGCGTGGCATCAAATTAAGTTGAAGCCGGGACAGCAGGTGCCACAGTTTGCGTTTTTCGAAAACTTTTCGGCCATTCTATCGCACCCGCCGGGTCTCATTAATCCAACTGCCGTGTCGTTACAGTCGCCGTACTTATCATGTCATCACCAAATGTTGGTACACCAAAAGTCGCCGACCGTGTGTCCGGCACCACCGACTTTCGCACTCGACGTTGAAGGGTTTATTCAAAAAGAAAATTCGACATGGACGCAGCCCGGGGATACCTCGTGCCCGGGGTCTGACGTGTACGATTTGAGCGTGCTTGATCTTAGATTCCAAACGTGGGTCAAACTCATATTTGTTGGCTATATCATGATCGCTCTCGGTTTGAAGCGAAAACAGCTAGGGAGAATTTGGAGAGATGCATTTCATGCGCTGGTGAGAGCGAAAACCCCTGTGTTCTCGTGGTTTTCGAAATCTCACGAACCAGAAGAAATTGAACTCACCAAAAAAGCCGCGCAAGCTACGAAAAACCCTCCCTCTTCGCAAAGGTTCGCCGCCGATTTGGCTTCTGAACCATCAACTACGAGTGGACAAGATTTAGAAGAATTAGAAGGCGAGGACTTGACACGCCGCGGTCCAGAGCCGACGGGCAAGTCTGAAATCGAGCTCGCCGTGACAAAATGGCGAAATAAAATCTTACCCATCGCGCAAGAACTCGCGTCAGTGTTTGGTTTCCAAAGCGCCGGAGACGATAATGTTGGGGCGACGGTTGAAAACGTCGCGGATCGGTTGGCCGGACAACTTTGGAACATTGCCTCTACCGAGGAATCTAAGGGCAGGGGTGAAGATTTTGTCATCGAACGGAGATACTCGAAATCGTTCCGAAATTATGTTCGATGGCGTAACTTTGTTGGTGATTTAGGCATTATGCACTCTGGATCGTTAGAGTCGCAAATGGGGCAGAATAAGCTGCGATCCCTCGTGCTCTTTGAATGCATCTTGGACGAAGCCGCTAACTGTCGCTGTATGCCTGAAATGATTGCGTTCCTCTTTCACATATGTTCCAACGCAATTTCTGCGAACGGGAAGCCAGTAAACGCAAAAGTCATGAAGTTTGAGAAAGGTGATTTCTTGGAGTCTATCATCATGCCTGTGACGGAGTTCCTTGCTACGCAAATTCGCTCGGATTTACGCGTGTACCGCAGACTCGGATATGACGATATCAACGAGTGCTACCTGATTCCAAGTAAGTTAAAACGCATGACATCGAACGATACCGGGGATGGAACGACGGTATCTTACGTAAACTACAGAAACTACATGCGCAGAGCACGCACTGCGGCGGAAATTGACCAAACTCTTGGCGCCATCTTTGAAAAGACGCACAACGAGTTCCTTGGATGGAGCATGGTCCTTTTGAATTTCCACCGAATGTTCACGTTTATGACAAATGTGTTTGCATTAATGACTATTTACTTGTTCGCAGGTCTACAGTGGCAATATTACTCGTACCTGGCTGGCGTCGCGGCTGTGTGTGACTTCTTCGTTGAATTACAAGTCCTCTTCGTGCACCGACGAGAACTCTTCAAGAGCAAAACTATGAGTATTGCAAAACTTGCCGTTTCTTCTGCGGTGTTGATTGTAACAGCTCTAACTATTTATGGCATCATGTCTTTGAACATATTTGCGCCAATTGGATATGTTTACATCGCGATCAGTTTGATTGATTTCAGTGGACTTGTTCCGATGGGCGGCCAAAAAGAATACCTGGGCAGAAAAGAGGATGTGAGCATAGACAGAAGCGACAGTTTCCGGTATCGCCTCTTCTGGGTTGTCGTGTTGACAGCTAAATTCTCCTTTGATTTCTTTTTTATCCTGACGCCGCTCGAAACACCAACCAGAGCTATTTTACAGCTCGATTTGTACTGCTGGGGCTATGACTTTGCCGGTGAAGATTGCGACAAGTACGATTACAGTGATTTGTTACCGGAATTTATGATTCACATCGTCCGTGTTTTCCGACGCCACACATACAAATATCTCGTCGTCTTACAAAGATGGCTTCCGAGTATTCTCTTGTACTACGCAGATACCTTCTTCTGGTACCTCATCGGGTTGGGTATCGCCTCGGCTTTTGACCGTTTGCGCTGGAAAGGCGTAGAGGACGGATGGTCGAAAGTTGTTCGTGAGCTTCCGCTCAAGATTACCGCATTTGGTGAGAAGATTTTATCTACTCAGCGGCTTAAACCGATGCCAGTATCATCGCCCTCAACTCATTTATGTGCGGAAGCTGCTTCCGAGCAATGGAGAGAATTTGCGCGCGCATGGAACGCGGTGATTAAATCTTTGCGTCAGCGCGATTTATTGAGTGACGAAGAACGTAGTGCACTTTCATTTGCTCCATTGTACGGGAAAACAGTGAAGGGTTTCCTCGGAGGTGATTCTGATACTTATATGTTATTTCCTACAATGTTAACCGCGCCGGTATTTTCGAAAGTTGGCGCAGAGCGCAACGCAAGTATGAAATACGCCTTGTTGGAATCAGTCATGTCGCAAATGATTGATATATCGGCGTTTATGTTTGTTTGTATTTTAGGTGTCGTAGATTCGAGCAAACGTGCGGAGTTTTGCACGTTACTGAAATCAGCAACGGAATTGATGGGCATCGTCCTGCGTCGTGAGTCGACGCGCGGGCCAAAATGGCTCATCGATATTCGCACATTGGCCCACGACGGTATCCAGTTGATTCGCAAAGCGCGCGATGACGACGAAGATGTTTCCGGCCGCTCTCTCGTCGATGCGTGTAAAGTATTCAAGCAAAACATTGAAAAGTCGATTGAATTAATCAACAAAGATATCGTCGCGGATGATAATGAAAAGTTATCTGCTGCGCACAAAGAAACCAACATTGTGTTGGGCCAAGTTTGCGAATCGTTGTTGAAGGTGCTTTCGGACTCGAATAAATTAGAAGATGCGTCATATGTGCGATCGCGAGTAAAACCTGCTCTGGTAAGTGCTCCGGGTAGACGCGTCCTTGACGTTCTTCATAGAACATTCTCCACTGCGAATCCTACGGGGGAACCAGATTGCGCTGAAGCGCGGGAAATTTTGAGATTTTTCCTGGAATCTCTCACAGACCCGCAATTGCAGAAAGCTAGAAGTGTTTTACAAACGCCGGCGTTGTCTACTTTGACCCCCATGTATGTCGAAGAAGTTGAATTGACGACGAACGATTTAAGGGAGCAAATCGACGGGGAGAACGTCTCTACGTTTCGATTTTTAACCAGCATGCTTCCGCGCGAATGGGCGAACGTGCTTGAGCGAACAAAGTTACATTTGCCGCACCAAAATTACGAAGCATTCCTGGACGAACTCGCGGGAAGACGCGAAACGAATGCAGAAACAGCAGAGGATGTCGCTATTCTTGCGACAATCTCGCGCTGGGCGTCCGAACGTACGCAGACGCTCTCACGCACGGTGAGAGGCTTCTCCTCTTACGCGGACGCGACGAGGATCTTGGCGAGATTAGAAGGCACGAAAGAAGAAGAAATTGAAGCACTTGTTCGATTGAAGTACGAACACGTTTTATCATGCCAAATGTATGGCGTCAAAGGCTGGGAATCCAAAGATAAACAAATCGTTGAGATGTGCAAGGCGCATCCACACACCGTACTTACGCACTACGAGCAGCCTGATTTAGCTGCGAAGAGTATGCAAGATGCGGGAAGTTATTATTACTTGTGTCGATCTCGAATCGACTACGAGGAGGATCCTGCTGGTATTATGAAGCTCACGCACAGAATTCGTTTGCCAGGAAATCCGATCGTCGGTGAAGGTAAGCCAGAGAATCAAAATCTCGGGATCGTGTACGTCAGAGGGAATTATATCCAAACTATCGATATGAATCAAGACGCGCAACTATCTGAAGGGTTGAAAGTGCGAAACCTCATTCGTACTTTCGATTATTCCGATGATACCGTCCTCGTTGGTTTTCCCGAGCAAATGATCACTGAACAGAACGGTTCGGTGGCTCAATTTTCTGCTTTGTCTGAGCAAGTGTTTGGGACAATGGTTCAGCGTTACATGGCGAAGCCATTATGCGTGAGGTTCCACTATGGTCACCCGGACGTTTGGGATTTAGCTTGGGCCCGATCTAACGGTGGTGTATCCAAAGCTACTAAATCTTTGCACTTATCCGAAGATATCTTTGGTGGTATGAATATCGTCTTGAGAGGAGGGAAAGTGCGATACGTAGGTTTCAAGATGGTTGGTAAAGCCAGAGAAGTTTCCTTCGACGGTGCCAACCAGTTTCACGCGAAGATTGCTACCGGTAACGGTATGCAGCTCATTTCGCGCGACTTTCACAGATTATCGAAGTCCTTTGATTTCTTACGAGGTCTTTCGTTTTTCCAATCCTCCGCAGGCATCATGTTCACGGAGTATGTCTTATTCATGTCACTTGTCGTGTTCGTTGTGACGAAACTTATCATTGCCATGGTCCATGTCGAAGTATACTTTAAATCCGGAGATGCGTTCGACAACATCGGTTTTCACGAAGAAATCGGGACGCATAACATATATCCATCGCATTGGTTTGTTCAAGCATCTTTTGTCATGGCGTGGCCGGTCATGTTAGAAGGCTGGCTCGATGGCGGTTTTGTAAATATGTTTTCCAAGCTGTATCATCACACGATAACCGGAAGCTTTATTTTCAACATGTTCATCGCCAAAATGCGAGGCTTTTCATTGGACAGCTCGATCAACACCGGCGAAGCTGCTTATATGAAGACCAAACGTGGCATGACCATGCGTGCTGGGTTTGTTAGCTTGTACTCGAAGTACGCCGAAAGTCACATCAAACCGGCTATCGAAATGGCATGGGTGACGGTGGCAATTATGTCCCTCTCTTCGCTCGGTGCTTTACACGAATTCTTCTCGAGTACATGGCACGTCTGGTTTGCAGTTTGGAATTTAAGCATGGCTCCCTGGTTGTTTCACCCGCAAACGTTCAAGAGCGGCGCGATTAAGTTTGGTATGGCTGAGTGGATCTGCTGGTTGGACTCTATCCCTCGAGGCGATGATGAGCGCACAGCGAAGGAGAAAGTCAACGCCAGGCGCGGGTTGGGGAATAAGCCAACCTGGTGGACTTGGCGCGCAGACACTATGCGCAATTGGAGAAAACTTCCAATGTCTGTTAAATTCTGGCACGTGTCTTTGAGACTTGTTCCTGGACCAATAATTATTTCCTTGGCCGCGGCTGCTGCGCTGAACGTTGGAGATTCCTCTACAACCACTGCCCTGCGTCCAATTATTATCTTGACAGCTGGTGTTGCCGCAGGGTTATTAGCGGCGGTATATTATTTTGCATTATCACCGCGGTTCCTGTGGCCGCATAGATTAGTATCGTTAGCGAAGCGATTTGCTGGCAAGGGTACCCTGTCTGAAGTGACGAAGCAATCCATCGTTTTGATATACGGCTACTTTTTCAAAGTCGTGTGCGTGGTTTTGCACCATTTCCTTTGCCAAAGGTTATTTTCGGCGCAAATGAATCAATGGGATTTCGTCAATGCCATTGTCTTCGCGATATCTGGCTACGTGTTTATAAGCTGTACGTCAGCAATCTTCAGTCTAATCTCGGATCAGCCTCCAAGAGCAGTCCGAGGGCTCATGTTGTCCTTTCGCTCCTATGGTGACTTCATGGCGAGAGAATTGGATATAATCAACGGTACTATTTTACACATTGTCTTATTCGTTATTGGTTTGTTTCCAATATCGTTCATGCATGCCAGAGCATTGTTCAACCGCGCATACGCCGCCGTGTTGACGGTTGAAATGCGTAGACGCGATATGATTGCGTCCATTAATCGATCGGACGTTTCGTCGCGAGCACGCCAGAAAATCTCTGGATTTAAACTCTTCCTCCGAAAAGTTATTGGCTTGCACGTGAAATCTATGAAATACAAACGCCCCGCACCGACGATTTTGCCAGATTTGCCTCGTGATATGACCGTTCCAGGCTCTGGATCGGCTATCAATCCGAGATGCGAAGATATCAAGAAGCGCTTGATGCCGTTATTTGAGCAACAGGCCACTCTGTTTGGATTTCAAAAGACGTGCCCTGATTCGAACTTCTCGGAAGAACCTATTGAAGTAAAGTCGAACATGTATAATGCACTCGAAAACATGTCGCGATGGATCGAAAACACCATTGCCACGTATTCCGACGAAGCTGGTATCGCTGAAGACGGCTTGACTGAGGCGCAATGGGCGGAAGCGATCAACCACTTACACGGCCATATGTTCTTGAATTTCAAGCACTGGGTGGATTACACCGGTATGCTGGATCAAGCTCAAGCAAACGCGGACGTGCAAGCGTTCGAGATTGATAACAGCGACTCTGATCAAAAGAAATCCCCAATCCTCGCGCTCTTCATGGCGCAACGTAAAAGTAACGAAGTCTTCTTTAACAATGTCAATCGGGAAGAGTTCTTGAAGGTGGAAACGAACGCGAAAGCCCATCATTTGACGATTTGGTTTTTGCTCTACGGCGAATCTGCTAACTTGCGTCACATGTCTGAAGTGTTGTGTTATCTCTTTCATTGCGCATTATGCGCGGTGACGCTTGAAAACCGTTCAGAAAGAGATCCAGAGACTAACGCCGAACTTATTTTGGCGCAACCAGTAAAAGGGTCTGAAATGCCATACAAGGAGTGTGATTACCTCAACAATATTGTCACCCCGATGTATTTGTTCATGCGTCGCGAATTGAAGGAGCGTGTGAAGTCGTCAATCGTTGATCGGGTCATGTATGATGACGTCAACGAGTTCTTCTGGGAATACAATAGGTTCAAAGCCGTCATGCCTCCGGTGGACGGCCACGCAAACGAAGACGTTGAAAAACGTGAAGCTGAAATGTCAGAAGAGGAAAAGCAGAACCGTCAACCCGAATTTATTGGTGTACCAATGGAAATGCGCGATAATCCACTCGATCAGCGCATGTATGCGCACCTCAGAGCATACATGATGAACAAAGCAAAGCACCCGCTTGGTGCCGGCGAGGGGTTGGCGACGACGTTTTTCAAGACGCATCGCGAAGTTGCCGGATGGTTCAGTCTTTACGTCAACTTCAACACGATCATAGTATTCCACGCGGTTTGCTTTCATATTTCATGCGTGTGCGCATTCGTGCATGGTTTTGATTGGGGATACGTGTGCACTGCTGCGGTTACGCACGCAGTTTTGAAGCTCATTTGCGAGTTTGCTACGCTCTCCTTTCGCAATTTGAAACAAGAATCCTTTGAAGATTGGTTCGTAATTATCACGCGATCGCTCGCTTTCATTATAATTCCGTTGTTTTACGGGCTGGAAAAATCCTTCAACCCAGATAGCAAAACGCCATATTTCCAAGCGTTGGCGGTGGTGTACGCTTTAGCCATGTGTGGCGTGATGACGTCAGTGATCAAGAGAGAACCCTACATGGGTGGCAGCGCTCAATTCGCGACGCCATTCCGCGAACGCTGCATTTACTCCATTTTCTGGATGTTTGTGTTGGGGACAAAGTTGGCATTTGGTCATTATCTTCTGATCCCTCCGTTGCGCGAATCTGTGAATGCTTTACAACATCCGGACTTGTGCTGGAACAAAGAGTCTGATACGTATACCTCGTGCATCAATTTGGACGGCGACGCGTTGAAGAACGCTTTGCACTTTGAGGCGAGAGAAAAGTACTTCTTGCAAGATTTAACGAAAGAAGAAGAGTTATTGGCGGAACAGTTAGATCCACTCGATTATGACGACGATTATGAGGAAGATAAAACTATGCGTCGTCGTAAGTTATTATCTGTTGCTGATTTGGAAAGTTTTGATCTCTCGGCGAATATTGGCAAGCTTGCCGCCATCTTGGGTGGGGGGGATAACGTCACACCTCTCGCCTCCTTGGGTTACATTGGCGAAGAAATTGAAGGTGAAATTCCTTCGAGCTATTACGACGTGCACGCGAGTAGCGTTTTGATGTACCTCATGACCATAATGCGCGTTTTACCGGCGTTGGTGACATACTTTTGTGATACCTTTGTTTGGTACACCGTTTACGCGACTGTGTTTACCATTGCACTTCAATGGTGGGGTAAAATTTCGCATGCGCAAAACTGGAGCTTCTTTCTGCGAAGCTTCTCGACTATTCCGTATCTCTTCTGCGATAAGTGCCTCAACAGAAAATGGCCGAAGCCGGAGTTTGTCGTTCGTTCTGGCGATAGAGATATCCAGAAGATAGCAGAATCGGACTCAGAAGACGACATGGAGAACCCGAACAACAAAATGTTAGGTGTGGCGAAAGGTTTGAGTGATAAGCGAACTGGCAAATCTGGTGGTGGTTACTCAGCACACATTGACGAAATAGACGATGATTCTAAAGATGCGTTGCTTACAATTACGGAGAAAATCGACGAAACAGACCCGAATGCCTACGAAACCAACCCGGCAGACTTCTGCGCTGACGCACTTGATATCAAGTGGCAACACTTTGGAAGGGCTTGGAATGCGATTGCGAAGAATTTGCGCCATCGTGATCTTCTCAGCGACGCTGAATATCACGACTTGTGCTTCACTTTCTTGTCTGGTCGAGACATGTCCCAGATTTTCCATGCTCCAGAGTATGTCATCATGCCAGCGATGATGACCTCCACTGTTTTTTCAACTGTGTCTTTCCAAACAGGCACGATGAAAGCATATCCTGCATTTTACCGCACGATGGTACAAACGAAAGATTTGCTCGCGGTCTTGTTTACCGATGTCTTACGTTTAGTCGCTCCTAGAGACTTGGAGGACTTCATGAAGATTATTGTTGATATTGCGCAAGTTGAAAACGAGCAAATGCACCACCGCAAGACTGGCGATATCGAGAGCTACATGGTTCTACGAGACGCTATCATTCGATTGCTCCAAGAATTAAAAGCATGTGGCGTTGATGTAGAGGCTGAAGGTGAAACGCCTGACAGTGACTTCGACTCAGAGTCAGATAACGACGATGACGATGAGGACAAGATTGAAAAGCTCACCGCGGCTGGCGAATTGGAAGAAGCCGAGCGTGTCAAGAAGGCGTTGGCGAGGAAAAGATACAACCGTCAAAAACGCGAGCTTCGCGAGAAAGAACTCGCCAGACAAGAGCAAATGCTCGAAGCGATGAACCTTGAGTTGAAATATGGATGCACTGGATTCTTTAGCAAGAAAACGAGGAAGAAGATGCGCGAAAAAGGCGGCAGATTTGCATGCTTTGTGATTGAAGAAAATATCGAACTCACCGAAGCTGAAAAAGCGGCGTACGAAGAAATGAAACGAAAAGACGAAGAGCGCGAAGCTGAACTCGCAGGTTCGAGCAAAAAAGTTCGGAAAACCAAGAGAAAAGAAGCGAAAAGATATAAGAATATCACGCTTCCGGAAAATTCGGACACGCGAGGTGAGCGCGTCGCGGAGGCTTTACACGATGTCTTGCTTGCGGTGAGGAAGATTTGCGCCTTCGCGATGGAACGCGACTCTGGGAAATGGTCGGCTCACGCCAACCAATACAAATACAAAGTGTCGCAATTGTACTCAAAGTTGCTTGATATGATACAATCGGACTTGTTGAGAGAAAAGAACCACGTACAGGTTGTCGCGGCTTCGGCAGCGTCGCCAGAGATGCACGATATCATCGACGCTCTCTTGCGTTCGCTGAATTCAAGTAACCCAGGCGGTCAGCCGAGATCGTCCGAAGCGCAAAGACAACTTATGTTTTTTGCAAACTCCTTACATTTCACGGCTTTACGAACACCATCTGATATTCGAACGACGCGTGGCTTCTCGGCGTTCACACCTTATTATGCGGAAGATGTTGCGTTTCAACGCCACGAACTCACTGCGCACTTAGAGGATGAAAAGACGCTCTTTTCACTCATCGTCGCAACGTTTCCGGACGATTACGAAAACTTCAAAGAACGCGTGAAAGCTTTGCATAAAGACGACGAGGCTATTCTTGATGATCACTGGGAGGAAGCACAAAGGTGGGCATCCGATCGTTCCCAGACGTTAGGAAGGTGCATTCGAGGTGTATGCTTGTACGGCGACGCATTGCGGTTGCAAGCGCGCGCAGAAGGGATCCCAGAAGAATCCATCGAAAGATTAGTATCGCATAAATTTGAGTACGTTGTCACGTGTCAGGTATTCGGACGCATGCGCCAGGCTGCACCTGGGACGATTGATCGGGCGAAAGCGACGGAGATTGAGCGATTAATCAAATCCCATCGCGACCTGAAGGTGTGCTTCGTAGACATGCCGCGGCAAAACGTCCAAGAAGATGCGAAAAATTTCAACGGCTTTGCTTCGTGCTTGGTTGGTATCGACGAAGAAAACGAAGGTAATTTGCATCTGACTTTTAAAGTCAGACTGCCTGGTGACCCGATTATCGGTGAAGGTAAACCGGAGAACCAGAACCATGCGATTATCTTCACGCGCGGTTCCTATTTGCAAACATTAGATATGAACCAAGATAACTACATGGGCGAATCCTTCAAGATTCGTAACTTAATGGACGTGTTTCGCGACGACGTCGTGCTGGTTGGGTTTCCCGAGGTTATCTTCTCGGAAACGCATGGTGCTGTAGCACAATTTGCCGCGATTTCCGAGTTTATTTTCCAAACCTTTCAGCGTTTCATGACATGGCCGTTGATGGTTCGCTTTCACTATGGTCACCCTGATGTTTGGGATAAAGCGTTCGCGTGCACCAACGGTGGCGTCTCCAAAGCTTCGAAGATGATACATGTTGCAGAGGATTTCTTCGGTGGCGTTAATGCCGTCGCTCGGGGCGGTAAGGTTTTGTTTGAGGAATTCATCGAGTGCGGTAAAGGACGAGATATGGGTTTCACCTCGGTTAATGGTTTCGAACAAAAGATTTCTGGTTCCGCCGGTACAATTTCCATGTCAAGAGATTTGTTCAGGCTTCATCGCGGTTTAGATTTCTTCCGACTCTTCTCCTTGTACTTCTCCGGTCCTGGTTTCTACGTCTCGGTCATGCAAACTGCCTGGGCTGTTTACTTTTTTGCCTTGACGCATGCGAGTTTAGCCATCGCGGATTTGGAATTGTACCGTGTCTACCGTTACTTTAAAATGACAGAGACTCAAACCACCCTATCTCTTTCGAAAGAAGAGGGTGGCTACTACAACTCAATCTACGCATTACAGATTGGATTGCTCACGCTTCTTCCGTTACTGTTGAAAATGGTGATGGATCGAGGCTTTCGTGCTGGCATGGAGTACACTCTAGAAACACAGCTCGCCGGATCGTGGGCCTTCAACGTTTTCACAATGACCACGAAAGGGTACAACTACATGCGATCATTAGTCTTTGGTCAGGCTATGTATATCGCTACCGAGCGGGGTTACGTCTTACAGAACGCCTCCATGGTTGTCCTGTACGGTTTGTACGCCAAATCGCACTTATACCTTGGTTTTGAGGTGCTCTTTTACCTCCTCTTGTTCCATGCAAACACGTCGGTGAAGAGTTCATTCTTATACGCTTGGTCGGTGTGGCCATTTGCCATATGTCTCATCATCTCTCCATGGTGGTTCTCTCCGCAAAGTGTAAATCTCTACTGGATGCAGCGTTCATGGTTAGATTGGAGAAAGTGGTTAGACGGCACGTTTGATCAACCAAAAGTATCACGCGGTTCGTGGAGCAAATGGCACGAGAGCATGTTGGAAAACTACCGCGAGATGCTTTCCGTCTGGTACAAATTAGGTGTTGTGTGCTTCTCTGCACTTGGTCGTTTTGTCTTGATCTTTGTCCTCATCGGTGCCTACCATGGCACCGAACTCATCGAAGGTGTCACGCAAGATGAACAGTTTTCCATGAACTGCATCACCATCTTCATGGCGTCCGCCATCGTCGGTGTCTTGATGATGTTCCAAAAATTCTTGTTCTCCACGCGATTGTTGGACCGAGAACACCGAAAAATGCAACCGGATGAACTATGGAAAATATCCGTTATTCGTGGTGGCGTTCGCTTCGCGTTCGCCATCTTATGGATCGGTTTGTACGGCGCGATGGTGTACGAACACGTTCCAAACTTATGGGTATTCCGCCAACTCTTTTACGCCACCATCGCGGCGGTATGCATCAACTCGGTCATCATCGAGTCCTTCATTTTGATCGGTAACTACCAAATTGAAAACTCGTTAGAGTTCATGTTGAAAACAGGCCTTGATGCGGAAGGTAACCCGATCCAACAGTCTGGATGGAAACCTCGTGTAGCGTACGGGTACCGCAACGCACTACAAGTGTGCAGAGACTACGGCGACTTTTGGTATAAAGAGATGGACAAGTTCTTGGGTGGATGCATTTTCGGATTCTTGTTCTTCTTAAGTTTGCTTCCAGTGGCGTGGTTGCAAACCACATTAATTTGGAACTCGTGCTTCTCGGACGTCATGGCGACAAGGAACCGAGCGCAGGAGTTGACCACGGATACGACGGAATGAGATGTACTGGTGAACGTATATGAATGTTGTAATGTAATTAAAGTAACGCACGAACGCCCTCTCTAACTTTTTTGTGAACACGTATACACACTACAGACACGGTACTATTCTCTCTTCTTCGCCTGAGACGAACTACTGCTACCACCACTACTCTCTCTCAACGCCGAAATCACATACATCGCAAGCACGACTTGTACACTTAAAATAGCCAACAACCCGCTACACGTCGTCGGGTTCTCGAGAAACTCGGTGCCATACTTTTCGAACAAATACGGTACAAACCTTTTCATAGACACGTTATACGTCACTAACGGCGTCACAACCATCGCCGCGCTGTAATAAATCAGTTTCGCCAAAGCGTTCGCTGTGGATGGTTCCGAAGCGAACTCTTCGATGCGCTTCGCTATAGCGCTTCTCTTTGTTGGGGTAGAATCAGAAGCCATTTTTTCTTCTATTAAAGATGGTGTTTATGCGCCCACAAAACGAATCCAAAAATCAGCACCGCGATAACGCAAATTGTCACAAACGTCTCGCTGTTTGCTTTGCGCGCTTCGATGTACTTCTGTCGTCTGCTCGATGATCGTCCAGCGTCTGTTATGTGTGCAAATATACGCACAGGAAAAAGAGAGAAAAGCGGTTAAGACCAGACACAAAAACATAGAATTTTATGACGAAGAGACGAGAGCAGCGTCGGCAACACAACAACGACGACGACAACAACAACAACAACAGTACCCTTAAATCCGAAAGACTCCTCGTCCTTCTCTTCCTCACTGTCGATCCCGAGGAGTTCGCGGTTCAGTTTTCGACGTCGCGCGCCCATTGTAAAGCACATTGAGTTTTCCCAAGTTGTTTACTCTTTTCTCCCTTTCATTTTCTTACGAAAAAAAAAGGAAGCAGCAATGCGTCACTTCAAATTCTCTCAACTGGTGAAAAAGAGATACATCACGCGCGAGGGCAAAACGAGAAGATGACCAGCGCTTCTGCGCCAGAGAACGACGACGACGTCGACGACGTCGACGTCGATGAGCGAGCGACGAAACGGCAAAAGCTCGAAAACGTTCTCTCTGCGAAAGATTTCGTCATGGATTCCAACGTCATCGAGACTTTGCGAGAATACATTCATCCATCCTCCGGAGGCGAACCGAAAGATGCCATCGAAATGCTCAGTTCCAATTACAGAGGGTACGCGCAGATGACCTCGTTGGTGTGCGATTGGCTGAAGATTACGCGACCACCGACGGTAAACGCGACCACAAGTCCGGCGAAAGTGAGTTTCGCAAAATTTGGAGGAGATGGAGAGAAGGAGGACGAGAAAACTAAAAGGTTGGAACACGATTTATTAATGAAAGAGAAACGAGAAGGTATGGGGCACGACATTAGAGCGAAAGGAACGAATGACCAGACGCCGACGGGAGGAGTGAATACTGGGTTGTTGTTGAGCGCAGATGGGAAAGGTATGATGAGAGATGGGATGAGGACTGGTGCAGGATTACGCGGGACACGCGCTGGGAACGTAGGGATGAATAACGAAGCAGTCGACGTGACGACCACAATGGACGAAATTGGTTTGCTCGAACGGTTGATTGAGCGAACGTTCGACGCGTCGAAAGCAGACGCCGTGTTTGACAAGTTTAAAGGGAAACCGCCGGCTTGGTTGGACAAGATTTTCCGATCGGAAAGAGGAAGAGCGTTGTTGTTTAAATTGGCTGATAGGCACCAGAATTGTTTATTGATCGATTTAGCGATACAACACGCGTGGAGAGCGGGCTTGAGGAGAGAGGTGAGGGCGCTGGGATCGGCGGCGAGCGCCTATTTCGGGGTGTTTCACGAATTGATGGCTGACCATTTTACGAGTTTGTGCGAAACCGTTTTGGCGACGTCGAAGAATACTACGAAAAGTAGTGTCGTTCCGGTAGAGTTAGAGGAAAAGATTAGAACCGATACGAACGCGATTACGGAGATGTGCACGAGAACAGTAGGTGCGTACATGTTTGCACAGATTTTGCTATTGGATATTATTAACGGCGAGGAATTTTCGTCCAAATCTTCATCACCGTCGTCATTTAATTCAGTCATCCAAGACGTCGCGAAACGATTTTCCCAAGATTTAGAAATAACTGCGGGGGAAAAGCACGGCGCGACTGCTGTGAGAAGAATTGCAACCGCGTTAAGCGTGACGAGTGTGGATGCAGACGTCGCGTCGGCAGTTTCGGATTTGTTACAAGCCGCTGGGAAACCAATCGGTGGTCTCGCGTTAGGCTCCTCCTCATTCGTAAGTCGCAAACGATTGCGGAGTGGTTCTGGGAGTAGTATTGCTAGTGGCGCTTTCAGTAGCGGTTTAGGTGGTTCATTAGTCTTAGCCGCCAGCACGGCAGCTTCGGCGGGTGGTCCCGGGCAAGGTAAACGCGCGCTTGCCGCATGGGACTTGAAGAAGATTTTAGGAAAATATAAGACGGAAGAAAATGACAAAGAGAACAAGCAACAGCAGAAACCATCGGCGGCACCGTTACGTCGTCCAGATGCTTTACGAGCATTTTTCGAAGAAGCATTTCAATACGACTCACACATCCATCAACTCGTGAGTGCGTTGACATCGGGCGAATCGGTAAATTCTCCCAAAGCATTATGTCTCGAGATTTTAGCGCTCGCGACTGCGAGCGATTGCCACGACAAAGGAGCTGTCAACGCATCGCGTAGCGATTTGCTCTCGGCTTTAAAAATATGCGACCAAGCCTCGAAAACATTCGATAATACATTGGTCAGCGACGACAAAAATATTGGAATGGCAAACAAAAAGCTATCGCCGGCTGAGTTTCTCGAAAAGTGCGCTGAACTCAAAACTCTTTCATCGTCTCTCCCGGTCGCAGCTGCAGTCATCACCTGGATCGAATCCGCCATTCGACGTGACCCAGAGAAGTCGCACAAAGTCGCCTTCGCGTTGCTCGAAACTTGTGTTCAATCGCAGCCGACGTTACTTTCACGCGCTTTAGAGTGCATTTCGAAGGCAATCGAAGTCGCCGGTCGCGGTTGCGGCGACGACGTCCCTAAAGCTGCCATCGACGTCATCTTATCTTTACTCGGGGACGAGAAAATAAGCTCTTCTGACTTCTACGAAGAATTCATCACCGACGCGCTCGATGAATGCATCGAAGTCTGGACGTCCAATCACATCGACCAGTCGCACGTCAAGCGCTTCCTCTCCGAGCTTCTCGAATTCGCCCAGCCGCCGTATAGTCGAGCTTTCGCCGTCCGCGTTTTATCTTGTGTACACGCCTCTAAAACCAAAAAAGGCTTCTCGGCGAGCATAGACGTATTTTTAGAGGAAGTGCGCGTGAAGAAAAGAGAGTTTCGACCGAGTTTAGGTCGAGAGGCGATGGACATGTTAGAAGCCGCGTGCGCCGGAGGGAACAACACTGCCTTGAAATAATATAAAGACTCTCAAAGTAGACTTCTCTTTTTTTATCCCCCCCACGGACAAAAAAAAAGGACATATAAAACCCTAAACCCTAAAAAAAGGGTATCAAAAGTTTCCTCCCCGCGGCGCTTCTCCTCTTTAAGTGAGAACTTTGACGCTTTTACCGAGGACGAGAAGATGCGTCGTCGTCGGTCGCTCAGAGCGGTGTCGACGTCGTTGCTCTTCGCGTGTGCGCTCCTCCTGGGTCTTCTCTCGTCGGCGCGCGCGCTGAAGCGCGGTACGAAAGCGTCGTCGTCATCGTCGTCATCGTCTTCTGGGGAGGACGACGCGACGCATCGGCATCTCTTAGACCCGGCGTTGAACACGGATGAAGTTCGCGACGCCGCGAGCAACATCGGACACATCGAGGACATGGATGCCTACCTCGCGGCGATCGAACACAAGATGGACGTTTTGCAGGACCATCCGGCGCATAACGTGCGTTTGATATCGTTTTTGTTTCTCGTTTTCTTTTCTGCGCGCTCTTCCCGACAGGAAACCGCGGCCTTCTCTGATTCGAAGAATGCGCGGTATGAAAACAGCGATGGTGGATCGACGTCTCTTCGGACCGCGCGGGCGCCGACGAGGACATCTTTCTCCCTTTCTTACCCTACTTTTTCTCTCCGTCTCGTTTTGAAAATAATCGACAGGTCGATGACTATCCGGAAACGGAGCAGTTAGTGATGCATTACCAAGCGATGCACCCGGACCGGGAACTGACGACGGAGCAATTGAAGGACAGGACGATGCACCCGGGGAAGTACCACTTGCAAGAGGACCAGAAGAAGGAACTCGACATGGAGAAAGCAAAGGAAGAGAGGCGAATGCGAATGAAGATTGAGAAAGCGAAAGCGAAGATTCGGAGTCAAAAGATGAGCAAAGAGGAGATTAAGCTGTTGAAGTCGGTCGGGATTGATCCGAAAGATGCGCAGAACGTGGCCATCGCGGAGGTTTCCAAGAAGATGAACAAAGAGATGACAGAGAAATCCGGCGATTTAAAAGATGACGAATTATATAAGCAGTTTGAAGCGCAGAGGTTGCAATACATGCATAAAATAGCAACAAGTGGAACAGCGGATTGGGACGATCAGCTGAAAGCGTACCAAGAGATGATCAACGAGAAGATGAAGAACCCGGAGGCGTATGACGTCATCGCGACCAAAGGAAAATCGACGACGATGGACGCGACGTGGATTGAGCCGCCGCCAGGGACGAATGAGTATAAGAAATGGGTGCAAGATGGACGACCGAGGCCGAACGACGTGAATTTGATAGACGCGAAGGGAGGCGTGGCGAAAGCTGATCCGAAATCGACGAAGATCAACCCGAAAACCGGGATGACGTACGAAGAGGAGAAGCTTTTCAAGGAGATGCAGCAAGAAGCGAAGAGCTTTAAACCAACCGTCGCGCAATACGAGAAACAGAAATACGTGCCAAAGTGGACGAAGTTTCACGATTACTCCAACTTCACAGATAAAATGCGTCGAGGGAACTTGAACACGGACGAAAATGGCATGCTGCTCGAGGAGTTCTCGAGCGGCTTCACCGCGCCTACAGATGGCGAGGAGAGCGAATTAGCCGGACCAAGACCGTTTCCAGTGTACAAAGGCGTGAAGAAAAACGTGAAGACGATCAAAACGGTCCCCGAATTTTACCAAAAGATCCAAGTATGTTTGCAAGAGGCGCCGGTGAACGGCAAGTGTTTCAAATTTTCCCAGCGTACGGGAGAAGGAACCATCGATCAATGGGACGTTTCTAAAATCACCGACATGCGTAACGCTTTCGTCAACCGCGAACAGTTCAACGGCGACTTGTCCAACTGGAACACCACCGCGGTGACTTCCATGCAAGGCATGTTTAAAGGGGCGAAGCGCTTCAATTCGCCGTTGACATATTGGATCACCACGAACGTGAAGGATATGGACAGAATGTTTGACGGCGCTTGGGAATTCGATCAACCTTTGAACTTTTTGGACACAAGGAATGTCAAGTACATGAACTACATGTTCAGAGATACGTTTATGTTCAACCAGGATATCAACTCATGGGACATGCGCAGCGTCCTTTCCACCGAATACATGTTTTACAACGCCACGAGTTTCAACTCGCCTTTGAACAAATGGGACATCTCTAACAACAAAGTGATGGCGCACCAGTTTGAAAATAGCAGAGTATTCAATCAAGACATCTCCATGTGGAAAGTTGGTGCGGTAACGACCATGGAACGCATATTTTGTGACGCGCCGAATTTCAATCAAGATATTCGCGGTTGGTTCGACATCATTTCGAAGAAAGCGAACACGAAGGATATCATCAACAACGGCACGAAAGCGTTCGTCAAGCATTACAGCTGCGATGACACGAGTGACTTGTCCTCGTGCGTGCCCATTGTAAGCCACTTAGAAGAATCCAATGGTTTCTTTGGTATCCCGCGATACGATCCTCGCACTTTGCAAGGCTTTGACGATTTGGAGTTTGGCATCAATGACGACTATACGATGATGTTAGTCGGGCAATCGCTTCCAGGCATTGCCGTTGCTATTTTCGTTTTGTTCTTCTCGTTTGTCTTCTGGTACCGACGACACTGGTTTGAGTCATGCTTTGGCCGAAATGCGTGCAACTGGAGGCCATTCTCTGGAACTGGTTTGTTCTTTGCGCGCGCGCAGTTGATTTTGTTCGCCTTAATTGCCTGTCTTGGATGTTTCCTCGTTTGGAGCAAAGGCATGTTGTTGCAACAAGACATTCAAGTCATCGCGGACAGTATTTCCAACTCAACAGCGGAGATGAACGCGCGAAGTGTGAGAACTATCCAAGCTTTTGACGACGCGAAAATGTTTACATATGAAGCGGAATCCGAGGCTTTGGCTTTAGCAGATGCTATCGCAAACATTTCCAAAATCGACGAAAAGACGGAAAAATACATGGAAGTTGGATTAGATGCCGCGGATGTTGCTTTGGTTTTAGCAGCGGTGATGGGCTTGAGTGGTATTGTCCTCGTGCTTACCTCTCTTGTCGGTAAATGGCGATGGTTTACATACTTGACTGGTTTTCTCACTCTTTCGCTCGTCTGTTCGTGGTTGTTCTGGGGTATACTCACCAGTACGACGACGCTCTTGGCGGACTTTCAGTACGCTTCGGCGGACTATTCCGCCTCGCAAAAGTTTGGTTACACGTTTGATTCGGATTTAGAAAATGCGTTGCCGTGCTTGGATGGTAAAGACGTAGTCAAACTTATGAATACCGCGCGCATGTCCATAGCCGCCGGCGTTTTTCTCTACAACGATTTCATTCAAATGTACGATCCGAGGAAAACGTTACCGCTCATCGATCAAGAATACGACGGTGACGCAGAAGCAGCTTCCAAGTATTGCGCGTTTGACCGACCCGGGGATGATTATTATACCGCATTCTGCGATGCTTATCGCCGAGCGTTGATCCCGTCCAACACGAAGACATACATCAAGACGCAAAGAGGTTATTTCAACGAAACTGCAGGAAGAAACCATAAGGTGAAGATTGACGAAGTTGGCACCATGTACTCTCGATGTAAATACGATTCCACGCAAGTTGCGTTGGTTGAGCAGTGTGGCAAAGAAGAACCAGCTCAAATCCCGGCCAACTTGTTCGATGCCATGGTGAAGAACTCGGAAGTGATACTCGCGTTGAAGGATCAAGAGTCGGACATCATGGCATTAGCTACGTGCAAGATGGTTTCGGACGCTTTGGAAAAGTTAGAGGACTCCGTAGACGATGCACTGGAGTCTATGAGCGTAGTTTGGGGTGGGTGGCTCATCGCGGCGTGCGCGTTCTTGTTGTTGTGGGGTTCCTCATTGATGGTGATTATCCGGTTACAAAACGGCAAATCGGGATTAGAATCCATAACAGATAGCGAGGAGGATGCCCTCTTTTCGGTAGAGGTACCGAAATTCAATAGCTACGGGACGGAATCGAAGTCAACGCAGTCGGTAACGGAGAGTGTAATTAGGGGTCAACATGTGTCGTCGGAATCGACGACGGATGCCAAGTACAAATATAAGTTCCAAGCGAAGCGGTGATTTTTCACGGGAACGAGAATACTAGATATCATTTTGAAAGTAACTTAGCAACAACAACATTTGCATTAAAATAAAAGTATTAAGAAAATATGGTTCCTGCCTGCGATAATTAATTCGTTACTTCACTGTGTTTGTCTTGTGTATTCTCTCTCTCTTTTCTTCTGACTACTCTCTTCTGCGCTCACATGAACTCGTGGAATGTGCGACTTATTACCTCATCCTGGTGCGCTTTCGAGAGTTTGATGAACTTTACCGCGTAGCCGGATACACGAATCGTTAAATTCGGATAATTTTCTGGATGAATCTGCGCGTCTTTTAGTGTGTCTCGCGATAAAACGTTTACGTTCAAGTGCATAGCACCTTTCTCGAAATACCCGGCTAAAAGTGAACCCAGATTCCCGGTTTGACTCCCATCGTCTTTGCCCAAACTGCCTTTTGTGATTGAAAACGTGTTCGAGATCCCGTCCAAACATGCGCCATACGGTACTTTCGCGACTGAGTTGAGAGAGTTCAGCGCGCCGGTATCGTCGCGTCCATGCATTGGATTCGCACCGGGAGCGAACGCTTCACCCAATTTTCTACCATCAGGCGTCGCTCCGGTGTTCGATCCGTACATGACGTTCGATGTAATGGTGAGAATCGAAAGCGTGTGCTTGGCATTTTTGAATGCGGGTGTCTTGCGAAGTTTTTCGATAAACGTATTCACGACCCATTTTGCGAGTTCATCCACGTCATCCGAGTCATTTCCGTACTTTGGAAATTCACCTTTGACGTCGAACGATGTAATGATACCTTTCATATCCGTCTCCTCCGAGAAAATCGGACGAACTTTGGCGTGTTTAATTGCCGAAAGCGAATCGACCAACACGGATAAACCAGCGATGCCAAACGCCATGTTGTAGTCAGGTTCAGAATCCATCAACGCGTACAATAAACTTTCGTAGGCGTACTTTTCGTGCGAAAAATGGATGACGTTCATGGTCGATACGTACAACGCAGCGATCCAATCCATGTACGTCTCGAAACGTTTTTTCACGTCTTCGTAATCGAGATGAATAAAATTTTCGTCCGTTTGCGCTTTCTCCGCGAGCGATTCAAACTGCTGCGCCAGTTCCATGGGCGCAATTTGCTTACCGGAAATTTCGTCTTTACCATCATTCAGAGCGTATAAGAGAATTTTCGGTAAATTGCAACGGGCGCCGAAAAACTGAGCATCTTTGCCGAGACGCATGCCGCTGACGCAGCAGGAAACGGTCGTATCACAACTCCAGTTTTCGCGGAGGAGTTTATCGTTGATGTACTGGACGCTACTACTCGTGATGGAGATATCTGTCGCAAACTTCTTGAACGCCTCTGGCAAACACTCGTCGAATAAAACCGTCATGTTCGGTTCCGGCGCAGCGCCTAAATTCACGAGCGTTTGAAGAAAACGATACGAAGTTTTGGTCACCATGTGCTTCTTTGTTCCGTGATTGGCGTCCTCCAAAATACCGGCGATGGCGTTCGTCGCCCATATCGGGTCACCTGCAAAGATCTCGTCGTACGCCTTCGGACGCAAATGTCGAACCAATCTCAATTTAAGCACCAAGTTATCGATAATTTCTTGCGCTTCGTCTTCGCTCGCGAGTACTCCGGTGCGAAAATCATGCTCGAAGTAAATGTCCAAAAACGCATCGACTCTTCCAAATGATATCGCCGCTCCATCATTCGATTTTACCACCGCCAAATACGCGAAATAAATCGCCTGCGCCGCTTCTTTCGCTGTCGTTGCCGGTTTCGAGATGTTTTTCCCGTACTGTTTTGCCAACATGTCCAACGAATGCAAAGCTCTAATTTGCATAGCAATCTTATCTTTCTTTTCCATGTTCGACTCGTTTAATCTCATCTCATCTCATCTCGCCGCATCTCTCTGCTTCTCCTCGATCAACCGATCCAACCCGTACAACGCGACTCTTCGATAGTCTCCGATGAGGCGCCCGCGTCCGTAGCTATCTGGTAAGCCTGTGAGCGCGTGCGCCGATCTCACCAACCTCATTTCTGTCGTGTATAAATCAAACACGCACTCGTTATGTGTCCTCACGTTTTGCTCAAACACTTTCTTCGTGAATGGATTCATGCGTTCGCCATTCTCTTTCAACGCTTTCTCGACCATTCTCGTACCTCCTTTCAACTTCATAGTCCGTTCGAGCATTTTCGTCGTTTGCAGCCCGACGATCAGGGAATCGAGCACACAATCGTCCGCGATGTATCCAACCCCGTGGCTTAAAATCGTCGACGGCGTCTTCGAGTCGCAACACAAAACGCCTCCTTTGGCGATTTCTTTGTTTTGTTTATCTTCGACTTCTCTCAAAAGAGCTTTCGTTCTCTCTGTCGCCGAAGAAGGCGTAAACTGGCCGTCGAACGGGTCGTAGTTTTTCGCGATCCATTTCGCGACATCGATGGTATCCGAAGGAGGCGCTGTTGGAATTTCGCGTGGAAGCTTCTTCGATGGATCGAGCATGGTGTGCTGCAGACCAGAGACGGCGCGCGCGCGCGATAAAAGTGAAGAGCTTTTTTCGTATCTGTATCGAAACGTAACCAAAAAATACGCGATACAAATGCATACAAATGCGATATAAAAAAATACCACTGTTTGATGGAGGATCGAGAGTCGCCGAGAAGACTCGCGTCAAAAGGCGGGGCGAAGCATTCCAGGGGCACAAACATTCCACGCGCGAACCGCTGCTTCGCGAGTGGTAGTTCCGTCGACATCGAAGATATTTCCGCAATAAAAGAAGCGTGCGGTAACGAATGGGACTTTGAAACAGACGAATTCATCGCGAAAAATTGGGGATGGATACACTCCATCGACAGCATGACGTCCGTGGACGGACCGGGGCTTCGAGCGATGATGTTTTTTCAAGGGTGCCAGAAGCGATGCGCGTTCTGTTGCAACCCCGATTCCCTTCAGGAAGACGTCGGCAAGAAGATGAGCAAAGAGGACGTGTTTTCTGCGTTGGAGACGAAGGTTGCGTACTATAAGAAATCTGGCGGCGGGATAACACTGAGTGGAGGGGAGTGCATGTTACAGTATCGATTCGTGGTATCCTTGGCAAAAGAAGCACACAAGAGAGGATTAACAGCGATTATCGATACGGCCGCGCATGGAAACGAACAGATATGGGATTTCGTGTTGCCGAACATCGACATGGCGCTCGTGTGTTGCAAGAGCTCCAACCCGGAGAGATACGGAAAGATAACAGGTCGTCCGGAAAATTTTGGCGTCATGCTCGCGTTTTTGACGAAACTAGAGCAACACAAAGTGCCCACGTGGTTGAGATTTGTTTTGATGTCTAGCGACGACAAGGAGTTTCAAGAAATCGTTACCGACGGGGAAGAAGAGTTACTCGGGGTTGCCGCTCTCGCGAAGATGCACAAAAAGTGCATCAAAGGTGTCGAGATTTTACCCTACCATAACTTTGGTGCGTTCAAGTACAGAGAGATGAATATTCCTTACAGGTTAGAGAACATGAAAGCGCCAACTGATGATGTCATCAGACGTGCAAAACAAGTCATCGAAGGCGAAGGTGTAAAGGTTCTCTTGTGAAACTCATAATTTGTATGTCAAATTTCTTAGATTGAGGTGTTCATTAATAAATTGATTTTCTTCTTTTACATACACGCACGCAGAGCGCAATTAATGCTCGTAATTACTAGGTTCATGCGCAACTCTGTTAGCTCTTGCTCCGTATCTTCTCAATTTTTATCTTTTCGAACTTAACGACCCATTCTTTTTCGCAAAAAGCTTGGGATGGCTGATCGTCCACCTTCCGGTTGCTGCGGCGGCGCTTGCTGATTTCCCCATCCAGATAGCTCTTCTTGTTGTTGTTGCGCCGGAGGCATCTGCGGTGGTACGGCAGCTCTCGGCGCTCTTTGTTCCTCGACGCTCGATTGAGAAAATGGCGAAAAGCCCGTCGCAATCAACGTAATAGCAACCTCCCCATCTGCTAATTGCATGGTCGGGTTCACCACTGCCCCAAAGATAATCAACGCGGAGTCGTCGACTAAATCGTAAATCACCTCCGCCGCCTCGTTGACTTCGTGTAACGTCAAATCCTTCCCGCCAGAAATGTTCCACACGATACCGGTTGCTCGATCGATGCCCAAATCCAACAACGGAGACGAAATCGCCGCAGCCGCTGCATCTCTCGCTCTGTTCTTCCCAGTCGCGCGACCAATACCCATCAAAGACGACCCAGCGTCTGCCATCACTGCTCTCACATCCGCGAAATCGACGTTAATCAAACCCGGTAACACGATAATATCGCAAATACCTCGCACACCTTGTCTCAAAATATCATCCGCCAATAAAAACGCATCTTGCAACGGCAACGCGCCATCCACAGTCGTCAACAATCGGTCGTTCGGAATCACAATCAAAGTATCAACGTTCTGTCTCAACCTTTCCACCGCCTCCATCGCTTGATTATACCTCTGTCTGCCTTCAAACTTAAACGGCATGGTCACGATCCCAACTGTTAAAATCCCCGAGGTCTTCGCGACGTTCGCAACCACCGGCGCCGCTCCAGACCCGGTGCCGCCGCCCATCCCGGCCGTCACAAACACCATATCCGACCCTTTCAACGCGTCTTCGATCGATTTCCTTGACTCTTCTGCCGCTTTCTGCCCAATCTCCGGGTTCGACCCGGCGCCGAGACCTCTCGTCAGCGTTTCGCCAATCTGAATCGCGTTCGTTTTCGGCACGTTTGAAGATTTCAACGCTTGCGAGTCCGTGTTCACCACCCAAAACTCAACGCCTTGAATATCGGTTTCCACCATTCTGTTCACCGCGTTCGAGCCACCTCCGCCGACGCCAATCACCTTGCGACGCAAACGCGCGTTTTTTATTTCGTAGTCGATGAGGAGAGAGACGATGGATGGCGAGTCAGCGACATATAATAAAGCGTTTCCAAAAAAGCAGTTCGTTTCGATTTTGGCCAAAAAATCGTGAGCGAAAAACACCCACCCGATCGCGCGCGATCGAGCGAGACGAATGAAAACGACGACGAAAAAAAAGAGGTGTTACCTTGATGGACGCGGCGTTGGACGGTACCAGCGTCGGCGCCGTTTCGGCGGATGCCTCCTCGTTCTCGTTTTTCGCGGCGACGCGCGCCGTGGCGAGCGAGCGTCTCGCGGACCTGCGTTTGCGCAAAAGAATAAAGGTAATCATCAATGCGTGTGAATTATAATTGAGAGACATCTATATGGGAGACGACGATTCCCCGCGCAAAAATCGAAAGAGAGAGAGAGAGAAAAGACCCGTACCTGCGCTGATGACGCGCGCACTGGTAACGACGAGACGTCGTCGTCGCGGACGACGACGCGGCGACCAACGACGACGACATGTGTTTCTCTGAATCGAAGCTCCTCCCGCTTTTGTGGTGTCGTCAAGGCGTTTGCGACTCTCTTAAGAGAGATCTTACGTTTGGGGTTTTAAAAATGAAACAAAAACCCTAAACTCTACAGACACAAAACCCTAAACTCCAAAAGCCGTTGGTTTTGTATATCTCTTTTCTTTGTGTTTGTCAAAGGAAAAGACCGACGACTGCGTCTCTTCGAGCGATGACGACGTCGCCGACGGCAAAAAAGACGAGAGAGGAAGAGGAGGAGGAAGAGAAAGAGAAAGAGAAAGAAGATTTGTTCGAAATCGACGCGATAAACTTGGAAATCACGCGGTGCGAGCTGGCGTTGGTGCGACGCGATTCGCGATTGGATTTCGACACTACGTCTTTGTCGGGAGGAAAACAACGACTCGTGGAGAAGAAGAGATGGACGAGCCCGAACGCGACGGTGTACCGGAAACCGAGGGAACGACGGGAGAGAGAAAACGCGATCGTCGACGAGAAGACGTTTCCAGACGCGACGCCCGCGTGGACGGAGAAGAAGAAGACGACGACGCGTCCGAGAGAGTTTTTTGGTGCAACGCAGCAGACGAAAAGAGACGCAGTGAAAAAGGCGACGAATAGACACTCGCTCGAGCAGATACTGCAGAAAGCGGACGAAGAGACGCGGTCGACGTGCACGTTCCAACCAAAAACGATCGCGAAAGGATATTCAGAGGAAGACTCGGAACGGAGAAAGGCACGACGAGAACGTTTGCTCCAATCGAGGTTAGATATCGTGCGCGAGAGAGAAGCGGCGAAGAGAGAGGCGGAGAAGGCAATATTAGAGAAGGAGTGTACGTTTCGACCGAAGATTTTAGCATTGAAAAAAGGAAGTAAAAAAGAAGAAGAAGAAGAAGAAGGTACGAGCGTAAAATCTGTTAGCGAACGGTTACATGTGGAAGCGCAAGTGCGAGAGGAACGTTTACGAGAACGTCGCGAACACGAGGAGAAAAAAGTACAAAAGGAGTTGCGACACGCGTCGACGAAAAGAGCGACTTCTTCTCATTGCGCACCTATGCACGAACGGTTAAAAGGGATATCCGAGAAACGAGAACGCGTCATGCGCGAGGCGGCAAATAAAGTCGAAGAGGCGTTTCGAGAGGCACATACGTTCAAGCCGAAGAAGATGCGAAGTACTAGTGAAAAGTTAGCCGCGCTCGCGAATCGACGGAAGAAAGAGAACGGTGATAGTATGAAGTACCTAAAAACGACGAGAAGTGTAAATGACGCAGACAAGGATGGAAGTGAGAACTTAAAATCGTTCCCGAAGATTACCATCTCTGCAAACTCGGAAAAAATTATGCGCAAAAACATTCAAAACGGTAAAATTGGCGAAGGCTTCCTGGAGCGACAATACGAATTTGCCTCGAGAATTCGCGCGAAACGGGCGAATAGGAACGCGTTACACGAGCAAGTGTTTGAAAATGAGTGCACGTTTTCTCCAGACATACATTCGTCGTCAGAGAAACATTATTACGAGACACAAAGTGAACGATCCCGACGCTTGGCGATTACGGAGGTGCAAGACATGCACGAACGCGCTGAAAGTATGCGCCGAGAACGCGACGAACAATTCACGTTTATACCAAAGATCAATGACAAATCAAATGTCATAGCAAACGCGACGAACTTAGACGAACTCGCGAGTTCGAAATCCAATGACTTAGAAAGAGAAGCCGCAAAGCAATTGCACGAAATGGAGACGTTGAAGGAATGCACGTTTAGCCCACACGTGAACCAGAAAATAGACGACGCAGATTTTCTTCTCGCCGTGAGTAAGAAATCTGGCAGTTATGGTAAATACGACGTGGACACAATTACGTACCGAGTGAAATCTGAAAAGGAAATGCGCGAGTATAACCTGGAACGCGCCAGACGCGAACGCGTGTTTGAAGAGCGTAAAACTTGCACGTTTTCACCGCAGATTAAATCCGACATTGGCATTTCGAATCTGCACGTCCCCGCGGAAGAGATCGTCAAGGGCATAGATAAGTACTACGACAACGTCGAAAAAGCGACGAAAATGAAAGCTGAGAAGGAAAGTCGAAGACAAAAAGTATTTTTAGAAAATGTCTCGCAGTTAGACGTGCGACATAAGATTACAAAACCGAAAGAGTTCAATTTTGCCCGAAACCAAGCGCAAAGATTGAAAGAGAAGGAGGAAAAGTTGAATCGGGAGAAATTAAGACGCGAGATGAGAGAGTGCACGTTTCAACCGCAAATTAACGATTATTATCGTCCAGCGAGGACGAAGAGTGGTTTGGTGGCAACAACTTCTTAATGCAATATTCTGTTTTACATCATCAAGGAAACGCGGCTATGAGTGGCGTCAATTCTACTATTCTAGAGCTACTGTTTCGACTATTATTTTCTTCTCTGACTAAATTTTCTAACTTGCTAATATTCTCTGGACTACTGCCGAGCGAATTACTGGTCGTTTCAACGCATGCCGCGGCGACTTTGGAGCCGAAAGCAGCGGCATCGACATTTTCTTTGAAATTGAATTTGACCTTTGACGAAGAGGCGAGTTTGTATACGGTGCCTGCTACAAAAGCATCTCCGGCTCCGACCACGGATATGTTTGTACCGTTCACTTTCGCCGCCCCCACGTGCGCGTATCTCGTCTTGCCACTCTCGGCGCAACTCGAGGATACAATCGAGCCTAACTCGCCAAGCGTCAAAAACACCACTTTCACGCCGTGTGAATGCAAAATTTGCAAATCTCCGGCTAACACGTTTAAAGCGTCCTGCGCCGACGCAAACTTCAAATTCGGATTAAACGGACATGGCGACGGCGGCGATCCGGGCGCTAACTTTCTCCTTAACGCGTTCGCCATCTCGCGAAGCTCTTTCGCATTTGGCGACGTCGCGTCCACCATGTCCACTATACTTGCAATTTTCACCGACTTGGTCACGCTCGTAGGTTCGAAAAATACACACTCATGGTGTGGATCCTTACCATTCACGACGTTTCGTAAAGCCTCCTCAGATAGATTCGCATCGCAGACCACAAAACGCGTGCCAGATGACGAATTCACGTTCCTGAGAGGTATCTCCACATCCGCCACGTCCGCCACGCACGCGAACAGTTCGTTATCTCCATCGCACGCGTCTAATAAAGCTACTACCGTGGATGTTCTCGTACCAAAATCCGTTCTTACATCCTTCACATCAACTTTTAATTCCCGCTTCAACTGTTCGACCATTTTCCGTCCAAAGTCATCTCCTATTTGCGAGTGCATATGTACACTCAATCCATCGCGCGAAGATGAAACCAACGCCAAAGCGCCCAACGTTTCGCACATGTTCCTTCCAACACCTCCTGGCATGTACGAACACGATCCCGGGACCGAAGTGCCTCTCTCGAGCGATGCTTTATTATTGTTCTCACACTGGATATCCATCACAATCGCTCCATAAATGTGTATCGATGTTGAAGACGACGATGAACTCGTTCGATTACTCAACACGCGAGAGAGATGGTCGATGCGTCGTCGTGAAGATAAAGACGACGAGGTCGACGCATCGAGTCTTCCTCGTCGCATTCTTGCGAATACGTAATAATAAATACCTTTTTTTTTGTGACGCAGATGCTTAAGGGGGTGTTTGTTGCAAAAGAAAAAGGACATGCAAACTGAAGGAACACTACTTATATTCAAACGCAACAAATAAAAAA
>MDTG01103290.1_pt1 | contig 36414 bp, 34 predicted proteins | sample 811421 | NCBI WGS metagenome assembly MDTG01 (sample SAMN05326645, study PRJNA326480) | marine metagenome | isolation source: seawater | place: Pacific Ocean: South East | collected 2011
TAATCCATTTTAAAGGCTGGGTGGCAGAGTGGTCATGCAGCGGACTGCAAATCCGTGTACGCCGGTTCGATTCCGGCCTCAGCCTCCATTAAGTTATTAATAGATAAAAAATTAATTTTAAAAAGAATTTTCTATATAATACGTCTTTTAATTATATATATTGCTATGAAAATTCTTGTAATGGGTCTTCCTGGGAGCGGTAAAACTTATTTAACAAGTAGGCTCCAACCTCTTCTAAAATCTGCTTGGTACAATGCTGATAAAGTTAGAGAAATGGCAAATGACTGGGATTTTTCAGATGAAGGAAGAAATAGGCAGTCGAACAGAATGAGAGCTTTTGCAGATTTTGAAAAAGAAAATGGAAGATTTGTATTATGCGATTTTGTATGCCCAACAGTTGAAACTAGAAAAAATTTTGATGCTGACATTACAATTTGGATGGACACAATTAAAGAAGGAAGATTTGAAGATACAAACAATATTTTTGTTAAACCTAAGAGCGTAGACTTTCATATTACAGAGTGGAATGATAAAAATCATATTAATATTGCTCATGACCTATTAAAAAAAGATGTTTGATTGGAAAAAACCTACAGTCCAAATGTTAGGCAGATGGCAGCCATGGCACAGAGGTCATCAAGAACTCTTTAAAAGATGTTTAGCTAAAACTGGACAAGTAGTGATTCAAGTGAGAGATGTTAAGGGAGCATCTGGAGGAGATGGCCAAGAAGACAATCCTTTTGACTGGGATCAAGTTTGTAAAAATATTGAAATTGGCCTATCGAAAGATGGATTTAAAAGAGGTGTTGAGTATGAGATTATGTTAGTACCCAATATTGTTAACATAACCTATGGTAGGGGAGTTGGTTATACTTTTGATGAAGAAACTTTTGATAAATCTATAACTTCAATTAGTGCAACTAAAATTAGAAAAAAACTTCGCAATGAGGGCAAGTTAAAATAAATATTTCTAATTAGTCTAAAATAATTTAATGAAAAAAGTATTTACCCAATTATGAAAGTAGGAATTATTGGCTATGGTTTTGTTGGGAAAGCTCTTGCAAATGGAATAAATGATTCTGCAACAATCCTTAAAATTGATCCCAAACTAGGGACTTCAACTGAAGATTTGGTCAGCTTTAAGCCTGATATTGTATTTATATGCGTACCTACACCTCTAAAAGAAGATTTAACCTTAGACCCAAATAATGTTAATTCAGTAATTGAAGAGATATTAAAATTTAATATTAATTCTTTGATAGTCTTGAAAAGCACGATTCTTCCAAACTATATAAGCGTCATTGATAAGAGAATAAAAAGATTTATTTATAATCCAGAATTCCTAAGAGAAAATAGCGCTAATGAAGATTTTATAAATTCTGATCTTATTGTTTTTGGTGGCGAAGAGGAAGAAATTAAGGAAATGAAAAGTTTCTATGAGAATAATACAAAATGCACATCTAAAGACTACATTGAAACAGACATAATTACGGCATCACTTATTAAATATACTATTAACTCTTTTCTTGCAACAAAAGTAATATTTTTTAACGAAATAAGAGATATTTTTAATAAGTCAGAAGCGACTGAAACCTGGGATAATTTTATTAAGGCTTTGTCACATGATAAAAGAATTGGGGACTCTCATATGCAAGTTCCTGGCCCTGATGGAAGATTTGGTTATGGTGGGGCCTGTTTTCCAAAAGATACAAATGCGATTTATAAATATTCAAAAGACATAGAAGCTGAATTTAAGCTACTCAAGAAAGTAATTTCTCTTAATAATTATATTAGAGCAGAGTATAATGAACCTTTTGATAGAGAATTAGAGCAAAATATTAATTTCAAAGAAAATTTAGAGGAGTAAATTTGATTTTAGCCCGAGTGGTGGAATTGGTAGACACAAGGGATTTAAAATCCCTCGATAGAAATATCGTGCCGGTTCAAGTCCGGCCTCGGGCACCATTAGTTAAATTGATCAAAAAAACGTATTATATTGAAACATATTTTTAAGATTTTTAACTATAAGATTTATTATAAGTATTCATGAATTACAAAATAGATACAGATAAAGGTACAGAAAAAGATATAGATTATATTGATATTTTCGATCTTCTATTAGCAATCTATAAGAAAAAAATGTTAATTCTATTGGCATCTATTTTTGCCCTAGGCATGTCAGCTCTTTATTCAATTTCACTACCAAATATATATACGTCAGAGACACTTTTAGTATCTAATAATCAAGCCAAATCAATGTCTTCTATGTTGGGTTCATACTCTATGATCGCTAATATTGCTGGAGTAGAATTGCCGGGAGAGTCAAATACAAAAACACAAGAAGCAATAGAGCGACTAAAATCACTTGAATTCTTTTCTTCTTACATATTACCTGAAGTAAAAGCTGAAGACTTATTTGCAGTTTCAAGATGGGACATGATTGAAAATACTATTATTTATGATGAAAATATTTTTGATTCTAGAACGAAAAAATGGGTTAGAAAGTATTCTCCCCCAATGTCTGCAGAACCATCTTCCCAGGAATTGCATAAAAAATTTCTTCAAAATTTTTCAGTAACTTTTTATAAAGATACCGGCTTTGTATCACTTCAATATTCACACAAATCACCTTATGTGGCGAAGGATTGGCTGGACGTAATTACGTTTAATATTAATGAGAGTATGAGAAACGAAGATAAAGATGCTTCATTAAGATCAATAAATTTTTTAAATACACAATCTGAGAAAAATCGGATCGCAGAAATTGGGGATGTAATCTCACAACTTCTTAAATCGCAGATGGAAACCTTAATGCTTGCATCTGCAAGTGACAATTATGTCTTTAAGGTTATCGAGAAACCCTATGTTCCTGAACTTAAAAGTTCTCCCTCTCGTTCGTTTATAGTTATTTTTGGAACTTTCTTAGGCCTAATTCTATCTTTGACATTTATTATTGCTCAAGAATTTTTTAAGAAAAGATCCACTAAATAATATGAGAAATATATTTATGGTTTTTGGTACAAGACCAGAAGCTATAAAAATGGCTCCATTGATAAATCTTTTGTCTGCTGATGAAAGATTTGTTCTCAAGATTTGTGTTACCGGGCAGCACAGGGAAATGCTTGATCAAGTTCTTGAATTATTTGAAATCCAACCAGATTTTGACCTGAACATAATGCAACCAGGACAATCACTAGCTGAAATTACTTCGAAGATTTCACTGAAGCTAGAAAAGATTTTAGAAAAAGAAAAACCTGACTTAATCCTTGTACATGGAGACACCGCAACATCTTTTGTAGCTGCACTAGTTGGTTATTTTATGCAGATTGCTGTCGGTCATGTTGAGGCAGGATTAAGATCAAATGATCTTTATTCGCCTTGGCCTGAAGAAGGTAATAGAAAGTTAACAGGAGCAATAGCAACCTATCATTTTGCACCAACAAACCAATCTAAGAAAAACTTGATTCAAGAAAATATTGCTGAAGAAAATATTGTTGTAACAGGAAATACAGTTATTGATTCATTGTTGCACATTAATAATATGATTGATTTAGATCTGAATCTCTCTAATAAACTACAAAAACAATTTAATTATCTTGATACTAAAAAGAAATTAATCTTAGTCACAGGCCACAGAAGAGAAAGTTTTGGAGACGGATTTGAAAGAATTTGTAATGCCTTAAGAAAAATTGCAAACGATAATGATGATGTGCAAATATTATACCCCGTTCATCTTAATCCAAATGTCCAAGATCCTGTTAAAAGAATACTATCCAACCAAGAAAACATTTTTTTAGTTCCCCCACAGGACTATCTCCCATTTTGTTTTCTGATGAAACAATCTTACCTGATTCTAACAGACTCAGGAGGCATTCAAGAGGAAGCTCCCTCACTAGGAAAACCAGTTTTAGTTCTTAGAGAAAAATCTGAGCGACCAGAGGCAATTAATGCTGGAACAGTTAAACTGGTTGGAACAAATGAAGAGCTAATTGTTAAGGAGGTTAACAACTTGCTACATAATGAAACAGAGTATAGTTCGATGAGCTTATCACATAATCCATATGGGGATGGTTCTGCATCAAAACGTATTATTGAATTTATTGTAAATATGAAAAAAAATGCTAACTGATAAAACTATCTCAGTGTATGGAATGGGCTACATTGGATTGCCTACAGCAACTATGATTGCTTCCAAGAATTATAAAGTAATTGGTGTAGATATTAATAATTTAGCAGTAGAAACAATTAATAGAGGTGAAATCCATATTATTGAACCAGGTTTAGAAGAGCTTGTATCAAAAGTAGTTTCAAGTGGAAATCTAAGAGCTACGTTACAGCCAGAAGAATCCGATATATTTATAATTGCTGTTCCTACACCATTCATAGGTGAAGCTTCAGATAATTCACAACCCAACCCTGATTTAAGTTTTATAAAAAAAGCAATTACATCTATTTCTACAGTCTTAAAAAAAGATGATTTAATAATACTTGAGTCTACATCACCAGCTGGAACAACTGAAAAAATATCAGAATGGCTTCAAAATTTGAGAAAAGATTTGACCATGCCGCATGCTTATGGAGATAGTTCAGATATAAGGATTGCTTATTGTCCAGAAAGAGTGCTACCTGGAAATGTAATTACTGAGCTTATTGAAAATGATAGGGTGATAGGGGGAATAACTGATACTTGTTCAAAAAAAGCTGAAGAACTATACAAGATTTTTGTTAAAGGCAGGTGCCATATAACTAATTCTCGAACTGCAGAGATGACAAAACTCACTGAAAATGCTTCCAGGGATGTAAGCATCGCATTCGCAAATGAATTATCAATTATATGCGATAAGCTGGATATTAATATTTGGGAGCTTATTAAGTTATCTAATCTTCATCCTAGGGTAAATATTCTAAATCCAGGAGCCGGTGTTGGTGGACATTGTATTGCCGTAGATCCATGGTTCATTGTTTCAGAAAATCCTGAAGATTCTAATCTCATTTCTATGGCAAGAAGAGTAAATGACAATAAACCCGAATGGGTCTTAAATAAAATAAAGTCTGCTATTAACAAGCATCCAAAAAAAGGAAGAAAGAATATTCTATGTCTTGGAATTTCATTCAAGCCTGACATTGATGATTTGAGAGAAAGTCCAGCAAAGCTAATTGTTGAAAAGTTAACTAATCAATCTTTAGGCGATATTCTTATTACTGAGCCCAACATAAATGAGTTACCTCCTTCAATTAAAAATCATGCAAAACTAATAAACTTGGAGGACGGACTAAAACTTGCAGATATTATAGTGGTGCTAGTAAATCATTCGTCTTTTAACAAGAACTCAATAAAGATTTGTAAGGATCAGATTCTAGTAGATGTTTGTGGAGCTACTGATGAATTTCAATTTAAAAAATAAAATATTTAATATCAAAATGATATGAAGAAACTAGTTATTTCCTGTACAGTGGGTTGGGCTTATAGAAACCTTATCCATACCAAGGTTGTAGAAGAGTTATCTAACAGGTATAAAGTAGTTCTACTATGCAATGAAATTACCTATAAGCCAGTTAAAGAAATCTTACATAACAAGACTAATATACAAGTTGAAAGAATTAATCTAAAAAGCTCTTTTCTTGCCAATAAACTTAAAAGCCTCCTTTCGTTAATCTTAATTATGCGAATTGCGCCCAACACTTCAAAATGGATATACCCAAAATTAACATCTTATAAATTAGTGAATAAAGTATTACCGATATTTGAGCCAATCATAAGGAATTTATATTTATTCTTAATTAGCAAGGAGACTATTAAAAAAAATTTAAAACACAAACTTGGTAAAGTTGATAAATTCATTTTTACATCGCCATTTGGCTGGGAGGATCAATTATTTCAAATGAATGTAAACAATGATTGTGACATATATCACCTTTATTTGAGTTGGGACAACATATACTCAAAAGGATTTTCTTTGAAGGCAAAGAAATATCTTGTCTGGACAGATTTTATGAAATCAACTGTTGCACTAATTCATAAGTGTCCTCTTGAAGATATTCATACCATCGAAGTTCCTCATCTGGGAGGAGTTTCACAGAAAAATGACATCCCAAAAAAGAACTTATTATATTCTTGCATTAGCGGAAAGAATTATCCAAATGAAATTGGTCTGGTTAGGCAAATTAAAGATTGGTTCGTTAAAGATTTAAATAAATATTTTGATAAATTTATTATCAGAACGCACCCAGCAGGACCTAATTTTATTTTTGATGAGCTTGAAGATCACTCAAGGAATATTTTTGTTTCTCATCCTTCAAAGGCAAAAGAGGAAAGTTTATATTTTTGGAATCCTGATGAAACTGAATTGAATACATTATCTGATTTAATGGCAAGCTCTATTACCAATATAAATGTAGCATCTACGATGTCAATTGACGCAAGAACACATAATTGCGAAATATTAAATATTGCATTCCATGATGATGAGTCATTAGATGCTCAGGTTAAGTCATATTATTTACTAGATCATTATAAGAATTTAGTTCAGTTAGGAATTGTAAAAGTTATTTACAGGAAGAATGATCTTAAATCAGCAATAATAGATACAGCCATTAATCCTGATAGAAGATCTCAGGAAAAATTTGATAGTATCTTTGATGCAAGTAAAAGCTCTTTTAAGAAGCTTTTTAACGCGATAGACTAGGGATTATGAAAAAACCATACATAATTGCAGAAATTGCCCAAGCACATGATGGAAACATAAATATTGCTCATGCTTTTATTGACGCTGTTGCAAAAACTAAAACAGCAAGTGCTATAAAATTTCAAACTCATATAGCCGCTGAAGAAAGTACTGTATCTGAGGAGTGGAGAAAAGAATTCTCTCATTTAACTGAGACAAGATATGAATATTGGGAAAGAATGGAATTTAGCGAGCATCAATGGAAGCAACTGAAGAACCATTGCGAGGATGCTAATTTGGAATTTCTTTCAAGCCCATTTTCATTGGCGGCAGCAAAATTATTAGCAAACATTGGAATGAAAACTTGGAAAATAGCATCAGGAGAAGTTACCAATTTTCCTATGATTGACTATATTGCTAGTTTAAACAATCAAAGATTTATAATTTCTACTGGCCTTTGCAGTGACTCTGAGCTTGAAAAGTGTATTGAAAGGATAAAAAAATATAATAATTCTATAGAAATACTGGCTTGTACATCTAAGTATCCTTCTCCCTTAGAAGAAATAGACCTTTTTTCAATGTTGTCTATGAAAAAGAAATTTGATTGTCTCGTAGGGCTCTCTGATCATTCTTCCTCAATCTATCCTTCATTAGCTGCTTATACTCTAGGTGCAAGCATTTTAGAGGTTCATGTTACATTCCATAAAGATTATTTTGGACCAGATAATCCAGCATCCATCACATTAGAAGATTTTGTTGAGTTGGGTAATGGCATAGACCAATTGAGTAAATTACTAAAACAAAACAAAGCAAAAGATAATACCAACTCTAGCTTGATGAGGGATTTGTTTTACAAAAGTATAGTTCTAAAAAAAGACATAAAAAAAGGTGATATTTTCGATATAGATAATTTTTTATATCTCAAGCCTGGTACTGGTATACCCGCATCCGAATATAAAAATATTCAAGGCTTAAAGGCTTCAAGAGATATTAAAGCTGGTGAAGTTTTGCTTGAAGGCGATATAAGAGGGTATAAAAAATGAAGAAGAGATTGTTATGTGTTATTACAGCTCGTGCCAGCTATTCAAGAATAAGAACAGTCTTGTTGCATTTAATGGAAATAAATGATCTTGATCTTCAAGTTGCAGTTAGTGCATCAGCATCAGATCCACTTTATGGGAGCATAATTGATATTCTAAAAAATGATGGCCATAAGAATATACATGTCTTTGAAAATAATTTATCACAAACTTCTTCAACAACTGCCATCAAAGTAGTTGCATTAAGTTTGATGGATATAGAATCGTATATAAGGTTCAAAGAATTTGATGGAATAATTACTATTGCTGATAGATATGAAACAATCGCAACTGCGATATGCTCAAGCTATTCAAATACAAAACTTTTCCATATCCAGGGAGGAGAAAATTCTGGAAATATTGATGATAAAGTAAGGAATGCGATATCTATGATGGCTGATTTTCACTTCCCGTCTACTAAACTTTCTGCAGAAAACCTTGAAAAATTTGGAATCAAAAGTAACTGCATATTTGAGTATGGGTGTCCATCAGTTGATCAGTTCGTGAGTATTAAAAAGTCAAACCACAGTTTTAATTTAAAAGAACTTCTAAATACAAGTTCAATAGGGGATGCTGAAATAGAAGAAAATAGTTTTCACGTTATTATGATGCATCCTGAAACAAATAAAATTGTTGAAAATTTTGAGTATGCAAGTTATTTAATTGAATTAGTTAGTAATTATAAAAAAGATAAATTCCTTTGGTTTTGGCCTAATAGTGACCCATCAAGCAGTTATATCTCAAAAGCTTTAAGAATTTTTAGAGAAACAGAAGACAATTCAAATGTTAGATTTATAAAAAATGTACCTCCAGAAACTTTTATTAATTTGTTGCAAAACTCTCTTTCTCTTATTGGTAACTCATCAGTTGGAGTGAGAGAAACCTCCATACTGGGTATACCTGTCTTAAATATTGGTGAGAGACAAAGGAATAGAGAGTCACATAAAAATGTAATGAGTTGTGATTGGGAAAAATCTCAAATCTTTAAAAAATTTGATTTAATCAAAAAAACTAAAAGAAACAAACCGGACTTCACTTATGGCAAAGGAAGAGCTGGCAAAAAAATAGCAAAGAAAATTTTTGAACTTCTATGAAAAATATTTCTTTGATACCCGCAAGAAAAAACTCAAAAGGCGTCACAAAGAAAAATAAAAGATTACTTGGTGGGATACCTTTATTTGCACATTCAGTAAACTTTTCTACTCAATCTAAGCTAATTGATAAAACAGTTATAAATTCTGATGATGAAGATATCCTAAATTATTGTAAAACTAATTATAAGAAAGTAGATTTATTTAGAAGGTCCAAAAATTTGGCTGAAGATAGTACCCCAATGATTGATGTATTGTGCGACTATCTATCCAATATTGACAATAACCCAGAATTTATAACTTTACTCCAACCAACTTCACCATTGAGAAGTCAGGAAGATTTAAATTCAATGTATAAAATTATTAATGAAAATCCTAATATTGATTGCATAACCTCTATCCAAGAAGTGCCACAGCATCTATCACCATATCTAATGTTTCATTTAAACGATGACATTATGGATCCATTATTTAAAGAAGTGCCAACAAGAAGACAAGAGGTAAAGACAACTTTTATTAGAGACGGACAGATTTATATTTTCAGAATATCCTCACTCCTTAAAAATAAAAAAATTATTACAAATCAGACATATGGTTATGTTTCCTCTATAAAAGGAATAAATATTGATAGTGAAGAGGATTGGAGTAATGCAGTTAAGTTATTTGAAGATTCCTAAGCTAAATATTTTCCTATTATTGGCAGGGCCTGGTCTATACTCGATTCAACTTTTGAGCAGATTTGCAGTTCCTGAAATATTTTATAGACAAATAATAGATATTCTATATTTTTTTATAGTTCTTTTTATTGGATTATTTTTTTTTAGAATACCAGTTAAAACAACAACAAAATACATAAGCTTATTTACATTAGCAACTTTAATAATTAATACAATAAGCCTTATAAATGGTTATGCAACATTGTTTCATACACTTTATGTGTCGCTGCTTCTAATAATTTTTCCTGCTCTTATAAGCATTATCACTTTAAGCAAATCAAAAGAAATATATATTAGAAGTTTTATATATTACTTTGTTCTCCCTTTGCTTTTTTTGAACTTCGCTATTGCATTTATTGAGTTATATTTAAGAGGAGCAACTAGTTTTGGAAGTTTACAAATTACTGGAAGAAGCTATGAATTGATAGCATTAAGCATCCTTTCTTTATTGTTGTTGGTAAGTTCTAGGAAAAACTCAAGTAGAGGAATCTTCTTTGGCTATATGATTACCACGTTATTAAGTTTCTCTAGAGGAGCAATTGCAACATTTTCGATAATATTTTTTTCAAACCTTCTAAAAAGCTTTAAAAAAATCTTAATATTAATACTGATTGTGTTAATTATGATTTTCATTTTTATGTTTTTTGGGGTGGATAATGATTTCATTGACAGAAATTTTTTTAATATTTATTCATTTTGGAGGCTAAGATTAAATCTTGAACAAGGTTTTGCTGGAGCTACAGACTTTTTAGCTGCATATCAGAGTAGACAAGTAATTGCATCGCAATGTTTTGAAGGAATATCTAGATACCCTATATTTGGAGTTGGTATTGGTTCTATACAATCTTTCTTTTTAATAAATTATACCGATGTAGCATATAGCGGATGCCATAATTTTTTCATTACTGCATTCCTGGAGAGAGGGATAATAGGTGGTTTTATTGGTCTTGGATTAATTTTATTTACTGGACTCAAAGTTCTCCAGTGGTCATTGATGTTAAGAGAATTTTATCCTCTCATTTTATTTTTTATGTTTCTTGTGTTTATTACTTCGACCGGATCCGGGTTTTCAATTATGAGTGATAGCATAAGAAATCCAAATGTTTTAATAACTTTATTATTAATAATTTCCAGCTTTAGATTGCCAAGAAGAAATGTATAAGATAGTAAAAAGAATTTTAATTGGTAAATTTTTGTTAATGTCAACAGTGGCTTTATCAACACTAATTGTATCTTCTCAACTTGGACCAACTAATTTTGGGTTTGTTGCTTCAGTAATAGCTATTTCTAGTTTTTTTTCAACGAGTTTAATAGGACCAATTACAACATTAATTCTGAGAGAACCAATCACCCCAAACCCAAAAATCGCAATGTCAACTTGGAAGATGTATGCAATATCATGCGCAATTTACATCATATTCTTATTGTTATTATTCATAATTAAAGATGAACGGATTCTTCAGTTGCATGCCTCAGTTTATTTAATAATTGTCATGCTAGCAGGCCTTAATAGCTTAATTACCGCATTCTTTTTTAGTAATAGCAAAATTAGTAAGGTAAATATTCATTCAATTTCTCCTGAAATAATTTTTTTAATAATTATTCTAATCCTTTTATTCATTAAAGAGCTTACAATTGAAAATGTTTTAATCGCCTGGATATCACAAGCAACTTTTGCAATTTTCTTAGTTGTTTATCAAAGAAAGAATTTGCTAACGAAAATTTTTAAACGCTACTATCATAAATATGATTTTGTATCATCAATTATGCTCGGAGTTCAGAATTTATTTCGTGACAGAGCAATCCTAATAATTGGTCCATTACTATTTTCATTTTCCGACCTTGGTAAATTAGCATTCTACTTAATGATAATTAAGATTTTTATTTCACTAAACGGATCACTTGCAAACCTGATTATTTCTAAAAAAGATGCTTTTAACGAAGATAGATCACTAATCAAGAATTGGATATATTTATTGATTTTAACAACCGCAATTTTCTTTCTTTGTGTTTATTTATTTAATCAAACGAACATACTTATAGATTATCACATCAATGAATTTCAAATTCTTTCAATTTCTGCAACATTATTCTTTTCTTTCTTATTTAGCTTACAGCTAAATAATATATATGCTAATTATCAATTAAAGCCTTTTGCAATTTATCAAACCATTGTGACGTTTTGTGTTCTATTTTTTATATATATTTTCAGAGAAAGTTTTGATTTATTTTTTATTAATGCATTTATAGTCACAGTCATGAGTATATCGATCGCCATATATAGTCTAGTATGTACAGAAAAAAAACTAAAAAAAATGTAAAATCCGAATATGTTATTTAAAATTTTTAGAAGACTATTAATGATTGCAAAAAGAAGAAAAATGATATCTTATGGCAAGAATGTAAAGTTTGATCCATTTTCTTTTATATCATATGAAACGGTGCATTGTGGCGAAAACATATATATTGGACCAAATGCATTTATCTCTAGCACTCACTCAAATATTTTTATTGGGAGTAATACTATATTTGGACCAAATGTAAGCATTTATGGCGGTAATCATATTTTTGATAGAGTTGGTGAATTGATAAGTAATATAAAAAAAGATGATACCCACAAAGATAAAGATGTAAAAATAGGCAGTGAAGTTTGGATTGGAGGAAATGTTGTAATATTAACAGGTATTACGATTGGCAATGGAGCAATTGTAGGCGCAGGATCAGTAGTAACTAGAGACATTGAGCCTTATTCAATAAATGTTGGAAATCCTTGCAAAAAAGTAGCCATGAGATTTTCAGATTCAGACATTGAAAAACATGAATCAATTATTTTGAGTAATCTTATATAAAATCTTTTTCCATAAAGAAATGAATATTAATCTTAAAAATTTCACATATTCAAGATATGTGGATATCGATTTATCAATTGATATGCTTCGAAACTATACTAAAAATAAAGATTATACTTTCATGGTAAGTCATAACGAGCTTATAAAAGATGATCTTAAAGATTTTGAAAATGTTAAAAAAATAAGTGCAGTTATTGATATATTAGAAGATGATGATCTTCAATTAATGAAATGTCATTCAACCACAAGGAATGAGATAAGAAGAACATTTAAATCAAATGATTTCGAAGTATTTCTTAATCCAAAAGTTGATAAAGAGCTATTAAATTTTTATAACAAGTGTGAATGGGAGAGGGGCTGGATTCCAGTTCCAAGCGAGGAACTTAAAGCATCCATAATTATAGGAGTCAAGTATCAGGGTAATTATATTGCTGGTATGTCAGCCTATCATGGTAGAGAAATTATGAGAATTGCACGAATATTTAGCAGAAGAAAAAGTGCAGAACATGCTGAGTGGCCTCAGGTAATTTTTGCAGCATGCTCAAAAAGAGTAGTATTTGAATATACAAAGTTATGCAGGGATATGGGATTAAGTGCGCTTGATCTTGGGGGAATCGACTTTAGTTCAAGCGCCAAATCAGGCATATCAAAATATAAGATGTCATTTGGATCAAAGGAAAAAGATGTAAGGATTTATAGGTTTAAAGGCACTAAGTTTAATGATCTAAATGAAGAAATTAATAAAATGGAACGTGATTTAACTTAAGTTAATATTAGTTTCTAAGTATAATTATCACCAAAACAAGACACATATTATTAAATGTTTAAAAAGATTGAAATTTGGATTTTATATTTCACAGTAATAATTTTACTTTTATTCAGTTTATTGTTTGGTTTGCTTGTTAGGCAAGAACTTGTTGGAAGCACTAAATTAGGATGGGTATCTAAATCTGCACTTTTTTTAGCTGAAATACCAGTAAATATTAAGAGATTATTAACTGTTGATGTTTATGTCGAGGATAGATTTCCTGGTTTGAAGGGTTTTTCTGGCGATAGCTTAGATTATGAGTCCTATATTTTATTGTCAAGATATGATGTTGATCTTCATGAAAGCTTAGTAGAGCTTATAGATCTTAGAAATTTTGAAATCTTACATACTTGGAATCCCGATCTAAATTTAATGAATAAATCCATTAATACAGAATTTGAATTTAAGTATGAAGAAAGAGATAGAAATGAAAATAGAGCAAGAATCTGGTCACCTCTGCTAACAAGTGATGGAGGCCTGGTCTTTCACTTATATTCAAGCCCGTTAAGAAAAATAGATGAATGCTCTAAAATTCTGTTTGAAAATCAAGTTGATGCTTTTCGTCATTCGATCGAAATAAATGAAGATCAAGAGTTATGGGTCCCATCTTATCTATATCCTCAACAAACTGCCAAAGAAAAAATAGGAAGGCAACCCCTTTATGAATCTGGTTTTCATGATGATGCGATTACTAAATTAAATTCGGATGGTGAGGTAATATTTCAGAAATCTGTTTCAGATATTTTTATTAAGAATGGTTTGGAATATCTTTTATTTGCAACTGGCGATCAAAGATTTACGTATGATCCAATTCATTTAAATGATATTCAGCCTGTTAATTTTGATACCAAGTATTGGAAAAAAGGAGATCTTTTTCTTTCATTTCGTCATCAGTCTATGGTTATTTTATACAGACCATCAACTGATAATATTATTTGGATTGGCACTGGTCCATTTTTTCATCAGCATGATGTTGATATTCTCGATGATCATCGAATATCGGTATTTAATAACAATTCAAAAGATTTTTTAGATGGTGATGTTGTTGATGGAAATAACCAGGTCGTAATTTATGACTTTTCTACTGAAAAATACTCATTATATTTAAATGAAGGCCTAATTAACAATGATGTTAGAACTATTACTGAGGGAAGAAGCCAAATATTGCCTAATGGTGACTTGTTTATTGAAGAGTCAAATTATGGAAGAACACTTTTTTTTAATAATAATGGTGACCTTCAATGGACTCATGTTAATAGAGGTGTTAACGGTAATATTGGTAGAGTGAGTTGGTCAAGGATTTTATATTCTGAACGAGATCTAAGGAATGTAAAAAATTTTTTAGATAGCAAGAAAAATTGCAGTAATGATTAACATATATATAAATTAAACTATGCAAGCAATAATGTATCACTATGTTAGGGAGCTTGATCCAAAACTTCCAAATTTTAGGTATCTCGACATTAAAAATTTTAGGAAACAGCTATCCTTCTTTAAAAAAAATTATGGTTTTGTGGAGAAAGATGAATGGTTGGAATTTATTGAATTTGGAAAACTCCCGAAAAATAAAAATAAAATTCTTTTAACTTTTGATGATGCTATGAGTTGTCACTATGATTATGTCTTTCCAGAACTTATATCTAGCAATTTGTGGGGAACATTTTATGTACCTACATATCCATATTCTGAAAAAAAGGTATTAGATGTCCATAGAATCCATCTTTTATGCGGTTCTTATGACGGAAGAGATCTTTTGAGTCTTGTTTCAAAGATTATTACAGATGAAATGGTTCCTGATAAAAAAAAGCTTTCTTTTAAAAATGAAACATATACCACTCAAGAAAACTATGAAGGTATATCGGAATTTAAAAGAATCTTGAATTACTATATTAGTTATGAGTATAGATCAGATGTAATTGATTCGATAATTAGTGAGTTAGATTTTAATATTCAATGTGATGATTTTTATGTTCCTTTAGATTCCCTAGAGGATATGAAGAAAAATGGGATGATAATAGGATCTCACTCCTCAACACATCCTTTGATGAGCAAGTTAGATTTTGATCAGCAAAAAGAGGAAATCACAAATTCTATGAATGTACTTAATGATTTACTTGACAGTAGGTTTAAAACATATTGTCACCCCTATGGTGGCAAGCATTCATTCAATGAAGATACTATTAATATTTTAGAAGAATTGGGTTTTGCATATTCTTTCATGGTTGAGCCCAGACACATTAATCAAGATGACTTCGAAAAATCAAGATTTGCTTTACCTAGATATGATTGCAATATGTTCAATCATGGTAAAGCCTCTTAGATGGACTCATTCGAATTGTTATATTTAAATGAAAACTAAAAAGAGAATATATTTCTATGGTCGCTTTCCGGCAAAGAGAGAGGTAGGAGGCGTGACAACTTTTACATTTGATGCTGCTTCAATAATGGATAATGAAACAACAAGTTTTATTGACATGTGGGAGGCAGAAGAAAAAAAGATTCCGAACAATACAAATTATTCAATAATTAATAGAAGAAGTATATTGGGTATTTTACGAATCCTTTTTAAAATAGTAAAACCAAATACAACTCATTTTTTTAATTTCTCAAATTCATTTGTTGCCATTTTTTTCTTTTTTATTCCAAAACTTTATTCAAATAAATGGGTTGTGATATTTCATAATGGTGAACAAGGCAAGTCTTATGAAAACAAAGGCAGGTTGTTTCAATTATTATTCAAAATTGGCATTAATAAATTTGATAGAGTGGGGTATATATCAGAATTACAAAATAGGTTTTTTTCTAGGGTATATAAAGGCAATTTAATAAAAATTTCTCCTTTAATAAAAAAAAGGAAAATCGATAGCTATGTTAATAAGGTTAATAAAAACCAAAAATATACAGTATTACTCTCTGGATTCCCTACTCATATTTATAGGTTGGTTGAAACACTGGAGGTTATCAAAGAAATTAACAGAGAAAGGGAGAAGATATATGTAAATATATGTATTTATGGTGAGGCTAATTTGTCTTCAAAAGAAAACCTTACAAATGAAATAGAACGTTTTGTAAAAGAAAATCATTGGGTAAATTTGTATTCACATATTGATAATGAAGCTTTTTCTGATGTCATGTCATCTTCATCAGTATACGTAAGAATGAATTCTGAGGATAGCTTTGGTCTTGTAGTTGCAGAAGCAATTGAAAGCGGAATACCGGCTATTGCAACAAGCGTTTGTGAGAGATATCCAGGAACTCATTTGATAGAAAAAGATAATTTTAATTTACTTAAAAAAACTTTATTGGGGATAATAAATGGAAAAAGCCTTGATAGCTTGCTTCCTATTCAACCAGTTGGTAAAACAACTATGTCAATTATAAATTTTTCTGATTTTAATGAATAATAGATTTAAACCACTTTTTTACGAAAAAGATGCCTTAATATTTTCAAGAAGGAATAAGATCTTTAAGTTAAATAATGATGAATCAATAGAATACCTTTTTTCGCTGCCAAGTAATTTTTTTATTTTGGTTATTTCTTATTTTAGGATCATAAGCAGATTATTAAGGCTAGATGTATACAATGCCATCCTTTATAAGAACAAATATTACATATGCTTCCTTCGAAAATTATATGTTTATGATACAAAAACAAAGATACTCAAAGTAGAAATGAATTTTAAAAATAGTAATGGCCCTTTGAGCTTCATGATTGGTAAGAATCTTAAAGGTTTTGAGAATACATTATATTTCGGTGATTACATCAGTGACAGCAACTTTAATGAAACATCTATATACAAGAAAAATCTACAGAATAATGAATGGACTAAATGCTATGTATTTCCTGAAGGTAAGATTAATCATATTCATTCTATTGTTCCAGATATTGAGAATGACTGTGCATGGATATTAACAGGCGATTATGGAGAATCTTATGGTATTTACATGGCAAAAGATAACTTTACCGATGTTAAACCAATCATTACAGGGCATCAAGATTATAGGTCTTGCGTCGCATTCGCTACTAAAAAAGGTCTGCTGTATGCAACGGATTCACATCTTGAGCTTAACTCAATAAGATTGCTTCAAAAAAATGATGATAAATGGATCAGTGAATATTTATTTCCTCTTAATGGGCCTGTAATATATGGCTGTGAATTATTAGACTATTATATATTTGCAACCTCGGTAGAGCCCGGGTTGGAAAAAAAGAGCTTTATCGGCTCATTATTTGACTTAAAAAAAGGGCCAGGAATTATTCACAATAGAGTTGAAATTGTTGGTATTAGGAAGAGAGATATGAAACTTATTCAGGTTTATAAAAATCCTAAAGATTTCTATCCATCAAGACTATTTCAATTTGGCTCTGCTATGTTCCCTTTAAATGCTAATAAACAGAATATGCTTCCAGCATATTTTAATGCTACAAAATTCTATGAAGGTAGAACAAAGTTTTTTGATTTGCTAGACTGCGACAATACGGATAATTTAAATACATAATTAGATTATCAACAAATCTAATTCATTTCATTAAGGATATTAAATGTGTGGAATTGTTGGCGTTTCAATTAACAACGAATCAAAGAATTTCTCTCAAAACGAAAAAAATTTTATTTCAAATAATTTTAATAATGCAATAGAAGCCATAAAGCATAGAGGTCCAGATGGTTCCGGCTCAATGATACTTGAGAGTAAGGGAATATTTTTAGGTCACACAAGGCTTTCAATAATTGATTTAAGCTCTGCAGGCACACAGCCAATGTATTCCAATGATGGCAATATCACAATTATCTTTAACGGAGAAATATATAATTATATTCATTTAAAGGAAATTCTTGAGGATTTAGGATATAAGTTTTTATCAAGCTCAGATACTGAAGTTTTAATTTATCTATATATTGAATATGGGTTAGAGTGCTTTGAATTATTAGATGGTATTTTTTCAATTGCCATATACGATAAAAAAAATGATGAATTAATTTTATGTAGAGATGGTATGGGGGTGAAACCTCTCTATTATTTTAACGAGGATGATTTATTTGTTTTTTCAAGCGAAATAAAATCAATAGAAAAGTTAGTCTCAAAAAAAAGGTTATCCTTAAGTAAAGATGATATAAACAGATATTTAACATTCCAGTGGTGCCCAGGAGATGGTACTACTTATAGAGAAATTAAAAAATTAAATCCTGGAGAGATATATATTATTAAAAAAGGATTAATTGATAGCAAGAAAACTTTCTACGAACTTCCAATAATAAGGGGCATTAATAAAGAAAATAATTACAAAAGAAATGTCTTTGATGATTTAGATGAAATTCTTAGAAAATCAATTCATGATCAAATGATTTCTGATGCTCCTCTTGGAGCTTTCCTTTCAGGCGGGCTCGATTCAACCTGTATAGTAAATTACGCAAGAGAAAATAATCCAGATATTTTGTGCTTTACAATTGACTCAAAAGATTCGTCTAATGATGGCTTAGAGGATGATTTACCATATGCAAAATCTGCATCGAAACATTTAGGAGTTCCTTTAGAAATAATTAAAGTATCATCAGATTCATTGGTACAAAATTTAGAACAAATGATATGGATGCTTGACGAACCTTTGGGTGATCCCGCGCCTTTAAACGTCTTATACATTTCTCAATTAGCAAAAGAAAATGGAATAAAAGTTCTTTTATCTGGCGCAGGTGGAGATGATGTATTCAGCGGATATAGGCGACATTACGCAAATAGTATAGATAAAGTATTTGATTATATTCCATCTGAACTTACTAAAGTTTTCGGAAGTATTTCATCAAAACTTGATAACAGAATCGCATTTTTTAGAAGATTAAAAAAACTATTAAATGGCGCTCATTTAAAAGGTAATGAGAGGATAATTAATTATTTTAAATGGATAGATCAAGATAGACTTTACAGCCTATACTCTGATGAATTTAAGAGAGATTTATGCTTAGAAAGAGCTGAGCAGCCTATGATTAATTTCTTAAATAATTCTATTCATAGCTCTTCAGACCTTGAAAGGATGCTTGGCCTTGAGCAAAGATTTTTTACAACTGATCATAATTTGCTTTACACTGATAAAATGTCTATGGCTGCAGGTGTGGAAGTAAGAGTGCCTCTTCTATCGAAAGATCTTATAGAATTTGCCTATAAATTACCCGATAAATATAAACAAAATGGAAAAGTTGGAAAGTGGATATTAAAGAAAGTAATGGAGCAATATTTACCAAAGAGTATTATTTATAGACCTAAGACAGGATTTGGAGTCCCTTTGAGAAGATGGCTGCAAAATGAACTCAAAGAATTTATGGAAGATTTGCTTTCTGAAAGAGCAATTAAATCAAGAGGGGTTTTTAACTTTCAAAATATAAAAAAACTAAGAGAGGAAGATTTAAATGGCAAAATCGACGCATCGTACACTATTTTCTCACTTATGTGTCTTGAAATATGGTTTAGGCAACATCTAGACTAAACAAAAGATATAAAAATTATGGAAATAAAATGAAGCAAATCTTACAAAATCTTGAAAATGGCTCTACTAAGATTATTGAGAGTCCATCTCCAAAACTTTCAAGAGGAGCAGTAAAAATTGAATCATTAGTTTCACTGATATCACCTGGCACTGAAAGGATGCTGGTTGATTTTGGTAAATCTTCATATCTTAGTAAAGCCAGGAAACAACCAGAAAAATTAAAGATGGTTTTTGACAAGATTGCAACTGACGGTTTTTTAAATACTGCCAATGCAGTTAAGTCTAAATTAGATCAACCTATTCCTCTTGGCTACTCAAATGTAGGTGTTATAAATGAAGTATCTGATGATACAGAGGTTTTTAAGAAAGGAGATAGAGTGGTTTCTAATGGACCGCACGCAGAGGAAGTTTGCATAAAGAAAAACTTATGTGCGCTTATACCTGAAAATGTTTCTAATGAAGAAGCGGCTTTCACCGTTATAGGTAGTATTGCTCTTCAGGGAGTGCGCTTATCTAAACCTACTATTGGTGAGTTCTTTGTTGTTATAGGAGCTGGCTTGATTGGATTGTTAACTATTCAGATCCTTAAAGCAAATGGTTGTAAAGTTCTAGCGCTTGATTTAGACGATAAAAAACTTCAATTAGCATCTGAATTTGGAGCACAAATATTTAATCCAAAAGATCCAAATGATTTATCAAGCCTTGTGAAAGATCTCAGCAATGGCTTGGGTGCTGATGCTGTAATTATTGCTGCTACAACAAAATCAAATGATCCAATAAAACAAGCTGCTGAAATATGCAGGAAACGGGGAAGAATTATTTTAGTTGGAGTCGTTGGTTTAGAGTTAAGCAGGGAACTTTTTTATGAAAAAGAAATTAATTTTCAAGTAAGTTGCTCTTATGGCCCAGGCAGATATGATCCTAACTATGAAAAAGATGGGAATGATTATCCGCCAGGATATGTAAGATGGACTGAAAATAGAAATTTCCAAGCTTTCTTAGATCTGATCTCCTCTGGCTCTATTAATGTCAAACCACTAATTACTAGCAGATATAAATTCGAAGAAGCTGAGGAAGCATACAATGCTTTATCATCAGATCTTTCTCAATTAGCTATATTATTGGAATATAACAAAAATAAAGAAAAAAAAGACTCTAAAATAATTAAACTTAATGACACTAACTCATTTATAACTAAACAACCGGTTATAGCGTTAATTGGTGCAGGAAATTATGCAGCAAGGACTTTAATTCCGGCTCTAAAAAAATGTAAAGCTCAACTTCATACTATTGCATCCAATAGTGGCATTAATGGTGCAATACATGGAAAAAAATATGGATTTAAATATGCAACATCAGACGTTAACAGCATTCTTAGTAATCCTGAGATAAATACAGTTTTTATAGCAACGAGACATAATACTCATGCAAAACTTGTTATCGAATGTTTAAAAAATAATAAAAATGTCTGGGTAGAAAAGCCACTTGCAATAAATAAAAAAGAATTAGATGAGATTATAAGTACGTATAAAGATTTGCAGATGCAGTCAGAAGAAACTAAATTCATGCCTCAATTGATGATAGGCTTTAATAGAAGATTTTCACCCTTTATAACCAAAATAAAGAATTGCATTAAAAATGAAGTAGATCCTCTAAGTATTATTATTACTGTGAATCCTGGTCACATTGAAGCTGAACACTGGACTCAGGATAGATTAATTGGTGGAGGAAGGATTATAGGCGAATGTTGTCACTTTATTGATCTAGCTCGTTTTTTAGTTGGAAAAAAGATTACTTCAATAAAGGGGCAATCCTTGTTCTCTAAAACCTTCAACAAGTTCCGTGATGATTGCTCCTCAATGATTCTGAGTTTTGAAGATGGATCAATTGCTACTATAAATTATCTAGCAAATGGTAATAATAAATTTCCCAAAGAAAAGATCGAAATATTTGTTGGAGGAAAGATACTTGAATTAAATAACTTTAGAGTCTTGAAGGGGTATGGCTGGAAAAGATTTAGGAAATACAAAACTTTCATTCAGGATAAGGGTCATCGCGCTAGCACTAAAGCTTTTATAAAAAGTTTGATAGATGGAACCCAGCTTATTAAAGCAGAGGATATTTTTGAAGTTTCACAAGCAACTATTGAATTAGATGGTATATTAAATAAAAAAAACTAGCTTATTTTTTATTTAAAAGATTATGAATAAAATTAATTACACTATTTTGATAATATTAACTTCATTTTTTTCAATGAATGCTTATCCATATCTAGGACCAGGCATGGGCGGCGGTGTAATTGCAGCAATAATTGGATTTATCGTTGCAATATTTCTCGGTTTGTGGGGGGTACTCTATTATCCAATTAAAAGAGCATTAAAAAATAGAAAGAAGAATAAAGATAAAACTAAATAATTTACTCAGGTGATTCATCTAATTCTTGTTATTGTATGTATTTTTTCTTTTGAGCTTTTCATAAGGCTGAACTTCATAAATCTTTTTGCTGAAATCATAAAGTGGTCTAAAAAATCAATTAATTTATTGAAGAGTTCAAGAATAAGTGATCATTGGAAAGAGGTAGTTATCCCAGTTTACGCACTTAAGATTATGAGACTATCTTTGTTAATTTTTTTTATTCTTTCAATAATTATAATCCTATTTATTTCAGCTAATTACTTTTATGGTGGCCTTATAATTTATCTGCTGTCAATATATGGGATTTTTGAATCGATAATAATAGTATATTTATACTCAATTCTAAGAAAGTTCCTTCATAACTATGAATAACTATTCATTTCTTCAACAAAAACTTCATTCATTTGCTTTATCGAGCAAGCTATTAAGAGAGGTTTCTTTTGATATAGAGTGCTCACTATTCAAAGAAAAATATATTATTGATAACCATGTATTTGTAGCGGGTTTAGCGCGTTCTGGCTCTACAGCTATCTTAAACGCAATTCATGAAACGAAAAAATTTGCCTCGCTTTCATATGATGATATGCCTTTTGTGCTTTCTCCAAATTTGTGGTCTTTAATGTCAGGACATAAAAAACATTCCAAGAAGATTGAAAGAGCTCATGGTGATGGAATACTTGTATCTACTGAATCACCCGAGGCTTTTGAAGAAGTTTTTTGGAAAACTTTTGATGAATTTGATCATGAATCCATTATTGGATTTAGAAAATATGTAAGTCTGATCCTTAAAAAATATAAAAAAACAAGATATTTGAGCAAAAATAATCAAAACATAGGAAGGCTAAATCTTATCAGCAGTATTTTTCCTAAATCAAAAATCTTAGTTCCTTTTAGAGATCCTCTTCAACACTCTTTTTCTTTACTGACTCAACATAAAAAATTTATAAAATTAGCAAGAAAAGATAAATTTATCTCAGATTACATGAGATTGATTGGCCATACAGAATTTGGAAATAACTATAAACCTTTATTTGCTTCAGATATGAATTTCAATGATGATCTTTCTATAAATCATTGGCTTGAGCAATGGTCTATTTCTTACAGATATTTAGCCAATATAGTCGATGCGAACAAAAATATTAATTTTGTTTGCTATGAGAGATTATGCAACTCTGAAGAAACATGGAAAAATATACTAAAAAATATAAATATTAAATATAGAAATAAATTTGATTTTAAAATGTCGGTCAAAAACATTGATCTTGAATTAGATTCTAAGATTTTAGAAGAATGCAAAGATATTTATAAAAATATAATCCAGCTAAGCCTATAAATTTTAAAGAAATGAAAATTAGATCACTTCTTTTTTCAATCCATCCAATGATCGAGTTTATACTCAGGAATATTTATTGGCGGCAGATTAAGTTGATACATTTACTGGGAAGTACTTTCAAGAACAAAAATAAATTAACCAAACTTGCGAGGATTCCTAAGGAGTCTTATAAAGATTATCTTGAAGATCTAGGAATAAAAAAAAATGATTTCATTATTCTTCATTCTTCTGTAGATATCATGAATAGATATGGAATAAATCCAAGAGAATTCATTGATTGTATTCTCTCAATAATTGGTTCAGATGGAACTCTTATGATGCCTGCAACACCAATTTTTACAAATGAAGATCCATATCATGAGTATCTAAAACAAGATTTAAATAAAGTGTATGAGTACAATGTAAAAAAATCCCCAATTAAGACAGGCCTTCTTCCGTTTATTCTATCTCGTTATGAGGGATCTAGAAGAAGCATTCACCCAATCAACTCTACAGTAGTTTATGGTAAATACTCAAATTATTTACTCATGGATGAACTAAAAGATTCAGATTTAAAGCCATGTGGAAAAAACTCACCTTGGTTTAAAGCTGTTGAGCTGAATGCAAAAATTATTGGAATTGGAGTTGATTTAGTTCATAGCCTGACTTCAATTCATGTTAACGAAGACTGCAAGGATGAATGGCCAATTAAAGGCTGGTACCACTTGAAGAAATTTAAAATAAAAAGCGATAATAATAAAGTGCTTGAGATAAGCTTACCTGAAAGAAAGCCAAAATGGGGTGCTATATATTTTAGTGAGCAACAGCTCAAGAAAGATCTCATAGAAAAGAAATTGCTGATCACCTACAACAAATCGCCAATTAATATTGAAAAAATTAATGCTAAAGATCTTTTCAATTTTTTAGATTCAAAGAACTATAACGGGTATCCATATAAATATGTGGATAAATTCATTGTTAGTTAGATTAAGATTGAGCTTAACCTATCTTATTAAAAGATAAGTATGAAAAAGATATTAAAGGTATATTTTTATAAAACCTTATTAAGATTAGGTATCAAAAACATTATCAGAGTAATTATTCATAGGTTTTTTAAAAAGATAAAATATTATAAAGAAAAACCAAATTATGATTTAAAAGCAGAAAAAAAATATTTTAATGGAGTAAAGCCTTACCAAGATAGGAATATAGGATTCAATTCTCTTTGGGATAATGCCCATGGTTATTTTGGAATTAAATACCCCTTATATAACTTACCAATCTGGAACAAGAATATTTTTACTAAAAAAATTACTTCAAATACTACTCCTTGGTATGAAATTCCAGACTTTGATAATGATATTGGAGACATTAAGGGTATCTGGGAAGCCTCAAGGTTTGATTGGGTAATAACATTCGCTCAAAAAGCAGCAATGGGAGAAGATAATTCAATAGATACACTTAACAGTTGGTTAAGTGACTGGGTAAAAAATAATTCGCCGTATTACGGAGCAAATTGGAAATGTGGTCAGGAAGCATCAATTAGAGTAATTCATCTTGCATTGGCATCTTTTATAGTTAATCAGACCCTGAATGCTCGAAGAGAATTATTGGATATTGTTAAGGTGCATCTTGATAGAATTTATGAAACTAAAAGCTATGCGATAGCTCAAGATAATAACCACGGTACATCTGAAGCATCAGCGCTATTCATTGGAGGAAGTTGGCTATATTTAAATAAGCATATTTGTGGTAAAAAGTTCATGAAATCTGGAAGGAAGATGCTTGAAAATCGAGCAAAAATCTTAATTTCTAATGATGGCAGCTTTAGTCAGCAATCTACAAATTATCATAGGTTAATGCTCGATACATATGCCATCTCGGAGTTTTGGAGAGCAGAGTATGACTTAGATCTATTTTCAAGAAATCTTTACAGTAAGGCTAAAGCTGCAACTAATTGGCTGTATCAATTCATAGCAAACTCACATGGCGATGTTCCAAACTTAGGAGCTAATGATGGAGCAAGAATTATACCCTTAACTGATTCAGACTATAGAGATTTTAGACCTTCCGTTCAACTAGCTTCAACATTATTCTTGAAGGCATCTGCATGGACTGATCCAAACAAATGCGATGACGTCCTAACTTGGCTTCGGTTAAAGAAATTTACAATGAAATTACAAACCCAAAAAAGTTCACATTTTCAAGATGGCGGCTATGTTTTATTGAGAGACAACCAAAATAAATCTTTTTTGTCATTTAGGTATCCAAAATATACTTTTAGACCAAGTCAATGCGATGCTTTAAATATAGATTTATGGCACCAAGACAGGAATCTTATAAGCGATGCTGGAACATATAGCTACAACGCCCCAAGAGAATTTACAAATTATTTTAGCGGAACAGAATCACACAATACAATTCAATTTGATGAGCGAGACCAAATGCCTAGAATTGATAGATTTTTATTCGGTAATTGGCTTTCTACAAAATCAATTGATGTTGATTTAATTAAAAATAGCGTAAGTGCATCCTATATAGATAATTATGGCGCACATCACAAAAGGGAAGTTAAATTAAACATGAACTCCCTAGTAATTAAAGATCAAGTAAGTGGATTTAAGACTCAAGCAGTATCAAGACTGAGATTATCAAATAAAGAATGGGATATTAAAGAAAATATTGTTTCATCGAAGGACGGAGAGAAAATAGAGTTTGCATGTTCCTCTAAGCATAAGATTTCACTTACAGAAGGCATCAATTCTAGGTATTATTCTAATAAAGAAAAAGTTGTCGTTATAGAACTGATAATTTTTGCTGAAGGTGAGATTAAAATTAAATATATGTTTTAGATATATACATTAATTCTTTTTAATTTAAAATATAATTTTAAATACTCTGCGAATATTAAGCAATTCTCAAGTGATTGCTGAACTACAGCATTGGTAAATATAATAATTTATATATTTTGAAAGGATTATGCTAGCTGAAAAAAAATTAATAAACTGTTTCAAGGAATCACTCGGCATAAGTGAGGATTCTATTAGCGATAGCTTAGAGTATGCGTCTATTCCAGAATGGGACTCAGTTGCACATATGACATTGATTGCAAACATTGAAGACGAGTTTGATATAATGCTCGACACTGACGATATAATTGATATGAGTTCTGTTAAAGTAGCAAAAGAAATCTTAAGTAAGCATGATATAGTCTTTAAGGATGACAATTAAAGATAAATTTTGCATTATAACTGGAGCGACAAAAGGGATAGGCTTTTCTATTGCTGAACAATTTGCACGGTCAGGGGCTGTAGTTTTCTTGAATGGCAGAGATGCTAAAAAAGTTGACAAATCAGTTGAACTGATAAGAGAAATGGGTCTCCCTGCCCATCCATTCATTTGCGATGTATCGGACCCAGTTTCAGTTCAGAATGCATATAAATCTTTTTTAAAAATATCCAAGAGATTAGATGTATTAGTAAATAATGCAGGAATTCTTGATGATGCATTAATTGGTATGGTTTCTGAAAAGCAGATTGTTAATACTTTCTCTATAAACACATTTGGTTCTTTATATATGAGTCAATATGGATCAAGGTTGATGGCAAGAAATAATTCAGGCAGCATAATTAATATTTCATCTATTATTGGAATTAATGGTAACAGTGGTCAATCTGTTTATTCAGCATCAAAATCAGCTCTTATTGGGATGACAAAATCACTTTCAAAAGAATTAGCTAATAAAAATATTAGAGTCAATGCAATTGCTCCCGGGTTTATAGATACAGATATGGTTAGGTCCATATCCGAAGATATTTTTAATCAAAGAATAGAATCAATTTCAATGAATAGAATAGGAAAACCTGAAGAGGTAGCAAATGTAGCACTATTTCTAGGATCTGATCAGTCGTCTTATGTTACTGGCCAAGTTATTGGGGTTGACGGCGGAATGCTTATTTAAAATCCCATGAATCAATTCTGGGATCTAAGTTCAACAGGTGCGAATATGCCCGCACTTCATTTATCTAATAAAGAAACTATTTCATATGGGGATCTAGCAAAAGAGGTTGGCCTAAGAGTTGAAGAAATTAATTCCGAAAAAGATTTAATCTTATTAAAAGCAGGAAATAATTTAGAGTTTATAAAATCATATCTCGCATGCCTTTATTCAAATAATCCTGCAATTCTCATAGATGAAAGTCTTGAAGAAAGTCAATTAAAGTCTTTAATGGAGATCTATAAACCAAACAAAATTATCCATGGAAAAGAAATTATCAAATATTCATCTTATGAGCATACCTTTAATGATGATTTATCAATATTACTTTCCACATCAGGCTCAACGGGATCTCCAAAGTTAGTAAAATTGTCAAAAGAAAATTTAAATCATAATGCAAATGCAATATCGCAGTATTTGAGTTTATCTGAGACAGAAGTTGCAATCACCTCTATGCCTTTGTCATACTCATATGGCTTGTCTATTTTAAATTCTCATTTATTAAAAAAAGCCTCTATTGTCTTAACAAATGATAGTATTATTTCCAGAGATTTTTGGGACTTAATTAAATTTTTTAGAGTTAGCTCATTTTCAGGGGTGCCATACATATATCAAATTCTTAAAAAAATGAATATTGATAGGTTTGATATTTCTTCTATCAACTATTTTACTCAAGCTGGAGGAAAGTTAGATTTAGATACTTATGAGTACTTTTCTAAGAAAACCAAAGAAATGCAAAAAGATTTTTTTATAATGTATGGTCAAACAGAGGCAACAGCAAGAATATCTTACCTTGACCCCAGCAAGATAGATGAAAAAAAAGGCTCAATTGGAAAACCTATACCCGGAGGGTCTCTTAAATTAATTGATAGTGAAGGCAATGAGATTACAGACAATCATATAACGGGTCAAATAATATATAGTGGTAAAAATGTAATGCTTGGCTATGCAAATAATATAAGCGATCTATCAAGTCCTAATACTCAGAAATACTCATTAAGAACAGGTGATATGGGTTATTTCGATGAGGAAGGCTATTTTTATATAGTAGGTAGGAAAAAAAGATTTCTAAAAATTTATGGATTGAGAGTTAATCTTGATCAGATAGATTTAACTTTATCTAAACTGAACATGAATCTTATTGCATCAGGAACAGATGATAATCTTATTATTTATACTGATTATAAAGATCCAGATATTTCAAAGATAAAAGAGGAAATCTTTAAAAAATTTAAAATAAATCCCAATACCATAACTGTTGAGGTTCTTAAAAATATTCCAAGAAGTTTAAATGGAAAAGTTAATTATCAAAAACTAAAGGAGAAGACGAATGAATAATTTAGAATATTATTTTAATCAACCAACTCCGTATAGTCTAAATGCAACAGACAAAAAAGATAAATTATTTCATCACTTATCTGCATTAGATGAGCTTCACTATAGAAGTTGTAAAGAGTATAAGAAAATTGTAGATGGTGATAATAGAACAGGCTGGTTTGAAAATGACTTATATTTACCTGTAAGGCTATTTAAAGACTATGAGATTAGATCAATAAATAAAGCAGATATATTTAAAACCCTTACTTCTTCTGGGACAACATCTCAAAAGGTTTCCAAAATATATTTAGATAGAGAAACATCAAAAAACCAAACAAAAGCACTTATAAAGATTATGCAAAACTATCTTGGAAAAAGCAGACTACCTATGCTAATTATTGACCATCCTTCTGTTGTAAAAGATAGGTCTTTGTTTTCTGCAAGAGGAGCAGGCATATTAGGATTGTCTAACTTTGGAAGAAATCATTGCTACGCATTAAATGATGATATGAGGATTGACATTGAGAAAGTGAAAGAATTTTCAGAAAGATACAATAAGATGCCAATCTTTATTTTTGGTTTTACGTTCATGATTTGGCAGTATTTTATTAATGCTCTTATCGAGAAAAAGATTGATATTGATTTATCAAATGCTGTTTTAGTTCACTCAGGAGGCTGGAAGAAATTAGAGAATATTGCTGTAGACAACGATGTATTTAAAAAAACGATAAAAAAAACGTGCGGTATTAGAAGGATTCATAATTTTTATGGAATGGTTGAGCAGGTTGGTTCAATTTTTGTTGAATGTGAAGAAGGGTTTCTTCATACTCCAGACTATGCAGATATTAAGATTTTTTCAGCCTCTTCTTTTAAGCAACTCCCCAATGGACAAAAGGGAGTAATAGGAGTGAGTAGTATCTTGCCATCAAGCTATCCGGGTCACAGACTTCTTACAGAAGATTTTGGCACTATTTATGGAGAAGATGATTGTAAGTGTGGCAAAAAAGGAAAATATTTCCATGTACATGGAAGGATACCTAAGGCAGAGGAGAGGGGCTGTAGCGATACGCATACCGAAGTTAGCTGAATGGATATAAAAAAACTTAACATTTTATTATCAAGAAAAAAAATTCAATATGAAGATTTTATAAATGATATGTCAACGATGCAGAAACCTTTTTCTGAGGACTTATTAGTATTTATAGATAAATTGTCAAAAGTACTTCTCAAGGGTTCTGCTTACAGAAAGTATCCTGAATTCATTGCTCTTGGCTATTGGCTAAGAAAATCAAATATTAAAAAAATTACTTCAGAAGTTAATAAAAACGAAAATTCAATTAAAATGCCAATAGGTATTGTTTTTCATATAGCACCCTCAAATGTAGATACGATATTTGTTTATTCATTGGTTATCTCATTATTGATGGGCAATAAAAACATAGTTAGAGTATCTTCAAAAGAATCTCGCTCAAGAGACCTACTCATAAGTTTAATACAAGAGGTTTTTTTGACTATTCCAGAAAATAAAACATTACATAATCTTATTATTATCTCGTATGAGCATAATGAAAAAGTTAGCTCGTCTATTTCAATTATTTCAGATGCTAGGATGATTTGGGGAGGAGATTCAACAATATCTCATTTCACTAATTTACCTACAAAGCCAACATGTGTTGATATAAAGTTTGCCAACAAATACTCTTTTTCTATATTTGATATAGCTTCTTTTAAATCATTGCAAGATGACCAGATTAGCAAACTTGCAAGGGATTTTGTTAATGATTCATATTTATTTGGCCAGCAAGGATGCTCTTCTCCAAGAGCAATATGCTGGTACGGTAAAAGCTCTCTAGATTTTGAAAATGCAAAAAGTAAATTTTGGAAAACTGTATGCAAGCTTGCAAATGAATTTGATCATGGGCTTTGTGATGCTGACTTTGTAGAAAAACTAAATTATATTCATGGAACATTTATAGAAAGGGACTCTGTTTCCCTAAACAATGACTCAAAGGAAATAATAACTACTGTGCTAGATGTAAATATAAATAATCTTATTGATGCAAGCAAGCATTGTGGAAGAGGGGTATTTTTGCAATCTACAATCAGCGATCTTGACCATCTAAATCCATATATTGATAAGAGCATTCAAACTATAAGTTATTTCGGTTTTAACAAAGAGCAATTAATTGATTGGGCATCATTAAACTTTAGGGGTATTGATAGGATTGTTAAGGTTGGGACTTCTCTTGAGTTTGACTATGTTTGGGATGGCTTTAATCTGCTAGAGAGTCTTTCAAGAATAGTAACTTTAAAATAAAAGTTTTTTTATAAAAAAATGAATATTCTATATTTTCATCAACACTTCTCAACTCCCAAAGGAAGTTCTGGAATCCGATCCTATCAAATGGCTCAGAGACTTATCTATTATAAACATAATGTAACAATTGTTTGCGGCTCGTATAAAGGAGCCGAAACGGGCCTAAAAAAGCCTTATGTTGATGGTAAAAGAGAAGGCTATGTGGATGGAATAAGGATAATAGAATTTAACCTAAGTTATTCAAACTCTGATAATTTTGCTAAAAGAGTTATCACATTTCTTAAATATACAATTAGAAGCATTAAGCTAATCTTTACAGAAAAATATGATCTTGTTTTTGCGACATCAACTCCATTAACTGCTGGAATTCCCGGCATTATAGCCCGATGGTTTAGAGGAAAATTATTCGTTTTTGAGGTAAGAGATTTATGGCCAGAGTTACCAAAAGAAATGGGCATTATTAGAAATAGATTTGTACTAAATATTTTATTCTTATTAGAGTTTATATTATATAAAAGTGCCAATAGGTGTATTGGACTATCGCCTGGTATTGTCGATGGTATTTTAAAAGCAGGCATTAAAAGAGATAAAGTTATAATGATCCCCAATGGATGTGACCTCTCAATATTTAGTGCACAAATTAAATCTTGGTATCCAGATGGCATTAATAAAAATGACCTATTAGCGGTTTTTTCAGGAACTCACGGAGTGGCCAATGGTCTTGAATCACTTCTTGATGCCGCAACTGAATTACAAAAAAGAGATCGCGCAGACATAAAGTTAGTTTTAATTGGACAGGGAAAACTCAAACCTGATCTTCAGAAAAAAGCACTTGATCTTGATCTTGATAACATAATCTTTCTAGAGCCTGTAAATAAAAAGCTTTTAGCAGGATTATTTAAAAGAGCTGATTTAGGTATTCAAGTTTTGGCAAATATTCCTGCCTTCTATTATGGAACCTCACCAAATAAATTTTTTGATTATATTTCAGCAGGCCTTCCAGTAATAAATAATTATCCCGGTTGGATATCAGAAATGATTAGAGATAATCAATGTGGTTTTGTTGTTGAAGCAGATGATCCTGCAGCTTTTGCTGATGCTTTAGAGTTAGCTGCTGATAGTCTAGAGGATCTTAAAATAATGGGCGACAATGCAAAAAAGTTAGCAATAAAGAGATTTAATAGGATCCCATTAGCGGATGAATGGGTAGAGTGGGTTGTAAAAGGCAGACTATTAAAAGAAGGCAATTGAAACATTATTTCTCCTTCATGAATTAAAGTATAAAATATTGGTTATGAAAGAAGATTTTATTTCTAAAGCTAGAGAAATTTTTGGTGATGGCTTCATACCTTTGCACAGACCAATATTTTATGGAAATGAAAAGAATTATTTAATAGATTGTATAGACTCAAATTTCGTTTCTTCCGTTGGGGAGAAAGTTAATGAATTTGAAAAAAAAATTTCAGATTTTACAGGAGCCAAATTTGCAATTGCAACAATGAATGGAACTTCTGCTCTTCACATTGCAATCAAGCTTTTAGGTGTTCAAAGAGATGATGAAGTTATTTCTCAAGCATTGACTTTTGTGGCAACTTGCAATGCTATAGCTTATACAGGTGCTCACCCCGTATTTATTGATGTTGATGTTGATACAATGGGAATGAGCCCAGATTCACTTGAGACATTCCTAGAAACAAGCTGCGAAAAACGAAAAGGTAAGGTCTTTAATAAAAAAACAGGAAGGAGAATAGGTGCATGTGTTCCAATGCATACTTTTGGATTTCCTTGTCGCATTCGCGAAATTGAAAAAATTTGCAAAGTATGGGGCATCCCCTTAATTGAAGATGCTGCAGAATCACTTGGAAGTTTTGTTGGAGAAAAGCATACTGGTACTTTTGGTCATTTTGGAACACTAAGCTTTAATGGCAATAAAGTAATTACTACAGGTGGAGGGGGTATGATTATTACAGATAACGATGAATTAGCTTATAGAGCAAAGCATATGACAACAACATCCAAGATTCCTCATCCTTTCAAGTTTATTCATGATGAGGTTGGATATAATTATAGATTGCCAAACATAAATGCAGCACTTGGATGTGCTCAGATTGAATCTATTCATGATTTTCTAGAGGCTAAAAAAGAAGTTGCTAAAAGATGGGATAATTTTTTTAGCAATCATGATGTTACCTTCGTAAAACCATCATCTAAGACTGACAGAGCTAATTTTTGGCTTAATACAATTATATTAGACTCAAAATTATCAAGAGATAATTTTCTGGACTTTACAAATAGCAATGATGTTATGACTCGCCCAGTATGGGAATTAATGTCAAGCTTAGATATGTTTAAAGACTGTGTAAATGATGGCCTAAAAAATTCTAAATGGTTATCAGATAGAATTGTTAACATACCATCAAGTGTTCCTGATAAAAGCCTATAAGATTTATTGAAATAGCTTATGAATATTTTAAATTTAATTGGAAGATCTCAAGAATTATTTCAAAAAGACTTACAAGATTCAGATAAAGAGCTTTCTGATATTGTATCAAGTAGTAAATTCCTTGTTATTGGTGGAGCTGGCTCAATTGGTCAAGCCGTGACTAAAGAAATTTTCAAGAGAAATCCACATACCTTGCACGTAGTTGATATAAGTGAGAATAATCTTGTGGAGTTAGTAAGAGATTTAAGGAGTACTCTTGGTTATATAAAAGGAGATTTTAAAACATATGCAATTGATTGTGGCAGCACTGAATTTGAATCATTGCTAAATTCTTCCGAGGGATATGAGTATGTTTTAAACCTATCTGCATTAAAGCACGTAAGAAGTGAAAAAGATCCATTTACATTGATGCGCCTTATCGAGGTTAATATTCTTAATACTATTAGGACGATCAATATTGCAGAAGTAAATGGAGCAAAAAAATACTTCTGCGTATCAACCGATAAGGCAGCTAATCCAGTAAATATGATGGGAGCTAGCAAAAGAATTATGGAGATGTTTTTAATGCGTGAGAGTGAGTCTATTCAAATCTCAACAGCAAGATTTGCTAATGTTGCTTTTTCAGACGGATCTTTATTACACGGGTTTAACCAACGTTTTTCAAAACAACAACCAATTTCTGCTCCTAATGATGTTAAGCGCTACTTTGTTACGCCTCAAGAATCTGGCCAACTTTGTTTAATGTCATGTCTTTTGGGTAAAAATAGAGATATTTTTTTTCCAAAATTAAGTGATCAGCTCCACTTAATAACTTTTTCAGATATTGCTGAATGCTATTTAGAAAGCCTTGGGTATGAGCCTTATCACTGCTCAACCGAACAGGAAGCTAGAGATAGGTCAAGTGAATTGATACAAGCTAAAAAATGGCCTTGTTATTTCTTTAAGTCAGATACCTCAGGTGAAAAAGACTTTGAAGAATTTTTTACTGAAAATGAGACTTTAGATATGGACAGGTTTCATAATTTAGGAGTTATTAAAAATAATATTGATTTTGAATCTAAAAACCTAGATATTTTCCTTAAAGAAATTAATAAAATAAAAGGGCAAAAAGTGTGGGAAAAGTCTTCTATAGTAAAACTATTTAGAAATATGATTCCTGAATTTGAACACAAAGAAACTGGAAAATATCTAGACGACAGAATGTAGATATGCAACGTATTTTAGATATTTTTTTTTCAGGCATTGCATTGATCTTGATTTCACCACTTTTATTGCCAATTATTTTGATTCTAAGGATTTCCGGAGAAGGAGAAATCTTCTTTCTTCAAAGTCGTGTTGGTATTGGGGGAAAACATTTTAAGTTATATAAATTTGCTACCATGCTAAAAAACAGTCCAAATATGGCTTCGGGAACTGTAACATTAAAAGATGACCCTCGAATTTTACCAATAGGTAAATTTCTTCGAAAAACTAAAATTAATGAATTACCTCAATTAATAAATGTTTTTTTTGGAGATATGAGTGTTATAGGGCCTCGCCCCCAAACTAAACGCTGTTTCGAAGCGTTCCCTGATTTTTTGCAAAAAGAGATTATTAAAGTGAGGCCTGGACTATCTGGTATCGGTTCAATTATATTTAGAAATGAAGAAGAAATGATGCACAAAAATAACGATCCAGATAAGTTTTATGATGAAAAAATCATGCCCTATAAAGGTACTTTAGAATCTTGGTATGTTCAAAATAAGTCAATAGGAATTTATTTGAGTCTTATTTTTTTAACAGTTTGGGCCATACTAGACTTAAATTCTAAATTAATATGGAAAACTTTTAAAGACTTACCAGAACCGCCAGAAGATTTAAAAAAATGGATATAAAGACTAAAGTTCATAATTCTGAAGACTTTTTAGCAGTTGCAAAATTACATTGCGGTTATATAAATAAGGGTTTTTTAGCAACCTTAGGTGTCCCTTTTTTAGCATTGCTCTATGAAGCAATTGATAACGATAAAGAAAGTTTTTTAATTGTAGAGCGTTTTGAAAATAAGATTATCGGATTTGTATGCGGGACTAGTGGTTTAAAAAAAATATATTTCCAACTCTTATTTCGTCCTATAAGACTTATTAGTTCGCTTAAGTCATCTATTTTTTCGCTATCAAAGATATATAAAATTTTTGAGATATTTAAAGTTAGCAAAAACTATACATATTCAAAGAAACTTCCTAATGAAGAGTTGCTTTCAATTGTTGTAGATCCTTCACATCAAGGAGACGGTCATGCTGAAACTTTGTTTAATGCGCTTTGTTTAAGATTTAAAGAAAATGAAAAAAAAAGCTTTAAAATTATTGTTGGCAGTAATCTTGATAGAGCCCATTCTTTTTATACAAAGATGGGAGCGGCTCCTATTTCAAGAGTACAAGTCCATAAAGGAAAAGATTCAATTATCTATCTAAAAAAGCTTGCTTAAAAAAATTTACAAAATTCTTATAATATTGTAGTTTTCTTAAAGAGTTTTTTTAAAATCAACGAATCCTTTAAACATGATTGTATTTAAAAATTTAAACACAGCAGCTCCATTTTTATTTTTTAAGCAAAAATATGAAGATGCTTTCAAGAGAAATCAATCAAATATAGAGGCTATATCAATATCATCATTCAATAGTGACAAACAAGAGGTTGATTCTAGATTTGTTAACTTAAAGTTTGTGGAGGATGATAAATTTATTTTTTTTACTAATTATAATTCTCCAAAGTCAATTGCCTTTAGTTCTCATGATCAGATCAGTGCCCTAATTTATTGGTCATCAACAAATGTTCAAATAAGAATGAAAGCAAGAATTCAAAAAACTTTGAAAAAATATAATAATGAATACTTTAAACAAAGATCTTTAGATAAAAATGCTTTGGCTATAAGTTCAGATCAGTCATCA
>MDTG01368876.1_pt1 | contig 36398 bp, 30 predicted proteins | sample 811421 | NCBI WGS metagenome assembly MDTG01 (sample SAMN05326645, study PRJNA326480) | marine metagenome | isolation source: seawater | place: Pacific Ocean: South East | collected 2011
ACAATTTGTATGTTCTTAAAACTAAATATATAACATACGGTATTTTTATGGCTATGGAAAAAGCAGTTATATTACGATTTGCTGTAACCCCTTTAAGTATCCCAGGGTTAATTCGTCCTTGCTTATACATCTGCATTGCCTCCTCTAAAACAGCATAAACTTCTATTGATAGAATCGCCATTATAACCAAAGAGACTAGAAAGCTTTTATTTTTAATTTTATACAACAAAATCCCTAAATGAAGAAACATAAAAAGAGTATTAATATGTCTAACAATATTTACTAATACCTCAGTGGGGTTGATTGCATAGAAATATGACAGCCCTGCCCAAAGGACAAATCCAATATAGGACAAACTCATAAATGAACTCAGTATTGCCGAAAATTGTTCTTTTAAGCTTTTTCGATTATAAAATAGAAAAAGGGCACATAGAAAATTATTTATACTCAAGTATAGCCATTGGGGAGCAATTTTATCAACCGCTTCCAAATTAGGGACAAACCCTACCAATAAAAAAGCTATTATAAATAATGAAGAAAAAAAATTTGAAGTGTCTAGTGAAGTTTGGACGGGTTGAGATTTAGCCATTTTTATTTTTTTCTTTATTACCTTGCAATATAAAGATTATTTGTTATTTAAATTCTTGACTAAATATGATCCCAGTTTATTATATTTTGGTATTTATTGTTAGTCTAGTCGTCTGTTTTGGACTAAAGTTCTGGTTTATAAAGCTTAAAAAATTTGATGCTATTAACCACAGATCAGTCCATCAATCAAAAGCCGTGAAAAACGGTGGAATAACAATTTTTTTAACGCTTTTTATTTTTTCCATTTACTTTTATTTAAATCAAATTGAGCCTTTTGACTTTTCTCTTCTTATTCCGCTTGGGATAATGTTTGTCGTTGGTGTATATGATGATTTTTACAATGCCGATTTTAAGCTGAAATTTTTTCTACAAATCATTGTAGCTAAAATATTGATTGATCAAGGCCTTATTATAGATGATTTTCATGGGGTTTTAGGGTTAAATGAAATCCCACGATTGGCAAGTCAACTCTTTACAATATTTGTTTTTTTGGTAATAGTTAACTCTATTAATTTTATTGATGGTATTGATGGATTGGCAATTACTGAAACGATAAAAGTCATTTTATTGGTTGAATTTTTTGCTAATATTCAAACACCATTATATGCTTTGGGTATGACTACTCTAGTAGGTCTTCTACCGTTATTTTATTTTAACTTCAAAAAAGACTATAAAGTCTTTTTAGGAGATGGAGGTTCATTGTTTTTAGGAACATTGATTGTTATTTATCTTTTTTATCTCTTAGGGCCAGAATATCAACTAAAGCAAAACTTATCTGCTAACAAACCTCTTTTAGCCGTCAGTCTAATTTCTTATCCCTTGATTGACTTACTCAGGGTTTTTATAATACGTGTAAAAAATAAAAAGTCTCCTTTCAGACCTGATCAAAATCATTTGCATCACCTGTTACTCAAAAGGCAATATCCGCATTTTCTTATCGTGTTGATCATCCAATTCTTTACTTTGTTATTTCTCACAATACCATTTAACATATAAAAAAAAGAGCCTCCAAAAGGAGGCTCTTTTATATCACGATGTTAAAAACACATCTTGATGTTTAAAAAGATTAATGACTATTGAATAGTGTTTAATTCTCTCTGAGTAGAAACACCATATGTGGTTGCACCATCATTGTCATTATCAGTAGCAGCACCAGTTGCTCCAGCTGTTGCAGCAGTATCAGCCGCCATTAAACTTTGAAGCGAAACAGTCTCAGCTGTAGCTGTAGCTGTGTTATCAGTTTCATCAAGATCCATGGAATAGATGATTTGACTTCCAGTAACACCAGAGTCAGTAGCACTTGCGGTTGCAGCGTTTGTTCTATCCTTAGTTCCAAATGGAGCAGCGATATCAACAGCCGCATTAGCCTCAATCCAAGATTTGAATGCAGCTAGTACAGGACTTGTAATTTCTGGAATAACATAAGTTACAGTCCCAGTAGGAGCAGTTGCAGGCTTGTATGTACCAGCCAACTTATTATCAGCAATAGTCACACTAATTGTAGCCAGAGAAGTTGCTAGAACATCTGAGCTAGGAGGTGTAAGAGCTGTTAATTTAGCATTCCCTGTAACTGACACTGTACCAACTTTTGAAAGAGTACCCATGTCAACAGAGGCAATTTTGCCATTACCACCGATAACGACTGATGACTCTCTGTCTCCCTGAAGGTGGGTGTGAGCAAATGCAAAAGTTTCTAAACTAGCATTATTATTCACATTACAGTTTATAATAGCACCTGCTGTATTCAGTGTTTTAAGTGCAGATGCTGTAACATTTAAAGTCTTCAAGTAACTAGTTGCGCCAATATTAAGTGTAGTCAACTTAGTGTTAGATACAGTAATAGATAATATATTCGTCTGATTATCTTCTCCAGCAGGAGTGTGTTGGGAACCTGTAAAATTAAGCGTTGCCAAATCTGCACCTACAGAAACATCTAAAGTTCCTGTCTGCGAACCAACTGTCAATTCTGTTGTCTTAGCGAAATTAGCGAAAGTATAAGTGATTGGTTGAGATAAATCAGCAATGTTTTTAACAGAAATAGTGTTTGCAGCATCCTTCATGGAAATCATTGAAGAAGTGGTGTCCATTTTAGGAGCTATAAATGAAGTAGCTAATGGAGCAGTAAGCGTAGCAACTGTACTAGTAGCGGTGGTGAAATGAGTTAGCTCAGGAAAGTTCAAAGCTGTAATTCCATGAAAAAACGCCCCATGATGATGCATATCAATTTCTTTAAGACTTGAAAAATCCATCACAGTTCCTTCAGCTGAAACACTAACTGTACCAGTAATTTTTGTACAAGCTGGAAAATGAAATTCAGATGCAGCAGTTGAAAGAATAAGGGAAGTAGTTGCAATTTCAGTTACGTTAGGAAGATTTACATTTCCTTTTGTAGTAATAACTGTAGTTCCAGTTAGTTTAGTAGCACCTAAAGTCATAACAGGGGCTGCTCCACCTAAAGTTAGAGCCAGGTCACCTAAAGAACCTCCAGTTGAGTGATTAAAATCAACACACTTAGCAAGAGTAACTACAGCAGGTAAAGTACCTCCAAGGTGAACATTTGTTGCTCCTGGAAGAATTAATTGTCCAGCAGCAGTTATTACAGTACCTGCTGTAAGAGAAGCAAGAGACAAAGTAGTAACTGTAGCTTTAGAAGCTACTTCAACAACAGTAACATCAGAGCCAACAGTTCCTAGAGCAGGATATGATACTGTACCATTGATTCCTGTAATAATCATCTCCCCATCTATAGTCATCAACTTATCAGCCTTAACATTAGCTTTTCCATCTGTACCGTTAAAATGAACATCACCGGTTACATAAGTTAAAGCTGCTACGTCAGCATCTGCATCTGCGGTAACAGTAGCAGTACCTTGAACTGATCTAAGTTTTGCTAGAATTAGGTTAACAGAAGCAATACTGTCCTTAGTAACACCACCAGAACCAACAACAACATCTACGTTACCTCTAACGGTAACTGTAGGATCATCTGCACCAGTTTTGATCAATTCATGAGCGTTAGCCAATTGACCAAGGTTCTTAATAACTAGATTACCTTCATAGAAAGCATTAGCAGACAACAAGTCATTTAATTTTGCTAAGATATCATCTACCTCTTGGTTAAGATTGGCAACCTCAGTTTCAACTGCAGAGTTGTCAATTCCATCAACAGCAGCTTGAACATCAGCAACTTCCTGAAGGATGGCAGTTAAATCTTCATCAGTAAGTGCACTACCCGCTAAAGCGTCTAGTTTAGAACTTAATGATGTTACGGATGCTGAAATTGTTTGAAGACTACTTACATCTGCAGAGAGGAGAGCAATCTTATCATTCAGCGAGTCAAATTGGTCATCATAGTTTTGACATCCAACAATCGTCAGAGCAATAACTAAAAGACCTAATAAACCTTTTTTCATTTGATAAAAATTTAATTAATTAATAATGTTTAAAATTTTCGAAAATTTAGTTTCAAAAACTTATTCATACTTCACAAAAACTGTGCCAAACTGCGATTTATTTAAAAAAAACGGGAAAAGAGTACTATTGATATCTATTTTAAAAACAACAATTAATAAGTGTTAAATTACTGAATCTATCTAAATCAAAGAGTTTTTGGTTTTTAATTGAAAATAGTTTGAGCGCTAATTTTATTTATAAACAATTACGTATAAATTTTGGCTCAATCCAAATCAGAAAGCAAAAATTTAGAAGCTAAAATAGGCGATTCTGATCATAAAAATAAGCAAAAGAGCCTGTCTTCGGACTCAAGCAAATGGAGCTAAAATGTATAGCTCATTCCAAAATAAAAATTTCTCATAGGAGCTGGTTCGTAATGCCTTTTACCATATGCATTGATCCGAATATTATCAAAATAGTCCCTATCTAGAAGGTTGTTGACACCTCCAAAAAAAGAGAGATTTTCTAAAGACTTCCATAGTCGGATGTTGGAGAGAAAGTAATCTGCTACTTGTGTCTGATTAGCATCGTCAGCATACAGTGCTCCAGTGTACTGGCCTTGAAGAGCGCTACCCCATCCCGTTGAAAAGGAGTATAAAAGTGTGGCACTGAGTTGTTGTTTAGGAACCCCCGGCAACTGTTTTCCAGAAAGGTTTTGGTCTCCTAGAAGATAATCATCGAATTTGAGCTTAGCATAGTTGTATGCTATAGACCACTCCAGGGGTCCTTTTTGATGTTCCCAAAAAAGTTCGATGCCCATTCTTCGGGTATTCCCTGTATTGCGATAAAAATCTCGACCCGGGAAAGCAGCCAATTCATAGGGCAAAATTTCGTTTCTAGTGTTGATTGCATAAAGGGTCGCCTCAAGGGTGTTTCCTGGAGCTGTATATCTCCATCCCCATTCAAGGTTATGGGCTTTTGAAGGAGAAAGATCCGGATTGAAACCATTATTACCACTGGGATTGGCTGAAAGCTCATTTAAGGTGGGGGTTTCAAAACTACTGGAAAAACTGGCGAACATAATATGACTACCCCATTGGGTGAAAGTAAACCCAATACTGGGATTGAAACTATTAAGCTTTACCTGATCACTTTCTCGCTGGGTTCCCAGCCTTTGGTGGTCAAATCGTAATCCCAATCTAAGAAGCCCAAAACTCCATTTCATTTGATCGAGTATACTTAAAGCGGTATTGAAAAAAAGCTCCTCTTGATCAAGGGTCTTGTCACCCGATAATCCATCGAGGTTTTGAAAACGCTTGCGGTGGTCTTTTTGATCTGCAAGGGAGAAACGAAATTGCATCCGGTGATTATTTTTTACTTGGTATTCCAAAGCTGAACCCAGTCCGTAATAGTCTCTTTTTAGATCTATAAATCCCCCAAAACCAAATGGCAATCGTCCTACAAAATCCCGGCGAGCATAAAAGGCATAGTTTTCCCAGCTGAGCTTGTCGTTTATTTGCTTTTCCCATTGAAGGCCTGTTTTAAGGTGGTCAACGGTTTCGTAGGTTTGAAAGCTTATGTTTTGTTCACGTGCCTGCCTTCTGTTCTGATCAACACTTTGAGCATTAAGCCCTCCCGCATCATATGCGTAAGGACTGTGGGTGTAATTAAATTGCCAACGGATTTGGGAACGATCAGAAACATCATGCCAAATCCTAGCGTTAAAAACTTGTTGTTTGAATTTACTGTGATTACGATAACCTTCAGACTCAGTAATGTTTTGATAAAGAATAGCCTTGGTCTTATTGTTTTTTAATCCAACAGTAGCCGCTAAATTCCTACTGGAGTAGCTCCCGCCTTGAGCCCTAAGGCGAACAAAATTGTCTTTAAAACCCTCCAAGGTGTTGATCTTAATGACCCCACCAGAAGCATTCCCATAAAAAGATGATGCAGGTCCCCTAAGCACAGTAAGAGATTGGATCAGTCCTAAGGGGAGGTTGTCCAGCTGCCCTTGACCATCAGGAGTGGTTTCAGGTATACCATCCACAATCAATTGGATCCCCCTGATACCAAAACCAGAGCGCGCGCCAAAACCCCGAATAGAAAGCCGAAGGTCTTGAGCAAAATTTTGAGAGTTTTGAGCATACAATCCCGGAATTGCAGTTAGGTAGTCCTGCAGCGAATTTTGAGGCATGTTTAACTGTCGAGTCTGAAAAGTGCGGTGACTTAACGCAAAAGGAATAATGCGTTTGGGGGTCTTGATTCGAATGGCGTCTAAGGTAATTTCCTTTAAGGTAATTTTTTGCTGAAGACTATCTTGGGCTTGAACACAGAGCGTGATAAATGTAGGCAGTGCAATTAAAATTCTGGAGAACTTGTTCATTAACAAAATGGTTTATTTTTTGCGATTCCAAATATAGTTTGGATTTCTTAAATTAGAGTAATTTTTTAGGATGTTAAGTCTAAACAATACAGAAGAAATTTTAGCCATTCTCATTGCTGTGGCCATTGTTTTGGGTTTTGTTTTTTCTACTTACAAAGAAATTCAATCTACCGTAGCTGAGGAAAAGGCAAAATACAGGGAAAAAAAGGAAGCCGAAACCAAGGTCAAAACCCTTATCAAGTATCTGGATGCCAAAACAAAACTCATAGATGCTGTGAACGATGCAAATAAAAAAAGGGGGAACTCTGAGAAATAATATTTATTTGTATGTACAAGAATTGTAACTACATATTTTATGAAAACGATTTATCATTCTGCTAATTCCAGGGGAAAAGCTAATAATGGATGGTTAAAAGCCAACTACTCCTTTAGTTTTGCACAATATTACGATCCACAACGAATGAATTTCGGAGCCTTAAGGGTTTTAAACGATGACACAATTGCCCCGGCCATGGGCTTTGGAACACACCCTCACGAAAATATGGAAATCATTACCATCCCATTGAAGGGAGACCTGGAGCACAAGGACAGCATGGGTAATTTGGGGGCAATCAACGAAGGCGAGATACAGGTAATGAGTGCTGGAACTGGTGTTTATCACAGTGAATACAACAAAAACCGTGACAAACCAATCAATTTGCTTCAGCTTTGGGTGATACCCAAGGAGCAAAATGTTAAGCCACGCTATGATCAAATGTCAATAAGGGAATTGAAAAAACACAATACCTTTTATCAAATTTTGTCTCCCAATGCAGAAGATAATGGAATGTGGATTAACCAAGACGCTTGGTTTCACTTGGGAGATTTTGACCAAGACATAATAACAGAATACCAAATCAAAAAAAAGGGAAATGGAGTCTATATCTTTGTAATTGATGGTGCCTTTAACATAGGAAATCAAAAGCTAGACAAGCGAGATGCAATGGGGATCTGGGAAACAGAAAAAATTTCTTTTACCGCACAAGCCCGTTCAAAAATTTTGTTGGTGGAAGTCCCTATGTTTTTTTAACTTTTTTTTATGAAAAAAAACACTACAGCAGAAGAGTTATTAAAAGAGCTAGAAAACCGAATTTCCAGTGGTGACTTTAAAGACTCCGTTCACAAAATTAAATTGATGACTACCAGAGACATGATTTTGGAGATGATATCTAAATAAACACGATATTTATGTTCTAAATCGTCTTTTTTGAAGAGGAGAAAATTTATCGTTAACGGGGGAGGGATTTTTGTTGTTACAGCTTTTATCCCAAGGGTTTTTCAGGGAAACCTTGAAAATTTAGAGGTTGATGTCGAGCAAGTTACCTTTGGTTCAAATCATCATTTCTTTGGATATATTGGACAATCACTAACCATTCCTTGGAACAAAAAAGGAAATCTTTTAATTTGCTTGTCCTCTTCTTTTCACGACCATTTGCCGGGCAAGGGCGAAGCAGCCAATGTCAACCTGATCCATCTTGACCGAAAAAAAAAGGGACGTTATAAGATTGAAAAGCTGGACGAAAGCCAAGGGTGGAATCCCCAGCAAGGAACGATGTTTTACTGGAATCCTCATCACCCCGACAATCAGTTTTTTTTTAACGACCGCGACCCTAAAACCGGAGTTGTTTATACGGTTCTCTATGATGTTAAAAAACACAAAAGGGTAAAAACCTATCACTATAAGAATCAATCTTTTGGTAATAGTGGGGTTTGTCCTTCGGGAAAATATTTTTTAGTCATCAACTACGCCCGAATGGGGCGTTTGAGACCAGTTACCGGATATAAGGAAAGTTTTGATTGGACTGATGGTGTGGCAGCACCCAAAGAGGATGGAATTGCCATCGTCAATATAGAAACAGCGGAAAAGAAAATTCTGATCTCATTTGAACAAATGGCCCGGGGTCTGGAACGCAATGGATTTGATGTAAAAGACCGAAATCTCTTCATCAATCACACCCTTTGGAGTAGAGACGGACAGTGGATTTATTTCTTTGTCAGAGCAGGTTGGAAATCAGACAAAGACGGCAGAAAAGGCCTAAATGCTGCATGCTCAATCAAAGTGAATGGAAGTCAATTTATTGCCGGCCATCAACACATTGGTGGACATCCTGAATGGTTCAATGCTACCCAAATAATCGGAAGCAAAGACAACCAACAGGTTATCTATGATATTCTGCAAAAAAAAATAATCGGCACATTAGGAAGCCTAGATATTTTTCCAAGACCAGAAGGAGATATCAGTCTTTCACCTGATGGACAATGGTTAATCAACGGATACAACAACAAATCAGGATCCAATTTTTATACGATATTGAATCTAAGGTCAGGAGCATGGGTAAAAACGCCTTCTTTTGATACTGGCATTTACAAAAAAGATTTAAGGATAGATCCCGCCCCCCGATGGAACCACGACAACAATCAAGTTTTGGTTTCCGGTTTGGATAAAAGGGGAATTCGACAGCTTTTTATCATTTCAATTCATCCTAAATCAATTTAATCAAACCTATGGAAATGATCCCTCACCAAGGCATGAGCTTGGAGTCTCTTCTAAGAGGGATAATGGGCATGTTAATTTTGATACTTATCGCATATGGCTTTAGTAATAATCGAAAAAACATTCCTTGGAAAGTAGTTTTAGTGGGCCTTCTTAGTCAGCTTGTCATTGCTGTAGGGGTAATCAAAGTCAAATGGATCACAAGTTTTTTTGAATTTATCAGTAGTTTTTTTGTCAAGATCTTGGATTATACTCAAGTGGGAACCCAAATGCTATTAGGTGAGTTTGGTAATGTGGACCGCTATGGTTTTATTTTTGTATTTCAGGCACTGCCTATCATCATCTTCTTTTCTGCACTGACCTCTTTACTATATTACTTTGGCGTAATCCAAAAGCTGGTTCAAGTTTTAGCTTGGGGCTTGCGTAGGTTGCTAGGCATTTCAGGGGCGGAGAGTTTGGCTGTTGCGGGAAATATCTTTCTCGGACAAACTGAAGCTCCACTATTAATCAAGGCTTATCTGGAAAAAATGACCCGTTCGGAGCTGTTTTTGGTGATGGTTGGAGGCATGGCAACAGTCGCGGGAAGTGTGTTGGGGGCTTATATTGGTTTTCTGGGAGGAGATGATCCAATTGAGCGATTGGCTTTCGCCAAAAGCCTTTTGGCCGCATCGGTGATGGCGGCCCCGGGAGCAGTGGTCATTGCAAAGATCATGTTTCCTCAAAAAGACAAAATACCTGAGTTGATCAATGTACCCAAAAATAGCGTTGGTAATAATATTCTCAATTCAATTTCCAACGGGACCACTGAAGGAGTAAAAATGGCAGTAAATGTAGGAGCTATGCTATTGGTTTTTATCTCTTTAATTGCATTATTGAATGGTGTTTTTTCAGTTATCGGTGACGCTAGTGGCCTTAACATATGGGTAGCTAAGAATAGTCCATATGATCAATTTTCGATAGAATTTATACTGGGTTATTTGTTTTCTCCACTGATGTGGATTATTGGCGTAGCAGCTGAGGATATGGCACTTATGGGTCAACTTTTAGGGATAAAAATTGTAGCGAGTGAGTTTGTAGGTTATGTCCAACTGTCAGACCTCAAACAGGTGGAAAGTGCGCTTCATTTCAGCTACCAAAAATCGGTGGTCATGGCAACCTATATGTTATGTGGTTTTGCAAATCTAGCTTCAATTGGCATCCAAATCGGGGGCATTGGGATCCTGGCGCCAGGGCAAAGAAATAACTTGAGTGAACTCGGACTAAGAGCCATGGTAGGTGGTTCGATAGTCTCCCTGATGTCAGCAACCATTGCCGGTGCACTTTTAGGTTAAGTTCACATTACCTTAACTCTTACGTTTTTCCATGTACGAACTAAAATGATTCCAAAAGCAATGGAAACAAATGTGGTGAAAGCGGCAAGGGTATATTGACCATAGATCCAATATCCTGTTGAGAACATAGCACCGTAGATCATTCCACATCCTAGTAACATGGCCGTAATTCCTGAAGGCACACTCCACCCTTTACTGTCTTCGGTGATATCAATCTTCTCTGCTGCAGCCTCATCGATTACTTTTTTCCATCCGGGACCACCGGGCTGTATTTTTTGATAAAAATTTCTAAGAACCGATTTGTCCTCAGCAGAGGTCATATAAGTCATCGTAATCCAAATTGCCGAGGTCACCAATACCACAAAAGGATATTCGAGCCAAGAGGGCATTAGTCCAGTTTCTGCTTCAAATAAATGGTCTCCCAGACTGGTAGTTTTCAGGAGTATGGATAAAATTCCAGAGGCAAACATGGCTGAAATTTCACTCCATGCATTGATTCGCCACCAGAACCATCTCAAAATAAAGATCAACCCAGTTCCAGCGCCGAAGGTGAGGAGAATGTCAAAAATTTGAAGAGCACTTTGTAACAATAAAGCCAGTAAGGCACTAAAAATCATCAATCCGATGGTACACAATCTTCCTACCGCAACCAACCTTTTTTCGGAAGCATTTGGATTGATTTGATTTTGATAAAAATCGTAAACCAAATAGGAGGAACCCCAGTTGAGTTGAGTTGAAATGGTGCTCATATAAGCCGCAATAAGGGAGGCCAAAACCAAACCAATCAATCCAGGGGGCAGTTTTACAAGCATGGCAGAATAAGCTAAATCATGACCTAGCTTATCATCAGTAATATTGGGAAAAGCATCTTTGATACTGGCCAAGTCAGGAAAAACAACCAAGGAGGCCAAAGCGACCAAAATCCAGGGCCAAGGACGTAAGGCATAGTGCATGATATTGAAGAAAAAAGTAGCTCCAATGGCATGGTTTTCATCTTTGGAGGCCAACATCCGCTGGGCAATATATCCCCCTCCTCCAGGTTCTGCTCCAGGATACCAAGAACTCCACCACTGGACTGCCAAGGGAATGATAAGTAAAGTGATAAGGGCTTCCGTATTGGAAAAATCGGGAAGTATGGACAATTTATCACTTACGTTTTCATGATTCAAAAGTGCAGTCATTCCTCCTACTTCAGGCAGGTTGACCAAATAATAAGCCGCACCAATGGAGCCCACCATCGCGACCACAAATAATAGTAAATCGGTATACAATACTCCTCTAAAACCTCCCAGTGTACTAAAGGCTACAGTAACCAAGCCTGCACTTACGACGGTTTGCCAAGGCTCTAAGCCAAGCATGATCCCACCAATTTTGATGGCCGCAAGTGTTACGGAGGACATGGTGATCACATTGAAGAGAATTCCCAAATAGAGAGCCCTAAATTTTCGCAGAAAACCTGCAGGTTTTCCACCATATCTGAATTCGTAAAACTCTAAATCCGTTTTTACGTTAGACTTGCGCCACAATTTGGCATAAACAAATACGGTAAGTAATCCCGTAATAAGAAAAGCCCACCAAACCCAGTTTCCAGAAACACCGTTGTTTCTGACAATATCCGTCACCAGATTGGGTGTATCAGTAGAAAAGGTTGTGGCCACCATAGATACCCCCAACAACCACCAAGGCATGTTCCGCCCGGAAAGAAAAAATTCACTGCTAGAAGATCCTGCTCTTTTGGAAACCCAAATCCCTATAAATAAGGAGATTGAAAAAAAACTGATGATGATTCCCCAATCTATTGCCGCTAAATCCATTATACTTTTATTTAAAATGCCAAAGTAACCATTAATCTATAAACCTGATAAAATATTGTTAAACAATCCCGCTGTTCTGAATTTTTAAATAGGTTTGTATTAAAAATTGGGTTCAGTGCGTTCCAAATTCTATCTTAAAATATATCACTCCTCGCTTATTGATGAGAGACTAAAAGCACCTTTCATATCAATTTGGGTTGCCTTGATATTTAGCTTTCAATTTACCATTGCACAAATCGAAAATAACAATCCCTCTTTTAGTTTTCCATCCAACAGCAGTGATAAACCTAATTCTCTTTTCCAGCCTCCAGCTGAGGAAAGTCCTTATTTAAAGGGAGATTTTTTGGAAAAGCCTTTGGACATGACTGATCCCAAACTAGATGATAATGACTCTAAAATCAATATTGAAGAACAAGAGAAATTCCTGAATCCAGGGGACATTTATCTCTCAAAACTCAAAGGTAGAGGAGTAGAGGCAGGGAAAGACCCCAATAAATACAGAACCAATCAATACATGGGGGATTACAGAATTGAAGGGGATCAAGCTCGAATCATATTTAGAGACCACGAATATCCCGACGGGGATCGTGTAAGAATTCTACACAACGACATGGTTATTCAACCAAATGTTTTGCTGGTAGAGCGCTTTGTAGGTTTGAACTTAGAGCTAGTCCCCGGTTTTAATAAGATTGATTTTATCGCCCTCAACCAAGGCACCTCTGGGCCCAATACGGCAGAGGTCAGGGTATATGATGAAAATGGTGACATGACTGCTGCTAACCAGTGGAATCTTGCAACAGGGGTAAGAGCTACATATATTCTCATCAAAGAGTAAATGCTATTTTTTGAAGTGAAGTAAAAGCCCTACCATCATAAGTGTTATACCTCCATAGAGATATGGAGTGTCAATAAAAGACAATTTTGAATACATTAAGTAAACCACATAAAAACACCCCAATGACAAGAGCATGATGAGCAAATTAATGAGTATTCGGAATTTCATGGCTAAAAACTTATTTACAAATAAAATGAATTTATGGGATTGATTAAGTTATATGTAATAGGATTGATAATTTTGATTGTCGCGATATTGGCTAATTTTTTAGCCACTAAATGGGGACTAAAAACCTGGTACGACTTTCTTAATAATTGGGGTAATGGGGATTTCCTCAGTCTTAAAGACAATTTATGGCTTTTTGTATTTTATCCTTTGATATTAGGGTGTAGTCTCTTAATAGGAAATATGCTTTGGAAAAATTTATTCTGATCTATCAGAAAGTTCATCGTTTTGGGATCTATCTGCCATGAGCAATAAGCCCAAAACACCAATAAGTCCAAAAAGAAAACCTATTACAAAACCAAAGCGTTGGGTTCTCCCCTTTTTTTCAGCGATATAACCTCCCAAGGCTCCTGTTGCGACCCCAAGGGCCAAAGAGAGTAAGAAAAAGGAGTTAGTCATACTATTTTAGAAAATAATTTTTTTTGAGTCAAAAGCACCAAAGTATAAAGCAATATTCCTATTGGGCCCAGAATGAAAGTAAATAGTAAAGGCAATATCATCCAAAGGTGCTTTATTCCTTTTTCCTGGCTATTTTTTAGCATCCAGCAACCCACCCAAAAATCGAATGCCAAATAGTGAAGCCACCCGGCAGCTACACCACGAGGTTCAGCATTTTGAAACATTTCAGTCAAACTAGTTAGGGAGGAAAAATCGGTGGAAAATGTTCCCGTAGTAGTGCTCATGAAAAAAACATACCCCAAAGCGATTGCCAAAGGCACCCATGGAAAGGCAATGGTTTTCTGGGTAAAATCCTTTTTGGGAAAAACCAAAAGGAGTAACCAAAAAAGTATAATTCCCGAATTGAAAATGTTAAAAATAGTTTCGTAAACCATATTGTTAACTCAAAAATAAAACCATTTTTTTAGATGGCTTTCCTATCTTAGGGTTTTCTTTTATGAGAATATTCAGAGATATTGACGGCCATCGATTAGACCCCATAAAGCACACGCTAAAAATTCTCAAAAAACACCCCAATGTAAAAATCCACATCGGATCTGACTCTCAAAATGTAGGGAAATTAACAAAATATGCTACCGTTATTGCATACCGTTATGGTAGCAGGGGAGTGCACTATATATTAAGTAAAAAGGCGGAAGTTTTAATTACTAATATGTGGAACAGATTGTGGCGAGAGGCAGAGATGAGTATTGATGTGGCTGAGTGGCTCACCCACCAGGTAAGTGTAAAGGTTGAAATTGACATGGATTACAACAGTGACGAGAATTTTAAGTCCAATAAATTGATCTCGGCCACCAAAGGTTGGGCAAATTCTCTAGGCTATAAGGTGAATGTAAAACCTCACAATCAAATTGCTACTCGGGCAGCAGATTATCACTGCAAATAGCTTATAACCATTCCTTTACTATTTTTTCTACACCAAATCGAACGACATCGGTAACGGGAATTTCCAACTCGCTTTCCAGATGGGTAATATGCTCTTGGGCCTCTTTTTCTGACAGTTTAACAGTGTTCAAGGCAACGCCCATTACCTTAGGTTTACCATAGGTTCCAGTTACAGAGGCCAATGATTCATTTAGAGCTATAAAATCCTTAAGAGGAGGGATTTTTATGGATTCAGGATGTTTCAAAGTAGTCTTGTCAGCCCTATGGCACAAGACCATGTGAGTGGGACAACTGCCCCGCATCAGGGATAGGGTTGCCGAACTGCCTGGGTGCAATAGTGATCCTTGTCCTTCGACAACTACTAGATCTTGGTTTTGGTAACTTAAAACCATTTGTTCTACAGCACCACAGGCGTGATCTAACTTAAGGGCATCAAGGGGAATACCTCTCCCCATCAATGTAATACCAATTTGTCCAGTCGCTAAAAAAGCTGTATCGATTTTGTTGTCTAAGGCCCAACGATAAATTTCCAACCCTGCTGTCATTTTACCACAAGCCATATCAGTTCCAATCATTAGCAGGCGTTTGTTGGTCAATTTTAGTGCTAGTCCAGATGCAATTTCAGGGGTAAATTGAGGGACCCTTACATCCCAAATCCATTGTTTAGGGTATTTGATATGCTCTGCAAATCGATGGGCCAGGGGATCATGCAGACCATTAATGAGGCATAGACCTCGACCCAAAGCTTCTTCAATCATGGGAATCCATACATCGGGAATTTTTCCGCCGGAAGGAGCAATGCCTAAAACAAGTACTTCAGCTCCTTGATCAATCACTTGATCTAGTTTTTCAAAGATGGGGACATCTCTATCAATATGGTGTTCTTTGTTAATATTACTCCCCGCGAGTTCGGAGTCAATGATACCAACAATAGGGTTTTGTAGAAAGCGTACTACTCCCAATCCCATTTTGCCATAATCGCTATGGATAAAACCTTCCATGAAAATTGCAACTTTTTGATGGGATTTAAGCATGGTATTGAGGTTTTAGAATTCCTCCGTGTCCCGGTACAAAATCAGGAAGGGTTACACCGTCAACCAATTTGACTCCTGTTGCGGGGTCAGGTAACAAATTGTAGTGGGAGTCTAAATCTATATGGTCGATTCCTCCTGAGAGGGCGGCGGCGGCGGCTATCGAAACAGAGGATTCACTCATACAGCCGATCATGGTTTTAAGCTTATATTTTTGGGCCTTTTGAATGATAAGTAAGGCTTCGGTGATTCCTCCACATTTCATCAATTTAATGTTTACACCATCAATGTAGTCAGCCCATTTGCCAACATCAGCAGCAGATCGACAAGATTCATCAATATATATTGGTAAAGGACTTTTGGGGTAAAGATATTGAAGCTCAGACTCCTGTCCTTGTTCCAGGGGTTGTTCGATATATTCTACCCCCCTATCAGCCAACCATTTGATCATATAAATGGCGTCTTGGGTGGACCAGCCACCGTTAGCATCAACTCTAATTTTGAGTTGAAACTTTTCTGTGCATTCAAGTACTTTAGCAAACATTTGTTGATCAGCTTCAATCCCTTGTGGGGAACCAAGTTTTATTTTTAAGGCTTTTGCAGAGTAATTTTCGAACATATGATGAATTCTTTCTTTGACCTGATCAGCGGGAATAATCCCCAGAGTGAGGGAAGTAGGAACGAAAGGGCGGGGCAATTGAAGCAGTTGATACAATGGCAATTTGGCTTTTTTGGCTTTCCAATCCCAAAGGGCAATATCCAAAGCCACATAAGCACAGGGAGAGATTCCCATTTGTTTGGCCTTTTGGTTTAGCAATTCAGTAGTGCAGGATTCAATTCCTTGCTCCAGAAAGGTGTTGAGCTGATGTTGCATTTTCTCTACCGTTTCGGCTTTTCCATTTTTGCTGGGAGCAGCCTCTCCCCAACCCACCAATCCATCCTTTTCATAAGACAAAAACAGATTATAGGAGTCTCCTCTAGCCCCCCTACTGATAACCAAGGGGAACCTTTTTTTAAGTAATACTTTATGGAATTTTACTCGCATCTTCAAGTCATTGGATAAAAGCAAAAAATTTTGGATAAGCTTTTATCAAGATTACCATCAATAGTATCCCTGATCCATTAGCCAATGCATCCATAAAATTACCGTCGCGGTCAGTGGTAAAAAAATATTGCGCAAATTCAATAAGGGCACCAAAAAAAAAGGTCCCTAAAGCACCTCTTCTCATGGAGTTTTGTATTACGATTTCTTGAGAAAAAGCCTTGATTAATGCCATACTCTGCACTGCGTAAAAAAGAAAATGTCCAAATTTGTCTTGGTTTTCAAACCATGGTTCAGAATCTACACCAGTGGGACTGAAAAAACTTAAATAAACAATTAATCCCGCCCAGACAATTGAAAAAACAACCCAAAAATAATTTTTCATTTCAAGACCAAAGGTGTGAAGTTATCTTTTCAAATATATAAAACCTTTTAAAGGAGGCTGTCCATTGCCCAATTCTAAGATGTAAAAATACGTTCCCTCCGGTAAGTTTTGATCATTTGAGTTGGAATAGGAAGCTCTCAATTCTCCGTTCCAATCGTTTTTATAGGGTGCCTCTTTGAGAACAAGTGTTTCCCAACGGGAGTATATGCTCAGTTGGTGATCTGGAAATTGTCCCAACCCCTGAATAATGAAGTTTTCATTTACCCCATCATTATCAGGTGAAAAGGCGTTAGGGATTAATAGGGGTTGAAAAATAAGAAGAGTTTCTTGTGAGAAATTAAATGGGTCACAGGAGTAGTTTTTTGAACTTATAGCGGCTCTAAGCTTCCAGTTGACCCATGACTCTTGAGGGTTGACCAAAACCAAATCCTTGGAATTAACCCCTTCAAAGGAGGCGGAGGCTTGCAAATCTTGCCAATCATTACTTGGGGGTTGCAAGATCTGCCATTGTATGACGAACATTTCACTAGAGTTAAGGTCGATGCTCAAAACCGTCTCCTGATTGGGAATCACCACCACTGATGAGAAAGGTTGGAGGCTTATAGTTGGGCTGGCAGGCAATTCCAAATAGTCATATTGACCAGAATTGTCAAGGTCTGCAGCTTTAGTATAGCCATTGCTTGAAATTACCCTTCCTTGAGCATCAACCTCCACCGGGCTACTCCCCAAAATTCCATCCTGATCCGGGTCTTCAAATCCTGCTTCAACGGTGTCGAAACAGCCATCACCATCACTATCCAAATCTGAGCTATTCCCTTTTCCGTTTTGGTCAAAATCTTCTTGTGTTTCATCAGTGTCCAATATTCCATCATTGTCATCATCCAGGTCAATATCATCAGGCACACCGTCCCTGTCACAATCAAGAGCCGAAGTAATTATTAGGGTTATACTGGCATCTAGAAAATCACAATTGTCATAAGTATCTGTTTGATCTATAAGTTCTTGATCATTGGTTACGCCATCCCCATCGATATCAGGATCACATGGATCACCCAGACCATCACCATCCAAATCTTCTTGCTCAGGGTTAAAATCAAGGGGGCAGTTGTCAAACCTTTCATGTAGACCGTCATTGTCATGGTCTATATCATCGTCTTCGTTAGTGAGATCTACTGTTATGTAATCTGCAGTTAGATAATCTGGGTCGGGGGTTGAGGGATCGACTAAAATCAATAAGCTAGTTGAAATATCCCCGTCAAAGAGATAGTCGTCGATTCCAATAAGGGTTATGGTTTGTGGCTGATTCCAATTCTCAGGGGTAAAGGTCAAAAAGGTTTTGTTAAGTCCTAACTCGGAGGCATCAGGAACAATAAATGAAATAATTACTTCAGCATTGGGTTGGACATTCAATTCAATGGAAAGAGTTGTTGAAATTCTCGATTCACTTAGAGGAGAGATGAGTTTGTAGGAGGTGGTAACTGTTCCCGATTCTGCTGGAGAAAGAGCCTTAATTTCTCCGCTTACAAGAATTCCTGGAAAGTCATTGTCTAAATTAACCAAAATCAAATCAGCTATAGAATCAGCATTCAATTGGTCATAATTTGTATCTAGTGACTGCGGATCTCCCGTAACAAAATTTACTTCCTGATCTCCATCCAACAAAAGGTCATCCAAACCTGAAAGGGTGAGTACATTTGATTCGGGATCATCCCAATTTTCATTTTCAATGATGATCTCTGTTTCCAATAATGCTATTTCATCGATATTGTCCTCAAGAGTAACTGGTAGGATTACATCCTCATCATTCAGAGGTTTTGTGTTTAGAGAAAAAGCGACCTTAACTTGATCTCCATTTTCATCTGTTTGATAATCATCTTCCAACAAATAGATGGTAACTCCGGCAAAATCATTGTCCTGATTAGTCATGGCCACAGGAGCTATAGTGCCGGGAATAATGTTTCCAAAATATGGATCTGTACTTGAAATAGCATTTATAAAAATGTTGTAATTTATAGCGCCATCCCTTATGGGAATGAGGTCATCAACCCCGACAATCGTAATGATTTGGGGTTGATCCCAATTCGAAGGAGAAAGTGTAATTGTAGGACTGGCGAGGATTCCCTCATTTATATTCGTGCTTGCCCAACTGATTTGAACCGGTGCCGAGGGCGTAGCACTTAAGCGTACTGAAAAGCTTCCTGTTGAACCATCTTCTCCGCTAAGCTGATCTATGGGGGTTAAAATGATTTGGGCAAAATCATTATCCATATTGATGACATTGACATTTTGAGCAGGTTCGGATGTGAAGTTGGCGTCCGAACTGCCATCTACCGAAACAACGATTTGGGTAAACTGATCCCCGTCAATTATAGTTTCGTCTACCCCACTCACCAAAACGATCTGGGGGATATTCCAATTCAGTGGGGTAAACTGTAGTTGTTGGAAACTATTATCCACAGCTACTTCACCATCATCATTAGATGCAATATTTAAAAAGACATCAGTATTGGGTTTGATATCCAACACAACAGTAAAACTTCCTATATTTTCATTTTCGCTCAAATTATTTGAAATAGCTCCAACACTGAATCCTGCCTGATCATTATCCAAATTTCTAAAGTTCAGATCTGCTATATCAGACGCGTCTAATGCATCATAATTCCCATCTGTTGAAGCGGGATCTAAAGTTTCCAAAACCAATACGATATCCCCATCTATAAGGGCATCGTCAACCCCTGTTAGAGTAATTTGATTGTTAAAAGGTTTGTTCCAATCCGAATTGGCAATGGTTATACTGGTAGAAGATAATGTTACTTCTGCAGCATCACCCAGAATCCCAAGACCAAAGCTTACATCTGCACCTCCAAAGGGTTGTGAAAGCAAGTTAAACTGAACAGTAAATGAAGTGCCGTTTTCATCGGTAACTGCCGAACCCCCTACCACAGTCAATTCAATTCCAGGCCCTGAATTGTCTTGGTTAATTAAATCTACATCGGCTACTGTGCTGCCATCCAAAGCGTTGTAATTGGCATCAGTTGAGCTCACATTTCCAGTAATAATCTGGTAAACAATATTGCCATCTTTGAATGGAACGGGGTCCGGCAGTCCAGTTACTATAATGGTTTGAGGAGTATGCCAATTGAAGGGACTGAATTGAACATTAGATTGACTCAATTGACCCTCGGTCAGATCACTAGAGGATAAATCTAGAGTAACTAAACCGGAGGGCTTTGATAAGAGCTTAACTGTGAAAGAGGCTTCATCACCATTTTCGTTGGAAAGATTGTCCAAAACGACGATTTCAAATCCTGCGGAATTTACATCCAATATCGACAGGGTCACTGTTTTTGCTTCGGCATTAGTGTAACAGTTTTGAGTCAGTGCAACATTAACTGAAACGATTGGGTAAATGATTTGATCTCCATCTATAAGTCCATCTGTCTTTGGAGTAATGCCAATAGATTGAGGCATATTCCAATTTGAAGGTGTAAAGGTGACCTGGGTAGGGGAAACTATGGCCTCAGTAATGTCAGGATTGGAGACATCCAATACCACATTGGAGGTAGGAGCCTCCTGTAAAGTAATATTGAATGAAGTGGATGAATCAGTCTCACTCAATGCAAATACTGCCGAGTCTAAGTTAATGACTTTTGGTGGATCCATCGAAAGTGAAACTGTGCTGGAAATAGCAGGGGTACAGAGGAAACCTCCCTTTGCGACGGTAACCCGGTATAAGGAATTATCCAGAGTATTGTCGGCAGGTGTTACGCTCATTATTTGAGAACTGGTATTGCTATAGATCGCGTTATCACTTAGGTCCACCCAGTCGGTTCCATCATACATTTGCCATTGGAAAACGGGTTGGTCCAAGTCAGTCTGAACCTCAAAATTAGCCATCCCTCCCAGACAAATGCTTTCTGCATTAGGATGACCAGTGATGTTGGAAAGCAAAGCGGCACTTCCTACTTCTTGAAAGTCGTAAACTCCCGTTAGATCACCATCTCTCGGGATAACGTATCCATCATAACCAGCTACAAGACCCAATGTGCTAACTGTTACAGGTGAGGCACCCAAAATGCCATCAGGTATAGGGTCACTGTCTGTAAAACCAGCTTCAATAACATCGGAACAACCGTCACCATCACTGTCAAGATCATAGGCGTCGGGTGTACCATTCCCATTAGTATCAAGATCATTTTGATGCAGAAATAAATCCCATTTCAATACAGAAGTACTTGTTGCACTGTTATTAATATGGGTTAAAGTCAAGTTTTGCATATTTTGACCTAAAAATGAAAATGTGGGGCTCGCTGTCACAGAACTATTAAACTTAAACCTTATTTCATTGGATGAATAAAGGGTAAGGCCGCTTTCGAAGTCATTATCGTAGTTGGTGTCAACCAAAAGGTCATTGTTAGGGTTTAAAAGGGAAATGCTCTCGCTTACGGAGCTTGTGGATATGACAAACAATTCCCCATCCAAATATGAATGATTATTATTTAGGCTGTGGATTAATTTAAAATTGACTTTGTCATTAAAGTTCCATTCAATTTGATTTTGGTTTCCTCCACTAGCTAAAGAAGAAGTCACCTCTCCTAGAGCAGTTTGGACAATTGAACTATCACTGGCTACTGCATTAGAGACCGTATATGCCCCAGCAGTAGTAATAGTAGCAGTTTTTATAATTAAAGGGTTATTAATATCAGAAATGTCTAGTTGATAATCCTCAAGAGATTCGTAGGAATTAAGGATGCCATCATTGTCCAAATCCAAATCGATGTTGTCATTGATGCCATCTCCATCAAAATCTGGAGGACAATTACTTACAACAGCAGGTTCAGAGTATGCAACACTAGTAACTCCATCACATGTAATTTGTGCCCTAACCTTATAAGCGCCTGGAACAGTTGGCATTAAAGGATTGTTACTAACCCCCAAATCAACATAACCTGTCCCGTTATCGAAAAACCAGGTAAAACTATCAAAAGCATCTACCCCCGAGGCTCTTAATTGAACATTAGGCAAACATTTTTCTCCACTTAAAACCGGTGACTCAAGCACAGTCTCTGGAGCTGAAATAAAACCAGCGTAAAAGCCTCCAGAAGTTGCAGCACCACTTTGATTGTAATAAGCACAATAAAGCTCTTCAGTTGAATTTATGGAAACATTTCCTGAGAGATTCTGAATTATGTACGCCTTATAATTTGCTCCCGCAACTGCCTCAGGACCAGTGACATTGACAGATCCTAAAAAACTTGAGTCATCCAATGATTTATTGGTATTAGCCAAGTCCGAAAAGGTAACAGATGCAGTTTGATTTGTCACTACAGTAACATAACCTGGAAAAAATGCTGATCCAATATTTTCAATAAAAGGAATATTATTTACCTCTCCTTGACTTTGGCACGAAAGCGGAGGTACAAAAAACATTCCTTGATTGGCCTCACTTCCAGTTCCTCCAATTCCTTGCCAAGCAAATACATTCTTTGAGGTGTTGACGTAAAGTGTTTTACCTGATCCAGCAGTAGAATATGCTCCTCCTTCTATTATATAATGGTCTCCTGCCAATGGCAGTGTATATATTGGTGTTGCTACTCCGTCAACAAAAATTCCTGTATCGTCCTCATTGGCAACAATTAGAATGTTTTCCCATCCAGAAGATCCACTTCCCCTAACAAAAATATATTCACTTCCAATTTTGTCAGCCCCTACAATTTGATCAATTCCATAATCCCTTCCACTTCCATTGTGAAAACTACCATTAGCTGAACCACAATTTACTGCAATGGGTTTATCAGATTCAATCAAAACACCTATCAATCCTTCTCTATTGGCAGCCACATTTTCAACTTCTGCAGATAGTAAATAAGTTTCTCCCTTGTCCAAGGTAAAGGTCATAGAGAAGGTTCCGGCACCGCCTGGAGACACAATACCCGCCAAATCTAATGACCTATCCAAATTATCAATTACAACTTGTGTGTTGTCTTCGGAAGCCATCAAGGAAACAAAGTTTAAATAATTATCTGATCCTGGATTTTGGCTGTTATAAGTTCCTGTCCTAAATGAAGTTCCAAGTGCAGATAAACCTTTACTTACCAATGCTCCTGCTTGAGGAGGTGTTGAGTCTCCGATTCTTCCAGCTCTTAATCTAATGGCCACGTATATGGGTGAATCAGCTGTAATTATATAGCCTTTATCGTCAATAACCGTACCTCCATAAAGTAAAGAATTTATAATCGCAAAATTGGTCGGTCCTGTCCCTATATTGTGAATATTGGGAAAGGAATTCGATACAACATCTGAAATAATGCTAGCTGGCGCACCTCCAACGGGAGTGATTGAATATGAAACATTGTTGTCTGAAGGTGTGGAAATATAAATGTGCTGATCTAGTGGATAAGCGTTGGAGGTTGCCGCTCCATGAGCTGCTATAGGTGGTATATAGTGTACTTTGCTGAGCTGAGCAAATAAGCTTTGCAATGCCATCAGCATAAAAAAGGAAAACAAATTTCTTAAAAAAAAACCCCTCATTTTTTTATTTTACTAGTTTAAAACTGGGTAGGAGCTGAGCAATAAATTTACTGATTTAAATAACAAATTAAAGCTATGAAGTAATTAATCTATCTTTGAGCTAAAGTCTTTGTAGGATCACTTTAATTATTTAATATCTTTATTTGTGTGAAGTGGGTTATCTATTGTTTTATTCCTTTTTTAATACTTTTATGTTATCCTTTTATCCTAAAAGGACAACAAGAGGTGACTTTCTCACAATACATGTTCAATCACCAAAGCCTCAATCCCGCCTATTCAGGTTCCAAAGATTACTCTCAATTTGCGATACTCCACAGGGCCCAATGGATGAATTTTCCAGGAGGCCCAGAATCCCAAGCTTTTACTTTTAACCACAAGATGACCTCCAAAAATTTTGGTTTTGGACTCTCTGGTGTAAATGATAAAATTGGTCCTATGAGCGGGGTTCGTGTGGCTATTGACTTAGCTTATCACCTTTCCATAAATGATGCCTACTTGGCAATTGGTATCAAAACTGGAGTGACTAATTTTAATTTTGACCAAAACATTATCCAAACTACTCAAGCCAATGACCCGGCTTTTACTTTTGATGAAGAGGGAAAATTCTTGCCAAATATTGGTTTTGGAGTCTACTATCATCGGCCAAGATGGTATGCGGGATTTTCTGTCCCTTGGTTTATAGAAAACGAAAGTTTCAACATACAAAAGCATTACTACGTTATACTAGGAGGACTGCTGAAAATTTCTAATAGTTTTGATGCAAAACCCAGTTTATTGGTCAAACATACCAAAGGCTCTGCCTTTGCCTTTGATTTGAGCGCTCTCTTGTTGTATAAAAACCTTTTTTGGATCGGACCTCAAATAAGGTCTACCCTTGAAAAAGGAGTTCCCAGCAACGAATTTGGTGGTGGTTTTGGAGTCATTGCAGGGGTTAATTTCAACAAAAACATATCCATTGGATATTCCTATAACACCTCCTCGTTGAGAAATTTGATCAGTACAAATCACGCTTCCCATGAAATCATGTTACGATTTGATTTGATCCCTACTTTCAAAAACATGCTTCGTTCACCTAGAATATTCTAATGATGAAAACTAAATTACTACTATTCGGATTACTTTTTTTTCAAGTAATACTCGCTCAGAGCTCTAGTGAAAAAGTTCGTATAATAGAATGGGCGGATTATTACTTGATGAATAAAGACTACGATAAAGCGCTATCTCACTATTCCAAATTAGGGGAATCCATCCCCTTGCAATCTAGAAGAAATTTTTCCTTGGTCTATTCCCAAATGAGTCAGTTTAAACAGGCGGCTCAAATACTCAGGCCTTTGGCCGAATCAGATTCTGCAGAGGTTAAAGACTACTACTATTTTGCTTCCTACCTTACCGACAATGAGAAGTTGAGAGACGAATACAGACGAAAAGCCAATCGTTTACCTATAGAAAAATATCCCCAAAATCTTAAAGACACACTGGCATCTTTCTACGAGTTGATTCCTTTATCCCTCAATACTGAAGGGTCAGAATTCGGGGCACATTTAATAAATATTAAAAATAATAATCTTTTGGTTTACAGTCAAAAACAATCAGATGATTATACTAAAAATTTAAGTAAAAGAATCCTTTCAAAAACCCCTATTTATAACCTTTATCAGGCGGAATGGGACCCCAAAAAGCTTCAAGCAAATTCTTCGAAGGCTTTTCCCTTGGGTCTTAACTCTGTTTTTCAGGATGGCCCCTCAAGTTGGGACCCCAAAAAGGAAGTACTTTATTTGACCCGCAGCGCTCAAAACACGAAAAAACAAAAAACCATTCAGCTCGATATATACAGCTGGTCTTTTAACAGTACTCAAAAACAAATTTCACAGCCCCTTAACATTAACAGTGAAGGTTATGCTACCATTCATCCTGCCGTAAGCCCTGAAGATCGAAGATTGTATTTTGCAAGTGATCGGCCTGGTGGTTTTGGAGGAATGGATTTATACTATGTCGATATACTAGAAAACAAAAATTATGGTTATCCCGTGAACCTGGGAGCAGATATCAATACAGCAGGAGATGAGATTTTCCCTTTTGTCTATCAAAAAAATTATCTTTTTTACAGCCGTAAAACTGATAATGGAAGTTTATCTCCTAAATTGGCTATCAATATCATTGACCTTAGATGGCATATAATGGATCTTCCCGCGCCCTTTGAGAGCAATCTGGATGATTTTTCCTTTTCGCTCGATCCAAATCTCGAATATGGTTTGATCAGCTCCAATCGTGATTCAGGAAAAGGTGAAGATGACCTTTATGCCTTTAAATTCACCCCAAAAATGATGGGAGAGGAGGACCAGTATTTCTACAACCCCATCGACACGCTGATTGTATCACAGGAGGGTATTCTAAAAAACGACAACGCTCTTATGATGAGTTATGACCCTCTAACAGCCTTGTTTTCTAAGGAAGCCTTGCTAGTGGAAAATGTACATAACGGAGCACTTAAACTTAATACCAATGGTTCATTCCTATATAAAAATAGAGACGCCTTACAATTAAAAGACTCCTTCTCTTATTCTGTAAAAAGCAATTACGGTAAATCACCCGTTATAAAAGTACTGCTCCAGCGCTCTGAAGTCGAATTAGAAAAATTACCCCAAACTATACAAAAAACCTTTTTACCTATTTTTTACGAATTTGACAAATCTAATTTATTAATAGACTATAAGGATAGAGTTGATGCAGTAGTTGCTGCCATGAATGCAAAACCCGAAATGATTGTAGAACTTAGTTCCTTCACCGATTGTAGAGGCAGAAAAGAATACAACCTGAAGCTCTCTGAGCAAAGAAATCAAACCATCATTGACTATGTAAGGGAGCGCATACAGAACCCTGATCGGATTTTTGGTAAAGGTTATGGAGAGAGTATGGCAAAAGATAATACTACCCTAGATTATTTAATTGTTAGTGGCTCCTATAATAACATCGAAAATGCTTTAAATCACCAAAAAAGCCTAGAAGCTCTTGGATTCAATCCAGAGATTAAAGAGACAAATAAAACCCTCTACCAAGTCATTGTAGATCAGGTCAACACCAATGCTGAAGCACAAAAAATAATAAGTATCCTCAATGAGCAGGGTAAGGAAGGCTGGATTAATTTTTGTGATTGCTGCCAATTGAAAGAGGATGAGCATTTACAAAACAGGAGAACAGACTTTAAAATCATAAAGCTCTAGATTACTCCATAAAAGAAAGCAAAAATCTGATAAAAATTTTTTAATTTCATTCTTTTAGGGTATTTGATTTTTAAAGCGGGTTATAATAAATCTTATGAGAAAAAGAGTTCATTCATCACTAATTTTATTACTTATTATCCTTTTTTCTTGTAGCAAGGGTGATAGTTCAGATGATAATTTGGCCAATGAAACTTCAACAACCACTGAGAATACTAATTCAAATAATGAATCTTCTAACAGCACAGATACATCAAATAATTCTTCTACAGAATCAGATTCCTCCTCTAGTTCTAACGAGACTGAATCAACAGAGAGTAGTGGAAATATTGCAGAAGAGGGAGTGCCTGCAGTATTCAACAAAATTTATGCTGCAACAAGAATTTACCTAGATGGCAACTTTGTTGTCATTCAAGTGGATGGAGCGCCAGATCACAAGAGCCCTTATTATTCGTCCAATAGTGACTTATATGAGGCCTATAATGGCTCAAATACAAGTTTTACTTTAAACCCTAATACAATTAGTACTTTTGATTATGTTTATAAGGTACCTCTCAATCCAGTTGAGGCAATCAAAAAACCTTCCACCCCTCTAGGACCTATTGGTCTTTCTCTTAATGGTGTAGCATTTTTTAATCAATACGCTGGCCCTAATAATCAGCCCTTAACAAATGAAATTAACTCATTTGACCAATATGGTGGTCACCCTACTGGAACTAAAGTTTATCATTATCATCTAGAACCTTACTATCTTACTACCAGTAAGGGAAGTGACGCTTTATTGGGTTTCCTTTTGGATGGATTCCCAGTTTATGGTCCAGAAGAAAGCGGTAAACGAGTTACCAACGATAATCTAGATGAATATCATGGCCACAGCCACGAAACCACTGATTATCCTAATGGTATATATCATTACCATATAACCGATACTGATCCTTATATAAATGGAAGTGGATTTTTTGGAACACCCGGCACTGTCACTAATTAATTTCTTATTAATCCTTTGCTTGGTTTACTGTTGTGAAAGAGGAAATTCCTATCCCTCATTGATTGCCAATGCAGACACTCTTCAGCTTGTCAGTAAAAGAGGATTAAAGATTTATAAAGGGGTTCCTTTCACAGGTATGGTGTTCAAACAAGAATCTAAAAGCGGAGACACACTTTTTATTGAAAATTATTTTAAAGGACAAAAACACGGAATTTTTAAAAGGTTTTACCCTAATAATGTTTTGTTTGAAAAAAGGAGCTATCTAATGGGGAAAAAAGAAGGCTTACATTTAGGATATTGGGACAATGGAAAGTTGGCTTTTGAATACCCTTTGAAGAACGATGTCTATCATGGAAATCTAAGGGCTTGGAACAGGCAAGGGCAAAAAATCAAATCTTTCCATTATGACCGGGGGCAGCAAGTCGGGCATCAACAACTTTGGGATGAGAATGGTGCGATTAGAACCAATTATGTCATAAAAAACAATCGACGTTATGGTTTGTTGGGAACAAAAAATTGTGTCAATGTATCAGACAGTATATAGTATTCTTTTATGCTTGATTTGGTTGGGTTGCTCAACTAGGCCTACCCCTTTGCCATATTACAATACTCCCGATTTTATGCCTTTATTTATTGATCATTCCACTGCTGTAGATATGCAAGTCAAACATAGCATCGCTAACTTTGAGGCGACCAATCAGCATGGCGAAAAAATTACTGCAGATGACCTAAGAGGTAAAGTACATGTAGCCAATTTTATGTTTACCCGTTGTTCCAGTATATGTCCTATAATGACCAATAATCTCAAAACCTTAGCCGACGCCTATAAAAATGAAGTACGGTTTTCATTACTTTCTTTTTCAGTTACCCCATGGATGGATTCCATCCCTGCTTTACGATCTTTTGCAGAAAGCTATAAAATAAAAGAAAAAAATTGGCATTTGCTCACTGGAGAAAAAAGTGAGATATATCGATTGGCACGCCGCTCCTATTTTGCGGAAAAAGATTTGGGATTCACTAAAGACAGTAGCGAGTTTCTACATACTGAAAACGTTGTCTTGGTTGATACTCATCTTAGACTTAGGGGCGTTTACAATGCTACTTTAAAACCAGATATACTGCAACTTAATCTAGATGTTTCACAGTTATTGAATGAAAAATAGGGGAGGAAAAATCCCTACTATTACTAGCAGGAACTAATTCGAATTGTCTTATGATTACTTATTCTTCGAAGACTAAACCAATTTTTGTAATTCTAAAAGTCTTTCCCTTTTTTTCTTGTATTTGTTTTGGTTAAAAGTGATGGTCTTTTCAGCATCAAAGGTTTCGTCTCTATTAAACCAATCCTTGGAAATTAGTTGAACTGCATCCAAATTACGCTCACTCCAATAAACCATCTCGTACAAAAGGGGATAAAGGTCAATTCCCCGATCTGTTAAATAGTACCACTTAACTTTTTTGTCTTCGATGGAAAAAATGTGTTTGGCAATACCTTTATTCTCCAAAAGCTTTAGCCTATTAGCGAGTACACTGGAAGAAATTTTTTCAGGAGACTCTAAAAGTTCCCCGAATGATTTTTTACCATTAAATATATCTCTTACAACTACAAGAGACCACCTGTCTCCCAAAATATCTAAAGCGCCAACGAGTGGGCAAATTGATCTGTTGTTTTTGATAAATAATTTTTTAGATATAAACTTTTGTCTTCTATACTCTAAAATAACATTTTTAGGGGATAGTCACCTTTAATTAAAAAATATTATTAAAATTTATTGGAAAAGCTAACATTTGTGAATTATGGGATATTAATAAAAACATCTAGAATTATCGGTTTTAATAAAGTAAGGTTTATAGTTTTTGGCTTTACGGTCTTTACATCCGCAGAGTTCCAGAAGCTGGATATTTTTAAAATCAATGGGGTGGCTTTCAGCTTGAAGAGATATATATCCTTGTGTTAAAATCTGTCCCTCTTTGGCAACCCAAGCATCTTTGCTTTCATTAACTCCACGGGAAGTCCAATCCTTTTCCCCCATACGGGGGTTGGTAAAGCCCCTGCCAATCTGAGGGCTTTGGTATTTGAGTACGGTATCTTTTTCTATTAAGTGGGCAATACTTTCTCCGCCCATTACGACTACTTCTGCACTAACCCAACCGTCGCCATCATAGGTTTTAGAATTGGAGGAGATACAATGTCGGTAATCCAATTTTCCATCCATGACTATAGCTGTTCCAGGGGTACAGACATTTCCAGTCGTTCGTTTACCTTCGCCAAGCCCACCCAAGAGTTGGATTTCAATGGAAACTGGGAAATACTGACCATAATCATTGCTTTCGGGCGATTGGGAATGCAACATGATGCCACTATTCCGTACATTCCATCCTTCACCCCCTTTGACCTGTTGGCCCGTAAATCGATAGTCGAATCTTAGTTTATAATAGGAATAGGGGTTTTTATAATACATATGGGCATAGGCATCTTCGAAAGCATCGTATTGGTCATAGGAAATTCGGATCATGCTGTCCTCAACTCGAAAAGTATTAAGGTGGTTAACATTGAGGTCTTGGTTGGCAAATTTTATAGTCCAATCGGACAAATCAGTTCCATTGAAAAGAGTAATCCATTCTTCCTCATTGGAATTATCAGGTGCATCACATTGATAAAATCCCATAAATAGTATAATAAAAAAAGTATAGCGAATCATCCTAAATCAATATCTGTTAAATTAATAAATTACAGTAAAAAAAGCCTTAAAAGGGGAAAAAAGGGTTTTTCCCTGCCAACAGATCCATTTTATTTTGCGGATTATTCAATTGCTATAATCAAACGCTGCCCTGCAAAGAGTTTTAGACGTATACCCTCCAACAATTTTGCTCCACTGTAGGAAGCCGATAGGTTTTGATCTGAAGCCTTGATTTGGTAGTCGGCCGAAGGGTCAATGGTAAACCACTCTGGAAATTGATTAATTCTAGGATAGTCTATAGGCAAATTAAGAATGGTTTTGTGCCTTATGGGATCAAAAATCAGCTTTCCGTCCCAATCGTTTTGGGTGGTGATAACAAAATAGGTTCCTTTTTGGGAGGGTTCCGCACCTAGCCGAAGTGATGAATTCCAAGGTGAGAGTCTGGCACCTTGGGTTTTCCAAAGTCCATACATCAGAGCCGTGCGGGCAAAATTACCATCACCATGCCAACCCTCAATGATACCATCGGGTTTTTGCATTCCGAACATTACTTTAATTTCACTATCGATCCAACGACTGAGCTCAAGGTCGTTTTCACGGTTTAACAAATTGATTCCGCTTTCTATGGCATCTGCATAACCATCGTGACTTCCCAAAGGTCCCCTTTGGCTTCCCGGTTCCCAGTTATAGTTTCGGTAATTACGGTTTAATGATTTAAAAGGTTTTCGAAATGCATCAATGTATTCTAATTTTTTGTCCACTAACCAAGTTGTATAATAGGCATTGAGGATGTAGCCCCAGGTATCCGCAATACGGTAATCAACAACGGCTTGAGTTTGGAGGTTGATCGCATTGTAAAAAAGGCCATCGGCATTTCTGCCGTAAACCAAAATACGATCTAAAAGTCGGTAGAGCGGGGGTCTATAGACGTCCAATTTGGGATGAGAAAGCCAGTGTAAACTGAGAAAAAGTTCACTTAGTCCACCTATAATCTCACAACCGTGATCCCTAAGCCTGAGGTAATTGATTTGCGATAAATCTGTGTCCAATAAATAATGATCGGCAATTTTAAGGGCCCAGTTTAAATATTTTTCGTCACCTGTCATCCAGTAAACTCGGCTGAGGGTTTGTAGCATTTCTCCATTGATTTCTTCTACCGAAGAGGCCTTTTTAAAATACTTTTCCAAGGCGGTAAAATCATCGGTATATCGATAAAGCTCGTCCAACATTTCCATCATACGGTCTTGCCAAGGTGAAGCGCCCATCAATTCGTTTATGGGGATGAGTCCGTCTTTGATGTATTCCGAAGCTCCAAAGATGACATGCCCCATATTAAGGGGGTATTCATTAAAATCCATTTTTGAAAAGGAATAAACATCGGGAAGTACTCCAACTCTAGAGCTGAGTTTTTTTTCTTGGTGAAGAATGTCCAAAAGGGTACTGTTCAAAAGGTCGGAGTCCAACAAATAAGCCGTTAGCACCATAAAGGGATAATTATCAGCTGCTGCATTAGCTGGATCCCATAGATCGACTTTGGATTTAAGATTAGAAGGGATCAATCCGCTAATTGGGTCAGCCTTCTGTAACCAAGAACGGGTAAAATCGAGGCTCCTCTGAAAACTTTTGTGAGACATATCGGCATTTTCTATGGCCTTGTTCACCACTTTAGTGTCAAACGCTTCAGGAGATTTACAAGCGATAATTAGGATAAATAATAAAAATATTAAATTATTGTTTTTCATTTTTTTAATAATATCAAATTAAACCTTTGCTTAATATATATTCTTTAAGGCTTCCTATTGCTGGTATGAGGTGATGGGGTCGTATTTCAGATTTTTTAAAAAGGGCTGGTCTAAATTTTCCGGTTTGGACCAAAAAAGTGAGGTATCCCAATTTTTGTGACCCATCTATATCGTTGATCAGGTCATCGCCGACCATAGCAATTTCTTTAGCTTGACAGTCCAGGCCTTGGGTCGCCAATTCAAAAAAAGTGGTTTCGGGTTTGCCTACCACTGTGGCTTGGGTAGATGTAGCGTGTTCAAGAGCCGCTACAAATGCCCCGCTGTCAAGTTTTAGTCCTTTTTCAGTTTGGAAGTAGCGCCCTTTGTGAAGGGCAACCAGCTTTGCGCCTTCCAAAAGCTGGTTCATCAATTTATTAAGAAGATCATAGTCCCAATGTGGCCCAATATCGCCCACTACTATGGCCTCAGGTAGGCTGTTATCGGTATCAAAATCAATATAATCGGCTTTTGCTGATTCACTTAATACAAGATGACAAGCCCTAATGCCATGCTTTTTTAAATACAAAACCCCAGCATAGTTCGCACTAACCAGTTCATTTTCTCTAATCCTAAGGCCTAAACCATTTAGTTTCTTCGTTAGTTGTTTTCTTGGGAGGGTAGTATTGTTGGTGATAAATCGATATGGGATTTGTTCTTCTTGCAACCATTCTAGTGCAACATTCGCTCCAGGGAGTAATTGATCGTCTTGATAAAACACACCGTCCAAGTCAAACAAAAAAGCCTTTATCATCTGTTGATTTTTGTTTTCTTTTAAAGGTAGAATATTAATGATTAGTAAGAAAATATCAAATCTTTTTCGTTATCAATGACTAGTTTTTAAAAATTCATTTTTTTAGTAAAATTTTAGAATCCAAAGCTAATAGGTCAGCTTTTGTTAATTTAGCACAATCAATTATGGGGAAAAAAATCATCATATGCAGTCAGTGTGATCAGGAATTCGAAACGGGTTTTGATTACCGAATGCATTGGGAAATCCATTTGGATGAATACTTTAAAAAGATAAAAAAGGTAGATCCGCAGATCAAAGAATAATTAGGGTACCGTTCAACTTTTTTTTCTGCCTAAAACTTGTGACCATTCTTGGAACTGTTGTTCTTTATTTATTCGTTCCACCACTTCTGGCTGGTTGAGCAGTAAATGTTTTGGCCCACGGGAGGTGAGGTGATATTGAGCGCATTCCGAACAGAGGTAATAACTTATCGCAGGCTTATTGAATCGGATATGAGAGCGGATCAAAGCTTCGGCTACTTCGTCTTCTGTATAATATTGGTTTTTTTTACTACTGCAGTCCATTTTCTAGAGTTGCAATTCAATCAAAAAGGTGGTGAGGAATCCCCAAAAAGTTCCGGTGGCCATGCTCACAATGGCCAAAACCACAGCATGGGGCATTAGTTTTTCATTATAGGCCGAGGCTAAGGCCGGAGAGGTGGAAATCCCTCCAATATTGGCCATCATAGCAATAGGACCCCAAGCCATAGAGATTTTTAGCTTGTAGTTGAAATAGGCAATAACCAAAAGATTAATTATCATCCAATTTACCATAAACAAGATCAAAATCACAGGTAACTCAAAGTCGTTAAACTTGAGTTTAAGACCCAAAATTGACATGATGACAATTATCCCTATAGAACCTATTTTAAGGTTGACATCAAAAGACCAGAATCTTAAAAGGTTTCCGATTAGTAAACCTAAAATGGAAAGAATGATCACGTTGGTGATAAAACTAAAATTCATTGTCACTACACCTGCAGTAACTAATAACGAAATCAATACAGACAAATAAGGGTTTTTTTGATTAGTTAATGCTGGATCCTTAATGTTTTCCGAAAATGTAATGGATTGGGGGATTTTAAATTTTTGATTAAAGTAATCCGTTTTTCTTATAATCTGAAATAGAAAGATCATGACGATGTTCTGAATCATATTGTCCATTAGCAAAACCGAGAGAAAAAGGTCTTCTCGAACAGCAACGTATTCTTTGAGTACTAGCATACTGGAACTACCTCCAATCCAGCTCCCAACAATGGGAATGATGCCTTTCCATAAGTCCACCATTTGCTCGCTTCCCATGAAATAGAGCATAAACAAAAGTGCAGGAATGATTGCAATCGTAAATGACCCAATAAAAAAGAGCAAAAGTGGTTTGAGTCCTACAATTTTAATCTGTGCTAAAGACATGGAACTCATTATGCAAAAAATGGTAATAGGATAGATATAGGCTTTACTCCAATCATGAAGGACGATGTTTTCCAAAGACAAATTAAAAATAAAAGATAGGATACCCGGAATGAGAAAGGTGAGAAGTATAGCCGGGAGCCAATGCAGAATTTTTTGAACGATTTTGTTTTCGAATTTGGCAATGTACATTACAAAAATCGAAACGGAGAGCGCAATGAAAATTCCCAATAGATTAGATGCGTCCATAAAAAATTTTTACAACCAAAAAGTAATAATAATCACCAAAGTAAAAAATCTAGAGGAACATTACTGAGGGAAAAAGCAAAAAGCCTTCAGTAAACTTCCTGCCTATTTTTCTTATAAATGTAAATTTTTAATTTTGATTGAATATTCATGAAATATAAAAATAAATCTCCCCTATTTCAATCATATTTAGTATAAATTCAATCCCTTATTCATAACCAATATTTATATATAAGTATTTTCAAATTTCTAGTAAACGCATAAGACTAAACTTATAAATAATAATACAAAAGACCCTGTGCAGTAAAATGTTATAAAAATTAATTCTTTTTAGCCTGGTAGGGATTTTAACTGAAATAAATTGAATAATAATTTTTATTTGTACATACAAATGTTTTATGCGTATTGGAATGAATTTAATGAAAAATCAAAATACAATTGTGGAAAGACTCAGCACACTTCAAATTTTGAGGGTTTTTCATTTACCTGGGTAAAATGAAAAAAACTATTCGGCAGCTGGCTCCTCTTCCACTACTGCATTATCTGGAACACTACCAAGTTTAAATTGAATGGCAATTTCATGAGCTTTTAGACTTAACCCTGACAACTGATCATTACTAAATGTGTCATAAGCATATCCAAGTGTCAAATTTTCATTAATTTTAAGTATCGCTTGAGATGAAAATATTGATCCAGTCCTAATAGAAAAACCAAGTTCAAAAACATCTAAATACCCACCCTTTAAACCCAAGTCTGTAACTGAATTAATTCCTTTTGTTTGTCTAAACATTAGGTTAGGTTTTATAGAAAATTTATCATTAATTAAAAAACTGACTCCTCCCGCCAAATAAGTATGAATCCTATCTCTGGATTGAACTACTAAATCTCCATCCTCACGCTGAGAATTAAATAATCTTGGCATTGATCCTGAAAACCATAAATTACTACTTTGATACAAAAAACCTACGCCTAAATTAGGATTGAAACTACTCAAAGACTTTTTAAGGGGGTCTATTTCACTATTGTAACCCCTCAGCATGGAAGGGTCAGAGCTGTATGAGTTACCCCCTGCTTTTATTCCAAGCAATAATGCTGATCCGTTAGTAAGGGTCAAACGATAAGAAAAATCAGCCGTTATTGTTGTTTGATTTTCAATAAAAATCTTGTCTGATAAAATTGAAATTCCAAGCCCAACATTTTTACCACTTGCTACACTATATGATAAAGCTGTAGTTTTTGGACTATCCTCAGCTTCACTCCACTGATTTCTGGATGTTAAAGACATGACATGCTTGCCTTCAGCTCCGGAAAAAGCAGGATTAACCAATAACATATTATATCTGAAAAGCGATAAATAAGAATCTTGCTGAGATATCAAACTAACGGGGAACAAAAAAAAAATTATTAAAATTTTTCTCATTGTACATTATCGACTTAGATAAATCCACCCATTATAATCAGGATTACCATCAGCATTAAAATCGATTAAATAATAATAACTCCCTTCAGGTAGATCTTCATTATTGAATTCGCCCTCCCAATTATTTTGATAGTTTCGCTGATTTAATACCAGTTGCCCTGATCTAGAATAAATCCAGACTTCGTTTTCGGGATATCTGATGAATGATTCATCTGCCCACTGATCATTAAATCCGTCACCATTAGGTGATAAAAAGTCTGTTATTTTCAGCCCAATAGATGCATAATCCTGGCAAATACTTTGGGCGTCATTAGGATCAGCATTACAACTTATCTCATCAATATTGGCAAATCCATCACCGTCACTGTCGTTATATGGATTACAGTTTTCAGCATCTTTCTCATCCTTTACACCATCCTCATCACAATCTGCT
>MDTG01008758.1_pt1 | contig 36383 bp, 28 predicted proteins | sample 811421 | NCBI WGS metagenome assembly MDTG01 (sample SAMN05326645, study PRJNA326480) | marine metagenome | isolation source: seawater | place: Pacific Ocean: South East | collected 2011
CCGCCAGGCTCAGGTGCGCCCGCGCCTCCAGGGTCGGGTCCTGGGCCTCGCGCGCGGCCACGAGCGCGGCCTGCGCCAACGCCTCCTGCTCGGCGCCGGCGCGGATCACCGCCACCTCGGCCAGGATCACCGCGCCCTCGGCGCTGGGAGCCAGGGCCTGTGCGCGCTCGGCGCTGAGCAGCGCCTCCTCCTGCTCGCCCAGCGCGAGGAGCCCCTCGGCGCGGGCGCGCTCGGCGGCGGCCTGGGCCCGCGCGCCGTAGCGCTCGGCCGCGGCCCGGTAGGTGTCGAAGCGCTCCAGGGCGCTGAAGAGGTCGCCGCGCGAGACGGCCTCCCGGGCGAGCTCCCGCTCGGCGCGGGTCGCGAGGACCCAGGTCGGGCTCTGGGGCTCGCTCGGGCTGGCGGGCGCGGCCGGAGGCTGGGGGCGGGCGGGCACCGGGGCCGCGGCCCCCGGGCCCCGACCCCGGTCGAAGGAGAAGGCGGCCGCGCCGAGGGCGGCCGCGCCGGCGCCGAGCAAGAGCGTCAACAGGCCGAGCGGCCGGGCCGGGCGCGGGGGCTCGCTGCTGACGACCCAGCGGGTCTCCGCGCAGCCCAGCGCCGAGCACTGGCCGTGGGTCTGCCAGCACTCGGTGTGGTGCGGGGCGAGGCAGGCCGAGCAGAAGGCGGCCTCGGGGCGGACCAGCCCGTCGTGGCAGTAGGTGCAGCGCAGCCCGACGCTGATCGCAGGGCGCCCGGCGTCGCTCGGCTCCTCCCGGGTGAGCTCCAGCTCGCCCAGCGCGACGCGGGCGTCCGCGACCTCGGCCGCGCAAGCGGGGCAGGCGCCGAGATGGGTCAGGACGGCGGGGTCCTTCTCCTCGCCGAGGGCCAGCCGGTCGAGCAGGCAGAGCACCTCGTGGCCGCGGGCGGGGTCGACGCAGCCGGCGGGGAAGGCGTCCAGGGCGAGCAGCGCGGCGCGCCCGGCCTCGGACGCGGCGGCCTCGAAGGCGGCGGGGTCGCCGGCGGCGAGCTGGGTCTCGAGGTCAGCCACGGGGGCGCTCCTTGCGCAGCGCGGCGCAGAGTCGGCTGTAGCGGGCGCGCAGGGTCGAGGCCGGCTCGCCCCGTCGCTCGGCGAGCTCCGCCCAGGCGCCGCCCTCGATCGCGCGCCAGGCCAGGAGCTCGCGCTCGTCGCGGCTGAGCCCCGCGAGCAGGCGTCGGGCCTCCTCGCGCTCGAGCTCCCGCACTTCGGCCTGCTCGAGGGCCTGGGCCGGGTCGGCCTCGACGGCGTGCTCCCCCTCCAGGGAGGCGGGCGCGCGCTGAGCGCGGCGAACGTGGTCGAGGGCCGCGTTGGCCGCCACGCAGCGGACCCAGGCCCGGCACTCGGCCTCGGGCCAGTCGGGCTGCTGCTCGGCCTGGCGCCGGGCCTTGAGCCACGTCTCCTGCGCCACGTCCCGGGCCGCGTGGGCCGGGATCCGCCGGCGGGCGATCAAGAAGGCCAGGCGAACGACCTGCTCGGGGCTGAGCGGTGGATCGCTCACGCGCTGCGCTGGGAGTAGGGGGGCTGCCACATCTGCCTCTCACCCTCTCAAACGAGCGCGCCTCGGATGTGCTGCGGAGATTCTCACAAGGCGTTGCCTGGAAACTGCTTGCACCGGGGCAGCTCTTGATCGGGGCCGAGCAGCTTCGCTGGGCAGATTGGCCAGGGGGTGCCTGGAATTGCTTGCCCTGGGTGGCTCCTAACCGCACAATGCGCGACCAATTCGCCGGCGCCTCCCAGCGCTGGTCCCCCTCTCACAACGACTAAAGGAAGCTCATGGCGGACCTCAGCATCACCGTCGACGGGATCAAGTTCCCCAACCCCTTCGTGATCGGCTCCGGTCCTCCCGGCTCCAACGCGTCCACGATCAACCGCGCCTTCGATCAGGGTTGGGGCGGCGTGGTCTGCAAGACCGTCGCGCTCGAGTGCGAGAAGGTCCACAACGTCGCGCCTCGCTACGCCCGCCTGAAGATGGAGGCCGAGGGCCTCAAGAAGAACCAGGCGATCTACGGCTTCCAGAACATCGAGCTGATCTCGGACCGCTCCTTCGACGACTGGATGGACGACTTCAAGAAGGTCAAGGACAAGTACCCCGACCGGGTCCTGATCGCCTCGATCATGGAGGAGCCCCGCAAGGAGGCCTGGCAGGAGATCACCGAGCGCTGCCAGGAGGCGGGCGCCGACGCCTTCGAGCTCAACCTGTCCTGCCCCCACGGCCTGCCCGAGCGCAGGATGGGCATGGCCATGGGCCAGCACCCCGACGTGGTCAAGGAGGTCTGCGGCTGGGTGATGGAGGTCGCCAAGGTCCCGGTGTGGGCCAAGATGACCCCCAACGTGACCGACATCACGGTCCCCGCCCAGGCGGCCTACGACGGCGGCGTGGACGGGATCTCGGCCATCAACACGATCCTCTCGGTGATGGGCGTCGACCTCGACACCCTGCGCCCGATGCCGACCGTCGAGGGCTACACCACGCCCGGCGGCTACTCCTGCAAGGCGGTCCGCCCGATCGCGCTGCGAATGGTGATGGAGCTGGCCCAGGCCTTCCCCGGCAAGAGCATCTCGGGGATCGGCGGGATCGAGACCGGCAACGACGCGGCCCAGTTCATCCTGATGGGCTGCAACACGGTCCAGGTCTGCACCGGGGTCATGCTGCACGGCTACAAGATGGTCAAGCCCATGATCGAGGAGCTGAGCGCCTTCATGGACAAGCACGGCTTCAAGAGCATCGAGGACTTCCGCGGCCACGCGCTGGAGTACTTCACGACCCACGCCGACCTGGCCGAGCGCCAGCGGATCGCCAAGGTCAAGAAGACCCTCGAGCGCGACAGCGACTGGGACGGCGAGAACTTCGTCAAGCAGTCGGACGCCCTGGCCGCCAACACCACCAGCTGAGGGAGAGCGCCATGACCGAGACCAAGCAGCAGCCGGCCAAGGCGAAGAACCCCTCGGCCGGCGAGATCGAGAGCCTCGAGTCCCTCCTGCGGAAGCTGCCGCAGGAGGACCAGGCCGAGGCCTTCCGGATCCTCTACGGGGACGTCCCGAGCGAGCTCCAGATCCCGCCCGCGGCCAAGGCGATCGCCGACGAGCACGACTTCGAGGTGGCGGCCTACAGCTTCCCGGCCGCCAAGGAGCAGCGTCGCGCCCCGCGCCTGGTGCGCGTCGGCGTGATCCAGAACCAGATCGTCAAGGCGACCACCGACCCGGTGGTCGCGCAGTACGAGGCGATCGCCGACCGGGTCGAGGTGATGCTCGAGGCCGCTGGCAAGCTGGGCACCAACGTGGTCTGCCTCCAGGAGGCCTGGACCATGCCCTTCGCCTTCTGCACGCGCGAGAAGAGCCCGTGGCTCGAGTTCGCCGAGCCGGTGGACGGCCCCTCGACCCAGCGCCTGGCCAAGGTCGCCAAGCGGCTGAACATGGTGATCGTGTCGCCGATCCTCGAGCGCGACGAGGTCAACGGCGAGACGATCCACAACACCGCGGTCGTGATCGGCAGCGACGGCAAGGTGATCGGCAGCCACCGCAAGAACCACATTCCGCGGGTGGGCGACTTCAACGAGTCGACCTACTACATGGAGGGCGACAGCGGCTGGCCGGTGTTCCAGACCGAGTTCGGCAAGGTCGCGATCAACATTTGCTACGGGCGCCACCACCCGCTCAACTGGCTGATGTTCGGCGTCAACGGGGCCGAGATCGTGTTCAACCCCTCGGCGACGGTGGGCGCGCTCAGCGAGCCCCTGTGGCCGATCGAGGCCCGCTGCGCGGCGATCGCCAACCACTACTTCGTGGCGGGGATCAACCGGATCGGGACCGAGCGCTTCCCCAACCAGTTCACCTCGGGCGACGGGAAGCCGGCCAAGAACCACTTCGGCCACTTCTACGGCTCGAGCTACCTGACCGCGCCCAACGGCGCGCGGACCCCGGGGCTGAGCCGGATCCGCGACGGCTTGCTGGTGAGCGAGATCGACCTCAACCAGTGCCGGCAGGTGCGCGACACCTGGGGCTTCGCCATGACCGCGCGGATCGCGGAGTACGCCAAGGCCCTGACCGACGCCACCCAGCCCGGCTGGAAGCCGCAGATCATCACGGGCGAGTAGCCGCTCGCTCCAGGCGACCTCGACGAGCCCGGCGCGCCTGCGTCGGGCTCGTTTCATTCCGGAATACACTTCACACCAGGCGTCGCAATTGGGCTGAATCCAGCCCTTCCCGGCCTAAACGAATGGACTTAGGCATGGCCCAGCGCTTGATTTCATTTCAAGCATGCAAAGGTTCATGCACGCTGGTTTGGCCCTGCTCCTCCTCGCGGGGCTCGCTTGGGCGGACCCCCCTCGCGGGCTCTCGGCTCGGGACGGCTGGCCGCGGACCGGCGAGCCGATCGCCTTCGTGGTGCACGGGATCAACCCGGTCCACTCCGACCTCGACCCGCTGATCGAGGACCTGCGCGGACGAGGCTTCCGGGTCCTGCGCTTCGTCTATGACGACCGGGCCGACCTCGACGCCAGCGCGCGGGGCTTCGCTCACATGATCGGCGCCATCGCGCGCGGCTCGCAGCCGAGCCGGATCGCGGTGGTGGCGCACAGCATGGGCGGCCTCGTCTCGCGGCGAGCGCTGAGCGCGGACCACGGGCTGGGCGCGCTGGGGCTGCCGATCCGGCTGTTCACGGTCGCGAGCCCCTTCGGCGGCTTCCGCAGCGCCAACTGGGCCCGCGCCGACTTCGGCCTCGGCCCGGCGGTCTACGACGACCTGGGCACGCGCTCGCGCTTCATCTCGCGCCCCGGCGCGCTCGCGCCGAACGTCAGCCACGTCAAGGTCGAGACCGACGAGCGCGGCAAGACCCGCGCGGGCGAGAGCGACGACAAGGTCCCCCTCGAGAGCCAGGTGCAGGAGCGGGTCGACGCCGCCGCCTGCGCCCGGCACCGGCTGAACCTCGGCCACGTCGGCTCGATCACCAGCGAGGGCCAGGTCCCGAGCGCCCTCCGCGCGCTGCTCAGCCGCTACGTCGGCCGCCGTCGCGCGCCCCTCGGGCCAGGCCTGCACGATCCGCTCCGCGATCCGGCTCGGGTCGGCGAGCCCCAGGCGCAGCCCGAGCCCGAGCGGCGTCGGCGCCTGGGAGCGCGCCACAGGGTGGGACCCCGCCGGCGCTGAGTCCTCGGGCCCTGGCTCGTTTGACTTGGTAGCCTGTGCCAAGTTTGCACCCCTGAGAGGAGCCTGAATGTCCGAGTCGATCCTCATTCGCGGCGGCACCGTCGTGACCGCCGAAGGCGAGTTCCGCCACGACGTGCTCGTGATCGACGAGAAGATCGCCGCCGTCGGCCCCGACCTCGAGGCCCCCGCGGGGGCGCGCGTGATCGACGCCGGCGGCAGCTACGTCATGCCCGGCGGCATCGATCCGCACACCCACATGGAGCTGCCCTTCATGGGCACCGTGGCCTCCGAGGACTTCTTCACCGGGACCTCCGCGGCCGCCGCCGGCGGCACCACGATGTGCATCGACTTCGCGATCCCGGCCCCTCAGGAGTCGCTGCTCGAGGCCTACAACAAGTGGCGCGGCTGGGCCGAGAAAGCGGCCTGCGACTACAGCTTCCACGTCGCGGTCACCTGGTGGGACGACTCGGTGCGCGAGGACATGATCACGCTGGCCCGCGACCACGGCGTCAACAGCTTCAAGCACTTCATGGCCTACAAGAACGCCATCATGTGCGACGACGAGACGCTGGTGAACAGCTTCAAGACCGCCAAGGAGCTGGGCGCGCTCTGCACGCTCCACGCCGAGAACGGCGAGCTGGTCTACGTGCTGCAGCAGGACATCTACGAGAAGGGGATCACGGGCCCCGAAGGCCACCCCCTCTCCCGGCCCCCCGAGGTCGAGGGCGAGGCGGCCAACCGCGCGATCCGGATCGCCGAGGTCCTCGGAGTCCCCGTCTACCTCGTCCACACCAGCTGCATCGACGCGCTCGAGGCCGTGACTCGCGCCCGCCTCGAAGGCCAGCGCGTGTTCGCCGAGGTCCTCGCCCAGCACCTCGTGATCGACGACAGCGTCTATCGCAACCCCGACTGGAACACGGCCGCGCACTACGTCATGAGCCCGCCCTTCCGCTCCAAGGAGCACCAGGACGCGCTGTGGCGCGGGCTGCAGGCCGGCATGCTCCAGACGACGGCCACCGACCACTGCTGCTTCTGCACGCCCCAGAAGCAGGCGGGCCTCGAGGACTTCCGCAAGATCCCCAACGGGACGGGCGGGATCGAGGACCGGATGAGCATCCTCTGGCACCACGGCGTTCGCACGGGCCGCCTGACCCCCTCGGAGTTCGTGGCGGTGACCTCCTCCAACACGGCGAAGATCTTCAACATCTTCCCGCAGAAGGGCGCGCTGATCGCTGGAGCCGACGCCGACATCGTGATCTGGGATCCCGCCAAGACCCGCACGATCTCGGCCGAGACCCACCACCAGAACATCGACTTCAACATCTACGAGGGCATGGAGGTCACCGGGAACGCGGCGATCACGCTCTCGCGCGGTCTGGTGGTCTGGGAAGACGGCGAGCTCAAGACGGTCCGCGGCCGCGGTCGCTACGTGAACCGCCCCTGCGCCGCTCCCTACTGGGACAGCCAGGGCAAGCGGAACACCCTGGCCGAGCCGACCAAGGTCGAGCGCACCCTCCCCAAGCCGAGCTGAGCCTCGTCCGGCGAACCCCAGGCTCGCCGGACGACACGCGGTGGAACCCAGCCAGACCCTGAGCTGCCCCAGCTGCGCGGCCCCGCTCGAGGCGAGCGAGGCCCGCGAGGGGCGGATCACCTGCGGCTACTGCGAGTCGGACGTGGTGGTGGACGTGCTCACCGCCACGGGCACCCTCGCCTCGCCGCCGCGGCGGAGCGTGGACCGCTTCGCGAGCAGCTACGGCTCGCGGGTGGTGGTCCTCCTGCTGATCGCGCTGGTGCTCGGCTACGGCGCGGCCCTCGTCCGGGTCGGGTTCCTCGTCCCGCGCGGCTGCAGCACCCGGGACGGCGCGCTGGGCTTGATCGTGAGCGCCGCGCTCGTCGCGGTCGGCGCGCTGTTCACGCTCGGGGTCGGCCAGAAGGTCGTCGCCCTGATCGTGCTCGGCTCGAGCGGACTGAGCCTCGCGCTCAAGCCCTTCGTGTTCCCCGTCGTAAAGCAGGAGGGCACCCTGGCCGACCTCGGGCGCGACCAGCCCCTGGCCTACTTCCTCTGCGGCGGGGTCCTGCTCGCGCTGGGCATCCTGATCGCGCGGACCCTGCGAGCGGCGGATCGCCGCCCGCGCGCGCCGCGGGGGTGGCTGGTCCTGCTCTTCCTGCTCGGCGCCGCCGCTTCGCTGGCCTATCACCTCCAGCCCACCCGAGCCCAGCTCTTCCGCGCGCGGGCCGAGCGGATCGAGGCCCTGCGAGCCGTCCTGCGCCGCGCGCCTCAGCTGCCGAGCGCGCTCGAGCCGGCCACCCCGCCGCCGCGCCTGCACGAGGCCGATCCGAGCGCAGACACGCTGGGGATCGTCTCGCGCGCGGCGGTCGAGGGGCGAATCGAGGAGCTGCAGGGGCTCTACTACCTCGACTACTACGGCGGGCCGCCCGACCACCAATACGTCCTCGGCGGGACGGGCCTCTCCCGCTGGCCCGACTTCTTCAACGCGCCCGCGCCCCGCGACTTCGCGCAGCGCCTCGAGCGAACCCTCGCCCTCCCCTACGTGGCGATCTATGAGCAGCACGACGACCAGCTCCAGATCGTGGTGGTCGACGTCCCAGGCGAGCGGATCCTGGCGCGAGCGCAGGTGCGCCGCGAGGGCGTCGTGTGGAGGCGAGTGGCCGAGGCCCTCGCCGCGCGGGAGGACCTGCGCGAGCGCGGCTGGTCGATCGAGCTGGTGACTCCTTGAGCGCCGGGGAGCAGAGCGGGCCCGGGGAGCAGAGCGGGCCCGGGAAGCAGAGCTCGTCCGCGGAGCACGCCACCCTCCGCTGCCCGAGCTGCGGCGGCCCCCTGCCCGTCGACGAGGCCCAGGCGGGCCGGATCGAGTGCGGCTACTGCGGGTCGAGCGTCGAGGTCGCCGAGCTGACCGCGGTCGCCACCCAGGCCGCGCCCCCCGAGCGCAGCGTCGACCGCCTGCGCGAGCGCTACGGCTCGCCCGCCGTGCTGATCCCCCTGCTCGGGGTGGCGTGCGCCTCCGGCGCCGGCCTGATCAAGGTCGCCTTCGTGTTCCGCTACGGGCTCGACCAGCTCCAGGCGACGCTCCTGATCGCCGGCCTGGTGGCGCTCGGCCTGGGCGCGCTGCTCTGCGCCGCGATCGGCCAGAAGGTGTTCGGGCTCCTGAGCCTCGGCGCAGCCGGCGCGGCCCTCGTGGCCAAGCCCTGGGTCGCCGCCCCCGTCTACCCCGAGCAGCGGGTGTGCGCGCCCATGCACGGCATCTCCTTCGACCTGGCCTGCATGGGCGCCGTCGCGCTGGCGCTGACCGGGGCGATCGCGCTCTCGCTGCGCCGGGCGGACCTCCGCCCCTGCCGCCCGCGCTGGTTCCTGCTCCTGGCCTGGCTGCTCGGCCTGGGCGCTTCGCTCGCTTATCACCTCCAGCCGACCCGGATCGAGTGGGCGCGAGCCAACGCAGCCGAGGTGCGCGAGGTCCAGACCCGGATCCAGCGTGCGCTCACGAGCCCGCTCCAGCCCCTGGACGAGCTGCTGCCTCCGCCGCTCTACGTCGAGGGCGAGCCCGAGCGCTCGACCCTGGCGCTCCTGCCCCGCCAGGAGCTGGACCAGACCCCGCGCGAGGAGCTGCCCGCCGTCCTGACCTACTACCGCACCCGCTCCCCCGATCACGCCTTCCTGTTCGGGCTCGTCGCCCTGAAGGCCCCGATCCCCGACGTGTTCCACCAGCCCGCGCCCGCGGAGTGGCTCGTCGCTGCCGATCACACCCTCGGCGCGCCCTACGTAGCGGTCTTCGAGCTCTGGGTCGACGAGGTGCGGGTCCACGTCGTGGACACGCGCCGGGGTCAGCTGATCGCTCGGGTCGAGGGCCCCTGCGCAGGAGACGAGCCCTGGCGGGTCGAGCTGGAGGCGGAGCGCGCCCTCGCCGCCGCGAAGTCCACCGCCGCCTGGGTGGTCCTTCGCAAATAGCCTCCCTCCGGCGCCGCTCGCGACGCGTATGCTCTCGACCCCTCGAACCGCCCCTGAGCGAGTGACCCGACCATGAACGATCCGCGGAAGACCCTCGCAGCCCAGCTGCTCCTGGCCTCGGCGCTGGCGGGGCTCTCGGCTTGCGCGTCGCAGCCCGACCCCGAGCCGGCTCCCTCCGACGAGGGACGACGCGCGCCGGCTCCTCGAGCTGCGCCCTCGCCGGCCGCGAAGGAGCCCGCGCCGGCGCCTCCGGCCAAGAAGCGCGAGCCGGAGCCGGTCGCGGTCCTGATCCAGACCGACCCCTCGCTGACCGTCGCCGGCTCCGACACGCCGCGGGCGGCGGTCTACGCGAACGGGCTGGTGATCGGGGTCCGCGTCGAGAAGGGCCGAGAGCCGATCTACGTGAGCGGACAGCTCTCGCAGGCGTCCCTCGCGCAGCTGAAGCGCGACCTGGCAGAGCTGGGCGACCCCGCCAGCTGGAAGCCGCGCTACGACGTCGCGCCCGGCGTCCCGGGCCAGCCCGAGACCAAGCTCTACCTGCGCCTGGGCGAGCGGACCCACGCGACCAGGATCTACGGCTTCCCGAGCCAAGGCCGATCTCGCCCCTCCAAGCGGGCCGACGCCGTGCCGCCCGGAGCGCTAGAGGTCTACCGCTACCTGTGCAGCCTCGGCCTCGAGGACGCCCAGCCCTACGTCCCCAAGCTGCTCGAGGTCATGGTGTGGTCGGAGCCCGGCGTCGACTACTCCCAGGCGCCCGCCTGGCCCCTGGGCTGGGCGGCCTTCGACTCGCCCCGCACGATCCGTCGCAGCGAGACCTCCTATTCGATCTTCCTCGCGGGGAGCCGGCTCGAGGACCTGCGCGCCTTCCTCGAGCGAGGCCAAGGCCAGGCCCGGATCGAGGATCGAGGCTGGTGGGTCGACTTCCGCTTCGCGTTCCCCAGCTATCGGGTCTACGAGGAGGCCTTCGCGCGCTGAGCTACTCGCGGTGCCGGCACTCGCAGGGCACCGAGCTGCAGCGCGGGCAGCCCTTGCCGTATTTCTGGGCGGCCTGAGCCAGCTCCACGCCCTCGATCGAGGCCAGGGTCACCAGCCAGGCGAACACGTCGGCGAACTCCTCTTCGAGGTTGGCCCGGTCGTCGCCGCGCAGCGCCCGCGCCAGCTCGCCGACCTCCTCGACCAGCCACGCGTAGGTGCTCCACTTGCCCCGCTCCTGATCGCGGTCGAAGTAGATCGCCTCGATCTGGCGCTGGAACTCGCGCACGCCCAGCTGCTCGGCGCCGCGCAGCTCGTTGCTCCGCTGGCTCACGCCGCGTGCTCCTGCCAGGGGCGGAGGAGCTCCTCCAGCCGGGGGAAGGCGCCCGCCTCGATCCCAAAGAGCTGCTGGAACTTCTTGAAGAGCGGGACCCGCGCGATCAGGCCCTCGCCCGGGAGGGCGTAGAGGACCCAGCTCGCGATCCGCAGCGCGTCGATCGGGGCGTCGCTCCACTCGCGCTCGCTCTGGCCGAGCTGCTCCTCGAGCCAGGCGACCTGCTCGCGGAAGCGCGCCGGGCTCGCGGGGTCCATGGCCTCGCGGACGTTGATCGCGAAGAAGAAGACGTCCAGCCAGGAGGGGACGATCCGCTTGTCGAAGCTGCGCTGCCAGGCCTCGCAGGCCTTGCGCCCGTCCTTGTCGGCCGGGATCAGGCGCGGCGCGTCCCGGTAGTTGGCGTCGAGGTATTGGAGGATCGCCTCGCTGTCGTTGAGCACGATCCCCTTGTCGGCGATCACCGGGGTCAACTCCTGACCCGAGACCTCGAGCACGGACGCGCGGTCGGCCGGGTCGACCTGGGTCGCCTCGAAGGGCACCCCCTTGAACCTGAGCGCGAGGTGCACCTTGAGGTTGTTGGGCGAAGGGGCCAACTCGTAGAAGGTCAGCATGGGTTCGGTCCTCCAGGGTGGGCGCCGACCCTAACCCTCTCGCCGAGCGGCGGGGCGGCTTGGGTCGCGCGCGTGACCCATTCCCTGAGCTTGCAGGGCCTTGGGTCGGCGGCGGCGCGAGCCTCCCGCCCCCTCCCCCACAGCCCCGATCGGGCACGGGCAGGGGCGCGAGGCTTCGTTGTGGGGTACAACCGGCCCCTTATGGACCGCGCCGAGATCGACGCTACCTTGCTCCGCTTGCTCGCCGAGGCGAGCGGGCGTGACCCCGCCGCCACCGACCTCGGCGCCAGCTTCGAAGAGCTGGGGCTCGACTCGGTCGCGCGGGTCGAGCTGCTCGCGCAGCTCGAGGACACCTTCGGCGTGCACGTGCCCCAAGAGGACGCCATGCACCTCAACACCGGGCGCGAAGTGGCCCGCTACCTGCGACGGCAGGTCTCATGACCGCTTCGCTGGCCGACGCGCTGGGCTCCCTCGTCTCGCCCGTCGAGGAGGCCTTGTTCGGCGCCGCCGCCGCGCGCGGGCCCCGCGGGCTCCTGCTCTACGGCGAGGACCCCCGCGAGGCGCCCCGGCGGGTCGGCTACGACGAGCTGCTGCGCCGCGCGCGCGGCGCAGCTTGCGGGCTCGACCGGCTCGGGCCGGGGGCCCCCTTCCTCGTCCTGGCGACCTCCGAGCTGGGGCCGATCAGCGCGATCCTGGGCGGGATCCTGCGCGGGGCCGCGCCGGTCCCGATCGCGCCGCCCGCCGGCCTGGGCGGGCTGGTCGGCTGGCGCGAGCGCCTGGTCACGACCGCCCGCAGCCTGGGGGCCGAGCTGGTCGTCGGGCCGCGCCGCCTCGAGGGCCTGCTCGAGGGCGAGCTCCCCTTCCTGGCCGTCGAGGACCTGCCCGACGCGGGGCCGGGCGTGGGCGGGGTCGACCCGATCCTGAGCCACGTCCAGCTCACCTCCGGCAGCACCGCCGCGCCCAAGGGCGTGCGGATCACCCACCAGAACCTGCTCGCGAACCTGTTCCACATTGGCTGGGGGAGCGGCGTCGAGGCCGACGACGTCGTCGTGTCCTGGCTGCCCCTCTTCCACGACATGGGGCTCGTGGGCTGCCTGCTCTACTCGCTCTACTGGAACCTGGAGCTGGTGCTCCTCCCGCCGGCCGCCTTCCTCAGCCGCCCGCGCCGCTGGCTGCAGGCCCTGAGCGATCACGGCGGCAGCCTCTCGCCGGCGCCGGCCTTCGCCTACCCCTACCTGGCGCGCCGGATTCGCGGCAAGGGCCTGAGCGGGCTCGACCTCTCGCGCTGGCGGGTCGCCTACTGCGGCGCCGAGCCGATCCACCGCCCGGCGGTCGAGCGCTTCGTCGACATGCTGCGCCCCTGCCGCCTCGCGCCGGGGACGATCCTGCCCTGCTACGGCCTGGCCGAGGCGACGCTGGCCGTGACCTTCGCCCCGGTCGGGCGCGGGCTCAGCTCGCGCCACGTCTCGCTGGCGGGCCTCGAGGACGAGGTCCTCGCCGAGCCGCGCGGCGAGGGCGACGCGACCGAGCTGGTGCTCCTGGGCGGCTCCCTGCCCGAGCTCTCGGTCGAGGTCCGCGACGCGCAAGGCGGGGTGCTCGCGCCGGGCAAGGTCGGGCGCGTGTTCGTCAAGGGCCCGACGGTCACGCCCGGCTACTGGGGCGACGACGCGCGCGCCGGCGGTTGGCTCGACACCGGCGACCTCGGCGGCTGGCTCGAGGACGAGCTGGTCCTGATCGGGCGCGCCAAGGACGTGATCATGACCCGCGGGCGGAACCTCTCGCCGGTCGAGCTCGAGCGCGCGGCCGAGGCGGTCGAGGGCGTGCGGGTCGGCTGCGCGGCGGCCTTCTCGGTGCCCGACGCCGAGCAGGGGACCGAGGAGGCGGTGGTCGCGGTCGAGGTCCGCGCCGAGGAGAGCGACTGGTCGCGCGGCGCGATCGGCTGCCTCGTCGAGCGGGCCGTGCTCGAGCGCGTCGGCCTCCGTCCACGCCTGGTGCTGCTCCCGCCGGGGAGCGTGCCCAAGACCACCAGCGGCAAGGTCCAGCGCAGCCGCGCTCGCGACCTCTACCAGCGCGGCCTGCTCGCTCGCGCCCAGGAGCTCTAAATGGCCCCACCCGTCCTGCGCGTCACTCGCCTCGAGCACGGCGCCGACCTGACCCTGCCCCGCTACGAGACCGAGTTCTCGGCCGGCCTCGACCTGCGCGCGGCCCTCGAGGAGCCCCTGACGGTGGCGCCCGGCGAGCGGGTCGTGATCCCGACCGGGCTCAAGATCGAGATCCCCGCCGGCTACGAGGGCCAGGTCCGGCCCCGCAGCGGCCTGGCGCTGAAGTACGGCCTGACGGTCCTCAACGCCCCGGGCACGATCGACGCCGACTACCGCGGCGAGGTCAAGGTGCTGCTCGTCAACGTGGGCCAGAACGCGCACGTCCTCGAGCGCGGAGAGCGGGTCGCGCAGCTGGTGATCGCGCCGGTGACGCGGGTCGTCCTCGAGGAGGTCGCCGAGCTGAGCGAGACCGAGCGCGGCGAGGGCGGCTTCGGCTCTACGGGCACGAGTTGAGCGAGGGCGCGCCAGCTCACCTCTGGCGCTTCGACCTCGACCCCGAGCGGCGCGCGCTCGCGCGCGCCGAGGCGGTGGCCCTCGGCGCCCGCCACGAGGTCGCGCCTGGCCTCTACCTCGAGCCCAGCCCCTGCCCCGCGGGCCGCGCGGCCTACGGCGTCGGCGGCGGGGAGCTGCTCGGCGCCGGCCAACCGGACGCCCTGGGCGGGCTGCTCCCCGCGGGCAGCCAGGTCCACGTCCTGCGCGCGCCCTGGAAGGTGGCGGGCAACCCGCTCGAGCTCCTGGCGCGGATCCCGGGCGGCTACCGGATCGGCCCGCGCAAGTGCGGGCGCGTGCTCTACGCGACCGAGGCCGGCTGGTATCTGGTCCGCGAGGCCCAGCCCACGGGCTACGAGTCGCCCACCCTGCCGCACCGGACCAGCACCAGCACCTCGAGCCAGCTGGCGCGGGCGGTGGTCAACCTCGTCGCGCGGCCGGGCGAGCGCCTGCTCGACCCCCTCTGCGGCTCCGGCGTGATCCTGGTCGAGGGCGCGCGGATCGGCTGCGCGGTCTCGGGCTCGGACCAGAACGCCAAGCTGGTGTGGTGGGCGCGGCGGAACCTGCGGGCGGTCGGGCTGAGCGGCGAGGTCGAAGAGGCAGACGCCTTCGCGCGCGAGCCCGCGGGCCACGACGCGCTGGTGGCGGACCTGCCCTACGGCCGCCGGCTCGAGCCCGCCGACCTCGCCCCCTATGCGTCAGCGCTGCCCCGGCTAGCGCGCCGCTGGGCGCTGATCGTGCACCACGACCTGCGCCCCGCGCTCGAGGTGGCGGGTCACCCGCCCCGCCTTACGCTCGAGGTCCCCAAGCCGACCTTCGTCCGCTACGTTCACGTGGGCGGCGAGGCTCTCTGAGAACGCCGTTCACCCCCGACCACGGGGAATCGGGAGGACAGGCCCATGCGAGTCGTGCTGCCGCTCATTTCCTATCATGCAGGCCTGGCCGAGCGTATTCCTTGGCGCCGAAGGCGCCCTGGCCTGCGAAGCAGGCCACAGTGATCGGGAAAGCGGCTAGGCTTCAGCCGCGCCAAGTCCTGCCCCTGCGGTGCGCCCGCGGGCACGCGACTTGTTCCAAGCCCTTGCTGATTCGGTCCCGACTGGAGTCTCCGTGACGACGACCCGCGCTCTGTTCTCGCTCTTCCTCTGCCTGGTCCTGCTCGGCGGCGCCCCGGCTTGGGCCAAGCTCGACAAGAAGGAGTTCGGCAAGCTCAAGAAGCAGCTCAAGTTCGCCCAGGCCAAGGGCGACACGGCGCTGCTGGTCGAGGCGCTCGAGGGCCTGGCCAAGGACGACAGCGACCGGGCGGTCGGGCTCGTGCTCAAGGTCGCGGCGGTGACCAAGGTCGACAAGGCGAAGGTCTACGCCGCCGCCGAGAGCGCGCTGAGCGAGATGGGCTCGGCCGAGGCGACCGCGGAGCTGATCAAGTTCGCGAGCAAGCGCGGCCCCTCCCTGATCAACATCCTGGCGATCAACGCCATGGCGCAGCGCGAGGACGGCGCGACCGCCAAGGCGCTGGGTGAGGCCCTGAGCGACAAGCGCCCCGAGGTCCTGCGCGCGGCCCTGCGCGCGATCCGGCTCCGCAAGGCCGGCGAGTGCGTCCCCGGCATGATCGACCTGCTCGAGAAAATGGAGAAGCACCCCGACGCGCTGATCCTGGGCGACCTGCGCCGCGCGCTGATCGAGACGACCGGCAAGTGGTTCGACGTGATCGAGGACTGGCGCAAGTACTGGAAGCACGAGTCCCACGAGGGCAAGCGGGTCATGACCGGCAGCGCCAAGGAGCTGCTCAAGACGGCCGAGCGGGGCAAGAAGCCGCCCAAGTTCTTCGGGACCGAGATCCGCAGCGAGCGGATCGTGTTCGTGATCGACGTCTCGGGCTCCATGGAGGGCGACCGGCTCAAGAAGTCCAAGGAGCAGCTGACCAAGTGCATCAACGGGCTCGACGCCCGCAGCTCGTTCACGGTCATGTGCTACAGCAGCCAGATCCGCCCCTGGAACAGCAAGCTCCAGCCCGCCAACCCCAAGAACAAGGCCAAGGCGATCTCCTTCGTCGAGACCCTCCAGGCCAACGGCAACACCCGCACCCGCGGAGCGCTCGTCCAGGCCTTCGAGACCCTGGGCGCCGACACGATCGTGCTGCTCAGCGACGGCATGCCGACCGGGACCAAGCCCAACGGCAAGGACGTCTACAGCGAGGACGAGATCCTGGGCGAGGTCGCGGGGATCAACAAGACGAAGCAGTGGGAGATCCACACCTTCGGCTTCGGCCAGAAGGGCGGCACCCTGGCCGACTTCATGGAGGCCCTCGCCAAGCAGAACCACGGCAAGTTCACTCGGATCGAGTAGCCCCCGACGTCTCGACCGAGGTCAGCGACCTCACCTGTGGGAGGAGGTCGGACCGCCGCGCCCCGGAGAGCTTTGGGGGGGATGGTGGGGCGCGGCGGTCCTAGGGTCGGGAAGACAATGGTGAATGGGCGAGCTGAACTCAGAACCTGGCGCTGAAGCCCAGCACCAGGGAGAGCTCGTCGGTGTAGTCGGGCCAGAGCTGGAGCCCTGAGGCCCCGGAGCGGAAGGGGGCGTCGGCCTGCTCGTGCGGGGCCCAGGGATCGACCTGGGGCCGGTGGCGGAGCCAGCGCCCGTCGAGGCGGGCGGGCGCCGCGCGCAGGCGGTAGCTCGCTCGCCTGCGCTGGAAGAGCCGCGGGGCGAGCGCGCTGCGCGCGCTCAGGGGCTGTATCTCAGGGGTCAGCAGGGCGGCTTCGGCCCCCTGCTCGCCGTCTCGGTTCGCCTCGACCCGGCGAAAGAGACCCGGGCCTACGCCGGCGCCGGGCAGGGGCGGCAGGCGGAGGGGGAGGTCGATCCGGTAGAATTCCTCCGCTTCAGGCTCCAGCGGATCTGGCGCCCGACAGGCGCCGAGGCTGAGGAGCGACAGCCCGATCGTGAGTAAGAAACACGTTCGCTTCATGGTCCCCTCCTCCAGTGCTCCGTTTGTAAGGGAGGAGGTCTAACCGAAGAAGACGAAGGTTCCTCGCCTTTCGTTCGAAAATAACTGAAAGGCCGAGGAGGGCTACTCCTTGGAGTCCCGCGCGCGCGCCTTGCCCAGCGCCGGCACCAGCTCGACCGCGTTCTTGATCCAGGCCTTTGGGCCGCCGGGGAGGTAGCCGCTGCGGCCGAGGATCTTCCCCTCGGCGTCGAGCAAGAGCACGGTCGGGAAGCCCTCGATCCCGTAGCGCTTCTGCAGCTCTTCGTTCTGGGTCTTGAGCTCGTCGGGCTGCTTCTTGCGCGAGGGGAAGTCGAGCTCGAGCAGGATCACGCGCTCCTTGGCCCAGGCGACGAACTCGCGCGTGTTGAACACCTCCGCGTGGAGGCGCTTGCACCAGCCGCACCAGTCGCTCCCGGTGAAGTCGGCCAGGATCACCTTCCCGCTGGCCTTGCTCTCGGCGACCGCCTCCTGCCAGGAGGTCGTCCAGGTCGGCTTGGGCTTGGGCTTGGCCTTGCCCGTCTTGGCGTCGAAGCCCTCCTTCAGGAGCGCGCGCAGCTTGGCGACGTAGGAGTCCGCGCCGCCCTGCTCGTAGCCCATGCGGCCGATCTCGCTGCCCTCGTGGTCGATCAGGAGGACCGTCGGGAAACGCTGCACCTCGTAGCGCTTGGCCCACTCACGGTTGCGCGCCTCGACCTCCTTGGGCTGCGGAGTCTGCTTGGGGAAGTCGAGCTCGAGCAGCACGACCTCCTTGGCGAAGCCCTGAAAGGTCCCCCGGCTCAGGACCTCTTCCTCGAGCTTCTTGCACCAGGCGCACCAGTCGCTGCCTGCGAACTCGACCAGGACCGGGACCTTGCGCTCCTTGGCCTGCTTCAGCGCCTCCTTGGGCACCGTGAGCCAGCCCTCGCGCGCGGAGCAGGGCTGGGCGAGGAGGAGAAGGGCGCAGAGCGCGAGGGCGATCCGAGTCATGGTGGCTCCTGAGGGGTCACTCTAGGCGCTGTCACTCCAGGCGGCGAGGGACGAAGGACACGAGCGCGGACTGTTAAAGTGAGCGCCATGTTGGGCTTCGAGACCGTCGGAAACGCCACCGTCGTCGTCCACGATGGCAAGCCGCTGCTCGTAACGGACCCCTGGCTGCAAGGAGGGGCCTACTTCGGCAGCTGGGCCATGAGCCACGAGATCCCGCCCGACCAGCGCGGGCACATCGCCGCCTGTCGCTACGTCTGGATCTCCCACGGTCATCCGGACCATCTCAGCGGCGAGTCCCTCGAGCTCCTGCGCGGCAAGAAGATCCTGCTGGCGGACCACGCCGGGAGCCGGATCGCGCGGGACCTGCGCGAGCTGGGCTTCGACGTGCAGGTCCTGCCGAGCAAGCGCTGGCTGACCCTCTCGCCGCGGGTCCGCGTCCAGACCCTGCCCGACTACAACCAGGACTCGATCCTCCTGATCGAGCTGGACCGGGAGGTCCTGATCCAGAACATCAACGACGCCCATGACCGGGGCTGGTGGCCCTACGTCCGGCGGCTGGCGCGCGGCTACCCCGAGGGGTTCTTGCTGCGGATCAACGGCTGGGGCGATGCGACCATGATCAACCTCTTCGCCGAGGACGGCTCGCGCCTGATCCCCCCCCACCTGATCGAGCGTAAGCAGCAAGGGGTCGGCGCGCTCTTCTACGAGCAAGCTCGCGTGTTCGGGGCGGACGTCGTCGTCCCCTTCAGCTCCATGCACCAGTACCAGCGCCGCGACTCGGCCTGGGCCAACGACTGGATCGCTCCCCTGGAGGACTATCGCGAGGGCTTCCCCCGCCAGGATCAGGTGGCCTTGACGGAGCCCTACATCCGCTACGACCACGGCACGGGCGAGCTCCAAGCGCTCGACCCGCGCGCCCTCAGCGTCGAGCTCCGCGACCCGGCCGAGCTGGGAGACGACTGGAGCGTGCCCCTCGAGGAGGGCGACATCCGCGCCGTGCGCGACTACTTCGCCCGGCGCCCGCTGCTCGAGCAGCGCCTGCGCTTCGTGCGCCTCGTCGTGGGGGGCAAGGAGCTGACCGTGGACGTCGGACGCAGCGCGGAGGGAGGGGTGACCTTCGAGCTCCCGCGGGGCTCCCTGATGCAGGCGATCGAGTGGGAGGTGTTCGACGACCTCTTCATCGGCAACTACATGAAGACGACCCTCCACGGGGGGGCCAGCCTCAAGGACGTCATGGCGCCCTTGCTCTACGGAGACAACGGCCGCGTCTCGAGTCGGGAGGAGCTCCAGGACTACATGAAGACCTATCGGCGCCTCTACCCGGCCGGGTTCCTCCGCCACGCCCTCGTGGACCAGGTCAAGGACCGCGTGCGCCAGGTCGACCCCGAGGGGTCGCCTCTGGTGCGGGCCGCCCGCAAGCTCTACCGCGGGGTTCGGGCGCTGTGATGCACGGGGTCAAGCAGGGCTTGAGCCGCCTCCTGGATCGCTTCGCCGAGCGCGTGGCGCGGCGCCGCCTCGCCATGGAGCTGCACCCCCTGCACGCGCTCGAGCGGGAGGCTTCGCAGGCCAGCGTGGCCTACATCCGGGCGCACATGGCCGGGGCGATCCCCCTCCGCGAGCGCTTCGAGCTGCTCGACTACGCCCTCGCGCAGGCGGGGAGCGGGCTCTACCTGGAGCTCGGCGTCCACGAGGGGGAGTCGATCCGCCGGATCGCCCGGCGCGCCCCGCGGGTCTACGGCTTCGACACCTTCAGCGGGCTGCCGGAGCGCCAGCAGGGGACCCCATGGTTCCGCGGGCGCTTCGACGTCGGCGGCCGCTTGCCGCGGGTGCCGGGCAACGTGGAGCTGATCCGAGGGGACTTCCGCGAGACCCTGCCCGGCTTCCTGGCCGCCCAGCAGCAGCCGGTCGCCTTCGTGCACGTGGACTGCGACCTCTACGCCTCGACCAAGGGAGCGCTCGACGCGCTGGCGGACCGCCTGCCGCCCGGCGCGATCCTGCTCTTCGACGACTACTTCAACTATCCCGGCTGGGAGGAGTGCGAGCACCGCGCGCTCCTCGAGTTCGCGCGCGAACGCGAGCGGGCCTACGAATACCTCGCCTTCGCCCGCCACCAGGTCTGCGTTCGGCTCGGCTAGGAGGGGCGGATGACGCCCTCGCACGAGCTGGTGATCTTCGACTGCGACGGGGTGCTGGTCGACAGCGAGCCGCTCGCGATCGGCCTCCTGGCCGAGCTGGCCCGCGACCACGGCTGGGAGCTCGACCCCGAGCAGGCAGAGGAGCACTTCCCCGCCGGCGGGACGCTCGAGGCCTGCGTCGAGCGAATCGCGGCCCACGCCGCCCGGCCCCTCGCCGAGGACTTCATCCCTCGCTACCGCGAGCGGCTCTACGCGCTCCTGCGCGAGCGCGTGCAGCCCGTCCCTGGGGTGGTCGCCGCCCTCGACGCGCTCGGCGCGCTGGGCCTGCCGACCTGCGTCGCGAGCAACGGCCCGCGCGCCAAGATCCGCACCTCGCTCGGCGCGATCGGGCTGCTGGAGCGCTTCGAGGAGCGGATCTTCAGCGCCTACGAGCTGGAGCGCGCCAAGCCCTTCCCCGACCTCTACCTCCACGCCGCCGCCACGCTCGGGGTCGAGCCGCGCGCCTGCGTGGTCGTCGAGGACAGCGACGCCGGGACCCAGGCGGGGGTCGCGGCCGGAATGCGGGTGCTGGGCTACGCGCCCACGCCCGCCCGGGCCGCGGCCCTCAGCGCCGCGGGCGCCGAGCCCTTCCCGCACATGGGCGAGCTGGTGGCGCGGATCAGCCGGGGAAGCGGTCGGTGATCACGACCTCGTCCAGGGGCAGCTGACCGGGCTTGGGCCAGGGGTCCTTGGTCCCCTTGCCGATCGCGATCATGGGCCCGATCGCGTGGTCGGCGGGCAGGTTGACCAGCTTCGCGACGGCCTCGTGGTCGAAGCCGATCATGGGGCAGGAGTCGTAGCCCATGCCCTTGGCCGCGAGCATGATCGTCTGCATCGCCATTCCGATCGAGCGCTGCGCCTCGTCGCGCTGCAGCTGCTCCTTCCCCTCGTGGAAGGGGCCCATCCAGCCCACGAGCAGCTCGTTGACCTCCTTGGGCGCGTTCTGCCAGTAGCGCTCGGGGTCCTTCTTCCAGGCGAGGACGTCGCCCGTCATGAGGATCAGGAGCGAGGCGTCGGTCATCTGCGCCTGGTCGTTGCCAGCGGCCCGGATCTGCTTGCGCAGCTCGGGGTCCTTCACGAGCACGAAGCGCCAGTGCTGAATGTTGAAGCTGGTCGGCGCCTGGATCGCCGCCTCGAGCAGCTTGCGCTCCTCCTCCTCGCTCAGGCGGTGCTCGGGGTCGAAGTGCTTGACCGCGCGGCGCTGATAGATCGCGTCGAACACGTCCATGACTAGCTCTCCAGTCGTTGCAGGAAGTTCGCCAGCTCGGCGCCGATCGCCTCGACCGCGCCGCGCTGCCTGTCGTCGGGAATCTCGTCGCCCTCGAAGGCCTCGTGGGCCTTCGAGAGGGCGTGCTGCTTAGGGAGCACGACCACGCCGATGTTGCTCAGGATCGAGCGGACCGTGACCAGGCCGCGCAGGCCGCCCAAGCCGCCGGGCGACGCCGCGAGCAGCGCTGCGACCTTGCCCTGGTAGGCGGCGAGCATTCCGTCCTCGCCCTCGGGGCGCGAGACCCAGTCGATCGTGTTCTTGAGCAGGGGCGTGATCGAGCTGTTGTATTCGGGGCAGGCCAGGAGCAGCCCGTCGTGGGCCTTGAAGAGCTCGCGCAGCTTGCCCACGTTCTCGGGGATCCCTTGCTCCTCGAGGTCGCCGTCGTAGACCGGCAGCGGGTAGTCCGCCAGGTCGATCACGGTCACCTCGGCGCCGGCTTGCTCGGCGCCGCGCGCCGCGACCCGCACTAGCTTCTTGTTGAACGAGTCCCGCCGGGCGCTGCCGGCGAAGGCGAGGATCTTGGCTGCCACGTGTGCTCCCTCTAGTGGATCGGTGAGGCTTTCACGTCCCTCGGGCGACGTCCAGAGGAAGGGCGGGAGGGGTTGCTCACGCGCTCACTCCGCCTCGTGAGAGGTGAAGAGCCACGCCAGCAGCGTGTCCTGGATCGCGCCGCGGAGGACTTGTCGATGATTGCGGTGCCGCTCGGCAAGGCGCGAGCCGGCCTCGTCGGCCAGGCGGGCCAGGGCGGAGGCGCGACGCTGGAGGCTTGGGTGACCCAACTCCATGAAGGCTGCGCCCAGCTCACCCTCCGGCCCTGGCGGAGGAACGTCGGGCGGGGATCCGTTGGCGAAGCTCACACCCACCTGTGGAGCGAGGAACGCTGCCAGGCGCTCGACGTCTCCTGGCAGCAGGCCTTCCTCTTCGAGCATGGCAGCAACGGCGAAGCCCGCTCGCACGATCGACTCTTCGCAGAGCGCCTTGCGTCGGGCCAGCCGCCCCTTGCCCAGCCCGCGCAGCCAGGTCAGCAGGTTGGCCTCCTCGGGAAACCCCGCGTCGCCGAGCAGCGCCAGCGCGCCGCTCGAGCCGAGGTAGGCCGCCAGGAGCAGGCGCGGCCGCGGCAGCAGCCCGCGCCGGGCCAGCTCCTGCACGTAGGCCAGCTCGGTCGCCTCGTCGCGGGTGGCGAGCCACTCGCGCTCGAGCTCTCGCAGCCGCTCGTCGGCGCGCGAGGCCAGGCCCTAGCCCTCCGCCGCCCGGCGCGCGATCGCCTGCATGTCGCGCAGGACCTCGCTCAGGACCAGCGCGGGGACCTCGCGCAGGGGGACCCCCTCGCCCTCGAACCAGGCCACGTCGCCGGGGGCGTGCAGCCCGCGCAGGAAGAGGCAGCGCTCGAGGCGCGCGAACTGGGTCCAGCGGTCGTCGCCGCCCGAGACCGAGAGGCCCTCGTGGATCGCGATCGCGGTCAGGTCGGCGCTCGCGAAGTACTTCAGGTGCTCGCAGAGGATCCCCGCGTCCTGCGGGGCGCCCCGGGTCCAGCCGGCGCGGATCAGGCTCCCGCGCAGCTGGCTGGGGCTGGTATCGGCGCCAGCCAGCTCGCGCAGCGAGTCGCCCTTCAGTTCGTCGGCGCTGGGCGCGAGCACCTCGCGGTCGAGCTGGGGGAAGGGCGCCAGCAGCCCCAGCTCGTCCCAGCGATCGTTCCAAGCCTCGCGCTCGGCGGGCTCGAGCTCGAGCGCGTGGATCACGCCGACCCGCGCCCCCTCGTCCAGCTCGACCGGCGCGCCGGCGGCGTCCAGCAGCGCGCCCGGCGTGACGCGGAAGGGGCGCGGCGCGCCCGCTTCGTCGTAGGCCGCCCAGAGCAGGCTGGGCACGACGTGGCGCAGGAGCGGGTGGGCGCGCAGCAGGCGCTCCCAGTCGGCGAGGGGCCAGCGGCGGCCCGAGACCATGGCCTGCTCCAGGCGGTCGACCTGGATCGCGAGGGCGTCCTTGACCTGCTTGCGGAAGGCGCGCCACTCGCTGAGCGCCGCGGGCGCCAGCGCCTCGTCGTCGCTCTTGCCCGGCTTGGGCGGCGCCTTGCGCAGCTTGCCGTCGGCGCCGCGCGCCATGGGGACCAGCTCGGGCGAGAGCACGAAGGCGAACTGGCGCGGGCCGTAGTCGAAGCTGCGCTGGCCCTGCGCGTCGAGCCCGCACTCGGGCACCAGCCGGTCGGCCAGCTCGTCGGCGCTCAGCCCGCGCGCGCAGGCGATCTGATCGAGGCACTCGCTGGCGCGCTGCTTGAGAGCCCGATACTTGAGCTTCTGCGCGATCCCCGCGATCGCGCTCAGGGCTGCGTCGCTGCCGATCGCGCGCAGGAGGTCCAGCCCGAGCACGGCGCGCTGGTGCTGGCTCTCGCCCGGCCACTTGCGGATCAAGGGCGTCAGCCGCGCCACGGTCGCGTCGCCGCCGAAGTGAGCCAGGGCGTGCAGCAGCCACTTCTGCTTGCTGGGCGCGTCGTTGGCCTCCCACAGCTCGTAGAGCTGCCAGGCGAAGGCCTCGCCCGCGGCCTCGGGGACGCGCTGGCGCAGCTCGGCCAGGAGGGTGTGGGCCGCGCGCTCGGCCTCGGTTGTGGGCGCAGCGCCGAGGGGCGCCTCGAAGAGCGCGCGCAGGAGGGCCTCGCTGGCGGCCTCGCTCAGCTCCTCGCCCGCGACCGCGAGCGGGGCCAGCGTGCGCGCGCGCAGCCAGGGTGCGCCGGCGGCGGCCTTGGCCTTGCCGAGTCCCTGGACCGCGGCGAAGGCGTCGGCGAGCGCCTCGGGCAGGTCGCTCGAGATCTCGGCCTGCTCCGCGTTGCCGCTCAGGATCGCCTGGCCCTGAGCGCGCAGGCCGGGGTCGAGGGACTCGTCGGCGAGGAGCTCGCTCAGGACCTCGGGCTGCGCGCGAGCCAGGTCGATCAGCTCCTCGCGCGCGGCGGCCGCCTGCTCGCCCGCCAGCGCCCGCAGCAGGCCCTCCGCCCAGGCGCGGGGGCGCTTCTTGGCCCAGCGAGCCACGCCCTTGGCGAGGCCGGACTTGGCCTCACGGATCGCCAGCAGGTGAGGCACGAAGCGGGGTGACTCCACGTCGAGCAGGGCGCGCATCAGGTCGCCGGGGTAGCCCGTGCGCAGGACGGCCTCCCGGGCGCGCTCTAGGCCGTCCAGGCCGGTGTTCGCCAGCCAGGCGCGCATCGCGTGCTCGCTCTCGGGGTAGAAGTCCAGCCGCTCGGCGACCTCCAGCGACGCGGCCGCCCCGCCCACGCCGCCCACGAACACGCTCCCCGCGCTGGCCGCGTCGGGCGTGCTGGGGTCGAGCGCCCGGTCGGACCACAGGGCCACGAGGGCGCGGGTGGCCTCGACGTGGCCGAGCAGGGCCGCGAAGCAGAAGCGACCCCAGGGGACCACGCCTCCGTGCCGGTTGAGGACCATGGTCGCCCCGTCCGGCAGCTCGAGGGGCTCCAGCTTGGCGAGGAGCGCGCGGCGCTCCTCGCGGCTGAGGTAGGGCAGGACCCCGGTCGCGTAGGCGACCAGGAGCTGGACGATCCCGACCGTGACCTGGGGGCTGCCGTCCCAGTGGCCGACCGTCTCCAGGCGGGCGCGGATCCAGTCGAAGAGCTGCTCGGCGTCCAGGAGCTGGGACATCACGCGCAGGACCGGCGTCGCGCGACCGGGGTCGGGCCAGTAGGCGTGCTGGTGCGTCTCGGCGGGCCACATGGCGAGGATCTCGTCGAGGTCCAGGTCCCACTCGTCGAGGGCCTCGAGCCGGTCGGCGGCGACCTCGGCGTTCACCTGGTAGCCACCCGTCTGGATCATGTGGAGCGCGCGCAGATAGAGGCTGGCCTCCCCGCGGGACATGGCGCTGGGCAGGCGCTTGGCCCAGGCGCTGTCCGAGGTCAGGAAGGTATTGCTGCCCCACTTGCGCAGGCGCCCGAGCAGCTTGTCCCGGTCGAAGGCCTTGGCCTTGCCGCGCGGGAGGGGCTCGGGGTCCCGCCACAGGGCGAGGAAGGCCGCCTCCTTCGGCAGATCGATCCCCTCCACCAGGCGCTTGCTCGCCTTCTGCTTGGTCGCCTTCTTGGTGGTCACCTTCTTCTTGGCAGCGGCCGACTTCACCGCGCTCGAAGCAGGCGCGCTCGGCGCCGGGGCGGGAGCGGAGCCGCCCGCCTCGGCGTAGCCCTTCTTCAGCTTCTGCGCGATCAGCTGCGCGAAGCTCGCGCGCGCCTCCTCCTCGGAGTCGAAGTCCTTGCTCTTGCGCTGGCCATTGGTGCCGACGCGCCCGAAGTGGACCGAGTGGCTCGCGCCCTCGAGCTCGATCGTCCAGAACTTGTCCGATCCGCCGCCGCTGTAGCGCAGCTCCCGTCGCTCGCTCACGCGCGCCCCTCTCGCTCGAACACGACCTCGCCCCCGCGCAGCGTCAGCTCACAGCGGGCCGCGACCAGCTCGTCCGGCGTCAGGCCGCGCAGGTCGCGCGAGAACACGGCCACGTCGGCGTGGGCTCCGACCTCGAGGTGACCGAACTCCGCCTCGAGTCCAGCCGCCTCCGCCGCGCCCAGGGTGTAGGCCCGCAGGCACTCCTCCAGGCTCAGCAGCCCCCCCACGAAGGGCTCGCGCTCGACGCCGCGCGAGGGCGGCGCCTGGCGGGTCAGCGCGGTGTAGATCCCCGCCAGCGGCCCGAGGGGCTCGATCGGGAAGTCGGTCCCGAAGGCGACCCAGGCGCCGGCGTCGAGCAGCTCGCGCCAGGGGAAGGCGCCGCGGCAGCGCTCGGGGCCCAGCCGCTCGGCGCACACCAGCACGTCACTCGCGAGGTGGATCGGCTGGACCGAGGCCACCGCGCCGACCTCGACCAGGCGCTCGACGTCCTCCAGCCGGAAGTGCTGGGCGTGCTCGACCCGGTGCCGGCGCGCGCGGACCTCCTCCAGCGGGCCGGCCGCCGCGAAGTGCTCGATCGCGCGGGTCACGGCCAGGTCGCCGATCGCGTGCAGCCCGACCTGAAAGCCCGCGGCGTGCGCGGCGCGGACGCGCTCCGCCAGCTCGCCCGCCTCGTCGAGGTCGACCCCGCGCGTGCCGGGGGCGTCGCTGTAGTCGCAGTGCATCAGCGCCGTGCGAGAGCCCAGGCTCCCGTCGAGGTAGCCCTTGAGCTGGCCGTAGCGGGCGCGCTCGGGCGGGACGCGCTCGGCCAGCCAAGCCCGCTCGGCGCGCAGCTCGTCCAGGTCGCGCCCCAGGCGCTGCCACACCGAGACCCGCGCCACCAGCTGGCCCGACTCGTGCAGGGCCGCGTAGAGCTCCCCCGGCGCCAAGCGGTCGTCGTAGCTGGGGTCGTCCTGGAGCCAGGTGATCCCGAGCGCGACCGCGTCGCGGAGCACCCGCGCCACCGCCCGCTCTTTGGTCGCCAGGTCGGGGGCCGGGATCAGGGGCGTGACCAGGTCCAGGGCCGGGTCCTCGAGCAGGATCCCGCTCGGCTCGCCCGCGGCGTCCCGCAGGATCCGCCCCCCCGGCGGGTCCGGCGTGTCGCGCGTGATCCCGGCCCGCCGCAGGGCCTCGCCGTTGGCGATCGCGGCGTGGCCATCGCGGCGGCGCAGCAGGACCGGCACGTCGGGGGCGACCGCGTCGAGGTGGCGCCGCTCGGGCCAGGCTCGCCCCGGGAAGCGGTCGACCTCGAACCCGCGCCCGTAGACCCAGCCCTCGCGCCCGCGCTCCTCGAGCCACTCGGCCACGAGCTGGGCCAGGTGCTCGCTGCTCGTGGCGGGGCGGAGGTCGATCGCCTCGCTGGCCAGGGCGCCGCCGAGGAGGTGCGTGTGCGCGTCGTGCAGCCCCGGGGTCGCGCAGCGGCCCGCCAGCGAGACCACGCGCGTGCCCGGCCCGCGCCGCGCCTCGGCCTCGGCGCCCCAGGCCAGCACGCGCCCCCCGCCCAGCGCGAGGGGCGCCTCTCGCCAGGCGCGGCCGTCGAACACGGGGCCCTCGACGAAGAGCACCTCGGCGCTGGTCATGTCCTCTCCTTGGGGCGACATGGGGGCACCTTAGCCCTCGGTCGGGCGGGGTGGCTCACTCGCCGTGCTCGCGCTGCAGTCGCTCCTGACGCGGCGCGAGACCGCGGAAGGAGGCGAGCGTCTCGCTTCCCGAGCCGAGGACGCTTCGGTAGAGACGACGACAGCGACTCCAGTGCTTGGGGTCGGCCTCCGTCAGGAGCTGCAGGCAGCGCACCATGGAGCAGGCGAGCAGATCCCTGACCAGGGGCGTGGACAGCGCGGCCTGCTCCAAGTCTCGCAAGGCCCCGCGGAGGTCACCTTCCTGCTCGCGCAGCGCCGAGCGGAACAGGAGCGCCTCGCTGCAGAAGGGGTCCAGCTCGAGGGCTCGGTCCAGCTCGACCCGGGCGGCCAGTCGCCGGGCGCGCGGCAGCTTGCGCACCATCGGCGGGAAGAAGGGAGACCACTGGGGGAATTCGCAGAGCGCGAGCAGGTAGCGGCCGCGCGCCCAGTTGGTGCAGCGCAGGGTTCGGGTCAGGGCGCGTCGGAGCGCGGGCAACCCGGAGAGGTCCAACCCGGCTGGGGGCGTCGCTCGCTGCGCGAAGCCGAAGCCGTGGCCGGCCTGCTGCAAGCCGCCGACGGCCACCAGCTCGGCGCAGCGCTGGAGCTCCTCGGCGAAGCGGTCTCCGCGCAGCGCCGGCTGCTCCGCCCAGGCGTCCAGGTAGTCCTCCAGGGCGCGATCCGGGTCGGCGAAGAGGTGGCGCGCGACCGGGCGCAGCTCGGCGGCGCCGGGCTCGGTCAGCTCGCAGTCCCAGAGCTGGGCCAGGGCGGCGCTCGGGCTGCTGGGGAAGCGGTCCCCCAGTTTAGGGCGCCGGCTGGCCAGATCGCGCAGGACGCTCTTGGGCGCGGCGAGGAGCTGGCCGCTGCAGCCGAGGTAGACCATGGCCGCCGCGCGGTTGCCCCTCGACTCGTTGATCGAGCGCAGGCCTCGCAAGTAGCCGTGGCGAGCGCTCTCGCGCAGGAGCCGGCCAGGCCTGGAGAGAGGGTTGCGCGGGCTCAATTTGTAGCAGGTCTCTACAGCGGGCGAGATCCAACCCTGAGCGCCGCGTCGAGCCAGCTCGAGCTGCGCGACGTGCTCCTCGACCTCGGGGGCGTCGCAGTCGAGCAGGACCTCCGCGCGGGGAGCGGCGGCGGCGGCGACGCTCCGCGTCTCGAGGGGGGCGAGGCTCGCCAGCTGCGGGCCGAGCGCGGGGTCCACCCGCCTGAGCTCCTCGAGGAGCTCCTCGAGGTAGCGCGCGACCTCTCCCGTGGGGAGGACGTGGGCTTCGGGCGTGGGCACCGCCGACCTCCTCACCGGGTCACGGTCGAAGGGCGTCGCGCTGAGCTGCGGACGGGGGCTGGCCGCGACGCCAGGCGCCTCACTTCGCGAGCTCGAGACCCAGCCCAGCAGGGCCAGCGGGACCAGGAGCGCCAGCGCGCCCAGGGCCAGGGCTCGCCCCCGGCCAGGGCGCGCCTCCTCGACCTCGCTCAGGTCCTGCGCGAGCTCGGCGGCGCTGGGGCGCGCGGCGGGGTCCTTGGCGAGGGCGCGCTCGAGCAGGTCGGCCAGGGCGCTGGGCGCAAGCTCGCTCCCCAAGCGCGGCGGCCGCTCGCGCTGGAGCGCCTCGAGCTGGGCCAGGACGCTCGGCTGGCGGGCGATCGGCGGGCGCCCCGCCACGCAGCGGTAGAGCAGAGCGGCCAGCGAGTAGACGTCGGCGGCGGCGCCGGCCGGCTCCCCGCGCGCCTGCTCGGGGGCCATGTAGAGGGGCGTGCCCAGCAGCGTCCCGGTCTCGGTCAGGCGGCTGCGGTCGTCGAGGCGAACCAGCCCGAAGTCGGCCAGCTTGGGCTGCCCGCGCTCGTCGAGGAGCACGTTGCCCGGCTTGAGGTCGCGGTGCACGAGCCCGACCTCGTGGGCCGCGGCCAGGGCCTGCGCCAGCGGCGCCACCAGGTCGCAGGCGGCGCGCCACTCGAGGCGAGTCTCGCGCTCCAGGCGCGCGGCCAGACTCCCGCCGGCGGCCAGCTCCAGCGCCAGGTAGGGCCGCCCCGCGTGCTCGCCCGCGCCGAAGACCCGGAGCAGGTTCGGGTGCGCCAGGCGAGCGAGGGCCTCGCCCTCGCGCTGCAGCCGGCTGGCTTCCTCGGGGTCCAAGAAGGTCAGCGTCTTGAGCGCCAGCTCGCGCCCCGTCGCCAGCTCGCGGGCGCGGAACACGACCCCCATGCCCCCGCGCCCGAGCTCGGCCAGGAGCTCGTAGCCGGCGACCCGCTCTCCGACGCGCCACTCCTTCAAGGGCTAATCGTCGTCGTCAGCGTGGGCGTCCTCGGAGATCAGCTCGAGGTCGACGTGGGCCGCCGTCGGCACCGCGGCGCGGACCTTGGCGTCGAGACGCTGGATCTCGTCGGCCGCCACGCGCACGCTGCGGCCCACGACGTCGACCAGGACCTTCATTCGGTCCTCGCCCTTCTCCAGCCGGGCCACGTCGTCGCGCAGGCTCTCGCGGATCCGCGAGGCGAGCAGCTTCTCGTAGAAGTCGACCTCGCACTTGATCCGGATCCGGCCCTGCCCGAGGACCTGGGTCTTGATGTCCTCGACGCGCTGGACCATTTCGTCCTCCTCCAGCGCGGCCCGGATCGCGTCGAGCTGCTCCTGGGGGACCGCGGCGCCGATCAGCAGGCGTCCGTTGGCCTTGGCGAGGAAGATCGCGACCCAGCCCAGCAGCCCGCCGATCAGGATCGTGGCCACGATATCGGGCACGGGGCTGTGGAGCGCCTTGCTCAGGCCGACGCCAGCCAAGGCCAGGAACACGCCTGCCAGGGCGGCCGTGTCCTCGAGGAGCACGCCGACGCCGGTCGGGTCGTCGCCCTTGGCGGCGAAGTCCGCCCAGGTCATGTCGCCCTTGGCCTCGGCCACCTCCTGAAAGGCGACCCACCACGAGTAGCCCTCGAGCACGACCGCGATCACGAGGATCACGATCCCGATCGTGGCGGTGTCCATGCCGGCCACGGTCTTGGCCGGCTCCTCTACGTGCTTGAGCGAGCTGCCGAAGTGGACGTAGGCGTGGTGCAGCCCGTGGGCCACCGTCACCCCGCAGCCGAGGAAGAAGATCCCCATGGCGCTCTTGAGGTTCCACAAGTAGCGGGCCGAGCCCCAGCCGTAGGGGTGCTCTTCGTCGGCGGCCTTGGCGCTCTGCTTGATCCCGATCCAGAGCAGGAACTGGTTGCCGACGTCGGCGGTGCTGTGGATCGCCTCGGCCAGGAGCGAGGGGCTCCAGGTCAGGAACCAGCCAATGAACTTCATGACCGTAATGAAGCCGTTGACGGCCACGGCCACGATCACGGCCTTGAGGGAGTCGCCACCTGCGCTCACGAACGCTCCAAGGTCAGGAGGAAATCGGGCGCTCAGTCTACGGAAGGCTGCGGGGGGCGGGGCCTGTCTACGGCTGACGCAGCTTCTCGGCGCCTGCATTTCAAGCTGAGACGTGAGGGTGCCCAGCCTGGACAGGGGGGTCGACGCGCCAGGACCTAGGGGGAGGCGGCCCGTGGCGCGCAGCTTGCCCCCTTGAAACGGAGCTTCTGTGGAAGGAAGTCCCATGACCCCCGCCCCCCACCTCCGCGCCACCGCGCTCGCCCTGCTGCTGCCCCTGCTCGCCAGCGCCCCGCTCCGGGCCGCCGAGCACCTCGACCGCGAGCCCCTGCGCGCCACGATCCTCGACCGGACCTGCCTGGACCGGGTCAGCGTCGACCCCCTCCGCGGCGCCCTGAGCTACGCCCGCCGCGACCTCGTCCTGGGCGAGGGACCCGATCGCCTCGTCCTCGAGCGCCGCTGGGCCCCCGACCTCGTGGGCAGCTGCGGGGCGGGCTGGAGCACCGTCCTCGACGCGCGCCTCGAGCTCGACGAGCGCGGGCAGCCCTTCCTGTTCCAGGACGAGAGCGGGGTCCTGCAGCTGCTCGAGCCCCACGCGGACGGCTGGCGGACCCGCTTCGGGCGCGTGCTCCGGGTCGAGGCCGCCGAGGGCGGCTGGCGCCTGCTCGGCCGGCGCCGCGGCGAGGAGTGGCGCTTTGGCGCGGAGGGCCGCCTGCGCGAGTGCCGTCGCTTCGGGCACCTGGCCTGGACCCTCAGCCGCGACCAGCAGGGCCGGGTCAGCCGCGCCCGGGGCGCCTGGGGCGAGCTGAAGCTGGTCTACGCCGAGGGCCGCCTGCTCGAGGTGCGCGGCCCGGGGCTGGCTCTGCGCTACGCCTACGAGCAGGGGCGCCTGGTCGAGGCGGCCCGCGGGGAGCGCTTCGCCCGCTACGGCTACGACGCCGAGGGCCGGCTGAACCGGCTGGCCCGCGGGCAAGGGGTGATCCGCTACGACGAGGCCGGGCGCGTGCTGGCCTTGGCCGGCGCGGGCCTGGCCGGCGAGCGCTACGCCTACCGGCGCGAGGGCCAGACCCTGCACGTCGAGCGCACGCGCCGCGGGGAGCGGACCCGCTGGCAGGTCGGCGAGACCCGGATCGTGACCGTCCTCCCGACCGGCGGCGCCGAGCTGGTCGAGCTCGACGCGCGGGGCCGGCCGGTTCGGCGGGTCCGCGGCGACCTGCGCTGGGCCTGGCGCTACGACGAGCAGGGGCGCCTGGTCGCCCGCGAGACTCCGCAGGGCAGCTGGCGGCTGGGGCGCTTTCAGGACTTCGCCTGGGGCAGCGAGGCCCCGCGCGAGGTCACCCTCCCCAGCGGGGCCGCGCTCCGCTTCCGCTACGACGAGGCCGGCCGCGTGGTCGGCGTGGCCGATCCGGCGCGCGGCAAGACCCTGCTCAAGCGGGACCAGGCGGGCCGGGTGGTCGCCGTCCGCCACCCCCACGGCGCGGTCGATCGGCGCTCCTACGACGCGCGCGGCTACCTGCGCGAGGTCCGCCGCGAGGGGCTCCCCGACACCCGCGTCGAGCGGGCCGCCGACGGCAGCCCCCGCGCGATCGTGACCGGCGCGCGCCGGGTCAGCTTCCGCCAGGACGCCGGCGGGCGCCTGCTGCGGGAGGAGGAGCACGGCCGCCTGGTGCGCGAGGTGTTCTTCGGCCCGCGCGAGCGGACCCGCTGGCTGCGCGACGCCAAGCGCGGCACGACCCACTACCGCTGGGACCTGGCCGGCCGACTGCTCAGCGCGCGCGACGAGGCGGGCGAGCTGCTGCGCGCCCGCTACGACGAGGCGGGCCGCCTGTGCTCCCTCCGCGACGCGGCCGGCAACACGGTCCGCTACCGCTACCTCGACGCGCGACGGGTGCGGATCGAGGACCCCAGCGCCGGCCTGCGCGTGCTCGAGCGCGACGCCTTCGGCCTGATCCGCCGCGAGCTGCGCGGCGAGGCCGAGCTGCGCTACAGCTACGAGCGCGGGCGCCTGGTCGGCCGGCGCCGCCCGGGCGGAGTCGACCGCTTCCGCTATGACGCGCTGGGTCGGCTGACGCGCCTGGAGGGGCCGGCCGGCGGGCTGAGGCTCAGCTACGACGCAGCGGGCCGGGTCGAGCGCCTCGAGCACCTCGGCGCGCGCCAGGGGGTCGTCGTCCGCTACGACGCGCGCACCGGCGCGCGCAGCGCGCTCGAGCTGCCCTGGGGGACCGTCCGCTACGCCTACGACCGCCGCGGCCGCCTGGCCGCCGTGCGCACCCCCGCAGGCGAGACGATCCGCTGCGAGCGGGACGCCGAGGGCCAGCGCAGCGCGCTCCGCTTCCCGAACGGGGTCGTGACGCGCTACCAGCGCGAGGCAGGGCTCCTGCGCCGGGTCGAGACCCGCCGCGGCGAGGAGCTGCTCAGCCTGCGCGCCTACGCCTACGACGACGCCGGCCGGCCGAACGCCGTCCGCGACGAGACCGGCGCCGAGCTGAGCGTGGAGCGCGACGCCCGCGGGCGGGTCGTCGCCGTGCGCGAGGCCGAGGCCCGCGCCCGCTACGTCTACGACGCCGCCGACAACCGCGGCGGGGACGGGGTCGAGGTCGCGGCCGGCAACCGGCTGCGGGCCCAGGGCGAGCTGAAGCTGCGCTACGACGCCCGCGGCGCGCTGAGCGCGATCGAGGGCCCCCAGGGCACGCGCCGCTTCCGCTACGACGTGGACGGCCACCTCGTCCAGGCCGAGGTCGAGGGCGAGACCGTCCGCTACGGCTACGCCCCCAACGGGCTGCGCCTGTGGCGCGAGGAGGGCGGCCAGCGGACCGACCTCCTCAGCGACGGCCTGCACCTCCTGGGCGAGCTCTCGGGCGGCGAGGTCCAGCGCAGCTACGTGCACGGGGACGAGGGCGTCGACGAGCTGCTCGCGGCGCGCGTCGGCGAGCAGCAGCTCTACGTGCACCAGGACCTGCTCCAGAGCGTGGTCGCCCTCAGCGACGAGCAGGGCCAGCGCGCGGCCAGCTTCTCCTACGGCGCCTTCGGCGAGGCCCGCCGCGCCGAGGGGCCCGCCGCGGCTGGGTTTCGCTTCCGCTACACCGGCCGGGAGCTGGACCCGCTCACCGGGCTCTACGACTACCGCGCCCGCAGCTACGCGCCCGAGCTGGGTCGCTTCACCAGCCCCGACCCCTCCGGTCGCCAGGGCGGGCTGAACCTCTACGCCTACGTGCTCAACGACCCGCTCCGCTTCGTCGACCCCTACGGCCTGAGCGCCGAGACCCCCGACGACGCGACGGCCTTCGCCGCCTTCGAGGACTTCGGCTTCTGGGACCTGCTCGACCTCGGGCGCGGCTTCCGCCAGGGGGTCGAAGACGCGATCCGCGGGCTGATCGACGTGGCCTTCGACCTCGAGGGCACCTGGGACACGATCCGGCGCGCCTTCCGCAACCCGCGCGAGTTCATCGAGGAGATCGCGCGCCACTACGTCGAGCGCTGGCAGGAGATCCGCCACCTGGCCCAGACCGACCCCGACGCCTTCTTCGAGGAGGTCGGCCGCCTCGCGGGCGAGGTCGCGGTCGGCGTCGCCCTGGGCGGGGTGGTCGGCGTCTCGGCCCGAGCCCTGGCGGTGGCGCGCGCCGTCGATCGCGCCACGCCGGACCACGTGCCAGGGGACCGCACCCCCGAGGGCCCGGGGGGTGATCAGGCGGGCCTGGCCGACCGGATCCGCAACCCGGACGGCTGCTTCCTGGCCGGGACCCTCGTCCAGACGCGCCGGGGCCGGCGCCCGATCGAGGCGCTCCGGGTCGGCGACGAGGTCCTCTCGCGCGACGAGCAGAGCGGGGAGCAGGGCTACAAGCCGGTGGTCCGCTTGTTCCGCGGCGTCACGGACGAGGTCGTCACCCTGCGCGTCGCGCAGCTGCCGGGAGCCGCCCCCATGATCGGCCCCGAGGAGCAGCGCCTGCGCTGCACCCGCGAGCACCCCTTCTGGGTCCGCGGCGCGGGCTGGCATCTGGCCGAGGAGCTGGGCGCAGGCGACGTGCTCCGCGCGGCGAGCGGGGCGGACCTGCTCGTGGTCGAGGCCAGCCGGCGAGCCGAGGCGGCGGAGCACTACAACTTCGAGGTCGCCGACTGGCACACCTACTTCGTGAGCGAGGGGAGCGAGGGGCCCGCGGTGTGGGTCCACAACGACTGCCGCACGCCGCGCGGCTTCGCCAGCGCGGCCCAGTTCGGGCAGTTCGGCAACACGATCCACTCCCGCCTCCAGCGGGCGGGCTTCCCCGACACCCAGGCCTACATGCAGGGCAGCTCGGTCACGGGCCAGAACTTCCACACCGGTCGGCCCTTCGGCGACCACAGCGACTACGACATCGCCCTGGCGGGGCCCGACATCGCCGCCCGCGCCCGCGAGCTGGGGATCAACCTCGACGGCAACCGCTCGAACCCCCTCACGGCCGCCGAGATCGACGCGCTCGGGCTGAGCGACATGCGGGATCGCCTCTCCCGCATGTCCGACGGACGCGAGATCAACTTCATGATCTACGGCAGCGAGGGAGCGGTGATCAACCGCGGGCCCAGCCTGCGGATCCCGCGCCGCACCGACGGAACGGGGATTCGCTAGCGCGAGCCCCAGTGACTCCAAAGGGACACGGTGCTCCCAGGATCCGACTCACTTCGAGTTCATGGGACTTACGAGAAAGCGTCGAGATCTGCATTTCACGCTCATTTCACAGCCCTTAGCGATCTGAACACGATGGGACCCGCGATTGTTTGAAGCTCGACCACGGAAGCCTCTTGGGAAGGAAGCTCCATGGTCGCCGCTCTGCCTCGCGCAGCCGTGCTCTCGCTGCTCTTCGTCGCCCCCTTGCTGGCGTCGGAGCACCTCGATCGCGAGCCGGTCCGCCCCACGATCCTCGACCGGACCTGCCTGGACCGGGTCTCGGTGGACCCGACCACCGGCGGGCTGCGCTACGGCCGCCTCGACCTCTCGATCGGCGAGGGGCCCGACCGCTTCGCGCTGGAGCGGACCTGGGCCGGCCTGAGCCAGGGCGAGCAGGGCCCGCAGAGCTTCACGAGCTTCGGCGCCGGCTGGGCCTCGATCCTGGACCTGCGCGTCCTCTTCCCCGCCGACCAGGTGACCCTGCTCCGCGACGAGCGCGGGATCCTGCACGCCCTCGAGGCCCAGGGCGAGGAGGGCTACACGACCCTCCTCGGCCGCCTGCTCCGCCTCTCGGGGACCCGCGAGGGCTGGCGCCTGACCGGCCGCGAGCGCGGCGAGGAGCTCCACTTCGACGCCGAGGGCCGCCTGCGCGAGTGCCGCCGCTACGGCCACCGCGCCTGGACCGTCGAGCGCGACGCCGAGGGCCGCCCCGCGCGGATCACTGGCCGCTGGGGTGAGCTACAGCTGATCCACGACGGCGCGGGCCGCCTGCGCGAGATCCAGGGCCCCGGCCTCCGCGTCCGCTACGGCTACGAGCAGGGCCGCCTGCTCGAGGTCGCCCGGGGGGCGCGCTTCGCCAGCTACGGCTACGACGAGGCCGGCCGCCTGAACCGCCTGGCCCGCGGCCAGGGGATCGTCCGCTACGACCGCGAGGGGCGCGTCGTGGCCCTCGCCGGCCCTGGGCTGGTCCCCGAACGGCTCCGCTACGGCCACAGCGAGCGCGGCCTGGTCGTGGAGCGGATCGCCCGGGGCGCCCGCGCCCGCTGGGAGGTCAGCGCGCGCCGGATCGTGCACACCCTCCCCACCGGCGGCCAGGAGGTCGTCGAGCTGGACGAGCGCGCCCGTCCGGCGCGGCGCACGCGCGGCGAGCAGGGCTGGAGCTGGCGCTACGACGCCGAGGGCCGGCTGGTCGAGCACGTCACCCCGCAGGGCAGCTGGCGCTACCGCGGCTTCCGCGCCTTCAGCTGGGGCGGCGACGCGCCGGGCGAGGTCGTCCAGCCCAGCGGCGCGACCCTCCGCTTCCGCTACGACGAGGCCGGGCGCGTGACCGGGATCGCGAACTCGGCCGGCGGCAAGACCCTGCTCGAGCGCGAC
>MDTG01131059.1_pt1 | contig 36383 bp, 35 predicted proteins | sample 811421 | NCBI WGS metagenome assembly MDTG01 (sample SAMN05326645, study PRJNA326480) | marine metagenome | isolation source: seawater | place: Pacific Ocean: South East | collected 2011
CAACAACAACCACAACAACAACAACAACAACAACAACAACAACAACAAACACCAACAACAACACCAACAGTTGCACCAACAGTTGCACCAACAGTTGCACCAACAGATACATCAACAGTACCCCCACCCCCTAAGCAAAATAGATTATCAAGCTTTTTAAATTCAAGACGACAAAAGTGGGCTGATGGTAAAGAACAGAGACAGACACGTCGTAATAATGCAAGAAACTATTTGGCGAATACATTTGATTCTGCAAGTCAACTTGCAAGTCAAGCTGCAAGTCAAGCTAGAGATTCTGTTAATAAGAATCTACAATCTATTGATGAAAAAAAAAGCAAATAAATTATTCGATGATAATGATGAAAATAAGAGTGGAAAACTTAATAAATCTCAATATGAAGGTATAACAGAAGAAGGATTGACATTCCCAAAATATGATGAACAAACATATAAAGAAACATATCCAGATGGAATTAATAAAAAGCAATTCGTGCAATTATACAAAACCGCAATTACAGAGGCAAAAGCAGAGGCAAAGGCAAACAAAATATTCGATGATAATAATGAGAGTGGAAAACTTAATCAAGATAAATACAAAAATATAAAAGATAAACTTGTTAAAGAAGAAGGATTGAAATTACCAGAATATGATGAAGAAGCATATCCAGATGGAATTAATAAAGAGCAATTTGCGAAATTATACAAGGATGCCGCAGCTAATTCAAGTATGCTTTCAAGGATATCTTCAAAGGCGTCTTCAAAAGGGTCAAATGTAACCCGAAAAATGAGGAATTCTGGAAAAAACTTTGGTAACTCTACAAAAGGATTTATTAATAAGAATGTACTAGGACAAATTCCTATTGAAGAATTAAAAGGAGAAACCGCTGCAAAAAAAATATTTAAGACAGAGACAGAGCAAGCTAAAATAGATAAAATTAATAAAGAAATATACAAAAAGATAAAAGAGTATCTTAGTAATGACAAATTGAACTTGACGTTACCAAATTATGAAGAAATACGAGACGAAGAAAAAGATAAAGATGGAATTAATGAGAATCAATTCGTGAACATATACAAGGAAGCAAAGGCAAAGGCAAATTCAACTAAAACAGGAGAAGAGGCAAAAAAAGCAGAGATACCTGCAATAAAAGCAGAGATACCGCCAATAGAAGCAGAGACAAACGAAATATTAAAGGAGGTTGGTATAGGTCTAGACAAAGACAAACTTAATCCAGCTGAATACAAGAAAATAAAACATTATGTTATAAAAAAAGGATTGAAACTACAAGATTATAATAAAATACCAAAGGAAAAAAAAGATGAAGATGGAATTATTAGTAAGGAAACCTTCCTGAACTTATACAAGGATGCAAAGGATGCAAAGGCAAAGGCAAAGGCAACAGCAGAGGCAAAAACAAACAAAATAACAGATACAAAGGCAACAGCAAATTTAAATAAAAAAACAAAAAAACAAAAAATATCATCATCAATAAGAATGGAGCTATACAAAATATTAGATGCTCTTTACCTAGTAGGGTCACAAGAACAATACAAGAACATAAAACTTGATCAAGCTAAATACAAGAAAATAAAACATAAACTTAGAGACAACACAAATATTACAATAAAACAGTTGACAAGAATACCAGATGATAATAAAGGATTGAAACTACAAGATTATAATAAAATACCAAAGGAAAAAAAAGATGAAGATGGAAAAATTAATAAAAATCTACTTGAGAAATTATACGTGGATGCAAAGGATGCAAAGGCAAAGGAAAAGGCAAAGGCAAAAGCAGGTGGCGCAAAGAAAAATCGTACACGTAAATTAAAAGGGAACAAAAAGGGAAAAGGGAAAAGGACAAAATAATAATAAATAAGCTCTACTAAAAAATATTTTCTAACAAATACAAATCATACAAAATAATAAACCAATAATAAATCAATAATTAACCAATAATAAACCAATAATAAATCAATAATAAATCAATAATAAATCAATAATAATAATATTCGAATTTAGTTTTATAAAATCGTCAAATAAGAAACTATTTTATAAAAATGGTAAGTACTTTATAGTATTATTTTCGTAAAGGGTTATTTTGTATTGACTGTTCAACCCATCTACAAATACTACATCACCAGAAAATAATCTGTCACATCCATATTCATTTGTGCAATTACAATTATTCTTTATGATTGGTAGCTTTATACTATTACGTTGATTACTTATCGTGTAATATTGCCATTTATCACGATTGACATACAACGGTCTACCCATAAGAGGTATCACCTTTTCTTTTTCATTCACTCCAGTAAGAAACCCTACTTGGCGATACTCGGTATCAACCGCGCCTATATTCGTAGAAACATTAATAGGAACCATACCTATAGGTCTCGTAAAATAACGTTCGTCTTTAAGTGGCGCTGCATATGGGTTTAATAACACATCATTTGGCATATTGCTATATGGATAATTTGGCATAATTGGGTAACCCACCGCAGTCGCACCACACCCGTCTTGACCATTTTGTTGTACGATTATTTTTTCAGATGTGTTATTGCTTCTAATTTGACTAAAAAAATTACCGTAAATCATCATAGAAATAATAACAATCAGAACGATAATAATAATTAGCAGACTTCTGTTATCTATACATAAAATACCTGGTGGACATTTCTTCATTACTTATAAAATATATATATATTATTACACCCAGGGACGTATTAATATATATTGCCAAGTTTATTCAAACAATCTCAATTTATTCAATCTCCCAGTCTATGTTATTTCGTCTTTTAATTAGAAGACGTAAGTTTTGATGCCATCTCAGACATAGCATTCAGACTATCCATATTAAATCCTGATGGTATTCCTGACTTTGATTTAGAATCCTTACTTCCACTTCCACTTCCACTTCCACTTCCGTTTAGGTTCATAAATTTACTCGCAGTATCCATTAAAGGTCCCATTTTATCCATCATAGGACCAAATGATTCCATAGCTTGAGTCAACTTCATCTGTTGTTCCATCAAATTATTAGTATCATCAGTTAATTTCTTAACGCCATCACCTCCTAATATCTTGTTAAGTTCGTCATATGCGTTCTCAACTGTTGCCGCATAGTCAATATCGGTTCCCTTTTTATGTCTATTTCTCTTTATTTCATGCGATTCACTTTCATTTTTTGCGGTAACAAAATTCTCTGCACTTTTGTTCACTTTCTCTTCCTTCTTCTCTTCCTTCTTCTCTTTCTTTTCTTTCTTTTCTTTATTTTTCTTTGCATCTAATTTGTCGTTGTCGTCTCCGTCTTCGTTATCAGAATTCGTGTCCATACCTTCTTTTACTCTATTGAGTCCCGAAAATAGTCCTACTAAAACAATAGGAACAGCTAACACAATAATCATATTTTTACTAAAGTAGCTTGTGATTAACCCTAACACGACAAAGTATACCACTAAATCTAATTTATTGGTCATAATATAGCACATAACCATTATGAAGGATACTACAAATACTAAATGAAGCACAATTTTGTTGTTCAATATTTTTTCATTTACAAATTTGGACCCAGAGATTTTTTTAGAAATCCTACTCGATTTATTTTTCATTTATATATATATATTTTAAAAAAAAATGAATATGTATATACCTTTTTATTGATGTGATATATTAATATAAATCATACAATATGGCACTAACTAATAACTACAACAACTATAATAACCACAACAACTACAACAACTATAATAACCACAACATGCATCATACTACACGACATCCAGCAAACAACACCATCTACCCGAGGAATGATCCTAGAGATGTTGACAGCGATGACGACTATGATGACGACGATGATTATGATTCTGACGAAGATGACATATACGACCCTGAAGAAGAAAGTACTACAAGGTTCAACATAGTATATTGCGATTTATACAAAGAATTGCTACATGGCGAAACAAATAATGAGCACCTTAAAAAATCATTCCTAGTTATTAATAGATACAAGAAACTTGATTTGGAAAGAAATCAAGGCTATATAGACAAATACAATAATAAAAAAGCAAGAATTATAGGCGTAGGAAGTATATTAATGTTATATGAATTCGCACATAGAGATGACAACCTGAATCCAGTACTATTCAATCCAACTCTAGATATCGCAGAGTGTTTCTACTTACCTGATGGCGAGGCAGTATGCGTTAAAAAGACATTCTGGCTGAGATTAATACAAAGAAAATGGAAATCCATTTATAAACAAAGAAAAGAAATGAATAATACTGCTGATATACCTACATTAAAAGGTATGTTAAATAACATTTAATGACTACATTTTATAATTTACACATTTGAACATTTAAAACACGCTGAGATATACGTTATATATACGTTATATAATGTATATTTTTTATTTATTTATTGCACTATCTAGTCTGGTAGATAATTGGTATGTTATTTAACGTCTTTTAACGTCTTTTAACGCTTTTGTTTTTCTTTGATTTGTTTTGTTTGGACTTGGTTTTCTTAGCTTTGCTTTTATTCTTACCTTTGCTTTTAGTTTTTTTGTATTTGGTTTGCTTCATTCTCATGACATTCAACATTCCTGCAGCTTTCAGTTTTCTGGATTTTTGTTTATGTCCTTTAGATTTATGTCCTTTAGTTTTGCGTACTTTAGTTTTGTATAGTTCAATACTATTTTCTATACCATTATTACTAAGTACCCCTCTTGCGCTTGATTTATAACTCGTATTTTTCTTTCTACGTCCACGTTCTGAATACATATAACCACCTTTTGTGGTATTATTATTATCAATATAACCACTAAGTTTTGTATTTAAGTCATTAATTATCTTAGTTATTGTATTATCATCCATACCTATTTCCTTCATATCCATCTCAGACATCGCATTAATATGTTGAATAGCTTTCTGTATTCCACCTTTAAGTTTTTGGTTTTCATCCTGTAATTTCTTAATCTGTCCTGCATCTTCATTATCATTCGGATCAAGTTGTTGTATTTTATCATTATTATTGTCAATTTGTTCTTTTAATTCCACAATTTTATTCATAATTTCCTCTACTTTTTCACGTATTGACATGATATCGACTGCAATTTTCTTACGGAAATCCGCATTACTCCCCGCGGACTCTTTTATTGCTTTATTTAATTTATTAAGGATATCTTCTACTGATTCATTTTGATCTAGATTATTATCATTATTCATATTTATATATATTATCACTACAAATAAATAATTTATATATAAAAATTAATTATACAAATTATTTAATAATTAAAATTATCATGTACTAGAATATATCATCATATAAAACGCCTAATTAGCATAGCTAGGAATACTATCTATATCCAATAAATCATTAGTTTTGCCTATATTATTACAGACGAACCGTGAAAAATGTTCTCGTTTTAATTGATTATCTGGCGTATGATTATGAACGATTCTAGCTATCATTTTATACAATTTAAAATCAGGGTACCTGTCATCACCATTAGATTTATACAAAATATTAATACCTTTATCATCCAAGCACCATTCATTAATCAACTTTGCTATTGGATCTCTTAACGCGCCCTTAATATTAGTAATATCCTCTATTAAATAATCAAAAATGGAACAAGCCAATCTACATAAATCAAAACTATAATTGGGTTCTAAACGCGGCTTATTTTTATTTAAAAATGGCTCTGTGTTATATTGTGTAGCAGCATCTTCGCCACTCTTAAAGCTATCGCTGCAAAATATTTTACCTTTAAACCTATATATTCCTCTGCCAAAATCAATTATCTTGTATATTTTGCCAAAAGTAGGCACTTTGTAATATTTGTTCTCATATTTATAATACAAATATTGTACATCGGTGTCACAGTACATAATATTGTTAGTATGAAGGTCGTTGTGTGTAAAACTAAATGTTCGTTGATAAGTAATTAAAATCATGATAACCTGCATTAGACATGAGCACCAATCATCATAATTCATACCCCCATTCATTAAAATGTCATCAAGTGTGTTTTTGCATCGTTCCATGAATATTAATTGTACGGGGAATTTCTCAAAAGTGACATTAATGATTTCATCACTTGCTGATACATCTGAGCAGGACATTTCGTCACTATCATCTGTGTACTCAGTCATACTGGATGTACTAGCTGTACCCTCATCGTCGTCATCATCGCCATCCTCGTCATCGCCATCCTCGTCACAATCCATTTCATCATCACTACCTTCATTTTCATCAGAAGTATAAGAGGAAGTGGATGAGCACGAATCCGAACATTCAGAGTTGTTTGATTTATTTGATTTATTTGATGTGATGGAAACGATAGAAACTGAATCTAGATCTTTTACATCTTTCTGTTTACTATCATGAATACCAATCTCTATTATATCGTTGTTAATAGTTTGTGTTGTATCAGCTAAATCACTATCATCCAACATTTCTATTGAAGTATTTGAATTGCAAGTCATCGATTTATTAATTTTAATAGGAGCTCTACCTGACTTACTATCGCAGTCATTTTCAAATAAATAATCGTAGTCATCTACCTTAAACAATTTATTTTTATTTTTATTGAAAAAATCGGAATCCACTAAATATTCAAGGTCGTCGGCAATATTAACTGCATAATCTTTTTTTACTGTAATAAAAGACCCAAAATAATCAACGCCGTGAAAGAAATTATGAGCACGCATTAATTTACTGTTCAAATAAGTGAAATAACTATCTACGTATGCGCTATTATTGTAATTCTTGATTTTAGAATATACATTTTCATTAGTAATATTTGGTAGGTTAAATAACTCCTTATTGTTCGTATCATACTTCCCTATAATGTATTTACAAGGGTCGAGTAAAGGAGCGAATTTTATAAATACACTACTTTCTTTTTTCTTTTTAGTTTTGGTGTTAAACAGAAAAGTGTTGTAAATATTTACATTTTCCTTTTCCTTATAATTAACAGATTGGACGTTCCATTCGTTGTTAAGAACTATATTATTATAGTTAGTTTGATTCAAACTAAAAAATCTGGTATAAATAGGCAGAAAATTTTGTGTATTTTCTGAATTTAAAATATCTGCTTTTTCTAAATTCGCAAACAATTCCCCGTTTTTACTTTTATGATAATTAATATCCATTAAAGTTATTATTATGTATAAAATAAAATTATTATTACATTTTGAACTAATAATATTATTCATTTCGTTTTAGTATAGTTTTAGTATAATTAGTATATCTTCGCATATCTTCGCATATCTTCGCATATATTAGTATATCTTCGCTATAAACTACAAAGTTTCGTTAAATATATTAAATAAATAAATATTATGTATATATCAATCATATGACTTTAGAATTAAAAAAATTTGATATGAAGAATATCAGTTTCAAGCCAACCGAAAACAAAGGTCCAGTAGTAGTTTTAATCGGAAAGCGTGATACTGGTAAAAGTTTTTTGGTCAGAGATTTATTGTATTATCATCAAGACATACCTATAGGAACAGTTATATCTGGTACAGAAGAAGGTAATGGGTTTTACGGAAAAATGGTCCCGAGATTATTTGTTCACAACGAATATAATACAAGCATTATTGAAAATATACTCAAACGGCAGAGGACAGTATTAAAAGAAGTGAAAAAAGAGATGGCTGCATATAAAAGAACTACAATAGACCCGCGTGCATTTGTAATTCTGGACGATTGTCTGTTTGATGGTAGCTGGACACGAGATAAAATGATGCGTTTACTCTTCATGAATGGACGTCACTGGAAGATAATGTTAGTCATTACCATGCAATATCCGTTGGGTATACCGCCTATGTTACGAACTAATATAGATTACGTTTTTATTCTAAGAGAGAATTATATAGCTAATAGAAAACGAATATATGAGAATTATGCAGGAATGTTTCCTACATTTGAATCGTTTTGTCAGGTTATGGATCAGTGTACGGAAAATTACGAGTGTCTAGTTATCAACAACAATTCAAAGTCCAATAAATTGTATGATCAGGTGTTTTGGTACAAGGCAAGTAGTCACGGCGACTTTAGATTAGGGTCTAAAGAATTTTGGGATTTATCTAAGGATATGAATTCAGACGACGAAGATGAAAAATATGATCCTAGTGCTGTCAAGAAAAGAGGCGGAGGTCCGCGTATAAATGTGAAAAAAAGTAGATGGTAATCTGGTGGATGGTAATTTAGTAGATGGTAATTTGACGGATATTAATTACCAGACATCACCACGATTTATTATATATAATATGACATGTATTATATATAGTATTTATATATAGTATTTATATATAGTATTGATATGAAACCATTATTCAGCCCTTTTTACAAAATGAATTTGAAGTATAACTACCAGCATTATTTAGGTATTTCCGTGATAACAGCTATTACAGCTATTATTGCTATTCGTGTAAATGAATATGTGACTAAAGAAGAAAGTGAATGTAAACAAAATAAAAATGATTCATTACGATGCAAACTTATTAATAACAATTATTACCGAGATTTTGAATTATTTGCAGTGACAATTTTAGCGACATTTTTAGGATACATTCTTATATATTTGTTAACAGGATACGTTGGATAATATAAACAAAACCAATAATAAATCAATAAATAATCAATATTAAATATTAAATAATCAATATTAAATAATCAATATTAAATATTAAATAATCAATATTAAATAATCAATAATAAATCAATAAATAATCAATATTAAATATTCAATAACTAATAAATATTTAATATGGAAAAAGCAGCAAATGTAATGCGAATAGTCGCCATGGTTGGAGCCATAATTGCTATATGCGCCATAATTTATTATTACGTGTACATATGTATAATATATCCCATTAAGTTATTACGCAAAGATCAACGAAAAGTACATGTTACCGATGCAAATGAAGAAGATGAAAGTAAATACGAAGACCTAGACGGGTATGATATAGAATCCAACTATTCCGATGTAAGTGGAGAGATCTTTGTTAAAAGAGCTTATAAATGTATGTATAACTCTATTTGTGTATAATTAGTCATTCTTCTTCTTAGCGTCTTCCACAAAAGGTCCACTCACTAATTGTGATTTACCATTATCACTTTTACCCATAATAATATTTTCGCCTTCAAACAATTCATTACAAATATCAGCCGATGAGATTTCCTGGTCTTTTCCAGTAAGTGTTTCAATCTGTGTATTGTTGTTAATACCAATCAAATTTCCATCCTTATCAACTGTCTGTGTCAAGACATTTCCAGATTTTTCCGCCTTTTCGATGTTATCTTTGATAGCATCTTTTTTCGTGGTTTTTACACGTTCATCGAATGCTACCTTCGCCTCTTGGTCGTTTTTATTCTTTTCTTTCATCAACTGGTTAAGCTCATCTTCCATATATTCGACCTTACCTGTCTTATAAGCTTCTGGGTCCCATGGCATCCATAAACCCACAGGTCCTACAAAAACATCGTGGTTAGGGTCAATTTCTCGCAGCAACTTAGCGCGCATTTCAGCTTCCTCTAAAGTAGGATAACTACCGCGTATCTTTAGACCTCTTACTGATGTAGTAAAATTGTGTGAAATATTGAACTTCTTTTCCAATTCTTCTTCATTATTGTCCACGAATGTTTTAAACTCATCATTAATATTAATACTACTAAGGGTTTCTTTCTCTTCCTTTACGAACTCCTTTAGATCATTTGACACATCGTCGAATGAAAGGTTGTATTTGTAAGAAAGAAAACTAGTAAATTGCACGAATTTCTCCATAGATTTATTGAAATCCCATTTCTTTAGGAAATTTTCAAAGAAAAATAATTCTTTTTGTTTTAAGACATTTTCAGGAGAAATAAAAGATACACATGTAAATTTTTGACCAGCGATGGCTTTATCCTCATCCAGCAAATCTACGTACTTGGGATTGGGTTTTCCGTTAATATTTTTTCTTTCAAAGCTACTACTACTGTTATCTGCCATTATACTTTATTAACACTACATTATTTAAGTTTTTTTAGTAAACTTATATTTAATTATATTTAATCATATTTAATTATATTTAATCATATTTAATTATATTTAATCATATTTAATCATATTTAATCATATTTAATTATATTTATTCATATTTAACGTAAATCCTATTTAATATTATCTATACTTTTTTTTTCTAGTGAAATATTATATAATGAAAGGTACAGTAAACGTCAGTGAGCTTGTGAGAAGAATCATTAAGTACTTAGTTGAAGGTCTTATGGTCGCTATCGCAGCATATGCTATCCCTAAGCGTTCGTTGAACATGGAAGAAATCATTTTGATTGCCCTAACTGCTGCCGCAACATTCAGTATTTTGGATACTTATGTACCAACTATGGGTGTCACCGCAAGGTCTGGTGCTGGATTCGGTATTGGTGCTAACTTGGTTAGATTCCCAGGAGGATTTTAAGTGTAACAAGTTAACTATCAAGCTAAATACGCTTAATCAAAATAAATACGTTTAGTAATAATATACTTATTTGCGTATTTATTTACGTATTTATTTACGTATTTATTTACGTATTTATTTACGTATTTGTTTACGTATTTATTGTGTAATCTAATCTCATCATCATTTAAAAATCTGTATAATATTTTATATTTTATATAATATATTACGTTATAGTATATGAATAAAACTTATAAGAGAAGTACAAATAAAAATATTAATCATTCCAAAACTTTGAAAAGAGCAACATCAACAGATAAATGTCCACATATGAAACAAGTTGGCAATCAGTATGCCCCAATTACTAAATCCAGACCACATACATTAGTGCTAGATGGACATAAATACACATTCTACACTTGTTGTCGAACTTGCTGTAAAGATATGCTAATGTTGCAAAAGAAAAACCCAGCAGAGTTCAAAAGACGTTACATTAAAGGTATCAAAAATGGAAACTTATATTTAAAGCACAAGGACACAAACAAGGTGGTTCAAATCGCAAAGAAAAACAACGCAAAAGGAACGAACAAAAGTAAATGTGGAAAAAGTAAGAATAATAGTAAGAAAAACAAAAAATCTACATTAAAGGGAGGAAACAGAGTAGTATATGGTAGGGGATATGGTGCCAATTGCGACACACCCGACCAATCCATATTCAACACACCTTTATTGAAATTGTTTCCATACAAACCTTAATTAACGGTAACTGCTAATTACATAACTTAAAAAAAGGTACTACCATGTCTATATGGTAGGTATAAAACTCCAGTCTAACTCTTCGCAAATTTTCTTCCAAATATTATCCTGTTCAATCCTTTTGTCTCTGTCTTTCAGCATAGGGAAAAACTCCAGATATTGTGCTTCACCCAATAACTCGCATAGCTTATATGCTGTATAATAGTAATTCAAGAAATTAACTCTGTCCCCTGGGCAAAATTTTGAATATGGTGCCTGCAGTTCCATGAATAAATTACACATCGTACCCTCTAGTTCTTGACTCATTACAGGTGGTTTGATACCCAATTTGTCTTTAATAAACTGTATGTGTTCATAATATTTATTATATCCCAATTTCTTCAATATTTCTTTTGTTTTGCTGTTGGTTATTTCATCTAATCCAATTCTTTCCTTTTTGATTTGTAATTTAATATTATCAATAACTTCAGGAGGTATTTGCGTTGTTTCCTTACCTTGAAACTGTGCCAGGATTTCTTTAAAATGATTTATTCTTTTGTATGCATAGAAAGAGACTTCATTTGGCGGTTCTTTGTATGAAGGTTTATCATTCTCTAATAAATATGTAACCATCTTTGCACACAAATTACATACCATTATTCCTTCATCTTCCATAGGTATCATTTCACCCTTTGAACAATATTGACATACATCTGTTGACTTGACATATGCATTCATATTTAAAAACTCATCTTTATTTACATTATACAGATATTTGTGAACAATATTATTTCTTGATTCATTATCCGAATCATCTTTAGCATTATCTTTTATTTTGAAAAAATTGTTCACTAATGTATTTTTATTATTATTATTGTTGTTAGCAGCAGAAGATATGTTTTTCTTATTTTCAAAGTATTCAAAAATATAATTTGAATTATCTAGAAAGTATTCTTTCTTTTTTAGCTTCAAGTTATTAATTTCGGCATTTAGCTCTTTCAACTTATCCTGTAAATTAAGTTTATCCTCCAAAGATTTTACATTTGCTAATCTATGTTTAACCTTTCTTTTTTCCATCTTCAATTTAGGTATCTTTTCATCATAATCTTTACTGAATTCTTTTAAAAAATCCTGATGAGTATTATCTAGTGTGATAGCTGTCTTATTTAATTTTATCTGTTTACTAGGTTTAGGTTTAAAAGAATTATTCATATTAATTTTTATACTATAAAATATATATTCTATTTAACTCAAAAAAAAAATATATATTATTTAGAACAAGTTAGAATTTATGTTCAACTTTTCTTTTCATTATAATAATGGAAAATACAGAAATATTTAATAGTAAAATTGATAGTAATTATGAGATGGATGTTTGTTTATTTAAGAAAATGATGTTATTATATAATGCTCTAGAAGAAGGATGGCAGGTCAAAAAACAGAACAAATCATACATATTCAAGAAGAAACATGAGAATAAAATGGAAGTGTATAATGATGATTTCATCACTAATTTCATTAAAAGTAATATGAATATATAGGTAAATTACATTAGGGTGGTAAATTACAATAGGGTGGTATATTAATACTACATAATGCATATGTTATATGAATGTTTCGTGAACATTACGTAATAATCACGAATATAGATGATTTTATTTTAATTATTAATTAAATTAAAATAAAAGTTTTTTTTTTCTTTAGCAATATTATAAAAAATGGGTGGAGGTTTAATGCAATTAGTTGCCTATGGTGCTCAAGATGTCTATCTTACTGGTAATCCTCAAATTACATTCTGGAAAGTAACCTACAGACGTTATACTAACTTTGCTATTGAAGCAATCGAACAAACTTTCAACGGTCAAGCCGATTTCGGTAGACGTGTCCAATGTGTCATCAGTAGAAATGGTGATCTTGCATACAGAACTTATCTTCAAGTTACTGTTCCTGAGATCAACCAACTTATGGGTCTTGGAAACTACACTACTGGTGAAAACACCGGTGTCTATGCCCGTTGGTTGGATTTCCCTGGTGAACAATTAATCGCCCAAGTTGAAGTCGAAATCGGAGGTCAAAGAATCGACAGACAATATGGTGACTGGATGCACATCTGGAACCAACTTACCATGACTTCTGAACAACTTAGAGGATACTTCAAGATGATCGGTAACACTACTCAACTTACCTTCATCACCGATCCTTCATTTTCTGATGTCGAAAGTCCTTGTGATTCTGAAGCACCAAGACAAGTGTGTGCCCCCAGAAACGCACTTCCTGAAACTACTCTTTATGTCCCTCTTCAATTCTGGTTTTGCCAAAACCCAGGACTTGCTCTTCCTTTGATTGCTCTTCAATACCACGAAGTCAAGATCAACCTTGATATTCGCCCAATTGATGAGTGCTTGTGGGCAGTTACTACTCTTAACTGTAACACTTCCCCATACTCTGGAGCTGCAGGACAATACAACGCAGGAAGACCTGTCCCTGCCACCATCGCATACAACCAATCTCTAGTTGCTGCTTCTCTTTACGTCGACTACGTATTCCTTGATACCGATGAAAGACGCAGAATGGCACAAAACCCTCATGAGTACTTGATCACCCAACTTCAATTCACCGGTGATGAATCTGTTGGTTCCTCAAGTAACAAAATCAAATTGAACTTCAACCATCCTGTTAAGGAACTTATCTGGGTCGTCCAACCCGATCAGAACGTTGATTACTGTTCATCTTTGACTTGTGATGCTCTTCTTTTCAAGGTTCTTGGTGCACAACCATTCAACTATACTGATGCTATTGACGCACTTCCCAACGCAATCCACGCTTTCGGAGGACCTCAATCCATCGCTGCCGATTCCAGAGCATACATCGATGCCCGTGGTCTTTTCCAAGATGCAGGAGCTCTTGACTACATCCCAGGAGAAGGATTCACCGGATACTGGCACGGACCTTCCAACCCATACAACGAGCCAAACATGGGTGGACCTCAAGTACCTGTCAACACCGACGGATTATCACCTGATGCTGCCCAGTCTCTTCAAGATTCTGGATCTCATCTTGATAACTCTGGTGTCTCTGATGCAGGAACCTTTGTCCTTTCCGAAACCTCTCTTGACATGCACTGTTGGGGACAAAACCCAGTCGTTACTGCTAAGTTGCAATTGAACGGTCAAGACAGATTCTCTGAGCGTGAAGGATCTTACTTCTCATGGGTCCAACCTTACCAAGCACACACCAGATCTCCTGATGAGGGTATCAACGTGTACTCATTCGCCCTTAGACCTGAGGAACATCAACCATCTGGAACCTGTAACTTCTCCAGAATTGACAACGCAACTCTTCAACTTGTTCTTTCTAACGCAACTGTTGAGGGAACCAAGACCGCCAAGGTTCGTGTCTATGCTACCAACTACAACGTTCTAAGAATCATGTCTGGTATGGGAGGTTTGGCTTATAGTAATTAAATTAACGGTCATTTATCAATCATTACCAATCATTACCAATTATTGTATTTTTATTTTACACTATCAAATGTGTTAACTAGTTAAATTTATAAAAATTAAAAAATACTTTTATAAATTGATACAAATATTATTCAACTATTATTCATCTCTATTGCAATAAAATAATACAATAAAAAATGTTACTAATTAAAATATTAAAATGTGTATTATTTTTAGTTTTTATTTATTTTTTACGCTAACTAACTAACTGAATAAACGATTCATATTCATTATCTCTGGTTTTTCTACTTCATCCGAGAACAGTTTCATAATTAAACTATCATCACGAAATCTTATTGTATAATCATTCTGAATATTGGTTCTTCCAATTCTACCCATAGCTTGAATAATCTTCTCCTGTGTTAAGTTCAAATCCTTACTTATGTATCCATGACAAAACTGATAATTAGTACCATATATATAATCACTTGAAGCTATTATCATATACAATTTCTGATTGTCAGCCAATTTCTTCATAATCTCCGTGTATTTTATATTGGCGTGGTTTATAAAGACACCAATACCCATCATCAGAAGAACTTTATAAGAATTATCAACACCACATAACAACATTATTTCGTCTACTATGTCTTCATTAATATCTGACGTATAACTATTTGATGTATCTGCATTACGTGGTGCCCATTTTTTCTTATGTAACTCCTTATTCGGAATGTATGACTCATTCAACAATACGCTTTTCAATTTACCTCGTAATTGATTTATTTCTACCGTCAACTTGTTCAATTTAATTTTACTCGATGTGTTTACATCATCTGGACAATCTCTATTGAATTTTCGGATATCTTTTCCGTTCGTCTTAGATGTAGCACTTTCAATACCAGAAACATCCTCTATATCCTCTTTCAAGCAGTCTACTTCCTTTTCTAAGACATCTATTTTTTCATTAAGTGTATTGTTGTAATATATCTTTCTAGAAATATCCTCCATCACTACACTTGGTATCTTTGATTGCTGAATACAGAAGTTGGCTACCTTTTCTACGTTTTCGGTTATGAAAATAGTAGGACCATCTGTTAAAGTATATGCATCTTTCGTAGTAACATAAATACCTGATGTACCATTCTGCGTATCGGTTTTACCATTCGGTACTTCTCCGTAACTTACTGCACGACCTAATGGTTTACCTGCCATATTATTATAATTACTTAATCTGTCAGGTTTGTTAACAGTCTCTGGACCAATACTTTGTGATTTATGGATATTATTGTTATTGTTATTGTTATTATTATTATTCAAATAGGTGGTATTCTCCATTATTTTTGCACGACGGATCGTTTTGAAATAGGTATATATTGCACCCCATGTACCCTTCATCAAGTTTTGAAGAATCTGGATATAATATACCTTAATTTTAGTCATCGTCAAATCATCAATTTCTTCAAAATGATATGGTATTTTGTATTTAGTACTAATATAATTATTATCATTTACATACATGATAAAATCAATTATACCTTTGAAATCAAAATATCTTAAAAGAGTCTTGTTGTTTTCACAGTGTTTGGCAATCTCAACAATATTATCGTAATCATCCGACAAATAATGCGGTAATACTACACAACCATTATTATTTATAATCGGAATACTTTTCTTACAATCATAACTTGCAATATTATCGATAATGCAGTTGTTTCGGTATTTTTCACGAAACCTGTTAATAGTTTCATCAATTTCATTCAACTTTGGAAGAGTAGCAGAAGATAGGACAATATTACGAATCTTGTTTTTATTCCAGTTACGCTTAATCATATCATGAAATTCGTGTTGTTCGTAATCCAACGTAATGGTCGGTTCATCCCAGTACAATATGATGTTATCGTGTCTGTTAAACCCATCATCATTCTTGTTAAACGCCCTCATGTAGTTCATCGCTATCAAATACGATTGAACATCACATATCATTATCTCTACATTTTGACCCAAACTATTGTCTATCTTTTTATTACCACCTTTGTATACTATATAACTACCATCTGGACGTCTAACATAATCTTTCACAGAATAATTATGCAACCGAATATCTGCGGCACTTTCGCAGCCAAATGCAAACGCAATTTTCTTCTTAAGTGCTATAGCAGAACGCGCTAAAGCTAAACCAACATGTCTAGCTACACATACAAACACTATTTTATAACCCTCCGATAATCCTATAGGGGTTAACGTTTTTCCAGTACCTGTGGGTGCCATATATAGTACCAACTTGGCTTGTGGTTTATCCTTTTCATAATCTTCATCGTCACTGTCACTTGTGTACTCAATACTTTCTTCGCTCTCATCATCACTCTCGTCTGACGTTTTTTTATCATTATCATCATCTGACGTTTTTTTATCATTATCATTATTATCGTTGTTATTATTTTTATTGTTTATTTTGAAAATATTAAATATTTGTTTTTGATGTTCGTACAAAGTTAAGTCTCCATATTTCAACAAATCTTTATTTCGTTCAATAACTGTTTCACCATTAGCAATCAGTTTTGCTATATCCAAAATAGGTTTGAATTTGTTTAGTATTTTTTCTAGAATGCTACCAACGTGTCTATTTACGTTTGGTATTTTATTCTTGAACAAAATGCTTAATGTATAATAGGATGACATGAACTTTGTACTACTTTTTTTTTCATGATAACTTACTATTTTTCGCGCATGATTTAGTAGGACATACTCATACAACTCCATATTCATGATTTTTTTGACATCATTACGCTCTAGACGAATCCTATCAGCAGAACTTATTTTCACATTTTTATTCGCTTGAACACAGTGAAAATCGTCATAGATCTTTTTCATGTTTTCAGCTATTGTTTCACATGCGTGTCTAAAATAAATGTTGTACAGATGATCTTCCATCTTGGCGTTGTATTCCATCTTCAAATACGTGAATAATGTTTGTGTATTATTTGACCTTACATTTGGATTATGGAATCCATCACGAATCAGTTTTAATACATTCAACTCTTCTGCCGAAAAATCCTTCTCAACTGAGTCCCATTCAATTTTGTTTAGTTTTCTTTGTTGCAAATCCATTTTGTTAATATGTTATTTATTAATTCTATCTTTTTATTAAATAATTTCATTTTTATTTATAATTTTATTTATAACAACCAACTTTTATTTATAGCTTTTATTTATAAATAAAAATGAAATGTATGAGTCATATGTTGTATATTTTAAAGTAATTTATATAACATACCATCAAAATGAGTACAACTACTAATTCAAATACACATATCGAATATAATTATAATAATAATATAATTATTTCAATAGAAGGAAATATAGGGTCAGGTAAATCTACATTTCTAGAAAATATAAAATCGAAATTTACAAACAATAAAAACATCATATTTTTAAAAGAACCAGTTGATGAATGGGAGAAAATACGAGATGAAAATAACACTACTATGCTTGAATTATTTTATAAAGATCCTAATAAACACGCATTCGCATTTCAAATGATGGCATATATATCTAGATTAGCCGTTATAAAAGATGCATTACAAAACAATAAAAATTCAATCATTATCACCGAACGAAGTTTATTTACGGATAAAATGGTATTTGCAAAATTATTATACGAATCTAAAAACATATCACTTGAAAATTATAGTATATACTTGACATGGTTTGATACGTTTGCTAATTATTTTAAGATAACTACATTAGTATACATTCAAGCCTCTCCTACTACATGTCATTACAGAATAGGTAAACGTTCACGGAATGGAGAGAGTGATATTAGTTTAGATTACCTATCTAAATGCCATGAATACCACAACGATATGGTTAATAGCGACAATTTTAAAAAGACAAACAAAATTGTTTTTGAGGCAGATAATGATATTTACGTAAATAGCTCAATATTATATGAATGGATTGACAGAATTGATAAACATATAGCGTTGCTTACATATAATCGTGTTGAACAACATGATGAACTGAAAAATATATTAATGACTACATTTTAGATTATAAATATCAATATATATATCAATATATACCCATAACTATAACACCTAATTATAAAGATATAACTTAGCTTAATGAACTGTTTTCAATAATTGTTTTAACTTTTAATTACCTCCATTTTTGTCTTTTTTATTTTTGTCTTTTTTATGTTGTTTTATTTCATTAATCATTTTTTGTACTTCTGAGATGTTATCTTTATATGGTCTTGAAATACATGACATTTTTTTATATTTACTTGAAATTGGTACTGCAAAAAACCCACAAAATCGGTATCGCCCACCTTTACGTAATTGTTCAGACGCTTCAGGGTCTCTTATAATCCTGCCTTTTCGATCTTTGTTGGTTACATTTAATGCCCCATCTTTGTGACTCCATAAACCAGTATTATCTTGTCTATAAAAATGATAGTCAGTACCATCTTCTGCATGATACAAAGCTATCTTGTAATAATGGTTAGGACATTCTTCGCCATGTTTTAATTTTATAATGCAAGGGTTATCCTTTTTCATACGGGCTTCTATATTTGTACATTTAGTGAAAGCTTTCTTATAGATTCTATCGTTTGTATACTCGTCTATATATCCAGAATATCGTCCTGGTTGAGGTTTAAAATAACTCAAGTTATCTGGTTTTTTATTAATTTTTTTATATTCTTTACAGATCTCTGCCATTTTAGGATTAATCAAATTAAGTGCGTAGGAATAACAGTTGTGGGTTGTTTTAATATTTACGTCTTTATTCCATTTTTCAGGTTCATATACTGGGTGGTTTTTGTTAGATAAATTCATATATATATATATATATAAATATTATCCTAGATATAATTTTATATTAGCAAATTTTTAGTCGGTATAATATTATTATATGCATTATATAGTTTGAATATAACACAATTGTGTTCGGTATATCAAACCATAAATTATAATTTTAGTTATATAACCATATAATGAATTTAAAAACAAATTATTATATTGGTATATAATAAATCATGGTAAGAGTGTTGTCATTCGTTTCTCTATTAGCTACTGTCTGTGTTGCTAGATGCGACCACTGGGACAACTTCCAAGAATTCATGAGCAAATTCAATAAAAAATACTTCACTACAGAAGAATTAACCACACGTTTTGAAACCTATAGAAACAATATGGATTTCGTGGTTGAACAAAACCAGTTGAATAATACCTATACTTTGGGCGAAACTGTTTTCGCTGATTTGACACTAGACGAATTTCATTATTACAAAAATAATTATATGGCTGGATCTACCTGTCAGAAATTTACAAGTGTTGATGTATCTGTTCCTTCATCAATCGACTGGAGAGAGAAAGGCGCGGTAACTGGCGTGAAAGACCAAGGACAGTGTGGTTCATGTTGGTCTTTTAGTGCTACTGGCGCTATGGAAGGTGCATGGTATGTTGCTAAAAACAATTTGGTTTCATTATCTGAACAACAGTTGGTGGATTGTAGTGCTGGTTTTCATTATGGTAATCACGGATGTAATGGTGGTTTGATGGACGGCGCATTTCAGTACGCAATTGATAATGGTATGTGTCAGGAAAGTGAATATTCTTATACTGCTAAGTCAGGTACTTGTACAGATTGCAAACCAGTTGTCTTTATCTCATCATGTGTTGATGTAACACCTAAAAATGAGGTAGACCTAGAAAAAGCAGTAGCTGTTGGACCAGTATCAGTAGCTATTGAAGCCGATACCAAGACATTTCAGATGTACAAAAGTGGTGTTATTACTGGTTCAGCATGTGGTACCAAGTTAGATCATGGTGTTTTGGTTGTTGGATATGGTACGGAATCAACCACTCCTTACTGGTTAGTTAAGAACAGCTGGGGAACAAGCTGGGGGGAAGATGGATATGTAAAGATTGAAAAGTCATCTAGTACTAATACTGATGGAACATGTGGTATTGCCATGCAACCATCTTATCCTGTTGTGTAAATATAAATATAATTATAAATATGAATCTTAAATATACACATAAACATTAACATAATTATAAATTTGAATCTAAAAACATAAATATAAAATAATGTCAATTATTCAATTATTATACGTAATAAATTATTACATATAATAAATTATCGCATATGAGGATATTGTTCTGGCGCGAAATACATAAGAATCGAAACCCCTCCCAAAACAATAGACACAATTATAACAGCTATTAACCAAACCATATTGATTTTATTAATAAAATAATAAATAACATACTATTAAGCCATTTATCTATTGTTATATTTATTTGTTATTTTTGTTATCTATTTGTTATTTTTGCCATTTCTCTTTTTTATTGTTTTTCTTTTTTTATTAATTCTTTTCTTTTTTATTGTTTTACGCATATTTTTTCTTCTGGTTTTGCGCTTTCTACGTGTTCGTTGTTTTTGGTTCTTTTTCTGTTTTTTCTTTGTTAGCTTTCTAGCTTTTCCACCCTGACTAGAACTATTAGTCATCTTTTGCTTCTTAGATCTATCAGAGCTATTGGGAGTAATAATAGAACTAGAATATTTATAATCCTCTGTGAAAGACATAAAACAATTATTTATTTTTGTAATAATAGCAGCATCTTCTATTTTTTTAGTTTCTGTACCTTTCGTATAATAAAAGTATTCAAATTCATCAGGAACAAAGTCATTAGGCTTGAAATTTTTATCATCATGTATATCTTGTATTTTTTTTGATACTACATTTGCTGTAGTTTTCATTATGTCATTTATACTTATACAGGTTCCATCTATGTTAATAATTCTCGGAGCATCATTACACCCATCGTCAGGTATACATAAACGAGTATCATCTTGCGTACTTGTATCTGTGTTTGATGAGTTTGAATCCATTTTTCGTTTACGTGTACCTTCACTTACTGGTCTCCAATTATAATGTTCTGCCAAAGAAAATAATCGTGTATAGTATTCATCCAGTAATATTAAAATTTCTTCTTTGTGGTTATCCTTAGCTATATGTAAATACCTACTAGCATTCTTGTTCATCTCATTAACGATTTTATTTGCGGTTTCTTCGTCTATGAATACCTCGGTACCATTATCACCCATTTCATAACCACCGTATTTTAGTAATAACTTTGGATATGTTATATCGTTGTTTTGTTTATTTAATGCATCTCTTATAACATTTGCATATTCTATAGATAATGCTACCCCAAAGTCATTTTCATCCATGTTATTTTCATTAGGTTTCAAATTATCGTATGCCTTTTTCAAGTAAATACACTCTTCTAAACCTAAATCTTGAGGTTCATTCGTTGTTTTATTTTCCTCTTCAACATCCATTTCATCCATTTTACTACTACTACTACTATTACTATTATCCCGTTTACGTTTACCATCACCACCACTCGCATTATCACTAACATAACCCGAATATTTTGCAAATAACTTAGATAAGTTATCGTTTTGAATAACATATCCTACACCTTTTACCTTTGTTAATAAAGGCAAATCTTTAGTTGATGAAATTTGTTCGCCATCATGATCTAAATTGAATGTTGACCACCTTGTAAGTTCATTGACCAAAGCATCAAAATCACTCTCAGATGTAATGCTAACTTTTAATCTCTCCTTTTCTGTAGTAACTTTATTTTTAGTATCAGTTATTTCTTTTAATATTGATTGTAGCAATTCAATTTTATTTTGTGTAGATTCCTCACTTGTTTGTTTAAATGATTTATCTTGACCTGTTGTTTGTTTATTTTCATAAAATCCATCTGCAGTATCTATTTCTATGGTCTTTCGTGTACGTGTAGGTTTCCTCCATCCTTGTGGTACCTTATATGATATTTGTTTAAGCATAGCTATTCCTGTAGTAATACCAAATTGTACTGAGTTTAGTTGTGCTATCAACCCATCATATATTTTTCCGAATCTATTTTTATAAACTTCTGCCATATCTAGCTTTCCGTATTCGTACATATAAATGCTTACTCCTCCGCTGGTTACACCTTCCCTGGAGCCAGTATAAGTAACTGGAAGACCCATATTAACACATAAATCAAATACTACAGAATCTGTTGTTTGGATGTTAAATTTTTTTCTAATATCTTCAGCCTTATAGTTTTTGTCCTTCTCAAAATAGTTTATTATTGCATAATATTCCAAAACTTGCAATACGTCGCCTAGCTCTTTAACAAGTAAAATTTTAGCGTTTTCATCACCATTAGTTGGATTATTAGCAAGCACATCATTTTTCTCTTTATTACCAAGTGTATAATTATTAAAAACGTCATCACGAGTTGGATAAATTTTTCCTTCAATTTTATTAGAGTTATAATCAATAGTAAGATTACATTCGTCACCATCCCATTCAGTTGTAACGCTCAGAGTACCTGGAAATCCTAATTCTTTAAAAAATTTTTGGGTAATATCAATATCAATTTTAGACGTTATTATATCCTTACCTTTTGGTTTTCCAGCAGTATCCAAGTGTGCTGCGGCGGTATCAACTGTAAAACATTTGGAAATTGCACATATAAAATCAATACCAAAACCACTCTCGTATAGTTGAAAAGGTGCACTTGAAAAACCACCTACTGCTATAGTAGAAGTTTTTAGAATATTTTTGTATTTAGTAATGTTTGCTCGATTAACACTCTTTTCTCCTACCACCGCCTCGAACCTCTCATGTAGTTGGGTTTTTGACCAGTTAAAAACATTACTAGGTACCTCATATCCAAAACTACTATTCAAAATTTTTTTTATTTCTATATCAGTTAATTTGGTGGGGCCATTAATTCCCTCATAAGGTACACTCATATCTTTAATTAAATCAGCATAAAACCTTTGGGATAAAGTTTCTCGATATAATTCTTTTGGAGGGTCATCAATCTTGGATGTTTGTTTTTCATTTGTTAATATTCTTTTTATATCATCATCTTTAATTATATCTGTATTAGTACTCATTTAATGACTATACATTATATATATACTTTAAATATTGTATATTACTTAAAAATATAATAAAACTAATGTATAGATATCATGAAAATACAATATTACAAACAAATAATAAATGCTGCATTCAATTATGTAATCCAGTGTAGTCATAAGTACAACTTCGATGAATCACATGCGCTTAAACATAGTATGGATGTCTATCATACTGCTAATCAAATTTTTAACAACGAAATAATAAGCACTCCAGAGCTAAAGGATAACAAACTGGTTATTGACATTTCAGCCATACTACATGATATGTGCGATTCTAAATACGTAGATGAAACCACATCCGTAAACCATATGATGACATATATGTGCAACTATGTAAATATGGACGTATTGACTCCTGTGACTGATATTATACGTAGTATGTCATATTCAACTGTACTTAAAAAAGGGTACCCAGATTTGGGCAAATATCAGTTGCCTTATAATATAGTTCGTGAAGCCGACTTATTAGCTTCATATGACGTTGACAGATGTATAATTTATGCGATGATGAGAGAAAATATGACATACGATGACGCTTGCAAACGTGCTATTATCTTACTAAGAAAACGAATTCCTACATATACTGAGCATAACATGTTTGTCACAGAATATTCAAAACAAAAGGCGCAGAAATTAGATGTTGTGCTGAATGCTAAATTACAATTACTAGAGGATACATTTGGCGATATTACTATCGAATAATAATCCATATGGTAATAAGGACTAATAATCTAACAATTTTAATCCCAGCCGTTTATTGGGTTTATATATCAAAAAATCCAGTACTTTCGATGTAGTAGGAAACTCGTCTTCACCAAAGATGTCTTGAAGCATTAACCATTCAAACAGTCCTCCTGTGTAAATGTATACATTTGAAAACCCTAATGACGTTAACTGTTTTTCTTTAGCATATATCGAATCGTCATTCTGATTTTTTCCATATAAAATAATATTCACATCCTTATTGTATTTTGCCATTAGGTCATTCAGCAGTATCTCCTCTTTGTTGATGTCTACTGTGTTCGGCAATAAACACTCTTGTTCGTTGGCAGATAATGTGTTTATTAGTAAATAATTTTCTTTATTTTTGATAGCATAACTTACATCCTCATAATTTATTTTTATTGAAGATGGAGCATTACCCATTCCTATATTATATATTAAAAATAATATCATAAACTTTATATTATTTTTACACCTTTAATTAAATGTAACAACAATCTCTACGTCCTCCTTTTTTATACTTTTGGTGGCTGAAATTGAGAGCTCTTCACGTTTTTTGCGGGTTTTGTTGTTAGCATCAGTAATCACTTCCTTTTTTTTTTTAGAATTCGTGTTTCTGTTATTCATATCCTTTTCAATAGCATCAAAATTTTCTTCGATATATTTAAGAACATCGTTCTCGATAGCCCATTTAAAAAAGTTCAACTGTCCTATAGTTGTTTCTATAAAGTTGCCGTTCTTGTATGGAATTCTAATACGATCCCATCTACAAAAAGGATCAAACCTTCGCTTGCTATATGCTTTTAGTTTTAGTTTATACTCGAAATACACCTTGAATCGTTTTTTATTACTATCTACATCAATATCGTAGTTAGTATAGTGTTTTTTAGCATAATTAGTTGAAAACCAATCTACAATTCTTAATGATATTTTTGAGGCACCTGTAATAATATTGAGCATTAAATCTATGTTACTACTGTCTTTGTAAAATTTAGTTAGGTTAGTTAACAATAGTTCATTTTGTGTACAATAATGTCCATTTTCTGTCTGCATTAGTAACATTTAATATGATTTATTTAAGTAATATTACAAAATAATTATAATTATGTAAATAACGATAATCTGCAAAATATTAATCTGTAAAATATTAATTTATAAAAAAATATTATATAATGTTATTTTATAAAATGGACGGCTTCATGGATACTTATTTCGGTCCTTTAGGACGTGAATACTGCCTTTACTTTTACATCATGTCTATGTTCTTCTTTTTAATGATCATCCTTGGTGTTATTGGTATTATTGGTGCTATGGTAAGTAAGAAAAAATCCGATCCCTTGTTTGTTGGTAACTCTGTAATGTTGTTGTTTAACGCAGTATTGGCATACTTTGTCAACAGATTGTTGAACACCATGTGCAGAAACAGTACTCATTAAATGGTATATTATCGTAATATAATTTAATATTGTAATCAATACACGTCACATATAGAGTCAGTAATATGTAACTCAATATGTAACTCAAATTATGAGTCCATAAATTTATACATTAGACGTATTTTGTGGTTTCAAAAACTTATCCCTTATTGAAATATCATCTGCATAATTATCACTAGACAAAAAAGGGTTATTACCTGTTTGTTTTACTAAATCACGGTTAGCAATTTTCATATCTAAATCTTCTCTTTTATTAGATATATTTGTATTATGATTCGCACATGATTGGTTCAAAATGTCCCATGTATTTTCGTCATAATTTAATGCGCTAGTATACGCATCTGTAATTTGTTGTTTTTGTATTTTAGCTGCTTCGATTTCTTCTTTACTATTATTATCATATTTTCGTCGTCTAGAACGTTCATATGGTTCTCCTAGTGACCATTTCAATTGTATCATGATAATTTTATATTTACAAAACATAATAAAACAGAAATGTGAACACAAGGACAAGGACAAAGACGTGTCATTATTTCTTGTCAACCTAAAAAATAAAAACTATAATTCGTCGTCATTTTGTTTAACTATCGTCATTTGTTTCGTGAATAAAAATTTACTATCGTTAGTTCTTCGTCTGTCTAAATTACATTTCAAACAAGCTAGGTAATAATTATCCTTATTATGACCCTTATCATTATCTATTCTATCTATAGTCCACTGTATATGATCCCTTGAATTACGATACAATATTTTCATTCTCTTTTTGCAATAATAACATTCGATATTTGTGTGAATTAATTTGTCCAAAACATCACTAAATGTAATAAAAAGTGCAGAATCCAGCAAATTTCGTTTGATATCTTGACGTTTATATCCAGATATTTTGCTATTTATTTGTTGCTTAATAATTTTCAACACACTTTTCTGTTGTTCATCTAATTGTATACTTTCATTTGCTAGTTCTTTTTTTATAATACTCAACAATTCTAATTGTTTTTCAGACGTATAGTATTCCTCATCTAAATTCCACTTTTCGTTAATTACACGTGGTTTGCTTTCGCATCTATCATTAATTAATTTCTTTATTTGGTATCGATTACCAGTTCCTTTGATTTTTATTTCCTTTTTCTTTTCGGGGTATATTTCATTTGGTGGTTCGCTATGGGGTTCGCTATGGGGTTCGCTATTTGCTTCATTCAATTCATCATCCATTTACTTTTATTTTATAAAAAAATATATAATCCCTAATGTATTTTTCTAAGACATATATATATACTTTGATACTAAGACATATATATACTTTGATACTAAGACATATATATACTTTGATACTAAAACGAATTAAACTTATAATATTAATATAATATATATATAATGGAATATATTATTAATGAAAAAAATACTGAGAAGGATATTAATAGCAATAATGATCTAACATCAGACATAAATATAGATGCAAATATAGAGGACAATAATACTACTACAAACCACGTTATATGTAAACCCGCAAAAAAAGAAGAGAGCTGCTTAGAATTGAAAAATATTCAATACAAAACTATGTTATTGAATGGTGTAAATACATTACGAGAAACCAAATCTAATAACGATATTTGTAACCTCCATGAATTCTTAGAAAAGGAAAAGAAAAACAGTATTAGTGAGCAGTGGTGCAAATTAAATAAAACTACAAAAATAAAAAAGGCCATCGAGTTTGTAGAGAATTACAAAACCACCAAAAAAATGTCAGACGATGATGCTGAAACATTACTACAATTTTTGAAGACATCCATAGATAATAACCGATTATCAAAAGCCAAAGATGTTATTTATGATAAGGAAAATGGTGCAATAAAAGATATTCCTGGACTCACATACAGTAAATTAAATAAAAATTTTACGTTGAAAAAAGTGGATAAACGAGTATCTACATCGAGGTCATTACCACCTAAAAAAGGTACTATAAAAAACAAAAATAATGCTACTGCTAAAAATAGTAAAGAACTGAATGCGTAATGCATAAGTTTATAAATTTTGACTTAAATATATATCTGTATTAATAGATAGATATATATGAATATAAACGATTTAGAAGAATTACCTAATATTATCGACCAAATAGTGGTACCATCTCCGTCTATATTTGATGACGGTAATACAATAGGAGAAATAATAGACCTGTCATTACAAATATGCTATGACTATATAAATGATGCGCCTGGCGTGATTAGTGAGCCAGAATTTGAAAACATAATTCGCGATTATTTGTCAGAAGTATTAGAAACCATGTTTGAGAATCATATATGTCCTATAACCCACAACGATAATAATATGGACGATGAAAGCGATAATGAGACTGATGTTGTAGATGAAATTGAATATGTGGTTGACTATGTTTGGGATATTTTTTCCAGTACAGTAATAACAGAAAGGTCAACTCATAATACAGACATTTTCGATGCAAAAGATACTGACCATGATTTTATCACAAAACAAATAGAAAAACTTAGAAGTATTCCACAGCCAACACAGAGAACTGATGAATGGTATAAATTCCGACATACTTTAATTACCGCAAGTAACGCATACAAGGCATTTGAAAGTCAATCTATGCAAAACCAATTAATCTATGAAAAATGCAAACCACTACAGAAAAATGATGATACTGAGACTCAACCAGTCAAAATGGTGAATACTAATAGCTCACTTCACTGGGGGCAAAAATATGAACCTATATCAGTTATGTTATATGAAGATATGTATGATACAACAGTCGAAGATTTTGGTTGTTTACCACACGGAGAATATAACTTTTTAGGTGCATCTCCTGATGGTATTGTTGTCGACAAAAAATCATCTAGATATGGTCGAATGTTAGAAATCAAAAATGTTGTGAGTCGTGTTATAAACGGTATACCTAAAAAAGAATATTGGGTGCAAATGCAACTACAAATGGAGGTATGCAATTTAGACCTGTGTGATTTCCTTGAAACCAAATTTGATGAGTACCAAAATGAGAAAGATTTTATCAACGATAATAGCGATAAAACAAAGGGAGTTATATTGTATTTTAATACAAAAGAGAATGTTCCTAAATATGTTTATAAGCCCTTGTCAATCACAGATATAAATGATATTAACAAATGGATAGAAGATGAGGTTGAGTCAGGAGAAAAAGAAGGATTATTATGGATTAAAACCATTTATTGGAAGTTAGAAACGTTGAGTTGTGTTTTAGTTTCACGTAATAAGGAATGGTTCAATAAAAACATATCACAATTAAAAAACATATGGGATATTATTTTGAAGGAAAGGGTAGAAGGTTATGAACATCGTGCACCTAAAAAAAATAACAGTAGCAAAGCTGGTAAAGCTAGTATTAAGTCGCCTCCGCCGTTTCAGCAACACCAAGGATGCCTTTTGAAAATACATACTGAGAAGCTTAGTGATAACAAAGACAACAATAATGGCACCATGTAAGTAACCAATATTTATAGGTTATTTATAGGTTATTTATAGGTTATTTATAGGTTATTTATAGTTTGGGGCTCAAACGGCAATACTCTGTTTGCAACATCAGTAGTAAAATAACCTACGCGTGTACCACACTCCTCTACAGGCGGTAAGGGAGTAATTACATTATTGGTGTTTCTTGTTTTGTAGAGTGCTCCGCACATGCTTGCAGGTGTACATCTGCCATTAGTAGGTCTTTCAGGGTATCTTATATTATTGGTTTCTTGGGAGTAAGAGCCCACTTTAAACGTAGGATACCAGCTCCATATATCTTGAGAAGTATTATCAGATATGCCGTCACTTCCTGTAACTGGAAAGCTATCTTGTACTAATAAATCCATATCACGATACTTCAATTCTCCAGTAGCATCCTCTAAAGTATAATTACTGTATCCTTCTTCTAATTTTTTAAAATATGGATGACAAATTGCAGATACTACTAATAGCACTGACAGAATACATATCATAAATTTCTTGTTCATATATTTTATATATATTTTATAGAAAATATAATTATTATTGGATTTCTATTTACGAAGTGATATATTTGGTAAATGATTTAAAAGTTATTTAGGTTTATAATTAAGATGTCCGAAACAAAAGAAATGAGAGTAAAAAAGAGGTGCGGTACGCTTCAAGAAATCCAATTTGACAAGATATTGACTCGTGTCAAGAAAATAGGCGAAGAAGCAGGAATATCCATTAATTATTCAGCACTCACTATGAAAGTAATCGACCAATTATACGACCAGATTGAAACTTCTAAAATAGACGAATTAACCTCTGAACAGTGTGCGTCATTATCCACCGTACATAATGATTATTCAACCCTTGCATCCAGGATTGTTATTTCAAATCATCAAAAAAATACCTCATCAACTTTCTATTCCGTTGTTGAAAAATTGTACAATTTTTATGATATCAATAATAATCACAGACCGCTGGTATCAGAACAATTATGGTTTTTCGTAAATAATCATAAAGATTATATCGAAAGTTTGATTGATCATGACAGGGATTATTTAATAGATTTTTTCGGTTTTAAAACATTAGAACGAGCGTATTTATTCCGTGTAAATAATGTAATTGTAGAAAGAATACAGCACATGTGGATGCGCGTTTCAATAGGAATACACTTGTCAAAACTTGAAAGGGTTGATGTAAAACTACGCCATATAAAAGAAACATATGATATGATGTCCAATAAATATTTTACACATGCAACACCTACTTTGTTTAACGCTGGTACAACTAAATCGCAGTTATCTAGTTGTTATTTACTAGGCATGGAAAGCGACAGTTTAGATGGTATTTATAACACATTATCCGATTGCGCGAAAATATCGAAATGGGCAGGAGGTATTGGGCTACACATACACAATATCCGCGCAAAAGATAGTCATATAGTAGGAACCAACGGTAAAACTGACGGCATCGTGCCTATGTTAAAGGTATTTAATAGTACTGCAAGATATGTTAATCAATCTGGAAAACGTAACGGCTCTTTCGCTATTTATCTGGAACCCTGGCACCCCGATATCGAGGATTTCCTAGAGTTGAAGAAAAATCACGGCGACGAGGAACAAAAAGCACGAGATTTGTTTTACGCAGTATGGATTAATGACCTATTTATGGAGAAAATCAAAAATAACGAGAAATGGCATCTATTTTGCCCTAATGAGTGTCCTGGACTGGCTGACGTTTATGGAGACCAATTTGTGGAGTTGTACACCAAATATGAGCAAAGCAACAAAGCCAGAAAGATTGTGAATGCGAGAGACCTTTGGTTTAAAATATTAGATTCGCAAATGGAAACTGGGACACCATATCTCCTTTATAAAGACGCTGCAAACAAAAAATCAAACCAACAAAATTTAGGGACAATTAAGTCCAGCAATCTGTGTTGCGAGATAATCGAGTATTCCGACGACAAGGAAAGTGCGGTATGTAATCTAGCTTCAATAGCGTTGCCTAATTTTGTCGATGAGAAAACAAAAACATTCAACTTTGAATTATTACACGAAGTAACTAAAACAGTCACCAATAATCTAAATAATGTTATTGACATTAATTTTTATCCGACTGAAAAAACTAGGCGAAGTAACCTATCGCATCGACCTATTGGTATAGGTGTTCAAGGACTTGCAGATACGTTTATTATTATGGATTTGGCTTTCCATTCCGATGAATCAAAAGAACTGAACAAGCAAATTTTTGAGACGATTTATCATGCCGCACTAGAGAAGAGTAACGAGTTGTCTATCGAGCACAGAGAATTCATATTGAATAGCGAGAAAGATTTGTTAGATAATAATGTAAACGAATACGACTGGCGCAATATAGATAACTTGGTTAACGACGACAAATCATATAAATCTCTTTGTGGAAGTTACTCGTCTTTCGGTGGATCACCTGCATCTAAGGGAATACTACAATTTGATATGTGGGACGTTCAACCTAGCGATCGTTATGATTGGGATGGTTTAAAAAAATCTATTATTGAGAATGGTATACGTAATTCACTTTTAGTTGCACCTATGCCTACAGCTAGTACGTCACAGATATTGGGATATAATGAGTGTTTTGAGCCCATCACTAGTAATATTTATACTAGAAGAACATTAGCTGGCGAATTTATTATTGTCAACAAATATCTGATGAAGGAGTTAATCAGCTTGAATTTGTGGAACGAGGATGTGAAAAATAATATTATAGCAAATAAAGGTTCAATACAACAGCTTACACACCTTCCAGAACATATCAGAAATAAATACAAAATTGTATGGGAAATACCTATGAGGCATATTATAGATATGTCTGCAGATAGAGGTGCTTTTATATGCCAAAGTCAGAGTATGAACTTGTGGATAGAAGACCCGAATTACAATACGCTTACGTCTATGCATTTCTATTCCTGGAAAAAAGGGCTGAAAACGGGAATTTATTATTTGCGCAGAAAGGCGAAACATCAGGCACAACAGTTCACGATTGAACCTGAAAAAAAGCAGAATAATGAAGATAATGATATTGAAGATGAAATATGTGAGATGTGTTCAGCATAAACAAAAATTATCTAGAACGAAACATCAGTCGAGATAAAATAACAAAATAATAATATTTATTTAATATATTATTATTTAAGCAACGATGAATCAAGAAAGTAAACATGACCAAAGCATTTTGTTTCCTAATATCTACAAAGTATCTGATTATCCTCGTGACGAGGCAGATTGCGATTATAACGGCAATACACTTTATACACTTCAAGAGGAAGACGATAGTGTCCGTAACCCAGTATTAAATTGGAGTAATTATAACAGCTCTGATTACAACGATCCTACTCAACGTAGACACAGCGTTTATGCAGGTAGAGACGACAGAACTAGCAGCAGCAATAACAGCAATAACAGCAATATAAATGGTGGTATGTTCACCAGGTTTGTCCGAAATTGCTGTAGATGCTTTATTTAGAAGATTAGTGATGACGTCATCATAACGATGACGATACCTACATACCCAGATACCCAGATAACCAGATAAAAAAGAAGATATTTAGTTAACGGTTAAAATTGGTTAAAACATACTTAAAATAATTCTACTATTTTTTCATTTACTATACTATTTACATCACATATATCTACCTGTTTTTGTAATTTAAAATAACATCTAATCGTGATTAGCACATCATTTAGTGAATTGTGTAATTTTGTTGGGCTACTACCGAAAAGCTCCTTGTGCAATTCCAATAGCGTGGGATATTTAAAATACGATCCTCGTTTATTATGTCTTTCAATCTTGCACAAATCCACAGTATTTTTCATAGTACAGTACAACTTGTTCGAACCTATAATGTTATTAATACCAGGGGAAAGGATTTTTTGAAAATCTGGCGACACCTCGAAATTCAAAATAAGACGCATTACTTCTATCTTCAACATTTGGATATCATAATCGGTATTGTGACAAACTACCATATCACATGAGGTAATGTCTTGGAACACATCTTTTAATAACTCACTTACATCATGCCCTTTTGATTGCGAAATTTCATTAGTAATACCATGTATTTTAGAGACTTCATCGCTAATTGAAATTCCGTCCCTTAATTTAACCACATTATCCACAATTTTCGTCATTTCATAGTTCTCTGTGTTAATAATAACATAACTCAGCTGAACTATGAAAGGTTGTTGGTCAAGAGTGGCGTAATTCAATCCAATCTTCTTATTAATAAGTCCTGTTGTTTCGGTATCAAGGAAGAGAACTTTCATCGTGCTTATAATAAATTATTATAATTATTGTGCTTATATCAATTTATACATTATTCATTTCATTTTTCTTTTCTCTCGTGGTAATTACTATGTATGGGTAATGGGTACTATACTATCTTTATGTGTTCTAATACTGTTTACAGATACCAAATGATTTCCTATGCCATTTGCTTATACCATATTTGTGTATACCTTCTATATGCTTTTTTGCACCATAACCCTTATTGCTGTCTATTCCATATCTTTCAGACAGTTCTGGGTTTTCTAGGCATAATTCTTCTATATATTTATCTCTTTCTACTTTTGCTAATATAGATGCGGCTGCTATACAGGTATACTTATTATCACCACCTTTGAACATATCATAAGGTATAGTCTCCATTTTATCGGTTGTATTATTGATGACATGAATCGGGTTAAAATAATTACCATCAATCAATAAATGAAACCTATAATCATGCCATTCTGTTTTGCCTTCTTCTGTTTTATTGTCTTTTAATTGACGTCTAACCTTTTGCACACATTCGTGCATAGATTTTTGTGTTGCCTGTAGTATATTGATGTCATCAATCGTTTTTTCGTCTTCAAAACCAACATACCATGCTACCGCATTTTCTCTGATATGTTCTGCCGCTTGTTCTATTTTCTTTTTCGAAGTAAATTTCTTACTATCTTTCATAATCGCGTGATTAAACGTATCATCTTTAGGTAAAACAACCGCTGCTGAATAAACTCTTCCAAATAAAGGTCCACGACCTGCTTCATCAACACCTATCTCATAGATGGTTGGATCATCACTTAAATATTTGGTTAACGGACACTTTACACTACTCATTATCTAATACTATTTAATACTTTGTATCTTTTTTAAAAGGATTTCATTTTTTATTTATTTGAAACTTTTTTCACTATATAAAATATACACATGACAAAAATAAAAAAAGAATCCTTATTCATTTTATTAATTATATTATTTGCTCTAATATTATGTTACGTTTTAGGCAACCAAAATATATATGAATCTTTTGGTGGTAGAGGTGGTGGTAGAGGTGGCGGTAATAGTGGCGGTGGTAGAGGTAACAGTAATAGTTATGATAGTGATGATAGTAACAATAATACAAGACCTATAATAAATAATAATACTAATAGTGGCAGCGGCAGTGGTGATAATTACAATCATTTTTCTGGAAATTCTAGTACTGTATCTAGCGGTCAAACATTTCATGGTCCTAATAGTAGTCAATTAACTAGTCATTCCGACCAGAATGGAAATACATACTTACATTTGAAAGAAGGATCTAATGGAAAACCAATCAAACTTAATCAAACTAATGATAGTAATGGTAATAATAGTGCAAATACATATAATGGTCCAAATGGGTTTAATGCTACAGTAGTTAACCATAACGGACAACAAGCCATGAATGTATCTACGCCTCAAGGTAATAATGTGTATACTACGAATAGTTATGATGATGGAAGCTCTGATTCGGTTATTCAACCAAATAATGGATACGATGGGGCAAATCGACAAAAATACAACTATGGTGCTCCTGGTGCTGGCTTAACCCCTGGTGTTGGTGCAGGTGCTCCTGGTGCTGGTTTAACGAATGGACCTGGATATGGCGCACCTGGTGTCGGTGTTACTCCTGGTGTCGGTGTAGGAGCTCCTGGTGTTGGTGCTTTACCTAATGGAATACCTGGCTCACAAATTCCGCCAGGTCAAGAAGATTTATACATATTAAAATCGCAGGTGGTGCCTCCTGTCTGTCCAGCATGCCCAAGCAACGGAGGAACAAACGAAGACACTTGTCCTCCATGCCCACCATGTGCACGATGTCCTGAAACACCATTCGAATGTAAAAAGGTACCTAATTATGCAGCAATCGATGAGAAATTTTTACCTCAACCAATATTAAACGACTTTAGTACATTCGGAAGTTAAATATGATTGTTATGTAAACAGGTGTAAAATAATAATAATAACATAATAATAACATAATAAACGTTATTATTATCTGACCATAATTAGTTAGGAAATGATATAAAGATGTGTATGTTTACGTACAACAATACTCTACCGATGCTTTATGCACTTCTTGTCAACCTCTATTGAATGCTTTTTTTTAAGTGTCTGTGGTACAATATTAATTATACATTTGGACTTTACACCATATAAAGGTGTTTTACATCCTTTTTCTTTAGTATTATTTTTTAATGTTTTTCTATTTTTGTGAATAACCTTTCTTGAAACTTTTTCGGGTTCTTCAGTACAACGCGCCCTAAAATGTTCATATCTATCCCTTACATCGCAATATTTCAAAGATGGCTTCTTTTTAAGCATTAAGTTAACTAACTCATGTAGCTTGTAGACATATCTAGAAAAACTGTTTCTGTTTTTCATTACACTATTTGTAATAGGTAATTCTTTGAGATTGTTACATAAATTTGTACGACAATATTTGCATGGTAACACATGAACCAAATTTAGAATAAAGTCCTTGTAATACTTCTTATCTTCTCTAGTAGGATTATTAGGATAATTAAAACTCATGGTATGTAAATAATGCCACATAGCTGGCCCCCAAACAGATGTTAGCATACCATCACTAGAAATATAATCTTTTTTTGTATATACCTTCGAATTAGTCGATTTATTCTTACCTAGTTTCTGTGTTTTATGCTTAGATGCTTTATTCATTATTTTTCTTTTATAAGTAACCATAATACTATATATACTGTATATAAATTATATATAAAAAATAAAAATACAAAATATAAAAATTAAAATATCAAAA
>MDTG01225202.1_pt1 | contig 36364 bp, 32 predicted proteins | sample 811421 | NCBI WGS metagenome assembly MDTG01 (sample SAMN05326645, study PRJNA326480) | marine metagenome | isolation source: seawater | place: Pacific Ocean: South East | collected 2011
TATTATTTTTCCTTTTTTCTTGTGCTATGAACATTATTTATTGATTATTAACTACTAAAATGATTTGATCGGTTATGTCATTTTTTGCATTCAGAGGAATAACAGAGGTGTTCATTACATCTTGCACAAGAACAAAATCCAACTGTAACTTTATGTTAATTTTATCCAAAGCTTTTTGAACAATATCATTTCTCTTTTGCGTAATTTTTATTTGCGATTTTTGTAGATTTTCAACTTTAGGTTTTAGTTTATTTACATTTTGTTCAGCTTCGGCTTGTTTTTGCTGCATTTGCTTGAGCTCCATTTGATAGGTCATTTGATCAAGCAACCCTTTTTCTTGCATGCTTTTGAGTTCTTGTTCTTTTTTTCTTTTATATACCTCAAAATCTTGGTAAATTTGCGCTTCTTCTTTTTGAAGACTTATTTGCTTTTTTTCTAAAAATTCGATATCTCTTTTGAGCTTCGGACACTTTGAAACCACTTTAAACATATTAATAAAACCAATTCGGCTGTAATTAGCTTTCTTTAAACTATCCAAAAAGGAAGTATCGCCCATGCTAACTGAGGTGGCCGATGAATCTGTTTTGAGTGAATCTAGGGTTTGTTCTTCAACTTCCGAGGTCGTATTTTGTGTGTTGTGGGATGTAAATTGCAGTATGTATAGGACGATAACTGAAATGGTCAAAATCCCTACTACTAAATTGTTTTTCATAATTATACCTTTTTCTGGTGCAAATATAGGATGTTAAATCTCAGATTCATAAGTATTGTTTAAGTAAACAAATTTTGAGCACAGAATATGTTGAAAAGTAAAACGGAATTTAAAAATATTAAAAAGATTATTTTGATTGATTTATCGTATCAGTGTAACCGTTCCAATTCTTTTAAAGTTATTCAAAACGCCTAATCCTTTTGTCACCTGACGATAGTCTAAATGGTAAATATAAGTGCCTTGTGGAGCATTATTTCCCGACCACCTTTTATTCAAATCAAAGCTTTCAAAAATAATCTCTCCAAACCGGTTTATTATTTTAAGATGATAAAAGTAAGTTTCAACTGCTTCGGCTCCAAAAGTGTCGTTTAGATTATCACCATTAGGAGTAAATGAATTTGGCATAAAAAGTTCTGTTGCACAAAAATCTTTAATTTCTAATCTGTCGGTTGCAAAACAATTTGAACCATTATAGAGAGTAACTTCATATATACCAGGAGTTTTTGCGATTAGGATATCTGTAGTGTCAATTCCATCTGGATGGTTCCAAATCGACTGCCTAGCACTACCTGGGTTTAAAGTCAGTCCGCCTTTTATTGATAAACACACTGTTGTATCATCATAAAGAGTGCTTAATGGGTCGCTAATTCGTTCAACTTTAATGGTGTCTGTACCAAAGCATCCTGAAGAAGAATGTGTTATTTTTAAATCGTATATGTCGGGTTCGCTGATTGTTATGATTTTATCAGTATCGCCAGTTGACCAAAGTTGGGAATAATTAGTGTTGAAAATTGTGTCAGCAAACAGAAAAATAGGATCTCCAGGACAAATAACAGTGTCCTCATTTAGTTTAAAGAATATTGAGTCAATAACCGTAACACGAACAGAGTCCTCTTCATAACATACTTTATTAAGCGAAATATCATCCAAAGCAAAGTCATTTCCATTGCTTGCCTTATTTTGATTTGTAATGCAAATTTTTGCAGAGGTACTTAGACCTGAATTCCATATTTCAAAAAACTCATTCCATTCACACTCCTTTGGTTTAGCTGAAAAGGATTTGCCAACAGTGTCTGAGTTAATTGTGAACTGTAAAACTGCGTTATTTAAATTCAGCACAGGCGTAAGCCACGCAGAAAGAGCATAGTCAGTATTTTGTTCTACGTTAACTGTTTGGCACCAAATTTCTTCATCAGCCACAATAGCTCCATCGGTGACAAACATGTTACCAACTCCAGGATTTGTTCTGTCGCTACAGCTTTTCCAAGTTGACCAATAGGTATCTGTTCTAGGACTTACGCAATAGCTTCCCTGAGGCATACTCCCCTGAAAACAACTAGACCAGTAATTTGAAGTGAAAGATTGATTTCCGTCTTCAAAATCGCCATTTACAATCAAGTTTTCTGAATCTAAAATTCGATTGCCTACATAAAATATTGTTGAATTGAAAATAGTAGCCGCAATTCTATGCAAAGTATCATCAGTAGAGATGTTATCGCCTTTCCAATTGACTCTGTCAAGATTGGTTCCACTTACCCAAATTTCAATTTCTGCTGGCGAACAAATAATTGTATCATTCATTGTTTGGAAACTACAATTTTCTTGGCCAATACATTTGGTTACGAGAATGATTTTTAAGAATATGAAAATACGAGTTTTCACTAAACTAATGTAAGACGAACTTTTAGCTATGTCAAATCCTTGATGAGGACAATCTCAAGACAATTAAAATATTGTATAGAAATTCTTCATTAGTTCAGAATACTGTTTTGAATATCCGACGTCTTGATTTCCAGATATAAATTCTTCAAAAACCGTGGTACATGGTTCCAATTGAAATTCAAAAATTGTCCTCTTAGAGGCTTTTTGTTTTTTTGAGAAAATTGTAGTTTGAACACCAATAAAAAGTCCTGTATTACTAGCTTCATGAATAACTCGACTTACCTCCCAAGTGGGGTAAATTAAAAAAAACTTGCCTTTTTTGTTGAGTAGTTTTTTAGCACCTTTTAGAAGTTCACCTAGAGGCAGGTATTTTTCTAATCGAGCTTCATTTCTGTCCTTATCGTAGCTCTCTGTATCTTCTGTGAAAAATGGTGGATTAGACAATATTAAATCAAACTTAATTTTTGAGGAAAATGATTGTAAATTAGTTTGTAAGAGGTTTATTTTTTTTTCAAATGGAGCATTTGTAAAATTAATATTCGATTGAATAAACGCATTTTTATTAGATTCAATCGCAAGTATATTCGAATGCTTGAAACGTTGTCTTAAAATCAGAGAAATTAAACCACTACCAGAGCCGATGTCCAAAATCTCAAGAGGATTTTTGTGTTTGCCCCAGGCAGCAAGTAACGCTCCGTCAAAACCTACTTTCATGGCACATTTGTCGTGCTCAATGGTGAACTCTTTGAATTGAAATGGTTTTATTTTTTTATTCATTAAGATCAATTATTCCGTTTGGTAAATCTAAATTGACTTCTTTTTTTGATGTATTTATATCAACAATAAAATCATCTACAAAAGGAATTACAACTTCATTATTTTGGGTTTCAACAAATAGAATCGTTTGGCCAGTTTGATTATTTATCTCGTTAATGACACCAACTTTTCCAAACGTTTTATCAATTACTACACAACCCACAAGTTCGTGCAAATAGAATTGGTTATCTTTTAGCACAGGTAGTATCTCTTTTGAAAGATAAATGGAAAAATTTTTAATTCGATTGACATCTACATCACTTGTCATACCTTTAAATTTACCAATTGCATTTCCTTTTGGAGAAATTTTAAAATATAATAAGGGATAAGAAACTAGATTTTTACCAATTAAAATGTAAATTTCGTTGAGGTTTTTGGGTGAAATAGGAGTATTTTTATCAATGATTATATTCACCTCACCTCTAAAACCCTTTGGCTTTCCAACTTTACCAAAATAAAAACAATCACTTAATTTCATAACTTTATTTGCTACAAATTTAATATATGAAAAGAACAGAGGTTAATATTTTCTCTAATTTTTCTAAGTTAGAGGTAGAGCAGGAATACTTGTTTTTAGGGTCTTGTTTTGCTAAAAGTATTGGACAAAAGTTCAAGTCACTCGGGCTAATGGCTAATGCTAATCCTTTAGGTGTTATTTTTCATCCTATTCCACTCTTTCAATTAGTGGAAAGGGCCCTATCCGACCTTTATTTCGAACCGAAAGATTTTTTTGAGTTTCAAGATTATTGGTTTAATTTCCAATTGAGCGGAAGTTGTGCTAGGTTTGACAAAAATGAAGCGGTAAATTTTGCAAACCAAAAACTCATAGAACTCAAGTCTCAAATTATTTCATCAGATCGCTTGTTTTTAACCTTTGGAACGTCAATTCTTAGGAAAATAAGCAATATTCCTGTTGCCAATTGTCATAAGCAACCCTCCAAATTGTTTACTAAAGAAATTTCTTCATCTTTTGAAATATTACCTTATTTAGAGCTGGTTTTAGATATTATATTTCGGACCAATCCAAAACTTAAAATATCACTGTCGGTCAGTCCCGTGAGACACTCTAAAGAGGGAATGGTTGAGAATTCTCTGAGCAAATCTAACTTGATAATTCTTTGTAATTCTTTAAAGCTACAATATAAAACTATTGAATACCTCCCTATTTATGAGTTCGTGGTTGATGAGCTTAGAGATTACTCCTTTTTTAAGGAAGACATGGTTCATCCAAATAATCAGACAATAGATATGGTTTGGGAAAAAATGAAAAAAGGATTAGGTTCAGCCAGATTTAATAATTTTTGCAAAGAATCTGAACAATTGCTTCTTTCAATTAATCATAAGTCTCTCTATCCAAAATCAAAACAAAACATACTTTTTTTAAATAATTTATTGGATTCAATTGTTGAGCATGAGCATAAATATGCTTTAGATTGGAAATCAGAAAAAAAAATTATACAAAATAGGATAAAAAATATGGCATAATACTTGGCCTTCCAAATGAACATCATATATTGCGTTTTCGAATGACATCATCTTATTTCTATTATGAAAATCAATTATTTTTTCTACATATTATTCTTATTCACTCTTACTAAAAACATCGGTGCTCAAACAAGCAAACCAACACTTGAACTAGCTATCTTTTTGAAAGCTAAGAAAAAGGTTAAGGATCCGATAATTACCGTTTTTGATAAAGATGGAAAAGAGGTTGAATTGAAAACAGGTACCACTGAGGCAGGTAGAGTTTTGCTTTATTTCCCATTCAATAACACCTTCAAAGTAATTGTTGAGCGAGGAGGTTATGTAACTATTAATTTTGTTGTTAATACAAATCTTCCCAGTACTGAAAAGGCTGAAAACATGTCCAGTGATCTGGATTTAAAGATGATAGAACAATCCATAGATGGGACAAAAGAAACGATTGATAAACCAGTGGCAAAGGTCAACTACATAGAAAAAATTGGAATGTTTGATTATGATTGGGATTATGATGATGAAATCACCGAGACCTTAAGAGAATTGGAGAAAACTATTAGAGAAAAAAACAAGAGTTTTGAAAAGGACCAGAAATTGAAAGAAGATGAGCTAGCCAATGCAGAATTTGAAAAAGTAAAAAAAGAAGAAGAAGAAAAAAAAGCTGCGGCTGAGGCAGAGAGGGAGAAGGCTCAGCTAGCTGCTGAGGAGGAGAAGCGAAAAGCTGAAGAAGCAAGATTAGCGCTAAAGGAAGAGAAAGCTCGAATACAAAGAGAAAAAAAATTAGCGGAGGAAGCTCGAAAAGCTAAGGAAGAAGAGTTAGCAAGATTAGCTTTAGAAGAGGAGAAAGCTAAAAAAGAAGCAGAGGAAGCACTTAGACGCGCTGAAGAGGAGAAAAGAAAGAGAGAGGATGAAGAGGCACGTTTGCTTGAAGAAAAGCGTCTAGCGGAAGAAGCTCAAAAAAAAGCTGAGGAGGAAAGAATTCTTCTTGAGGAAGAGAGGAGAATGGCAGCTGAAGCTGCTAAAGCTGCCAAAGAAGCAGAGGCAGAGCGTTTAAGAAAAGAGGAAGAGGCGCGTATTGCTGAAGAAAGTCGATTGGCAGAAGAGGCAAGAATTGCTGAGGAAAGACGGTTGGAGGAAGAAGCGCGTATTGCTGAAGAAAAGAGGCTAGCAGAGGAAAAGCGATTAGCAGAGGAAGCTGAACGTATAAAAAAAGAAGAGGCAATGGATGCCGAGGAAGCTCGTATTGCAAGGGAGAAAAGATTATTAGAGGAAGCTGAAAGGTTAAAAAGAGAGGAGGAGGCACGAATTGCTGAGGAAAAAAGATTAGCAGAAGAAGCACGGATTGCCGAGGAGGAAAGGCTGGCTGAGGAGAAAAGATTAGCAGAGGAGGCAGAAAAAGCCAAAGAGCTAGCTCGGCAAGAAGAAATTAAAAAAGCCAGATTGGAGAGAGAGCGATTAAAAGCCGAAAAAAAAGCTGCCGAAGAGGCGGAGCGTCTGAGAATAGAATTAGAGCGTCAAAAAAGATTAGCTGAGGAAAAGCGCCAGGAGTTTGTTCAAGATAGCCTAAGAGAAATACAAATAGCAAGAATCAAAGCAGAGGCTGAGGAAGCTGAAAGAGTGGCTGAGGAAGAAAGGAAAAAAGCAAAGGAAGCAGCTCGAATTGCTGCAGAGCAAAAAAGACTTGAGGAGGAGGCAAGGTTAAAAGCTGATGCAGAGAGAAAGAAAAGAGAGGAGGAGGAATTGAGAATCGCAAAGGAAAAAGAAGAGGCAAAATTAAGAGCAGAGGCAGAAAAAAAGAGAGCTGAAGAACAAAAAAGACTCGCTGAAATGGAGGCCGCCAAAGAAAAAGAAAGAACAGACAGTATAAATAAAATAAAGCTTGCGGAAGAAGAAAAACGAAAAGAGGCTGAGTTGGAAGTTGCAAGAAGAAAAGCCGCGGTTGAAAAAGCAAAGGCAGAACAAGAGAAAAGTGCGCAAAAACTGGTTGCTTCTACAGAGCCCAATGATGTAGATATCTCTAAGCTTCAATCCGCCGAAAAAGCTACTTATTTGTCAAGCTTAGCCAGTAAATACGGGGAAGGCAGACATACCAGAAAAATAGAGGAGAGAAACCGAGTAATAACTATTATAGTTGTTGTTGCTAAAGGTAAAGCTACAGAATATAAGTGGGTAAAAACATCATTTGGAGGAAACTACTATTTTAAAAATGGCCTTTCAATTTCAAAAACTCAGTTTGGGCTTGGCACCTCTTGAATTTTGAATCTGCATTAATTAAATCTCAATTTATGAGAGCATTACTACCTTGGTTTCTATATTTGTCCCAAAAATCGTTGATCAAGTGATGGAGAATAATAAAAAAAAACTAGCCCTTCAAAGAGATTTACTTTCTGGTAATAAAGACGAAGTTATAAGAGGAATAAGGGAAGTTGCAAAAAGTGGGTCTCCTGCAGTTGTTCATTATTTACTCCTGGCTACATTTAAAAGCGGATTTCCTGAGGCTTTGGAAGAGGGCAAAAAAGTACTTTTCAATATAAAAGATCAGAATGCGGTTGGTGAATTATTCAATGCTTTAAAAGGAGAAGACTTTGTAGAGCACAGAGCAGATATTGCAGCATCAATTTGGGAAGCTGGCTTGAATGCTGAAGATCGACTAATCGATTTGGTGGAAATCGCGGTTCAATCCGATTACATGACCATTGTTGAAATAACCACTATTATTGAAAATATTGAATCGGGTTTTCCATATGATGAGGTAACTGAGGCATCGCTAATTATAAATGAGCATCTTCAGGATCAAGAAGATGAAAGCAGGATTGCTTTACTATCTAGTTTAGCAGAGACACTTAACTCTATGGCCGCAGAATGAAATCAGATTGACTTGCAGCAAAATTATTCAATAAAAATACCTATAGCTCTTGTAGGTCTTTCTCCTTCAAAGATTGTATCTTTGCGAAAAATTTTTGTCTGATATGCTTACAGTTAACAACTTAACCCTTCAGTTTGGCAAGAGAGTTTTATTTGATGAAGTAAGCTTAAAGTTTACCCAAGGAAATTGTTATGGTGTTATTGGAGCCAATGGAGCCGGTAAATCAACTTTTCTAAACATTTTGACGGGTGATCAGGATGCAAACAAGGGAACCGTTTCATTGGAGCAAGGAAAAAGATTGGCAGTATTGAAACAAGACCATTTTGAATTTGATGGATTTACTGTTTTGGATACAGTAATTATGGGTTATAGGGAGCTTTATGATATAATGAAAGAAAAAGAGGCTATTTACATGAAGCCTGATTTCTCTGATGAAGATGGTATAAAGGCCTCTGAACTGGAGGAAGAATTTGGTGAAATGGGAGGCTGGAATGCAGAGTCAGATGCCGCACAACTGTTAAGCGGTTTAGGGGTTCCTGAGCATTATCATCGGACACAAATGGCTGATTTGGACAATAAGTATAAAGTCCGAGTTTTGCTGGCTCAAGCTCTATTTGGTGAGCCTGATGTTTTGGTTCTTGATGAACCAACCAATGATTTGGATATTCAAACCATTTCATGGTTGGAGGATTTTCTATTAGAATTTAAAAATACTGTGATTGTTGTATCCCATGACAGGCATTTTTTGGATACTGTATGTACATATATTGCAGACATTGATTTTGGAAAGATTTCCCTTTTTACGGGGAACTATACATTCTGGTATAAGTCAAGTCAATTGGCGCTTCAACAGAGATCTGATCAGAATAAAAAGAATGAGGAAAAGAAAAAAGAATTGCAGGAATTTATAATGCGATTTTCGGCAAATGCTTCAAAAAGTAAGCAGGCAACAGCGCGTAAGAAAATGTTGGATAAAATTGACATTGAAACTATTAAAGCCTCTACAAGGCGCTACCCAGCATTAATATGGGAACAAGCGCGTGAAGCTGGAGATCAAATTTTAGAGGTAGATAACATTACTAGTTCAAACGAGGAGGGTTTGATATTAAATAATGTTTCATTTAGAATGGCAAAAGGAGATAAAATAATGTTTTATTCGAAGGACAGTAAGATAACCACTTCATTATTTCAAATATTGAGTAATACTGAAAAACCTGACTCAGGTACTTTTAACTGGGGGACAACCATAACAACAGCTTATGTTCCAAATGAAAATAGAGCGTATTTTGAAAATGTAAAATTCGACTTAGTAGATTGGTTAAGGCAGTATTCGGAAGAAAAAGACGAGGAGTTTATTAGAGGGTTTTTAGGCAAAATGCTATTTGGAGGAGAGGAAGTCAAGAAAAAATGCTCAGTACTCTCTGGAGGAGAAAAAGTACGTTGTATGCTATCAAGAGCAATGCTACAAAAACCAAATGTGTTAATTTTAGATGATCCAACCAATCATCTTGACTTGGAATCAATTACAGCATTAAATAATTCTCTAACAGATTTTAAGGGAACAATTTTGTTCACCTCTCACGATCATGAGTTTGTTCAAACAATAGCAAGTAGAATTGTTGAAATAACCCCCAAAGGTATAATTGATAGAATGATGCCATTTGACGAGTATTTGGCGAGTGAAAAAATTCAAATACTCAGAAATGAAATGTACGCTTAAATAAGATTTTATGAATTTGATAGAACAAGGAAGTAAGCATTTGGAAAGCGGGGAGTTTGAATTATCCATCGAGTTTTTTTCAAAGTATTTAGATACTGGTGAATCGAATCCTAATGTTTTGTGCCTTAGAGGCATCGCTTACAGGAAAGTCAAAAGTTTTGAGGCATCAATAGCAGATTTTAAAAAGGCGATTAACCTAATTCCATCCAATGCATCGGTTTATAGTGAAATAGCGGTTACCCAATTTCACATGGGAGAATTAAAGGATTCTCTTGAAAACATGAATATTTCCCAGCGCCTTGAACCTCGAAATCCATACAGATACTCAAGTAGGGCATACATTAAAGATGCTCTAGGAGACACTGAAGGGGCAATTGCTGACTATAAAAAATGTATTGAATTGGATCCTGATGATGCAATTGCCTATAATAATCTTGGTATGCTTGAGGATAAACTTGGTAGAAAACAGAAGGCTGAAAAACATTTTAAAAGAGCAGATCAACTGAGTAAAGATGAAAAAAGTCCCTTTTTTGGTAAGTTTAACAAGGCCGGCGAGCAGGTAATGAATAAAAAAGAAGCTCAGCAGGAGGTTCAAAATGTTATTCAAGACGCTCAGCATAGAGAAAAAATTGAAAAAGATCAAAATAAAGAAATTAAAATCACAGAAAAATCAAGGCAATCGATAGGAAATGTCATGATGAGTGTTTTCAAAAGCAAGCAGGAATTTCAAGATTTTATTAAATTTATTAAAAATGGTTTTAAGTCCTAGATTTGATTCATAGTAAAATCAAAATTTAAATATTAACAATAAAAATTAAGCATATGGTTAAAGCTGAAATAATTACAGAAAAAGGTACAATGAAGGTTGAGTTTTATGAAAACGATGCTCCCAATACAGTTGATAATTTTGTGAAGCTATCAAAAGATGGTTTTTATGACGGGTTAACTTTTCATAGAGTTTTACCAGACTTTGTAATTCAAGGTGGTTGCCCACAAGGTACTGGAATGGGTGGTCCAGGATATCAAATTAAATGTGAGTTGGATGGTGATAATCAATTTCATGACAAAGGTGTTTTAAGCATGGCTCATGCGGGAAGAGATACAGGCGGCTCGCAGTTCTTCATTTGTCATTCGAGAAATAATACCGCACACTTAGATGGAAATCACACGTGTTTTGGCAAAGTTGTAGAGGGGTTAGAGGTAATTGATGATATTCGTCAAGGTGATGAAATTGAAAAAATTGTTATCTCAGAACAGTAAAAAGAAGAAATCTAAATCTTAGGGCGAATATTTATTCGCCCTTTTATGTTTATTATTGACTTGAATTGAGCAAAATACTTCAAATAGTACTATTGATTTTCGTAATAATGTCTTGCGATGGTGATTACCAAGATGTTATAGTGTTTTACGAATCTGGTGAAATTAAAGCCGAAGGAGTCATGTATAAAGGATATGAGCATGGACCGTGGACAAGATATTATAAAAATGGAAAAAAAGAATCTGAAGGCTCATTTCATTATGGCACACAAGTAAGTGACTGGTATTGGTACTATGATAACGGGCAATTAAAGGAATCAAGTCATTTTGAACAAAATGATGCTCATGGCTTGTCCAAAAGGTTTTACAAAAATGGTAAACCAAAATTTATTGACTATTGGGCTTTTGACAGGAGAGAGGGAATAGCACGCTCCTGGCATAAAAATGGAAAAAATAATTATGTGGGTTTATTTAAAAGCGGTTTAAGAGATAGCGTATGGGTTTGGTACTACGACAATGGACAAGTTGAAGATAGCGTTTATTTTGATATGGGCGACGAGCAAGGACTTGGTATTTCTTATCATAAAAATGGTTCTAAAAAAGCTTATGGGCAATGGAACTTGGGTTATAAGTTTGGTATTTGGAGATATTTTAATCAAGATGACATTTTAATCATGAAAGGAGAGTTTAATGAATATGGATATCGTGATGGGGAGTGGTTAATAAAAGATTCTTTGGGTTTGAATGATTCTATTTTTATTTATAAATATGGATCTGTTGATACGGTATATTCAAAGGAATTGGATACTATCAACCTCGACTCAATAGACATCCAGCCTTTTGAACTAAAGGGCGATAAATATCAGCACATTGAAGAAGTGCCTTACACAGAGCATCAAGGGTAATGAAAGTGTCTGATAACAAAATCTCATCAGTAAAGTCCTATTTTTTCGAATCTCTCAAATTCTTACCCCAAGATGAAGTTAATAATTACTTTTCATTTTTATGCTATGCATGGTTAAATGTGTCAAAGGCAGATATGCTATTGAATCCAGATTTTGAGATATCGGAATCTGAGCTTTTAAAGTTTTTTTATGCAATTAAGGATTTGCAAAATTATCGCCCTATTCAATATGTGGCTGGAAAAACTTGGTTCTATGGAGTTGAGATAAAGGTTCAAGAGGGCGTTTTGATTCCACGACCTGAAACAGAGGAATTAGTCGACTGGGTGGTTCGCGATTGTGGAAAAATAAATAGGATTCTTGATCTTGGAACAGGAAGTGGCTGTATTGCGTTAGCAGTTAAAAATAGTTTGAAGCATTTACATGTTAGTGGATGTGATGTTTCTAGAGAAGCGCTCGTGATGGCTAGAAAAAATGGAGAGTATCTTAACCTAGATGTCAATTTCAGTGAGTTTGATGTATTAAATTGGCAACTCTACCCACAAAAGGATAAGTTTGATATTATCGTTAGTAATCCACCTTATATTCCGCATTTTGACAGGGAAATCATGCATGAAAATGTACTGAACTACGAGCCAGAAATTGCATTGTTTGTTCCGAATGCTAATCCGCTTATTTTTTATAAATCAATTGCTGAATTTTCCCTCTTAAATTTAAATAAAAAAGGAAAGTTATATCTAGAAATTCATGAGTCATATGGACAAGAAGTTGTTCAATTGATACAAGAGTTAGGTTATATTAACGTTGAATTGAGAAAAGATATTCAGGGTAAAGATCGAATGATTAAGGCTTTACTTGTATAGAAAATTAGTTATTCACTTTAAGTAATAATTGAGTCCACTTTTTAACGACATTTTCAAAAATAAAATCATCTTTTACCTTTGATTTTTTTGGAGTTGAAATAGAATTTTCCAAGGCTTCATAAAAGCCATTTGGGAAATCATAAGGCAAACCTGATTCTTCATTGCCATCAAGATGCTCAGGGTATGCTTGGTGTTTTGGCAAAATAGCGAAGCATCCGTAACTCATAGCCTCCGCAACACTTAGACCAAAGAAATCATGCTTTGATGTTACAGGCACATGTGTTACTTTTGAGAGAAGATGACAATATTCTTTCCTTGTTTCCACATACCCACAATGAATTAATTCTCTTTTAAAATGGTTTTCAAAAAATTTTTTCACCTCATTTTTTTCAGTCCCTTTTCCTAAAATAATCAGCTTGAAATCGATTGACTTCATTTTAAGGAATTCCAAACCTTTTATAAAAAGAGTATAATTTTTATCATGTTCCCATCTGTGATTCCATAGTAATACGGGTTGTGAACTAGTTTTGATATATTTTACAGCGGGCTTTTCTATACCCGGATAAATAATGTGGGTATTTATTGTTTCAATTTTCAAAGTGTTGCTTGGCAATTCCTTGATTAATTTTGATGCTCCCTCCAAAAAAGATGCTTCATTAAACTTTGAATTAAAAACGACTTCATTTGCAAACAGTGCAGAAGAAAGGTTTATGAAACTATAATGATGTTCTCTTCCATTTAATTTATCAACTTCATGGGGGCTTTTTGGGTATGCGAATTGGTTTTCATGAAAATACATTATGCATGGAATTTCATCTAATTTAATATTTGCAAAACCGTAAAACATTGGGATGTTAACCATATCAGTGGCTATGATTACCTTTGGCTGGTAAGATTTTTTTTTGAATTTTTGAGCAAGCTCATAAGCACCCCCTTCCATTCTCCATTTCCAATGTTTTCCTGACAACGTAAGTAGTTCAACTTTGCAAGGCAATCTCTTTTGTAGCTCTATTCCCCAGTATTTGTGAGAACCCGTAAAAAAAGAATCTATAATTAAAATCATTTTACAATATTTTCAATTGTGTAAAAGCATTCAAAGTTATTTCCTGGTTTAAGGTTTATTATGCCATACTTATTCTTAAAATCTTCCTCTGTATTAACCTCGTCAGCCATTCCGTTCCAAGGCTCAATACAAATAAAAGGTGCATTGTTAAGTGGTTTCCATATACCCATATGGGAATAATTACTCCAGCCTATTTTCACCTGATCACTTGTTTTATTTGATTTTATTGAAATAAATTGACTTTTTAAATTATCAAATATCAATGCATCATCATTAAAAAGAGCTTCATGAAGTTTAATTGTATGGCCTGACAACCAATCTTTTGCTCTTTCACCAGTCCTGAAACCACTCTTATTAAGCAATATTCTATCGGAACATTCTATTTTATTAAACTTTAGTTCGTAATCAGAAAAGTCAGATTTATGATCAAATGGGCAGTTAAAACCTGGATGAGCTCCGATACAGAAGTATATCTCTTTTACGGATGGATTTTCGACTCTATATGTAACCTTAACTTCCTTATTAAAAATTGAGATTTTGACTTTTAAATTAAAGTCAAATGGAAATAACACTTTTGTAATTTCAGACGATGTAGTTTCAAGTGTAATTGAGTCATTAGATTGCTCAATAACTTTAAATTCCTGATCTCTTGCAAAACCGTGCTGACTCAATTCATAGTTTTTATTTTCATGTTTATATGAGTTCTTGTAAACTTTTCCAACAATTGGGAAAAGGATAGGAGCGTGTCGTCTCCAATGATAAGGGTCCGCTTGCCAAATAATTTCTCGTTGTTTTTTTTTATCATAATAACTGCAAAGTTCAGCACCAGTATCCTTAATTTTTACGGCTATAAATTTGTTCTCAAGGCAGTAAAACATAGTTTTAAATTTAGTTCATCAAATATAAGTTTTATACAGGTACCGCTAAATAAACATGTCGATGTAAAAAAATTTTATTTCCCCTTGATTATTGTTATTTTTGTTTTCTCAAATTCTGTTTTTATGAAGTTTAGGTATCTCAATATTTCGTGGTTGTTGGCAGCGGTTTTTGCTGCGTTTTTTTTGCATTCATGCAATGAAACAAAATTAAATAAAGAAAATATTTTTAGTATCGATCGGCCTCTAGGTTCGGAGATTGATATTTTTTGGAATTTGGTTGAAAATGGATATAAAGGAAAAAGTTCTTACTTATCTGAGTTTATGATAACTAATAACTCATCGAAAACTCTAGATAGCACCGGTTGGGCAATATATTTTCACCAGCCCAGAAGAGTTATTATGGAGAGCACATCAAAAAATATATCAATAACACATCTTAATGGAGATTATTTCAGATTAGAGCCTACTGCTCTCTTTCCCAAATTAAAAAAAGGGGAAGATGTAGTTGTTTCATTTGAAAGTGACGCATGGGCAATAAAGGACGTGGATGCACCTAATGGATTATTTATTGTTTTTTCTGATTCCACGGAGTTTGAGTCAAAACCAGAGGTTCTAACAAATGTTTCCTACAGCCCGTTGGTAAGGAAAGAGCAAACGGATCGTTTTAAAAATGATCCTTTACCTGTTCCTACAGCAAAGTCACGCTATTATGTTAACAAAAAACTAGTTTTTGAGGATTCCGATAATTTAACAAAAATTATCCCTACTCCATTTAAATTTGAAGAATCAGATGGTGCTTTTGAATTAAAAAGTGGTTTAACTATTGCCTATGAAAATTCGTTACAAAATGAAGCAAACTTTCTAGCTCAAAAATTAAAAATTGATGTGGGGATTGAAACTAAGTTAATTGAAGGTACGAAAGGCACAATTATATTAAAAAAGGGTGACATTAAGGTTAATGACTCTTCAGCAGAGGCATACGGTTTGATTGTATCAGATAGTGGTGTAGAGATACAAGCTTTGGACGGTGTTGGTATTTTTTATGGCGTACAGAGTTTAAGATCTTTAATTCCTGTCGAATATCTTTCTTCTAAATCTGGAACGGCAATGGTTCCTCAAGTACAGATTGAGGATGCACCTCGTTTCGAATATCGAGGTATGCATTTAGATGTAGTGAGAAATTTTTCAAAGAAAGAAACGGTACTGAATTTAATAGATTTAATGGCATTTTACAAATTGAATAAGTTTCACTTTCACATCACTGATGATGAGGGGTGGCGTCTTGAGATTCCAGGGTTACCAGAGTTAACAGAGGTTGGTTCAAAAAGAGGGTATTCTAAGAACGAGACAGAAATGTTAAACCCTGCTTATGGCTCAGGTCCTCATCCTAATAGCGATGAGTCGTGGGGAACCGGTCATTACACAAAACAAGATTTTATTGAAATATTGAAGTATGCAAAGAAGAGACATATTGAGGTGATTCCAGAATTAGATTTCCCAGGGCATGCGCGTGCAGCTATTGTATCTATGAAAGCTCGTCAGAAGAAACTAATTGCTGATGGCAGACAAGCTGAGGCGAATGAATATATTTTGCATGATCCTAATGATGCCTCAAGATATCGCTCCATTCAGCTTTATGATGATAACGTTATTTGTGTTTGTCAGGAGTCAACTTACCGATTTTTAGAAAAAGTTACTGATCAGATTATTGCAATGTATGAGGAGGCAGGTTTGTCTCTTAAACGGGTTCATATTGGTGGTGATGAAGTACCGCATCCCTCAAAGGAAGATCCAGGTCACGGTGCTTGGAAAAAGTCGCCAAAATGTAACGCTTTACTAGAGTCCGACGAAGATTATGAAAATTCAGAGCAATTGTTCTATTATTTTGTAGATCGTTTTTCTAAAATATTAGAGGATCGAGGCATAGTCACCGCTGGTTGGGAAGAAATAGGTTTGGTTAAAAGTCATGACGAAGAAGGAGATTCAAAAGTAGATATGAATGAGGATTTTAATGAGCGCGGTTTCGTTCCATATGTATGGAATACTGTATGGAGCTGGAAAGATGAAGATAGGGGATATAAGTTAGCAAATGCTGGGTTTAAAGTAGTACTTTCCAATGTATCTAATAATTATTTTGATTTAGCATACGATAAAGATCCATCAGATCCAGGTTATTATTGGGGAGGTTTTGTTGACACAAAAAAAGCATGGGAATTTGCACCTTTAAATGTATATGCTGAACCTTTGACAAATCGTGACGGCGTTCGTTTAAACGTAAGAGAAGATTTTAAAGATCATGTTCGATTAACAAGAAAAGGAAAAGAAAATATTCAAGGCATTCAGGGGCAACTTTGGGCGGAAACTGTAAAAGGCAATGAAATGCTAGAGTACTATATATTCCCTAAAATGTTAGGCTTGGTAGAGAGAGCTTGGGCTGTTGATCCTGAATGGACATCTATTCCAGAGGATAGTATGAGGTTTGAAGCGTTAAATAACGATTGGAATCAATTTGCAAGTCGAATAGGAAGGTTTGAATTACCAAGATTGACCTATCTTAATGGAGGTGTCAATTATAGGGTTGCTCCTCCAGGAGTAGAGGTAAAAGATGGAATATTGTATGTAAATTCGAATTATCCTGGAGCCAAATTCACATATTCAACAGATGGAACAGAACCTACGGTGAAATCAGCTCAGTACAATCAACCTATAGCTATATCAGGTAAGCTTGTGAAAGTGATTGCATTTTACCCTAATGGTAGGAAAAGTAGAGTATCTCAAGTAGATTTAACCCAGGTTATTGTAAAGAAGTAAATTAAAAGGTCAAAAGAACGAAAAAATATATCATGGTTAATTCCAAATTAGGCCTAAATATTTAAATCGTTCAATTTTTTTTTTTTTAGTCAGTTTATATCTATTCCTACCAATCATTATTATTTTTAAATAGTTTCATTTTGAGTTTTTTTCGCGAATATTTTCAATTGGTTGATATTATAGTTTTCAATTATCAAGCTTAATTTTGCAGAAAATTTCATCAAAAAAATCAAAATCGTAGTATTTTGTTTAATTAAATAAAATAAAAAGTAAACAAGATTAAATTCAGTTTAACTCAATAGGAATGGGCCTTTGGTATTATTTTCACAATATTTTTGTCCAGTACAAAAATAAATAATCCTTGAATTATGTGCATTTTTAAAATAATTTCATTTATTTGGCTCCTATAAACCAATTAAAAAAGGAATCATGAATTCATTATTAGTGAGCAAATTAGCTACCGACGATTATGTCGGCTTTACGTTTTTCGTCGGTTGTATGGCCATGTTGGCAGCATCCGTCTTTTTCTTTTTTTCATTAAATTCTTTTGATAAAAAGTGGCGTACTTCAATTTTAGTATCTGGGTTGATAACTTTTATCGCCGCAGTTCACTATTACTATATGAGAGATTATTGGGCAGAAAATGCAGAATCTCCAACTTTCTTTAGATATGTCGACTGGATCCTAACAGTTCCATTAATGTGTGTTGAGTTTTACTTAATACTCAAGGCTGCAGGTGCAACTAAAAAACTTATGTGGACGCTCATAGGTGCATCAGTTGTAATGCTTGTAACAGGTTACTGGGGAGAAGCTGTCCCAGGAAGTAATTCTGCGCTATGGGGAGCTGTTTCTGGAGCGGCTTACTTCTACATAGTTTACTTGATTTTCTTCGGAGAAGCCAAGGCTCTTGCTGTTCAAGCAGGTGGACATGTATTAAATGCCCACAACATCTTGTGTAAATTCGTATTGATAGGATGGGCTATTTATCCACTAGGGTATATGGCAGGTACTGCAGGATGGTATGGTGATGCGGGAGTATTGTTTGGTATGAATCTGGATATGGATGTTATTTACAACATTGGAGATGCCATAAATAAAATTGGCTTTGGTTTAGTTGTATACAGCCTAGCTGCGAATTCAACATCTAGCGCTCAAGCAGCATAATTTAAATTAGTATTACTTTATAAACTTAAAAAGGAGGGTTCACCCTCCTTTTTTATTTACCATAAATTTATTTTAAGCTACCTTTCTTTTATAAAGTCCCTTTAGTGCTTGGAAGAAATAAATGTTCAGAATCTCTTCGGATAGCCATTTTAATGGCTTTGGCCAAAGCTTTAAATATACCTTCAATTTTATGATGTTCATTTTCGCCTTCAGCCTTTATATTTAGATTGGCTTGTGCTGCGTCTGAAAAGGATTTAAAAAAGTGAAAAAACATTTCTGTTGGCATTTCTCCAATCATTTCTCGTTTAAAATCAGCTTCCCATACTATCCACGGCCTTCCCCCAAAATCCAATGAAACCTGGCACAAACAGTCATCCATTGGTAAAGCATAACCATAGCGCTCTATTCCTATTTTATTTCCTAAGGCTTTATTAAAGGCTTCTCCCAAAGCTAATGCTGTGTCTTCAATGGTATGATGCTCGTCAATTTCTAAATCTCCTTTTACGTGAACTTTTAAATTGATTCCAGAATGTCTAGCAATTTGATCCAACATGTGATTAAAGAATCCTAATCCAGTTTTAATATCTCCAATTCCGCTACCATCTAGGTCAATATCAATTGATATTTGCGTTTCCTTAGTGTTTCTTTGAACAGTATACTTTCTTTCTCCAGCGGCAAGGTGCAAATAGATGTCTTTCCAATCAGTGGTTTCAACAGCAATAAAACCCTTAAGTTCATCAATTTTACTGGTAATTTCTTTTAAACCCTTTTTGTTTTCATGATTTATCCATATGGCTTTAGCACCTATGTTTTTGGCTAACTCAACATCGGTTATGCGATCTCCAATTACGTATGAATTGGCCAAATCATAATTTCCACTCATGTATTTTTTTTCTAGTAAACCTATTTTTGGTTTTCGAGTTGAGGCATTATCCTGAGGAAAAGTTTTGTCGATTAAAATATCGTCAAACGTAATTCCTTCATTCTCAAAAGCCTTTAGCATTGCATTTTGTGGAGCTAGGAAGTCTGCCTCTGGGAAGGAGTCCGTTCCTAGGCCATCTTGGTTGGATACCATGACAATTTCAAAATCCATTTTTCTTACAATTTCTCCTAGCCACCGAAACACACCTGGATAAAATTCTAGTTTTTCTAAACTGTCTAGCTGATAATCTACAGGTGGTTCAATAACCAAGGTTCCATCTCTATCTATGAATAGTGCTTTTTTCATGCTGTAATCTTTTTTATTGCGTTGAGTAGTTTTTCATTTTCGGCTGTATTACCAACTGTAATTCTTAAACAATCTTCACATAGGGTAACACTTGATCTATTCCTAACAATTATAGAATGCTCAACAAGTTTATTGTAAATATCTTTAGCTTTATTAATTTTGACCAATATAAAGTTAGCATCACTTTGATAAATTTTTTGAACTTCATCAATTTGATTTAATTTTTCGCTAAGCTTCGCTTTTTCAGCTAATATTGCATCTATTGTGTCATTTTTTTCATCTAAATATCCAATTGCCTCTATGGCTTTTTCTTGTGTAAGGCTATTCACATTGTAAGGTGGCTTAATTTTATTGAGAATAGAGATTATTTCTTTTGATGCAAAACCCATTCCCAATCTTATTCCAGCTAATCCCCAAGCCTTACTTAATGTTTGAAGAATGAACAAGTTCGGGTGTAATTCAATAAAATCAATCCAGCTTTGTGAGTCACTGAAATCAATGTAGGCCTCATCAATTACCACAATTCCCTTGAAAGAGTTTAACACATTTTTGATAACTACTGGATCCATAGTATTTCCTGTAGGATTATTTGGCGAGCAAAACCATATGATTTTCGTGTTTTTATTTATAGTTTCTAGTAAGCTTGTTTCATCAATTTCAAAATCTGGAGTTAATGAGACCTTCTTTGTTTTGACATTGTTAATATCTGCGCATACCTGGTACATGCCATAGGTAGGAGGAAGTATAATTACTTCATCTTTGTTGGGCTCACAAAAGGCTCTAAAAAGTAAGTCAATTACTTCATCGCTTCCATTACCAAGAATGATGGACTCTTTTTTAATATTTTTTATTTTTGAAATCTTACTTTTCAGTACCTGCTGATAGGGGTCTGGGTATCTATTTAAGCCATTACCAAATGGATTTTCGTTAGCATCTAAATAAACGTTAGCTTTCCCAATAAACTCATCTCTTGCAGAGGAGTATGGCTGTAAACATTTTATAGAAGGTCGAACTATTTTGTTTAAATCGAAACTCATTTTAATTTAATTCTTTAAGCCTTAATGTAACTGCATTTTTGTGAGCAAATAATTCCTCTGCCTCTGCCATTATTTCGATAATTGGACCAAGGGATTGCAGGCCTTTTTTACTTATTCTTTGGTACGTTATTTTTTTTGTATAAGAGTCCAAAGAAACTCCGCTATATGATTTAGCGTAACCATTTGTTGGGAGTGTGTGATTGGTTCCTGATGCGTAATCACCTGCGCTTTCAGGTGTGAAATTACCTAAGAAAACCGAGCCAGCATTAGTAATTCCATCAATGAATAATTCTTCATTTTTTGCTCCTATAACTAAATGCTCAGGTCCATACTCGTTGATTAGCTCTAAGGCCTCCTTCTCGTCTTTGATAAGAATTAGAGTGGAGTTATTTAATGCTTTATTAGCAATTTCTTTTCTTGGTAAATCGTCTAATTGCTTTTCAGTAGCGATTTTAACCTCATCAATCAAACTTTCCACACAAGTAACGAATATTACTTGAGAGTCAGCACCATGTTCAGCTTGTGAGAGAAGATCAGAAGCAATAAAATCAGGATTTGCTGTTTCATCGCCATAAACCAAAACCTCACTTGGCCCAGCGGGCATATCAATAGCAACTCCGTCTAGGCTGGCAAGTTGTTTTGCAGCAGTAACATACTGATTTCCAGGTCCGAATATTTTATAAACAGAAGGCACAGATTCTGTTCCGTAAGCCATGGCTCCGATTGCCTGAATTCCTCCTAATTTAAAAATCTTTGAACACCCAACTGCCGCCGCTGCGTAAAGGATGACTGGGTTAATTTTACCCTCTTTGTTTGGAGGTGTGCACAAAACAATTTCTGTACAGCCCGCAATTTTGGCCGGGATGGCTAGCATTAATACAGTGCTAAAAAGAGGTGCTGTGCCTCCAGGTATATATAAGCCAACTTTTTCAATTGGTGTTACTTTTCTCCAGCACTCAACTCCAGGTTGCGTCTCTACATTCTCCTCTGAAGCCTCTTGAGCTTTATGAAAATTGAAAATATTTCGTATGGCATTATCAATAGCATTTTTAAGTTCTGACGGCGTTGAAGCTTCAGCTTCTTTAATTTCTTCAATAGAGACCTGAATATGGTCCAAATTTGCACCATCAAATTTTTTTGTAAAATTCTTAAGAGCAAAGTCGCCGTTTTCTTTTATTTCATTGAAAACATCAGTGACAATTGCTTCTAGATTATCTTTTTTTTGTACTGGCCTTTTTAAGATTTCCCCCCAATTCTCTTTACGAGGATATTTTATTGTCTTCATAATTGTAAATCAATTTTTTGATTATTGCATTAAATTACCATCTTTTCAATTGGAACAATAAGTATGCCTTGTGCCCCGTTAGCCTTTAAATCGTCAATTGAATTCCAAAAATCACCCTCTTTAATTACAGAATGAACTGAGCTCCAGCCTTCATCTGCCAATGGTAATACTGTTGGAGACTTCATGCCGGGTAAGCAAGAGATTATCGCCTTTAATTTGTCATTTGGGGCATTTAGTAAAACGTACTTATTTTTTTTTGCAGAATGAACAGCATTAATTCTAAACATAAGCTTGTCCAGAATATTTCTTTTTGCACCTTTTAAACCAGGTGTGGCAATTAAACAAGCTTCAGAATGTAAAATTTCGTCGCATTCTTTCAAGCCATTTTTGAACAGGGTCGATCCCGATGATACTAAGTCGCAAATACCATCCGCCAATCCAATATTCGGGGCGATTTCAACAGAGCCAGATATTACGTGTATTTCTGCATCAACCTGTTTCTTGTCTAGATATTGTCTCAAAGTGTTTGGATATGAGGTAGCTATTTTTTTTCCTTCAAAAAATTTGATATTTGAGTAATTGATGTTTTTCGGAACTGCTATCGAAAGTTTACATTTTGAGAATCCAAGTTTTTCAATAATATCTAAATTAACTCCTTTTTCAATAACAGTATTTTCACCTAGAATTGCTATGTCAGCAACACCATCTTTGACATAGTTTGGAATATCAGAATTTCGCAAAAATAAAAGTTCTGCTGGAAAATTGTGCGAAGCTACCTTTAGCTGATCACGTCCATTGTTGAATTTAATTCCACATTGTTTCAATAGCTGAATAGATTCTTCGTTTAATCTACCTTTTTTCTGAATGGCTATTTTTAAAGTCTCTTCCATTTTAATAAGTTGTTACAAAGTAAAAAGCCACGCTTGTTGGCGTGGCTCATAGATATATTTTGATACATACAAAATCAGTGCCTCGCTTACCGAAGTTTTACTAAATGATGCAGTATGTGATTTTTCAAGTTCAAAAATTTACACAAATATACAATATTTAATGGATATACTTGAGGTAAATTTTAGGAGAAAATAAATACTTTATTTCTCTAAAATATTAATCTTCAAAACAATTATTTAAATAGTCAATGGGATTAAGGAAAAACATCTTTCTGTATCCTTGAGGTTCATTATCTATACGCCAAAAATGAGGTATCCATGAAATAATAGCGTAGTGAAGATGAGGTGATTTTCCTTTGGCATTTCCTGAATTTCCAAGTGTCCCTATTTTTTCACCCAAACTGTTCCAAGTGCCAATTTTTGTACTAATAGAGTTTAAATGGGCAAAATAATGACAACGCAATTTTGGACCTAAAATTATAACATATTTTCCAGAGTATTTTCCGTTTCCGGTGGCGATAGTAAACCCACGTACCGACGAATAAATATCGGTTCCTCGAATACCAAAGATATCAACACCTTTATGCGTAATTGATTTTCCCCATGGAGAGTACCAAAAACTTTTTTGGTTGTAATCACTTTTTCGCATATTCTTAACCGGCAAAACAAATGACTGCGGTATTACAAAAAAAGAGGCGATGATTAGGGCTGTTGCGTAAACTGTTTTTCGAAGCCAGATTCTCTTTTCGTTTTTCCTGAATAATTTCATGAAATGAATGTAGTAAAGTGTAATATATTCTGCCAAAAACACTTATTATTCGCGACAAGTGAAGTATTAAACGATAAAATATATGCAACCCATCAATCGAAATTTACTATTAATTATTGCTTCCAAAGAGGAGAGGTACCATTTTCAATTAAAAAGAATTTTAATTCCATCAATAGGAGAAAAACGAATATCAAGTTCGTAAGTGTCAATTTCTGAAATTAACTTTTTAGCCCTTTGGTTTTCTCGATCAGTTAGTTCGCTTGGACTATTTACCTTTCTCCAAGACAATTCACAAATTTCCTGAACTTTGAGAGCAAGTTCTTGAACTTCTGATAATGCAGTTGATTTATGTGAAATGTTTTGAAAATATTCAGCTGACCTTGCCCATACAGCTAGCCAATATTTAATATCTTTTCGATACCGGCAAAACCCATCTTTTTGGCAGTTTTCGCGTACTAGGGTGTTGAAATTTCTTGCTGTAAAACTCTCAACATAACACGCGTCTGCAATTCTATTAAGCGGGGAAATAGTGGAGTACCTGATTGTTTTTCTCAAGAAATCGTGTCTCTTATAGCCTCTAATTGGTTCTAATGCTTTAATTAGAGGTTTTATGGTTTGTACTGATGAATTATTGGAGATTAGCCCGAGTAAAGCTTCTTGATAGCTTAAATGAGTTAATCCAAATTCCTGGATTTTATTTGAGATAAAAGGAACTTTTATGTAAAAATTTTTGGTGTTACAGTTTTCAGAAGAACTCCATAAACGCTCTGCAATTGCTAATGCAGACGGCCAAATACGAGACTCAATTGTGGTTTGATCGACTATTTCTGACCACATAGTGGCTTCACCACCCAGAATCATTTCGCGATTACTATCGGTTAAGGCAATTCCCTGGGGTAGAGGATCATTCTCATAATAATCTTCAATTTTATATGCTTTATCCAAGTAATATCCGTTAGAAAGAAGGCTAGGAAAACCATTTTTTGCGGAATGTATCATAGACTCTTTTCCACGCCATGACTGGATCACAATAGAGTTGGGCATATTGGGGTCATATATTTCATCCCAGCCAACCATTATTTTTTTATTTCTAGTTAGAATTGTTAAGATTCTTCTGTTGAAATAGGTCTGAAGTTCATGATTGTTTTTCAATTCCATTTTTGTCATGAATTTTTGAATTTTCTTATTGTGATTCCAGTCAGAGCCTTTATTTTCATCTCCTCCAATATGAAAATATGCATCAGGAAACACTTGGGACATTTCTGTCAAAAGCGTATCTAAAAATTGGTAGGTATATTCCTCAATTGGATTTAATGAAGCTTTAAAAACCCCATACTTATTCGGTATTTCATATTTTCGGTTTGCGGAGGCTAGTTTAGGATAGCCTATCAACCAGCTTGTAATATGGCCTGGAATATCAAATTCAGGAACTACTCTAATTCCGCGTTCGCGGGCGTATTGAATAATTTCCTTAATATCTTCTTGGGTAAAATAATTTCCATTATTACCAAGTTCGTGTAGTTTTGGAAATTTTTTAGATTCAATTCTGAAACTTTGGTCATCTGTTAAATGAAGGTGAAGTACATTCATTTTTACTGCTGCCATAGCATCAATATTTCGTTTAATAATATGCTTAGGAATCCAGTGTCTGCATACATCAATTAGTAACCCTCTCCACTTAAATCTTGGTTCATCAACAATTCTACAATTATTAAAAAAGGGACCATCTTTTGATGTTTTAATGAGCTGTAGCAGAGTTTCAAGTGCTCGATAGGCGCCTATGTTGTTTTCAGCATCAATAATTACCTTATTGTTGGCAATACTTATTGAATAAGATTCATTTGTCTCGATGTGTATATTTTCTGTTGTTGAATTGGTTTTTATAACAATTTCGTAAGAGGAGATTGTGTCCTGTAATTTGTGATGTTGGAAGTATACTCCCGAGCTATATTCTAGCCTGTGTATGAATCGCTGTGTATATCTGTTTAAATCTAATGAAGGCTTTGTAACTCTGACTTTTATATTTTTGGCAATCTTAAATTGTCCTTTATGAAGGTTTACTTCTTTAGGTTGTGGCAATAAGTGTTGCGCATTTAAAACAGAGCTGATAAGCAGAAATACGATAACAATGTGATTCATTTTAAATAATTGAAACACAAGAATAATTTATTCTCACAAAGGTTCCATATTTTTAGTTAATCTTTTATACACAGATTGTATGATAAGTGTTAAAATCAAAATTGACCCCATCAAAACTCCAATTGTTGGAACTGTAGGAATATCTAAGAGAATGGCAATTAAGTGACCAAAAATACAACTCAATACCCCGAATGAAACTGATATTAGTAAAAAAAGATAAAGTTTTCTTGTAATTATATTAGCAAAAGAAGGAGGTATAACCAATAAACCAATAACCATTATGGCACCAACACTATCAAAACTGTAAACGGTAGATATACTTGATAGACCCAAAAGCAAGTAACTCCAAAAGGGAATCGAAATCCCTAATGCTTGGGCGTAATTCTTATCAAAACTACTTATTTTAAATCCTTTTAGTCCAAACATTACGATTAAATATGTTATAATTAAAATAATGAGTAAGTTGAATGTTGGGGCTGGAATTCCAATAATTTTGTGAACAAGCGGAGTAGTGTTAATGTCTCCAAATAATACGCAATCAACATCTATATCTGCATTTTTTGCTTTTGATGTAATCAATATAATTCCGATAGCGAAGAGTAATGTGTAAATAATCCCAATAGAACTATCCTTTCCAAACCCCCCTAGTCGATTTAACCAATCAATTAAAAGAATAGCGACAATTCCAAAACTACTGGCTCCAAGAAGCATCCAAAATGAATTAATTTCGCCAGATATTAAAAAAGCAATAACTATTCCCGGTAAAACAGCGTGGGATAAAGCATCACCGATTAAGCTTAACTTTTTGAGCACCAAGAAACTTCCGAGTAAACTAGAGTTCATAGCTATGATACAGGCAGTTAATACAATCCAAAAATCAAACATTAATCTTCTGGTTTATTTATATTTTTGTGAGTGCCAATTTTAGTGTCTATTTGCCTTAGCAATTCAGTTTCCAATTCAGGCGTCAGAATGTGCTCAATTGATTGAGCGCTGTCGTGGAAATGGTCAGATTGTATGTGCATAAAATTTTCCATGTATAATTCCCATAATTTATGAGCCCTGATTATATTTTTTGCCTCATGAATACCTTTTTTGGTTGGTGTCCATAAATCATTTGAATTAACCAGTAACTTTCTCGCTTTTAAAATTTTAATCCCTTGGAATAAGTCGGATGTAGATATAGAGTTCGTGTTTAATACATCTTTCACTGTACATCCTTTTCTAATATTTTTTTTATTTTCATATATCCCGTAAATTATTTTTAAAACATTATTTGAAAGAATTTTTCGTTTATTTTTCACCGCCATTATTTTTTTAGTGATGATACCTTTTTTTGAAAAAAACGCTGAAAAAATAGCAATACTCGAAAGAATTATAATTATCCATGGGCCTGTTGGCATATCAGAAGACAAGAAAGATATGAAAACTCCAACAACACTACTAAAACATCCAAATACTCCTGATAACAAAATAGACTTTTTAAAATCATTAGTCCAAAAAAGTGCAGAGGATGCAGGTGTGATAATGAGTGCGCTCATTAAAATTATACCTACAGTTTGAATTCCAATAGCGGTACTGATGATTATTAGCCCTGATATCAATCCTTGAATCAATTTTTCACTTAGACCTATCGTTTTTGCAAAACCTACGTCAAATAAAGCAATCTTAAAATGTCGGTAAAATAGTTTCAATATTAAAATTACAATTCCAGCAATCACACCAAAAATGTACAAATCAGATTTAATAATTGTTGCTGCTTTTCCAAATAGAAAATCCGTAAGTCCGCTTTGATTACTATTTCCCGAATGTTGAATAATATTCAAAAGAATAACTCCGGCACTAAATAATACGGACAAGGTAATTGCGATTGATGCATCTTTTTTTATTCTGGATATATTACAAATCCAATCAACTAAGTAAACCGCAACGGCTCCAGCAATCATACCTCCTGAAATTATATAGATGGGGTTTTTCACACCAGTGAACATAAAACCAATACAGATTCCTGGTAAAACAGAGTGAGAAACAGCATCGACTATTAAAGTTTTTTTGCTGAGAATTACCAACACACCGGCAAATCCACATGTGAAACCAAGGATTATGGTTCCCAGTAGAACATTATTAATGTTGGCATCTTGAAAAGAGAAAAAATATAAAAAGTCACTCCAAAAGTTCATTTATGATTCTCGTATAGGAAATTGTTTGTCTTTAAAAAATTGCCCAATTTGCCCAAGTAAAGTTAGATTACCCCCATATGTTTTCTGAAGCAAATCAGATGTAAAAACTTCACCCGTAGGCCCGCTTGCAACAATTCGCTTATTTATTAAAACCATCCAGTCAAAGTAATCCACTGCAGATTGTAAATCGTGATGAACAACAAAAATAGTTTTGCCCTCTTTTTGTAGCTCTAATAAAATGTTTACAATGGCTTTTTCACTTGCCATATCAACTCCGGAAAAAGGTTCATCCATAAAATATAAGTCGGCTTCTTGCGCTAATGCTCTTGCTATAAAAACGCGTTGTTGTTGACCTCCTGAAAGTTCAGAAATATGACGCTTGGCGAACTCTAACATTTTAACTTTTTTTAAAGCTTCAATAGCAACGGTTTTATCATTTTCACTAAGACTTTTAAAAAGGTTTTTATTTCCGTATCTACCCATTTCTACAACATCTAAAACAGTGGCAGGGAAGTCCCAGTCTACAGAGTCTTTTTGAGGAACGTAAGCTATTCTAGACCTTATTTTTTTCAGCGGTTTACCAAATATTTTAACATATCCACTAACATTGGACATAAGACCCATGATGGATTTTAGTAAAGTCGATTTACCGGCACCGTTTGGACCTACTATTCCAACCATCTTTCCTTTTGGAATACTAAAATTAGCATTCCAAAGCACAGGTTTGTTGTTATATGCTACGGTTAGGTCGTGTACCTCAATAATAGGATTCTTTACCTGCTTTATCATTGACTTAAACCACCAACTATTGTATTAGTGTTTTTTTTAATCATTTTAATATACGTTTCGGCTCCACTTTTAGAGTCACCTAAGCCATCGCTGTATAAAGGTCCACCGATTTTAAGTGACAAACCCTTTGCTTTGCAACCCTCGACTACCTTGTTAATGTTTTTTTCCGAAACAGAGTTTTCAATAAATATTGAAGGAATATTTCTGGATACAATAAAATCAGTTAGTTCTGTAATTCCTCTAATTGAGATATCAGAGGCAGTTGAAATTCCTTGAACACCTTTCACTTCGATATCAAATGCTCTCCCGTAATACCCAAATGCATCGTGTGCTGTAATGAGTACCCTTGAGGAGTCTGGGATTTTAGCCATTTCAGATTGGACATAGCGCTCGGTTTCAAATAAACTTTTTGTATATGAAGTTGTGGCTGAATCAATATAGTCCTTAGAATTAGAAAATTTTGCAGAGAATTGCTTTCCGGCAAGTTCAATAGCCGTTGCGAATAAGTTTACATCATGCCAAAAATGCGGATCATAGTCCGTCCCAAACTCTGTTGTTTTTCTCAGTCTTTCTTCAGGAACAATTCCTCCCAAACAAACTACAAATCCAGATTTACCAATTTCAGTAATTGCATCGATTAAATTGGCTTCAAAATGAATGCCATTGTAAACAATCGCATCAGCATTCATCATAGTTTTCATTTCTGATGTCTTACTTTTGTAGGTGTGTGGGTCAACTCCTGGGCCCATTAAACAATCGACGTTGTAATTTGGAGGTAGTATTTTCCTCATTGCATCCGCAATAACATCTGTTGTACAAATTACTTTTATTTTGCTATTATCGGTTGGGTTGCTATTTTCTTTGCAACTACAGAGAGTGGTAGTTAGAAAACTGAAAAAGCAAATTTTAACAATATTTTTTAAGGACATACTAATTTTCTTTAGAAATGTTTAAATTTTTTGCGACTATCTCTGAGAAAGTCAGCACTGAATTATTATCAACTTTCACTTGTATTGATTTATCGAAATTAAAATAATCTAAAATTTCAATTCTTGAACCGAGTTTAAGACCAACTTTGTCCAAAAAGTTAAGGAAGTCTTTTGAGTCTTCTGAAACACCAATTAGAATAACTTTTTCACCAATTTTAAGGTCGCTCAGTTTGAATTCCTCAAGCTTTGGAAAAAGTCCGTTTTTATCTGGGATAGGGTCTCCATGTGGGTCATTTTTTGGGAATCCTAGATGTGCGTCAAGTTTATCAATTAGCTTTTGTGAACGAATGTGTTCTAATTGCTCAGCAATTTCATGAATTTCGTCCCAACCAAACTTTAATTTTTCAACCAAGAAAACTTCCCATAAGCGATGCTTTCTTATAACCTTGAGTGCAATTTTTTCACCTTCTTTTGTAAGTGTAGTGCCCTGGTATTTTACATAATGAACTAATTTTCTATCTGAAAGCTTCTTCACCATATCGGAGACGGATGAAGCTTTTGTTGCCAATTCTTCAGATATAGCATTTGTAGAGACGCCTATTTTGAGTGGCCCGCTTAATTTGAAAATAGCCTTTAGATAGTCCTCGGTGGTACTGGTTTGCATGAACTCGGGAATTTATGCAAAGATAAAAAATTTAGGTACATCTAAATAATATATTTAGTCAACTCTAAAAATGATTCTTTATTTATTTACACATAATTGCACTTAATAAATTTTTGGAAAAACATAATTATAGATTTGCTTTCTTTGTAAATTCATTGAATAATCTATCGACAAAACTAAATATATGAGTTAGTAACTTGAAAATTATTAAGTGTATTTAATTAATTAGATTTTTTTAAACAAGTATATAAAATGAACGCTATTGTTATTAGTATCGGAGATGAATTGCTGATTGGTCAAACCTTAAATACAAACGCAGGCTGGATGGGCTCTGAGCTAAATAAAAATGGAGTGGAATTGAATGAGGTTCTCACTGTTTCCGATGATGTTAAGGCTATACAAGACGCATTGAGTTATGCAGCAAATAAGGCTAAATTAGTATTAATTACTGGCGGTTTAGGCCCCACAAAAGACGATATCACTAAAAAGGCATTCGCAGATTATTTCAATGCTCCTTTAATAGAAAATAAAGAAGCATTAGATAATGTTGAAAGATTTTTTAAGCGATACAAACTAGATGTGCTCCCTGTAAATAAATTGCAGGCATTAGTTCCGAGAGGGTGTGAGATGTTGCTAAACAAAACTGGTACTGCCCCTGGAATGTGGATGGAACATGAGAAGGTTGTTTTTGTAAGTATGCCCGGAGTTCCAAGTGAAATGAGATATTTAATGGATAATGAAGTGCTTCCAAGAATCAAAGAACGTTTCAAACTTCCTGTTATTGTGCATCAAACAATGATGACTCAAGGTATAGGGGAGTCCTATATATCTGAAAAAATACAAGATATTGAAGAAGCACTACCGAAATATATAAAATTGGCGTATTTGCCATCTCAAGGAGTTGTAAAGATTAGATTGTCTGGAAGAGGTGATGATGAATCTCAATTACTAAAAGAAATAGATGGCATTTTCTCTATAATTGAATCCAGAATACCCAAACATGTTTTTTCAAAGAACGAAGCACAATTACAAGAGATTATTGGTGATATTTTTCGAGCTAAAAAACTAACTATTTCTACGGCTGAATCATTAACTAGTGGAGCTTTAGCATCCAGGATAACGGCTGTTCCTGGTGCTTCAGAATATTTTATAGGAGGCGTTATTGCCTATTCTAATGATGTCAAAATACATCAATTATGCGTTTCGGAAAATACATTAAAATCGGCTGGGGCGGTAAGCGCAGAAGTAGTAAAGCAGATGGCCTTGGGCGCAAAAAATCTTTTTGGAACAGACTATGCCATTTCAACCTCAGGCATAGCGGGGCCCAGCGGAGGAACTAATAAAAAACCTGTGGGAACAGTTTGGGTTGCTATCGCAGGGCCAAGAGGAGTTGTTACAGAGCAATTTCAAATGGGAAAAGGTAGAAACAGAGTGGTGGAAAAAACTATATTTAGTGCATTAAACCTTTTGATTCAGTTGGTTAATCAATGAATTTTTTTGGAGAAATAGTTTTGCCAATTGTTCTATTCATAATCATGGTGGGCATTGGCATAAGTACTAAGATTGTTGACTTTAAGTCGTTGTTTAGATTTCCCAAAGCGGCCATTCTCGGAGTTATTTCTCAGCTAATTTTATTGCCGTCAATTGCGCTTTCAATTGGTTGGGTGTTTAATTTCAACGATGATATAATATTGGGTTTATTAGTTTTAAGTCTCTGCCCATCAGGGACAGGATCGAACATAATTACAAAAATGGTCCACGGAAACTTAGCGTTGTCTGTTTCTCTTACAACAATAAGTAATTTTAAATGTTTATTTACCTTTCCGATTATTTTAAATTTATACCTTAAAGAGGTTGGCGGCGTTTATGGGGAAATTCATCTTAACTACGCTGAGATTATTTTTCAAATCTTCAGTCTTACTATTATTCCGACCGCATTAGGTTTACTCATAGGTGAAAAAAATCCAGATTTGGTTGTTAAATCGAAGAAAACTCTTAAATGGCTTTTGCCAGGTTTATTATTTGCGGTCTTCACAGCAATTATGTTTTTTGATGAGCCTAAGAATGAAAATGTTGATATCACGGAAATGATTTTCCCAGCGATATTAATAAATCTGTTGTCGATGGCTATTTCCCTTTTTTTTGTGAAGTTATTTAAAGTTGAGGCAAAACAGGCGATTGCTGTTTCAATTGAAAGCGGACTTAAAAATAGCGCAATAGGATTAATGATTGCCACAACATTTATAAGAGTTGACTCTGTAGAATTATTAATACTTACTTATAGTTTTATCAGTTTTTATTTTACTCTGCTAGTCTCATTTTTTCTAAAAATATTTGTTTTGGATTCGAGCTTAAAATCTACTGATTAAAACTTTTATTTTTGCTGCGAGGCTTTGTAACTAGTGAATGCCTTTATCGGCTAACCATCGTTCAGCGTCTAGCGCAGCCATGCATCCAGTTCCCGCAGCAGTTACAGCTTGTCGGTAATCTTTATCAGCGCAATCTCCGGCGGCGTATACACCTTCAATATTTGTTTTTGTAGTTCCAGGAATAACATCTAAATATCCAACATCATCCATGTTTAATTGACCTTTAAAAATATCTGTATTGGGTTTGTGACCGATGGCGACGAAGAAACCTGTTGCCTCTAGAGTAAATTCTTCACCAGTTTGATTGTTTTTTACTCGAACACCCTCAACGACTTGTTTACCAAGAACTTCAACGGTTTCAGTATTGTATAGAACAGTTATGTTTTCAGTAGCGATTGTTCTGTTGGCCATAATCTTTGATGCCCTAAATTCATCTCTTCTCACCAACATTGTAACACTCTTACACAATTTAGCCAGATACATGGCCTCTTCACATGCAGAGTCACCCGCGCCTACAACGACGACATTCTGCCCACGATAGAAAAATCCGTCACAAACAGCGCAGGCAGAAACACCTCCAGATTTCAATCTTTCTTCAGATTCAAGTCCCAGCCACTTCGCAGAAGCTCCCGTTGATATGATTACACTGTCTGCTGTTATTTCAGCTTTATCCTCAATAATAAATCTTTTTGGAGTTTCATTCAAAAATGCTTCGGTAGCTAATCCATCTCGAACTTCTGTGCCAAAACGCTCAGCTTGTTCCTTGAATTCCATCATCATTTCCGGACCTTGAATTCCTTTAGGATATCCTGGGTAGTTTTCAACTTCCGTAGTTTCTGTTAACTGTCCCCCAGGTTGTAATCCTGCATACATTAAAGGCTTTAATTCTGCTCTAGCCGCATAAATTGCAGCAGTGTAACCTGCTGGACCACTACCGATAATTAATAATTTAACGTGTTCCTTAACCATAATAATCAAAATTGAAAAACAAATTTAATCCTAAACCTCATAAAACCCATAAAAACTTATCAACTGTTCCTTATTACCAATAGAAAATTGTAATTATTCAAATCAATTGAAAGCATTTGTTTGCAGCTAATTTTTTTTCAAAAAAATGAAACTTTTTTTGAATCCATTTATTTAGATTTAGCGTTTACAATTTTAAGTTTCAAAATCTAAATAGTATATATTTGGGTATGTTTTCAGCTAATTTGGCATCAATCAGCGGAGATTTCTTTAATTGGAGAGATGTTTTAGACATATTGCTTGTATCTGTTTTATTGTATCAATTGTACAAAATAGTTAAAGGAACGGTTGCTGTGAATGTTTTTATTGGGATACTGGCATTATTCCTTTTAAACCTAGTCGTGAATTTTATGCAGATGAAGTTGCTTGGTAAGATTTTTAGCCAGGTCTTAGGAGTCGGTGCTATAGCCCTAGTTGTGCTTTTTCAACAAGAAATCAGAAAATTCCTGATCTTGATAGGTATAAAAAGCTACAATAGCAAGCAGGCGAAGTGGTTGTTTCAAATGGTTCCTTTCCTGAAACAAAAAGGTCAATTAAATACGGCATTCAAACCTGTCGTTAATGCTTGCTATAATTTAGCAAAAACAAATACAGGAGCATTAATTGTTTTGAGTAATAACTCGGACTTAAGTTTCTATTCATCAACCGGAGATATATTGGATGCTAACATTAATACACGATTGCTGGAAAATATATTTTTCAAAAATTCACCTTTACACGATGGAGCTGTTATAATTGCTAAGGATAAAATTGTCGCAGCAAGATGTGTTTTACCAGTAACCGAAAACGAAAATTTCCCTCCATCATTAGGAATGCGTCATCGCGCTGCAGCAGGTATAAGCGAGGTTTCCAACGGCATTGTATTAATTGTATCGGAAGAGACAGGAAAAGTAGGTTATGCTATGAATGGCAAGTTAAAAACCAATATTTCAAAAGAAGACTTGAATAAATTCCTCAATAAAGATTATAAATATGCTTCTGAGTAATTTTTTTACACAAAACATAAAGGTGAGAATACCTGAGTTTTTATTTGAAATCTTATCCCTTTAAATATTTTACAAATCGTGATTTGTAGGCCTTTCGGAGGTATTACAAAAAAGATAAAAAAGTAACTATTTACGCCTTCGACTTAATAGACTTGAATTGATAAAACAAAAAAATAGTAAATAACAAGTGTTAAAAAATATCGGCTATTCTCCGGAAAATGTTTTGAAAAAAAAGTTAGTTTTATTTACGTTGCCCGAATTAAGACGAATTAACTTGATTTTGAATGAATGATTTTAGTAGAAAAATATTTTTAGCCGGAATTGCTTTATTTTGTACAATTACGATAATTATAGTTTTATGGTTAAACAGAGATGCTGAAATAAAAGGAGATTTAAAGCGAATATATAGAAGTGTTCGAGTTACATCCGTTGAATTGAGCGAAAATTTTGCGGAGGTCCAGTTTTCGGGGAAGCTGTCTGCAAAGAATAGAATTGATATTATCACTGAGGTAGGCGGTGTTTTGTTAAATGATAATTTTAGAGAAGGGAATTTGTTTAAGAGAGGAGACATATTAGCCCAGTTAGATTCAAAAGAGTTTGAAGCATTAGTAAAGTCCCAAAAAACAAAATTAATTAAACGGGTTTCTTCAATAATGGGAGATTTGAAGATTGATTTTTCAAGAGAATATCCCAAATGGGAACTTTTTTTAAATCAAATTGATGTTGATGCATCCCTTCCAAAACTTCCCAGTGTAGAAAATCAAAAATTAAAGAGGTTCATCGCTAGTAAGGGTGTTTTAGATAGTTATTACTCTTTGAAGGCGCAAGAAGAAAAATTATCTAAGTATACCCTAAGGGCGCCCTATAGAGGTATAATCACAAAAGCTATTATTAAAAAGGGGACTTTAGTCATTCCCGGCCAAAAAATTGGAGCCTATATTAATTTTGACATGTATGAATTGGAAACTGAAGTTAGTTTATCGGATTTACAGTTTGTTTCCGTAGGGAGTATTTTTACTTTACGATCTTCTGAATTGAATAAGTCTTGGAAAGGAAAGGTTTCAAGAATTAATAATTCAATAAATGCATCATCACAAATGGTTAAAATATATATTGATGTGAGCGGGGTTTCTCTTAAAGAGGGAATGTTCTTAACTGGTTTTGGGCAAGGAAATAGATTCGAAAATACGATTTCTATAAATAGGAAATTAGTCAAAAACGGTGGTGTTTATCTTGTAGATTCCGGGAAGGTAAAATTTAAATCCGTGGAAGTTTTACACGTAAACAAAACCGAAGCAATTATAAAAGGTTTAGATTATGGTGATCAATATATCATGGATAATATGAAGGGATTGTTCGATGGTATGCCGGTAAATGTCATTGGAATTGATACAAAAAGTAATATCAAGCCAAGTACTAAGGAATGAAAAAATTAATAACGTACTTCATCAAATATCCAATTGCAGGAAATATTTTAATGCTTCTTTTGATTTGGATGGGCTGGATTGGAATGAAGTCTCTTAGAACAACGTTTTTTCCCGAGACAGAATCAAAATTAATACGTGTTTCAGCAATTTATCCAGGCGCTTCTCCGGCGGAAATTGAGGAGAGTATTATTTTTAAGATAGAGGATAAACTTGAGGGTTTAAATGGTGTTGAAAGAATAACATCAGCGTCGAAAGAAAATTATGGATATGTCACAGTTGAGGTGAATTCAAATTATGACACTGATATTATAATTCAAGATGTTAAAAACTCCGTAGATGGAATAAATAATTTTCCGCCAGGTATGGAACCCGTATCTGTCTCAAAATTTGAATTGCCTCAGCATGCTATATCCATCGCAATTAGTGGGGATGTTTCGTTAAAGGAATTAAAAA